>Ga0194119_10011485_pt1 | contig 11426 bp, 9 predicted proteins | sample TA2MahC100mmetaG_FD_148620 | JGI IMG/M metagenome (GOLD analysis project Ga0194119, IMG submission 148620) | Freshwater microbial communities from Lake Tanganyika, Tanzania - TA2015018 Mahale Deep Cast 100m | ecosystem: Environmental > Aquatic > Freshwater > Lake | place: Tanzania: Lake... | reverse complement strand
CGATTCGTGATGGTGGGCGATGCCGCCGGGCTGGTGCGCGCGTTCAAAGGCAAGGGCGTCACGTCGGCGGCCCTGAGCGGCATTCGCGCGGCGAATGTGATTCTGCGCGAGGGGATTTCGGCGCGCGCGTTCGGAGCCTATCGCGCCGCCAATCGCGACATCATCGACGATTTGCCTTACGGGCAAGCGATGCGGCGGTTGACGATCCTCGCCGCGCGAGTGGGATTGATGGATGTGGTGCTGCGCGCCGCCGAGAGCGAGCCGGGGTTGCGCCGCGCGCTGTTCGACGCCGCCTCCGCGCACAGCCCGTACCGTCAAGTGGTGCGCGAGGGGTTGACCCTGCGCTCGGCGAGGGCGATGGCGCGGGCGCTTTTCTTCGACGACCACTCTTCTGCAATCACCGACGCGCGATGATGCGGCGCTCGCGGCGGTTACAATGATCATTGGCGACGAATGACAATGCGCCTTTCTGCCGCCGCCCCCGAAGCCTACAATGATGTGGTGAAACGCAAAGCCCTCTTCCTCTGCACCGGCAATTCGTGCCGGTCGCAAATGGCGGAGGCCATCGCCAACGCCCGGCTGGGCGACCAATGGGAAGCCTCCAGCGCGGGAACAAAGCCTGCGGGCTATGTTCATCCCAACGCGCTTCGCGCCCTCGCGGAAATCGGCATCGCGCATCGCGGGCGTTCCAAACACGCCGATGAGTTTCGGGATGCGCCGCTGCGCGATTGGGAAAAGCGCAAATAGAAAGGAATCAAAATATGACAGCCGTCTCTCATAACGCCCCGGCTCGTGGCGGGGCAGTCAATGTTGTCAAACAACTCTCCACCCTCGACCGCTTTTTGCCGTTGTGTATTGGCGATGGCGCTCGGCGTTTTGTTGGGGTATTTTTTTTTCGGGCATCGAAGAGGTGTTCAACACCCTGAGCATCGGCACGGTGTCGCTCCCCATCGCCGTCGGTTTGCTGTGGATGATGTACCCCGTGCTGGCAAAAGTGAAATACGAAGAGTTGAGTAAAATCAGAGGCGCGGCAAAACAGTTCGGAGTCTCGCTGGCGCTCAACTGGCTCATCGGCCCGATCATCATGTTTGCTCTGGCGTGGGCCTTTCTGCCCGATGAGCCCGGATACCGCACCGGGCTGATCATCACCGGCCTCGCCCGTTGTATCGCAATGGTGCTGATCTGGAACATGCTGGCCGGAGGCGACAGCGAATACTGCGCCGTGCTGGTTGCTCTCAATTCCGTCTTTCAGATCGTGATGTACAGCCCGCTGGCCTATTTCTACCTCGCCGTTGTGCCGGGCTGGTTCGGCATGAAAGGCACGGCGGTGGACATTTCGATGTGGGACATTGCCAAGAGCGTGCTGATCTTTCTCGGCATCCCGTTGGCGGCGGGCATCCTCACCCGCTTCACTCTTCTGCGCCGCAACGGCGCCGGGTGGTACGACACGAAATTCATGCCGCGTCTCGGCCCCACAGCGCTGATCGGGTTGCTGTTCACCATCGTCGTCATGTTTTCCATGCAGGGCGATAAGATTCTGGCCCGTCCGCTCGACGGGCTTCGTGTCGCCATTCCGCTGGCGGCTTACTTTGCGGTGATGTTCTTCGTCTCGTTTGCCATTTCCATCGGCCTGAAGTTCTCGTATGAGATGTCGGCCACCCAATCGTTCACGGCGGCCAGCAACAACTTCGAATTGGCTATCGCCGTCGCCATCGGCACATTCACCATCGCCTCGCAGGAAGCGTTGGCAACGGTCATCGGCCCGCTCATCGAAGTGCCGGTGCTGATTGGGCTGGTGTATGTGGCGCTGTGGCTCAAAGGCAAGTTCATTCACACCTCAACCGCGTGACCCGGCGCTAGCACGGGCTCAGGAATCTCATGCGCCAAACAACTCTTTTTCTTATCTCTCTTTTACTCATCGCCTGCGCTTCCGCGCCATCCGCTTCGACGATCAATCTTTCCGATCTTCAACCACTGCCGCTGGCCGTGTCGGATGATGTGGCGCCTCTGCGCGTCGCCGTCGCCGCCGTCATCTCGCCCAAGGGTACCGCCGAGAATTATCAGCCCTTGCTCGACTACATCAGCCTCGCGCTGGATCGCCCGGTGGAATTGGTGCAGCGCCGAACCTATTCGGAGGTGAACGATCTGATCGAAAGCGGGTTTGTGGATATGGCCTTCGTTTGCACCAGCGCTTATGTAGACGGCCATGCCAAGTTTGGCATGGAACTGCTGGCCGCGCCGCAAGTGAATGGCGAAGCCGTGTACTACTCACTACTCATCGTCCCGGCGAGCAGTTCGGCGCAAAGCATGGCCGACCTGCGCGGCAAAGTGTTCGCCTTCACCGATCCGATGTCGAACACCGGGCGCGTGTACCCCACCCATCTCGTTCAGCAATCGGGCCGTGCGCCCGAAGAATTCTTCGCCCGCACCTTTTTCACCTATAGCCACGACGACGCAATCCATGCGGTGGTCGAAGGGCTGGCCGACGGCGCGGCGGTGGACAGCCTCGTGTACGAGTTCGCCGCCGCTCGCGACCCCTCGCTGAGTGAGAAGGTGCGCGTGATCCATCGTTCGCCGCCGTTCGGCATTCCACCGGTCGTCGTCGGCCCCGCCGTGCGCCCGCAGCTCAGGGCCGAACTGCAAACCATTTTGCTCGGCATGGCCGGAGACGAACACGGGCGGCGCGGCCTGCAAACGCTTGGCATCGACAAGTTTGTGACGATTGACGACAGCGCTTACGACTCGGCCCGCGAGCTGCTGGCCGAAGTCGGCCCGACCATTCCATGAAGTCGCCGTTCGCCCAACAGTGGTTCGACTCCTTTTGGGCCGTTGCCGGAGCGGTCAGCGTTCGCACCAAGATTCTCGGCATCATACTGGGGCTGGTGCTGCTATTGGGTTTGGGTGTCACCGTGCAAGTGCGCGCCGCGCTCACTCGCACCATGGACGCTCAACTGCAGGAGCAAGCCGTCTCGGTGGCGCGCGACCTTGCCGCCCGCGCCACCGACTTGATCCTCACCAACGATGTGTACGCCCTGCATCAATTATTGATCGAAACACAAACCAACAACTCTAATGTCCGCTATGCGTTTGTCGTCGATGGGTCGGGGCGCGTGATCGCTCACACGTTTGGCGACGGCTTCCCGCGCGGGCTGCTCGAATCCAACACAGTGTCGGCTTTCGATCATCACCACACCGTCATCCTTAACACGGATGAAGGAACGCTCTGGGACACCGCCGTGCCCATCTTCGATGGCCGGGCCGGAATTGCCCGCGTGGGTCTTTCGGAAGCGGGCGTTCGGAGCGCGGTGGACACCGTCACCGGCCAACTTCTGCTCACCACCGTTTTCGTTTCCGTCATCGGTATCACCGCCGCCGCCTTTCTCACCTGGGTGCTCACCCGACCCATCCTCAAATTGGCGCAAGCCGCGCAAGCAGTGGGGCGCGGCGATCTCTCTCAGCGCGTGCCTCGTTGGGCGAAAGATGAAGTGGGCGATCTGGCCGAAGCCTTCAATGCGATGACGGCGGGGCTGGCGAAAGCGGAAGAAGAGCAGGCCGAACGCGAGCAGTTGCGAGCGCGTTACGTGAGCGGCGTCATCGCCGCGCAGGAAGAGGAGCGGCGGCGCATCTCGCGCGAATTGCACGACAGCACCAGCCAATCGCTCACGTCGCTCATCGTCGGCATGAAAGCGTTGAGCGATGCGAGCGACTCTCCGGCGCTGCGCCAGCGCGGCGAAGAACTGCGGCAGGTCGCGGCGCAGACGCTCGACGAAGTTCACAACCTCGCCCTGCAATTGCGCCCGAGTGTGCTCGACGATCTGGGCTTGCCCGCCGCGCTTCAGCGATACATTGCCGATTGCCAGCGCCGCTATCCACTGCGCATCGATCTCGCCATTCACGGCCTCGCCGAACAGCGCTTGCCTCCGGATGTGGAGACGGCTCTCTATCGCATTGTGCAGGAAAGTTTGACGAACGTGGCCCGCCACGCGCAGGCCTGCACCGCCAGTGTGCTCGTCGAGCGGCGCAACGGCGCGGTAAGGGCCATCATCGAGGATGATGGGCGGGGGTTCGATCCGGAGTCGGCGGGCAAAGCCGAACAGCGGTTGGGCTTGTATGGGATTCGGGAACGGGCGGAGTTGCTCGGCGGCGCGTTCATCATCGAATCGGAGCCGGGCCGCGGCGCCAGCCTCTTTGTCGAAATCCCGTTGGGCGAGGGCGGCCAATGAGCGCTGCTGCTTGCATTCTCATCGCCGACGATCACGCCGTGCTTCGCTCTGGCTTGCGGTTGCTGCTCGACGCGCAGTCCGATCTCAAAGTGGTGGGCGAGGCCGCCGATGGCCGCGAGGCGATGAAACTCGCCGCCGAACTTCAACCCGATCTCATTCTGCTCGATCTGACCATGCCCGGCTTCGGCGGCATGGAAGCCCTGCCCGTTTTGCGGAAGACCGTTCCGGCATCGCGTGTGCTCATTCTGACGATGCACGACGACGAGGGCTATCTGCGGCAGGCTCTGCACCGCGGCGCGTCGGGTTACATTCTCAAAAAGGCCGCCGACGGCGAATTGATCTTGGCGGTGCGCGCCGTTCTTCGCGGCGAAGTGTACGTGCATCCTTCGATGACCAAAGCCCTGCTCGACGATCTGTTGCCCGAGTCTTCAGCGGAGGCCGACGACCCGTGGGAACGATTGACCGACCGCGAGCAGGAAGTTCTCACCCTCGTGGCGCTCGGCCACACCTCAGCCGAGATCGCTTCTCGCCTCAGCCTCAGCCCCAAAACGGTCGAAACCTATCGCGGGCGCGGCATGGAAAAACTTGGCCTGCGCTCGCGCGCCGCGCTGGTGCAGTTTGCTATGGCGCGCGGCCTGCTCTCCGAGAATCACTAACATATCGAGGCTCACGGCCTCAAGAGATTCTGCCCCTCCTTTCTCCAATCAGAGTTTTCCCTACAACCGCGACTCGGGTTGCGGAGTTCTCCCTCTGCCGCCCGCAGTCCCTTTTCTCTATAGTGAGCGTGGCGTAAATTTTGATCTGCCGAGTTTACTTTCACGGAAAGGAAGGTTGTGTATGCCCCAAACTGACACCGCCACCGTCAACCGGCGCGATTTTCTCAAATCGGCCGGAGCCGCGGTGGCCTTTCTCACTGCGCTGAGCGCGGAGCCGGAGCGCGTGATCGCCAGCACGGCTCAAGCGGTCAACAACAAGCCGCTCACTCTCGAATCATCCGAAGGCGCGGATGTGATCGTCCGCATGCAAGTCGAGCTTCAGCGGGCCTTGCAGAAGAAGCCCGACGAGCGCCGCTGGGTGATGGTGATCGATCTACGAAAGTGCGTGGGCTGCCATGCCTGCACCATTGCCTGCGTGGCCGAAAACAAACTGCCGCCCGGCGTGGTTTATCGCCCGGTGATGGAAGAGGAGCACGGCGTGTACCCGCTCGTCACCCGCCGATTCATTCCGAGGCCGTGTATGCAGTGCGACAACCCGCCGTGTACGCCGGTGTGCCCGGTGAGCGCCACTTACAAAGGCGAAGAAGGCGTCGTGCAGATCGATTACGAGCAGTGCATCGGCTGCCGCGCCTGCATCACCGCCTGCCCTTACGGCGCGCGCACCTCAGACTTTGGCTACACCTACCTCGAAGGCGCGCCCGTCGCCGACGGCCTGATCGCCGGGCAGAGCTTCGCCGCCGGATACGAACGCGCGCCTAATTTCGAGTATGGCAAAGAATGGGCGCGCGAGGAAGGCTCATCACCCATCGGCAATGCCCGCAAGTGCCACTTCTGCCTGCACCGCGTGATGAATGGCATGTTGCCGGAATGTGTGGCCACGTGCATTGGCCGGGCCACCTTGTTCGGCGACGCCAACGACCCCGACAGTTTGGTGACCGAGATGATCCACCGGCCCAACGTGATGCGGCTCAAAGAGGATCATGGCACCGAGCCGCGCGTGTACTACATGGTGTAACGGAGGCAAGCGATGATCAAGAAAATTCTCTACACGTTGGGCGCCCTCGCGCTGTTGTTCGGGTTGTATGGGTTTTACACCCGGCTGTTCATTGGCGAGCGCGATGTAAATTACGGCTCCTATGTGACCTGGGGACTGTGGGTTGCCATGTATTTGTTCTTTGCCGGAATCTCCACCGGCGCCTACATGCTGGCCACGCTCGATTATCTATTTGGTATCTCGCTGTTCAAAGGCACCGGCAAGTATGCGCTGTGGGGCGCGTTGGTGACAATGCCCGCCGCGCTGATGACGATTGGCATGGATTTGGGGCACATGGAGCGAATCTGGAAAGTGTATCTGCAACCCAACTTCTTCTCGCTGTTGGCGCAGATGGTATGGGGCTACTCTCTCTTCTTCGTTCTGACCGCCGCCTCGCTTTGGTTTGCCATGCAGGGCCGGCGCGACACGGCAATGAAAGTGATCATGGTCGTCGGCCTGTTCCTCGCCGTGTTCCTCAGCGGCGGCGTGGGCGCTCTGCTTGGCATCAACGCCAACCGCGCCTATTGGCACGTCGGCCTCCTTCCGGCGCAGTTCCCCGTCTTCTCGCTGGCCTCGGGCATGGCCTTCATGCTCATCATCGTCGGCTGGTTCGGGGTGGTGGAAGAAGCCCGGCGATCTCAATTGCTGTGGGTTGTCGGCCTGCTCTCGGTGGTGTTGGGGCTGGTCAAAGTCTATTTCCTGTGGGCCGACTTCTCCCAATCGATTTATAGCGGCATCCCCGACAATGTGAAGGCCGTGCAGTTGGTGCTGTTCGGGCCGTATGCGTGGGCGTTTTGGGGATTGCAGATCGTTCTCGGCACGGCGGTTCCGATCATCGTGCTGGTTCAACCGAACTTGGCTAAGAACGGCGCATGGGCCGGGCTCATGGGCGCGTTCATCCTTCTCGGTTTCGCCGTCGCCCGCGCCAACATCGTCTTCCCCGCCCTCGCCATCCCCGAACTCGAAGGCCTCGTCGCCGCGTTCACGGGCCCGCATCTCAACATCAACTACTTCCCCAGCCTGCTCGAATGGTCGGTCACCTTCGGCGTGGTGGGGCTGGCGACTCTGGCCTACATTCTCGGCCTCGACCGCCTGCCCTTCCTCTCGGCCAAGACGGAGGCAACGAAATGAACGACAAATCTCAATCTCCAATCTCTGAATCTCGAATCGAAGAACGGCCTGCCGCTTGCGGGTTGTCGCGCCGCGACTTCCTGAAACTCTCGGCCACCATCGGCGGCTCGGCCTTTCTCGGCAGCATCCCGCACATCCAAAAAGCGCTGGCCAATTCGGCCAATGCGCCCGCCTACGCGCTGGCGAATCCCGAAAACCAAATTTACTCCATCTGCCAACAATGCAACACCCAATGCGGGATCAAAGTAAAACTGCTCGACGGAGTGGCGGTGAAGACCGACGGCAACCCCTTCTCGCCGTGGAACCTTGTGCCGCACCTGCCCTACGACACCTCGGTGGCCGACACCGCCGCCATTGACGCGCCCATCTGTCCCAAAGGGCAAGCTGGCCTGCAAGCGGCCTACGATCCGTTTCGGCTCGTCAAAGTGCTCAAACGCGCCGGCAAGCGCGGCGAGAACAAATGGCAGACCATCGAGTTCGATCAGGCTATCACCGAGATCGTCGAAGGCGGCAAACTATTCACCAACGTGCCGGGCGAAGAGAGCCGCGAGGTGGAAGGCTTGAAGTCGTTGTGGGCTGTGCGCGATGCCAAACTGATGAAAGAGCTCGCAGACGCGGCCAAGAAAGTTCTGGCCGAGAAAGACCCGGAAAAGAAGAAGGCGCTGATTGAGGAATTCAAGACGACCTTTGCCAACCATCTGGACAAGATGATCGACCCCAATCATCCCGACTTCGGGCCAAAGAACAACCAGCTTCTCTACTTCTGGGGGCGCAAGAAAGGCGGGCGCTCCGACATCTCGCACCGCTTCTTCGGCTCCGGGCTTGGCACCGCCAACCGGCACGGCCACACCACCGTGTGTCAAGGCTCGCTGTACTTCTCCGGCAAGTCCATGAGCGATCAGTGGGACAACGCCACCGCCAAATTCACCGGCGGCTCGAAAGCCTATTGGATGGGCGACGTTGCCAGCGCCGAATTTGTCATCTTCGTCGGGGCGTCGCCTTTCGAGGGCAACTACGGCCCCACCAACCGCGCCCCGCGCATCACCCAGCATTACGCCGACGGCTCGATGAAATTTGCCGTGATCGATCCGCGCCTCTCGAAGATTGCTGGCAAGGCGTGGAAGTGGCTGCCCAACAAGCCCGGCTCCGAAGGCGCAATAGCCTTGGCCCTCATCCAATGGATCATCGCCAATCAACGTTACGACGCGAAGTACCTCGCCAATGCCAACAAAGCCGCCGCCGCCAAAGCCAAAGAGCCTACGTGGTGCAACGCTTCGTGGCTCGTCAAAGTGGCCGATGGCAAGCCGGGCAAATTCCTGCACGGCAGTGAATTGAAGTTGGTGGAGAAGAAAGAGGAAGAGAAAGACGGCGCGAAGGTGGTGACGTATGTGACCGCCGATGGCGCTGTGTTCAACACCGATCCGTTCATCGTGCTGGACGCCGATGGCCAGCCCGTGCTGTTCGACCCTAATGACGAGACTCCGGAAAACGCGGCGGTGGCCGGGCAACTTCTAGTGGACAATGTTCAACTCGGCGAGTTCACTGTGAAGAGCGGTTTGCAAATCCTGTTCGACTCGGCCAACAAACACACGCTGGACGAGTGGGCCGAAATCTCCGGCCTGCGCGCCAAAGATTTGGAACTGCTTGCCCGCGAATTCACCTCGCACGGCAAGAACGCCTGCGTGGACATTCATCGCGGCGTGAGCCAGCACACCAACGGCTACTACAACGTGATCTCGTGGTACAACCTCGCTCTGCTCATCGGCAACTTCGATTGGCGCGGCGGGCAAGTGTGGGCCAGCACCTACGATCTCTCCGGCGCAAAAGCCGAGGGTCCGTTCCTCTTCGGCAAAGCCGACCCCGGCGCGCTCTCCCCCTTCGGCATCAGCCTCATCCGGCACGATGTCAAATACGAGGACACGACGATATACAGCTCACTGCCCGAAGATCAGCACTACCCGGCCAAGCGCAACTGGTATCCGCTCGCCTCCGACATCTATCAAGAGATCATCCCCTCCGCCGGAGACGCGTATCCGTATCCCATCAAGGCGGCGTTCATGTACATGGGCTCGCCGGTCTATTCGCTCCCGGCCGGCCACACATGGATTCCGATCCTGCAAGATGTGAACAAGCTTCCGTTGTTTGTCGCTAGCGACATCATCGTGGGCGAGACGAGCATGTACGCCGACTACATCTTCCCCGATGTCACTTTCCTTGAGCGTTGGGAGTTCGGCGGCTCGCACCCCAACATCACCTTCAAGGTGCAGGGCGTGCGCCAGCCGTCCATCGCGCCGCTCACCGGCGCGGTGACGGTGTACGGGCAGGAAATGGCGTTGCAGTGGGAAGCGGTGCTGCTCGCCCTCGCCGAAAAATTGCAGCTGCCCAACTTCGGCCCGAACGGGTTGGGCGAGGGGGTGGACTTCAACCATCCCGATGATCTCTATCTGCGGATGGTGATGAATTTGGCCTACGGCGAAAAGAAGGACGCCGAAGACGCGGCGCCCGATGCCTCGCCCGAAGAGATCGATCTGTTCATCAAAGCCCGCGCCCATCTGCCCAAAGCCGTCTTCGATCCGGATCGTTGGCAGAAGATCGCTGGCGACCAGTGGCCCAAAGTGGTGACGGTTCTTCATCGGGGTGGCCGCTTCCAAGCCTACGAAAAGGGTTATCCCGGTGACGGTGTCCGGCCCGGATCGTTCGACGAGCCGTACATCGTGCCCACCGGCACCAAGTTCGGCAAGATGATCAATATGTATTTAGAGAAGACGGCGGGCGTGAAGCACGCGGGCACGGGCAAGAGCCTGCCCGGCTATGCCACTTACATTGAACCCAGCACTGGCTTCGATGGCAACGTGGTGGACGACTCCGCTGGTGGCTACGACTTGAATCTGATCACCTATCGCGAAATCTCTTCGACGAAGAGCCGCACGGCGGGCAACTACTGGCTGCGCGCGCTGTTGCCGGAGAACTTCGTGCTGATGAGCGCGGCGGACGCGGCCGAGCGCGGTTTGACGAGCGGCGATGTGGTGAAAATCTCCTCCGCCTCCAACCCGGACGGCGAATGGAATTTCGGCGCGGGCGACACTCAGCCGATGATCGGCAAAGTGAAAGTGACACAAGGGATGCGGCCCGGCGTCATCGCTTTTGCTCTCGGCTTTGGGCATTGGGGGTATGGCTCGCGCGACATCTCCATCGACGGGCAAACCATCAAAGGCGACCCGGTGCGTGTGAAGGGCATTCACGCCAACGCCGCCATGCGCATCGATCCATATCTCAAGAACACTACCCTGCTCGACCCGGTGGGCGGCAGCGCCGTGTTCTACGACAGCAAGGTGAAGGTGACGAAGGCCTAAAAATAGAGGATGGGAGGATTAGAGAATTCTCTAATCCTCCCATCCTCCAATTCTCATGCCCAATCTCGCATCCCTTCTCGAAGCCTCCTCCGCGCTCCACCGCCACCTCTGCCCGCGCCAAGTGCTCGGCGTGCGAATGGGGATGTTCGCCGGTGAAGCCCTCGACCTCGAACTGCCTCAAACCGACAAGCGGTTGATTGCCATTGTGGAAACCGACGGTTGTTTCACCGACGGAGTCTCGGTGGCGACCCACTGTTGGGTGGGGCGGCGGACGATGCGCGTGGAAGACTACGGGAAAGTAGCCGCCACTTTCGTGGACACCGCCACCGGGCGCGCAATTCGGATCGCTCCTCGATCGGACATCCGCCAACGCGCCCGCGATTACGCGCCCGAAGCGCGCAACAAATGGCAAGCGCAGCTGCTCGGCTACCAGCGTATGCCCGCCGACGAACTGCTCTCGTTGGCGGAGGTGCAGCTCAAAACTCCCATCGAGCGAATCATCAGCCGGCCCGGAGTCAAAGTGCTGTGCGATGTGTGCGGCGAAGAGATCGTGAACGAGCGCGAGATCGCGCGCGACGATGGGGTGTTGTGCCGCGCGTGCGCGGGGCGGGGCTACTATCATCTCTTGGCGCCGACAGAGCCATTGCTCCTCTACAAACCCACCCTGCTGCCCTCCCGTCAAACAACCCTCGCCGCCGCTAACCGTTAACACAGCCTACTTCCCGTCGGTCAGTGGGGACTGACGAGAAGCCGGGCGCAGTTTAACTGCCGCCGCCGATTTAAGACGCGGGCTGCGCAACTGCCCGTATAATCGGGCTGGCAGTGCGCCATGCCCTCGACTGCTCCTCGCCGGGCTGGAGATTGACCTGCGCGGCTCTACCAGATTCAATGTGATATAGGGTCAAAGGCGACAAGGACATGCAAACGGAAGTTAGCGAAGTTGCGATAGCCGAAACCACGTCGATGGATC
>Ga0194119_10011479_pt1 | contig 11435 bp, 13 predicted proteins | sample TA2MahC100mmetaG_FD_148620 | JGI IMG/M metagenome (GOLD analysis project Ga0194119, IMG submission 148620) | Freshwater microbial communities from Lake Tanganyika, Tanzania - TA2015018 Mahale Deep Cast 100m | ecosystem: Environmental > Aquatic > Freshwater > Lake | place: Tanzania: Lake... | reverse complement strand
CAGGCCGATGACGCCGTTGACCAGGTTATCCACCACCTCACGCGTGCGGGCCATCAGGCGCGGGAAGTCCACGCTGACCTCGCCGGTGATGCTTATGCCGAACTCTTTGGCCCGGCGTGTCGTCTGCCACACCTCCACGTTACGCAGCAGGGTTTTGGTGGGGATGCAGCCGCGATTCAGGCACGTCCCGCCGATACGCTCTTTTTCCACCAGGGCCACTTTGGCCCCCAGTTGGGCGGCGCGAATGGCGGCCAGGTAGCCGCCCGGCCCGCCCCCCAGCACCGCCAGGCCAAACTGCTCGCTCATGCTCCTCCTTGCCTGGTAAGTATTCTCTCTTCCGCCCAGCGGACGACTGCTTCGGCTACGTTTACGGCTTCTGCGTGTTCCTAGTGGCTGACCGGTGGGCCAACGCCCGGATAGCGGCTGAAAACCGCAAACCTGGTGAGCCTCTCTGCCTGTCTTACAGGTTCAGGGATCTCCTGGCCAGCCCTTTCCAGCAGCGTTACCAACTGGGCGATGTCGTGAACATACGGGAATTCCACGCCGTACATGATCAAAAGTGCTTTGACAGCCTTCTCCGCAGCCTGCTGGGCATGGAAACACAAGTCTTCCAGGTAGATGTCCGCTTCTGCTGCCCTCGCCAGAACCAGGTCACTGTGCGCTCTGTTTAGCCACTCTCGAGGATCGTCTGGGGGATAACGTTCGCGCATGATAGACCTCCTTTCCCTCACGTAGTGCAGGTGCAATGATGAGACAATGAGTGTTACGATAGCGCTCCACCTGTTCGGGGGTGACCAAAATGACATCCACCGCCTGGCCCACTCCGTGTAGGTTCATGTAGATGTCCCCGGTAAGCCGGCTCTGGTCAAATTCGCCGCCTTTGACCACCAGCAAATCCATATCGCTATTCGGTCCCATCTCCCCGCGGGCGGCGGAACCGAAGAGGATGATCTTTTCCGGCCGGGCGACCTTCACGATGCGGCGGATAATCTCCTGCAGGGTCTCCTCACTCAACTTTTTGCCAGCCATCTGCTCCACCTCACTTTACGGCGCGAGCGTTGTGAACGGTTTGCCGTCGCGGCGGCAGAGGATCTGCACTACGTGGCGGCCCGAATAGAGGCACGGCGGGACGCCGCCACCCGGTAGCACCCACTGGCCGGCCAGGTAGAAGTTGGCCAGGCCGGGCAGCGTCCGGGGAATCGCCGTCATGATCGTTTGTGGCGTGGGCAGCCAGCCCATGTAAGCCCCTTTGTAGTTCAGGGTGTAGCGCCAGGTGGTGTAGGGCGTGGCTACGTCGGTCACCTCTACCTGCGATGTTATAGCGGGGAAATGCCTCTCCAGCCGCGCTAAGACCTCGGCGGCGAGGCGTCCTTTCTCCGCCTCGTAGCGGGGGCGGTCCTGCTGCAGGTCGTTCCAGTAGTCCCACTCCGTCTCGAACGTGACCTGCACCACCGTCTTGCCCGGCGGAGCAAAGTTGGGGCTGTAGTTGAAGAGGCGAATCATCAGCCCTTCAATCTTCTGGTTGCCCACGACGAAGGGGTTCTGCAGCATGATAGCGAGAAGATGTGACTCGTCCGGGAAGGTGCGAGTCACTCCAAAGCTGATCATGACCGCGGGACGGATTAGCTTCCAGGTCCGATAGCGCTCTTTGGTCTTCTCGTCTACGTAGCGCCCGCCCAGCAGCTTGAAGATGGTGCTGTAGCCGTCGGCGGCGGAGACCACCACGTCGGCCCGCTGCTGGCGGCCGTCGGCCAGGCGCACGCCCACGGCACGATCGTTCCTTCGGCTACGCTCAGGACAAGCCTCTACCAGGATCTCCTCCACGGTGGCGTGGTAGGTCACCTGCCCGCCCAGGGCCTGGTAGCGCTGCTCGATGGGCCGGACGAAGCCGGGACAGCCGTCCGCCAGCAGCCCCATCTGGCCGTCCGCCATCAGCGCCAGAACCATGAAGACGAACCAGGCCGGCACCTCGGGCAGGAACAGGTTGACGATGAACTGACGCAACCAGGGATCGTGGACGGCTTGCACGTAGTCGGACATGGGCTGGGCGTACTTGCCGGTGAAATACGTGAACACCTTACGCATACCCCACAGCATCTTGAGTTGGCCCAGAGGACCGGCCAGCTCGGGCGGCTCGCCCATGCCGACGTCGAACAGGGCGCCAGAACCCTGCATGGCCCGGGCACCGGCGATCAGTTCGTCAATGAGGCGAGCATCGGCCGGCGAAATGGCCTTCAGTTCCCTGGCCAGGCGCTCCAGGTCTTGCGTGATCACGACGTCGCGCCCGCTGACCTCGTCCAGGAAGCGGCCGTAGCTGGTCATGTCCACCAGGCTGCCGGCCGGGGCGGTGCCCAGCTCGTGGTACAGATCGTAGAGGGGCTGGCCGGGCTTGTGCCCCATGAGGAAGTGGATGCCGCCATCAATTAGGTAGTCGCCGCGCCGCCAGGCCGCCGCCACGCCGCCCGGCTTGTTGCTGTGCTCAAAAATGTGGCTCTGATAGCCGTTCATCTGGGCGTAGACGCCCGTGGCCAGGCCGGCCAGCCCGGCCCCAATGACGATGATGGATTTCTCAGCCATTTTCACTCCTCCAGATAATTCTTCACCAGCTCCGTCACCTGCGCCTCGGCCTCCGATGGATACGGATAGCCCAACATCCGGGCCGTCTCGGTGGCCAGCCAGCGAAACAAGTCCATCGTTGCCAGCAGTGCCCGCCCGACGTCGTTCTCGTCGTAATAGGCAAAGGCCTGGCGCAGCCCCTGTACGGCGCGGGGGTCGGCCCACTGTTCCAGGAAGCGGCCACCGTGCCAGGTGTCGTAGTCCCAGCCGCGGGTGGCCCGGGCGTGCCATTCCAGCATCTGGAGTAGCAGGCGCTTCAGGTAGCCGTCGCCGCACGATTTGGCCACCCACAACTCCCCGCGGCGCAGCTTCTTGACCGTCCAGACGGTATGATACCAGAAATCGTTGACAACTTCAAGGAACTCGTGGGGAGCAGGCGGGCGATGAGGGACGGTCTCGGCCGTGACGAGCTGCAGGTCGGCGGCGATGCCGTCCTTGTCCAGGAGCACCTGCATCCCGCGGCGGGCGAGGTCGGCAAAATCGGCCAGGCCTTGCCGGAACTGGCGGGCCATCCCCCTGGGGAGCAGGCGCAGCAAGAGCGGAAAGCGCCTCTGCAGGCGCAGCAAAAGCAGAAGCTGCTGCGCCTTGCCGCTGGGGATCATGGCGAAGTCCACGTCCAGCCCGCCGGCGAAGAGGACGCGGCGCTCCCTTTCGTCCCCCGTCCCTGTCTTTTCGATGAAGGTTAGCCAGGGGACGCCGACGTTGGCCACCCAATCGGCCTGCGCCAGGTAGCGCTCCGGCCGGGTGGCAATGACGATGATGTCCAGGTCGGACCATTCGTCCGCTGGCCGGTCAACTCTGGCCCGCGAGCCGATGAGGAGGGCGGCGCGAATATCGGGCTGGGTTTGCGCCCAGGCGACGAACCTGTCCAGTAACTGCGCGTAGGCGGCGGCGGTTTGGCTCACGTACCTCCTCACTCTAAGTCAGTGTAAATCTCCAGGAGATTGCCGTCGGGGTCGCGGAAATGGGCCGCCCGGATGTCCCAATCTGGGTAATCCATTGGCTCATCGATAAAGACGACACCTTTGTCTCTCAGCCGCTGATAGACCTCATCCACGTCGTCCACCTGGAAGATCATCGCCACCCTGTCCTGGCTTTCCACCTGGGCTGGCTTAGCGGCCGTTCCGACGGTGTCGGCCATCAACTGCCGCTGGAGCAAAGTCAGCTCTGTCTTTCCGACCCTGAACGAAGCGTAGTCGCCATTCTCCGCACCCCAGTTGACCGGCAACTCCAGAACGTCGCGGTAGAACAGGAAACAGGCCCGGAAATCGGAGACCAGGAGCCTGGTATGGGTGGACTGGATGTTCTCAGCCACAATCACACGTAACTCCGCAAACTCTGGCCAATAATTTCCAGTTTTGTCAACTACGATCAATCGCAGCCAATACACTCCTGGCCGAACTGTTGTGGTATACCAGTCCATCAGTACGCCGCTGGTGACTGGCCTTTTAAAACTTACCAGAAAGTTCCACGTTCCGGCTCCTTCTGGCCGGTACTCAAATTTATAGTACGCAAAATTGGGCCGGGTAGCTGTACCCCGGATTTGAACGATTCCCCGCAAAGTATCGTTCATCTGTGGAGAGGTGATGCACACCTCTGGTCTAGGACAGTTGCGGACAGGTAACGGTGACACCGGCGCGACTGGCGGCTTGGTAGGCTCAAGGGGCTTAGTCGGCGGCACAGATGTGGCGGTGAGCGGTATCCACCGGGATAGTGGTGATGGTGGGACCGGCGTGGCGGTGGCCAGTACCCATCGGGTCATTGATAATGGTGGAATTGGCATGGCGGTGAGCGGCACCCATTGGGACGTTGGCGATGCCGACACTAACACAGCCAACATCAAACATACTCCTACCAATAGTGTCCGCCCACCTGCGATCCAAACCCAGCCAGAGTACAAGAGTTTTTTCAGAGCATCTGCGGCAAGGCCGGGGTGGCCAAACTCCACATGGCCTTCTTCTACTGCTTTGTTGTCCTCAAAAGACATAGCCACCTCCTTCCCAAGACCTGACTTCCATTTGGGCTGCGGTGGTCACATAGCAGGCGTGTCCGTAAACACTGAAGCTCGCCGCCGCGCCAGCGTTGGGGGCAGGACACCGGGGCGAAATGCGACCAACGTCTGGGAGCAGAGCGCGGCACGGGCGGCAGGCGCGTGGTTACAGACGTTACTCCTTGCTAAAACTGCTAGGCGTAGACCAATCGCCCCTTGGGTTCTGGAATGGGACGCCCCAATTTTTGTGCTGTTTCTAGCCACTCTTGAACGACAACCTCGGCATTGGCCAGTGCTTCTTGATAGGTCGCCCCATCCGCCATGCAACCTGGCAATTCGGGCACTTCAACGATGAAGGCTTCGTCCTCGTCACTCCAATAGATGATTACTTCATAACGAATCATCTTCGCCTCTCAGTTGCGTGCGTCAAATCCCAAACGACATAGCAGGTGACACAACTCGGCAAAGGGGATGTTGGCGTCGGATGTCCCGCGCAGGATGCGATCTACGAGTTTGTCTCGGTGGAGCATGCCACTCCTTTCGTTCAGGACTGTAAGTCGGTGTAAATCTCCAGTAGATTCCCGTCGGGATCGCGGAAATGGGCGGCGCGGATGCCCCAATCTGGGCGATCCATAGGCGGGTTGATGAACGTGACGCCTTTGTCTTTCAACCGCCAGTAGACCTCATCCACGTTGTCTACGTGGAAGATCAGCGTCACCCTGTCCTGGCACTCCGCCTGGGCCGGCTTAGCGGCCGTTCCGACGGCTGCGGCCATCAACTGCCGCTGGAACAAAGCCAGCTCGGCGTCCCCAACCCTGTACGAAGCATAGTCGCCATTCTCCTCGCCCCAGGTGACGGGCAATTCCAGAACGTCGCGGTAGAACAGGAAACAGGCTCTGAAGTCTGAGACCAGGAGCCTGGGATGGGTGGACTGGATGTTCATGGTGACCTACCTTCTTTTCGCACGAACGCCATAGCCCCGCCGCCACGCTGCGCCCCTGTGCACAGCAATCACCTTCAGGGTCAGCGGCTACGCCCCGCAACATGGCGCGGCATAGACTGCAGGTGTGTAGTTGTAGCAGTTACTCCTTTTCGCGTGCCGTTTCTAGCCACTTTCATGGTATGCTATGCTGTTGGAACATTCACCTGCTCTTGCCTGTTCCGCCACATGAAGGGCATCTTACCTCGACAGAGATTTTACCGCTTCCAGAACACCTGGGGCATGACAGGGTATATGGATTCCCAAAACTATCCTTGAGTGGTCGTCCATAGTCATCTTCAGTGGTACGTCCCGAGCCTCCGCAACGGCGACAGCGTTCCTCGGATGTCACGTAACCGCTACCAGAACAACGCAGACACGTTCCCATTTGGGCTCACCTCCTCCCATACAGAATTTGGGATCATGGCCGCTGACCTTGATCAGCCACAATCACGCGTAACTCAGCAAGCTCTGGCCAGTAGTTTCCCGTTTTGTCAACCACTGTCAGACGCAACCAATAAGCTCCCGGCCGAACCGTCGTTGTATACCAGTCCATCAGTACGCCGTTGGTGATTGGCCTATCAAAACGGACTAGAAAGTTCCATGTTCCGGCTCCTTCCGGCTGGTACTCAACTTTATAGTACGCAAAATTGGGCCGAGTAGCTGTACCCCGGATTTGAACGATTCCCTGCAGAGTATCGTTCATCTGTGGATAAGTGATACACACTTCTGGTCTAGGACAGTTGCGGGCAGGCAGTGGGGACACCGGTGGTGTGGCAGTGGGCGGCACCCATCGGATCGTTGGCGATGGTGGCACTGATGTGGCAGTGGGTAACATCCATCGGGCCGTTGGTGATGGTGGGACTGGTGTGGCGGTGGGCGGTATCCACAGGGGCGTTGGTGGTGGCGGCAACGGTGTGGCGGTAGGCGGGACAGGTAGCCCACTTCCACCCCCTGGTGCGAACAGTGCAGCGAACACCAATGCAAACAACAGCCCTGCTATCAGCACCAAACCAGATATCCCACTCAGTATCCAAATCCAACCTAGTGTCTGACGCCGGACACGTGATCCGCAATAAGGGCAAAACTCTACAGTATCCGGTATGATATGATCATCATTAGGGCATCGCATTGCTACATCCCATCCTATAGTGCTGCACCGCAATGGACACAATAATACGGCTGTGACGAATACGGAGATTGCGCTGGCGTATTATGGCCGCAAAGAGGACAATTGTAATCATTACCCCATAAAGCGATTGGGGGTTTCCCCTTTTGTTCAGCGCACTTCGGACAAATTATTAGGGAGAGGTCTGTGATAATGTGACCACAGTTGGGACAAGTAACAGTCTTTGGGCGCGGTGAAGGACTTGGCTTTTGCTGCTGAGGCGGTTTTTCAGTTTCTGGACGCAGTGGGGGATTTGAATTTGGTTTCCTAGGTGATGTTATAACCCTTGGGCGTTTACGCTCTATAGCTTGGTTAAGAACCTCACGCCACGCCATAGGGCTCGGCCTCCTAAGATCGTCAAAGCGCATGCGATTGGTGCTACTAAAAACCTTCTCGAAGAGCTCAATCAGCCCTGAGTCCAAACCCAGGCCCTTAAGTTGCTGCCGCTGCCATGGTCGTGGCCAATCGGGATGATCCTTGGCATAATCACCGAGCCAAAACCACTCATGGGCAGGGTCATCTTTCGGCATCTTAGTCGGAAATGGGCCCCTGCGATCCGCGACCATCTGATAGATTAACACTGCAAGAGACCACAAATCTGGCTGTGTTCTGAGCGTTGGCTTTGCCCATATAGATCGCCAGGAATGGTGAACTATTTCGGGAGCCTGATACATCGGAATAGGTGTGGACACAGCAGGCCAGAATTGCTCAGTACCTGGATATGTTCCCCAATAACCTCCGCCATCTATATCCAGTACTTGAACCAATCCCATTTGAATATTGACAAAGAAGTTGTCAGGTTTAATGTCCCCATGAACGACTTGGTGGCTATGTAGAAAACTGATAGCATTTGCTAGGCTCCGGGCGATATGCATACGCTCAAGCAAGTCTAACTGTATAATGATTTTCCAGTCTTCACCCATCTCCTGCCCTGTGGCACGGCGCATCACATACGTAGGCGTAGGCTCAGGACTGTACACAGGCCTGTATTCAAGTGGTAAACAAGTTGATTCTCTGTCATGCTCAAAGCCTAGGGAAGAGAAGATACTATACCGCTTGGCAGCATCCGCCTTTTCAGCTGAGAATTTTTCCGGAGCCCATAACTCAGCATCTCTCGGGTGCCAGACTTTTAGCAGAAACTCTGGATGGCTTGTTATGTAGACTTGTCCCTGTGCACCTTGACGCAACAGGGCCGTAATTGAGATAGTACCTGCTATCTCGGTATCAATAATCCGCCCGATCATGGCGTTGCTCCGTCCAGATTATGCCTAACACAGCATCATCTGTATATGGGCAATTTTCCAGAACTTTATTCAGTTCCTTTGTGTCACGTGAATTTTGCAGGCTGGACAATATAAACTGCTGCAAAGTAGCATTGTAGTTCTTAAGCAACCACGAACTTACGACGTCCATACCATCAGAAGCTACATAGATCAAGTCTTCCTGCTCATAGACAACGCAGCCTACTACTGGTGATACCATCAAACCTCGCCCAGAGACAGTTGCGGTGCTCTCAACCTTTTGCCCAGGCGCAAGCAATTTTATATAAGTAGACCATCCGTCAATTCTTCGCGCCGGCGTGATCACATTGATAATCCCATCTCCTTCATAAGAATAGCACCAGAGTGGGGTCTTAGTGTCGCCTTCTGATGATTCATACAACAAGGCGACGAGTAATGTTGTAGCACCAGGGTTCCCCTGCAGTTCCTCCGCTACTCTGTCATACATTCCTAGCAAACAGCTAAGGACATCCGTGCTTGAGAGGTCTGGATGGAGTCCACTTGTCAGGTATTTCTTGGCTACTTCTACTGCCAGCTCTGCGGCACAGCTTCCCGTTCCTTCTATTAATTCGCCAGTAGAGGTATTCAAGCGGCTGCTAGCACCATCAGCAACGATAATCACTGGAAAGCGGCCGCCAATTATGCCAGAAAAGATACGATCTTCCCCTTTGCCAGCATATCTGTGAATGAATGCGGGAGGGCAAAGAGCACGACACTTGGTCAGCTCTACAGATATGGAATTCAAGTCTCTAGGCTTAGTCGGCATTTGTGGCAAAATGGACGCGGTGCTTGGTCTCCTGACAGGCGGTTGGACGGGTTTCCGACGGGGAAAAACCAAAATATATAGAAACAGCAGAAATAGATAAATTACTATTGCTAGAAACCAAAGAATAAATGCGTGAAAGGGCAAATCTGCCATGATATCCTCCTCGGAAATCATCTCATTATCCTAGCCTCAGCATCACCAAGCCAGAAACAGGTTATGGGCAAGTTGCCGCTAGGACTTAGCTGGTTTATTGCTGCTAGGCGTGAACATCAGGTCTTAAAGATAAGGATGCCTTCCCAGCATTGGAGAGCGATATAACCTTATGTCAGCTGGCGCGCTCCTATAGCTTCTCATAACTTAAGGATGGGGACGATGTGCAATCTGAGTTCACCTAAGTAAAGAGATCGCCAGGTGAGAGGCGCGCCAGCTTAGCTGACTTTCAGGGCAGCTAGAGAATCGCTACTTCGCCACAACCTACACCGATATAGGCTCTATTCGGTGACAGTTTGCCTTATAAATCGGGCAATTTCTTTGGCGTTACTCGTTTCGAAGTAGAGAGTGGACGGAAAAGCTAAGGCATCAAGTAGCTCCCTGCCCTTGTCTTCCTCTGGGTTTTTACCTGGTGGAGACTGGTAATAGCCCACGGTGGCAACCCTAATGCGGCCTTTATAACCTCCTTGTGCTCTCTTCGCTTCCTGGTCATGGTAAAACTTTTCGATCTCCTGTCTCTCTCCCATGCCATTGGGTTCTGTATCAGGGTAGTTCATGCCATCGGAGAGAAGGTAGATCGCTGCACGGTGTACTAGCCCAGCTGGGGCGGTATTTACCCAATCCTCGGCTAATCTACGGGCAAGGGCGAATGCACGGCCAATAGGAGTTGTACCTCCATGACCACGGAGAGGATCCCACAGATCTAGCACGCTATCTCGCTCAGGGCTGTCTGCATAGTCTGGCTTATAGTGTGTTGCACTCTTGATATCGTAGTCGCGTAGTCGAACATCATCTACCCATCTGCCGTCGTAGCAGATGATTGTGAGTAGCGTGTTCGTGATGGCATCATCATCGTGAAGTTCATTTATCAAATCTTGAGCCATCTTGGCGACTGCCCTATGCTTCTTTAGGCCCGTCCGCAGTTCAGGTTCCTCCATACTGCCAGAACCGTCCAGCAGAAGAAAGCCGTGGGCCAGCAACACCCCAGCGCCCTCTGTTTCGTATTCTGCCATCGAAGACCTCCTCTCATGTGAAATTTGACAGCTTTGGGTCATTTTTTGATGGACAGACCTTGCGTGAAATATCATCAATCCATGAGACCACCTCCTTGCAGATTGGCTTTTTGGGAGGGTAGAACGATGATTTGCACCCACCCCCTACCGCCTGAACCGCCTGACCACAAAGGCGATCACGCCAATGGCCGCCAGGCCAATGAAAACCGTGACCAGCGATACGTAGAACTCGGCGCTGCCACGCTCTTCAAACAGCAGTAGCACCAGGGCCACCCCGGTGATAAAAATGGCAATGCGAAAAGCCGCCCGGCCAATCTGTGGGTCGATCATTCCTAGAGTCCCCTACACTGAGAGCGTATCCGTGAAACGTGATGCGTGATGCGTGATCATTACGTTTCACGTATCACGTATCACGTATTACGCCTCACGCCCTCATGTGCTGACGGCCAATGAACTCTGAAGCACATCACCTAGCCACCACATGACAGGCCACGTACCGGCCAGCGCCCATGTCCACCAGCTCCGGCACTACCTTGTCGCACAGACCCTCCGCAAAGAGCGGGCAGCGGGGGTGGAAGTTGCAGCCGGGGGGCAGGTTGAGCAGGCTGGGCACGTCCAGGCTGCGCAGTTGCACCCGCTGCTTGGTGCGCGTGATCTGGGGATCGGCCTCGGGGACGGCGGAGAGCAGGGCCTTGCTGTAGGGGTGCAGCGGGTCGGTGACCAGGCGAGGTGTCGGCGACACCTCAATCAGGCGCCCCAGGTACATCACGGCAATGCGCCCCTGCCAGGCGAAGTACTTGGCCAGGGCCAGGTCGTGCGTAATAAACAGGAAGGTGACGCCCAACTCGTCCTTGAGGCGGGTGAGCATGTTCAGCAGGCTGACCCGGATGGACACGTCCACCATGGACACCGCCTCGTCGGCGACGATGAAGCGGGGATGCACGGTGAGGGCCCGCGCCACGGACACGCGCTGCCGCTGGCCGCCCGAAAGCTGATGGGGGTATTTGTCTACGAAATCCTCCGGCGGTGTCATGTCCACGATCCCCAGGAGCTCGCGCAGACGGGCCTGCGCCGCCTCCTGGTTGGCCACCAACCCGTGGCGCAGGAGCGGCGCAATCAGAATCCTGGACACCTGGTGCACCGGATTCAGGGAGGCGTAAGGATCCTGGTGGATGATCTGCACGGCCTGGCGATAGCGCCTGAAATCCCGCCCCATGGCCCAAATGTCCTGCCCCTCGAAGAGCACCTCGCCGCCGGTCGGCCGGAGCAGGCCGGCGATCATCTTGCCCGTGGTCGTCTTGCCGCAGCCACTCTCCCCCACCAGGCAGACAATCTCGCCCTCATTAATGTCCAGAGAGACGTTATCCACCGCCTTGACGATACGGTTACCCTGGCGGAAGGTGCGGCTGACAT
>Ga0194119_10011478_pt1 | contig 11436 bp, 9 predicted proteins | sample TA2MahC100mmetaG_FD_148620 | JGI IMG/M metagenome (GOLD analysis project Ga0194119, IMG submission 148620) | Freshwater microbial communities from Lake Tanganyika, Tanzania - TA2015018 Mahale Deep Cast 100m | ecosystem: Environmental > Aquatic > Freshwater > Lake | place: Tanzania: Lake... | reverse complement strand
TCTGCACGAAGACCCCGACGCGCAGCACGCGCTCGATCCTGTCCAGTCCGCCAGCGGAGTCGGCGGCGACCGCAAGCGCATTCAAGGCACACTGCCGGGCAGCCTGCTGCGCGGACTCGATTGAGCATGCCGAAGGCACGGGCCCGGTCGTGGTCAGCGCTCCGTCGCGAAACGGCAGTTGGCCCGAGATCCAGACCAGATTGCCGGATCGAGCGAACGGCACGTAACTGGCAACCGGCCCGGGGGCTGGCGGAAGGACAAGGCCAAGGGCCGACAGGGCTTCGGACGGAGTGGGCATGACGAAACAGTACCGGGTGGCCATCAAGAGGGTGAAATACGGCTCCTGTTGCGACCTATCCGACTTGACCGACGTATCGACTGATGTAAAATTCCAGCGTGGCCTTCGGGTCACAGGCCTGCCGCGGCTCGTTTACCCAGCTGTACTTCTTCGACCGGTTTCGGTCACCCCTTGTTTCGCCGCAGCAGCCGACATTCTGGCTCGAATCGCACCAGTCGCTATCTGGCGTCGACGTGCGGTTCCGCTGTGCGCCTCGAAGCCTCGAGTTCATTTGAGGCTGGACCATGTGCACCTGTCCTGCAGGGAACTTGCTTCAAGGCAAGGCCTTGCGTGCCTTGCGCACCGTGCTCCAGCCGGCGAGTGATCCTGTCATCACTCGCAGCGCGGCATCGGATGTTCCGTTGCCCGTCCCATGGTTCAACGGTTGCGCACCCACTGTGGTGGGCGACCGCGGCCGGTGCCCTGTGCACCGAGCCAAGCAAGGAGATTCGCAGTCATGAAGAAGACCCCCCGTGCCTTCACCCTGGTCGAGCTGCTGGTCGTCATCGCCATCATCGCGGTGCTGATCGGCCTGCTCCTCCCCGCACTGGCCAAAGCTCAAGCCCAGGCAAAGACTGTTAAGGATATGACCCAGATCAAGGGCATCTACACGGCTTGGCTGACCGCTGCCAACGAACTGGAGCGCAACCGCCTTCCGACCCCCGGCTACGCCAACCGACTTCCCTTCCAGAACGGCAACGTCGCCGTGAATGTTCCCGGCCAAGGCAACGAGGACGTGACTCGCAACAACACGAAGAACCTTTATTCCCTCTGCTTAGCGAGGAACATGTTCAACACCGAGATTCTGATCGGCCCGACAGAAGTCAATCAGATCGTGAAGGAGTATAAGGGCGTAGGGCCTAACGAGCCTGGCTACGACTTCTCGCAGTACAACCCCGCACAGGACAAGTACTGGGATGAAGGCTTCTCGGCCCAGATCGCAGGCTCGAGTGGAGCTCAGTGCAACACCTCCTACGCCCACCTAGCCATCATCGGTCTTCGCAAGACCCTCGTGTGGTTCAAGGCGTTCGCCCCCGACGGCGGTCAGCGCGGCATGATCGGCAACCGCGCGTGGGAGATCCAGTCAGAGACCAACCCGATGTCGGACGCCGGCTTGAGGTATTCAAAGAGCCCGACGCTGCGTCTGCATCAGGACGAAAAGAACTGGGAAGGCAACATCGTCTACACCGATGGTCACGGCGAGATGGCCGAAGGTCCGTTCGGTGCAGTGCAGTACCGCTGCGGCAACACCGACCTGAGGAAGGACATCCTCCACTTCTGCGAGTGGGGCAACGATGGGCTTGGCTGCTACTCGGGCACAACCCCGGGCACGCCAAACGGCGCAACCGGCGGCGACACGTGGCTCGGGATCTTCCCGAACAACCTGTCGGCCACCGCCGCGATCCCGGCCTTCGACACCCTGCTGCCCTGACGTCGATCGCTGTAGTGAACCAATCATCCCGCAAACAACCACCAAAGTAATCAAGGAACACTCCATGAAGAATTCTCGTGCATTCACCCTAATCGAGCTGCTGGTCGTGATGGCCATCATCGCCCTCTTGCTCGGCATCCTCCTCCCGGCGCTCGCCAAAGCCCGCGCGACGGCACGCCAGGTCAAGTGTGGCACTCAAGTTGCTCAGATTCACAAGGCATTCCTCACCCGAGCCGTTGAAGACAGCCGCGGAGAGTTTCTCCGCCCGGGCGCAGTGAACCGACTTGCATTCAACGGCCAGCAGGTCCAAGGACGGGGAGCTGAGGACGAATCGAAGAACACTCACCAAAACCTTTGGGCTGCGTGCATTGCCATCAATCTGTTCACTCCGCAAGTTCTCCTGAGCCCGTCAGAACTCAGTGGTTGCGCCGTGGCCACCAACTACAACTACAACAATGTGCAGCCAAGCCAAGACCGTTACTGGGACGGCGACGGCATGGCTACTGGGCCGATCGACTGCAACCTCCAAGGAAAGTGCAGTACCAGTTACGCAACCATGCCCATCTGGCAGGCCCCCCAAAGCACTCCCCCGCAGCCGATCAACGAACGAAGGCGTCAAGAGTGGAGGAATTCGGGAAACTCGCGATTCGCCGTGTTGGGCAACCGCGGCACGGTCAGCGGCAATCTGACCTCCCCGATTCCTGGTACGAGTCAAACCAATGCGACCTCGAAGACGCTTGAGCTTCACGGCGGTTCGAAGACGTGGGAAGGCAACATCTGTTACAACGACAATCACATCTTCTACGAACAGACGTTCATTCCTGAAGGGCTGCCGTTGACTTCGCTGGCTCCGGGCCAGGCACTAGACACAACTCCTGACAATCTCTTTGTGGAGAACACTTCACCGGGTAGTGCCAACAGCGGCGGACGCAAGCCTGATTCGTTCTTGGCTATCGTGAGGGCGGCAGGTCTCGTCACTTCTGAGACTGATTCCAAGTGCTCTTGGGATTGACTCTCGACTAGTTTGTTTTAACTCCTGTCTTATCTTCAACCTCAGGGGCCGGCCATGCGCCGGCCCCTGTTCATCTGATGGGCTGTCGGTGCATGCGCTGCGCGTACCATCACGCAGACATGTGCGATCCCGCCCAGATTCCTCGCCCGCGCGTGATCCATCGGCTGCTGGTGGTGTTGCTCGCAGCAGGTGTGCTGCTGGCTGCCGCCCCGTCGATTGGCCAGGCGCCGCCGTCGGGGGTTGCTCCCCTTGCCGTTCCTGCCTGGCGATACGCCTCGACGGTCGGCATCATCGAGATCCACGGTGAGATCGATGCCATCACGAAGGCCACGGTGCAGCGACGGCTCGAGCGCGCGATGAAGGACGGCTGCGATGCCGTCGTGCTTGAACTCGATACGCCCGGCGGCGAGGTCGTCGCGACGCTCGATATCTGCTCGATCATCAAGTCCGAAGCGCCGGCGAACACCGTGGCCTGGGTCCACCCCAAGGCCTACAGCGCCGGCACGATGATCGCCCTCAGCGCCCGGGAGATCGTGGTGTCCCCTGCCGCGAGTTTCGGTGACGCGGCCCCGATCACCGGACTGCCCGGACTGGGACTGATCGGCCTGCCTCCCACCGAGCGCGCCAAGATCGAGGCGCCAATCGTGGGCGAGGTCCTCGACAGTGCCCGCCGACGCGGCTACGACGAGCGTCTGGTGCAAGCGTTCGTGCGACTGGGCTCGGAACTCTGGCTGATCGAACGCGATGACGGCATCCGGGCCGTCGTGGATGCGACCGAGTACGAACGCGCGGTTGGCACGGAGCCCGACCGCGATGCACCGATCTCGCTGCCCGATGCAACCGATTCGACGAGTGCCATCCCGCAAGCCCTGATACGCGGACTGGTGGGCGATCAGGATGTGCTTCAGTCACCCACGCGTGACGCGGTGGCGACGCGCGAACCCATCCCTGCTTCGGAGCGCGGGCGATGGCGACCACTCGGGCAATTGGTGGCGAACGATGCTCTGCTGGTCGTGCGCAGCGACCAGGCGCGTGCGCTGGGTCTGGCCGCCGGCGAGGTCGATGGTGACGACACCCTGTCGGCCTGGTTCGGCGCCACGCGCGTGCTCCGCTACCCCGAGTCGTGGTCGGAGTCACTCGGGCGCACCCTGACGCAATGGCCCATCCAACTCCTGCTGGTGGCACTCGTCGTGATCTTCGGCGTGATCGAGTTCTTCACGCCCGGCTTCGGGATCGCCGGAGGCATCGCGTCCGCCGCCTTGCTCGCTCTGGTGGGTGCGCCCTTCATCGCGGGGCTGTCCCAGTGGTGGACCCTGCTGGCAGTGGGTGTGGGCATCGCCGCCGTGCTCGCCGAGGTCGCCACGCTCTTTTCCGGCGGGATCGTCGGACTCCTGGGTGCCGGCTCGATCCTCGCTGGACTGCTTGGCTTGTTCGTGAGCGATGGGCTGTCGACACCCGAGGGCCAGGGCCAGTTGGCGCGCGGCTTCGCGGTCGTGCTTGGCGGCATCCTGCTCGGGGGTTTCGGTGCCTGGCTCGCTGCGCGGCTCCTGCCCCAGTGGGGTCTGGCACGGCTCTCGGTGCTGGAGGCCACCGTGGCGAGCGGCCATGCGCGTCTGAACACCGAACCATCCACGCTGCCCGCCCCCGGCAGTACGGGCGTGGCCTCGAGCACGCTGCGACCTTCCGGCCGGGTGACGATCGACGGTGAGCCGTTCGATGCCGTCTCGTCGCAGGGATTCATCCAAGCCGGCACGACAATCCGCGTGGTGGCGCATCACGGCGAAACGGTGGTGGTGGAGCGCACAGCATGATCGACCATCTCACACGAGGGCTCGCAGCATGATCGGTTCCATGACGGCCCATTCGATCGTGATGGCCATGCAGCAGGCCCCGGCATCTCCCGATGACACCTACCTCTTCGTGGCGATCGGACTCCTGGTCGTGGGCCTGGTGCTCTTCGCCCTCGAGTTCTTCATCCCGTCGGGCGGACTGTTGGGACTGCTCACCGCCGTCGCGATGCTTGGCTCCATTGGATCGATGTTCAGTTACAGCACCTCGTGGGGATTGATCTACGGGGCGGTGCTTCTGGCGAGCGCGCCCTTCGCGATCGTCCAGGCCATCAAGGTCTGGTCGGGCTCCGCGCTCGGTCAGCGCGCCATCCTGTCGGCCGAGGCCGATCGCGTCCCGCGCCGTGACGACGACGGCGAGGAGATCGCCGCGCCTCGCTCACGCGCACAGATCGAACGGGGCGTCACGGGCGTGGCCGCAACGGTGCTGAGACCCGTCGGGTTCGTCGACTTCGACGGTGTGCGCGTCGATGCGGTCGCCGAATCAGGGTTCGTCGCCGAAGGCGAGCGGGTGATCGTGATCGGCCATGTGGATGGGCAGCCCAAGGTTCGCACGCTTCCACAGTTGCCCTGAATCCCCGCCGGATCGCGTGCGGACGGGGATTCTGGTCCGTGCCCCGGCGTTCACGATCAGGGGGCGGCGGTCGGCTACGCTTCGGGCATGAATCCTCTCTTCCTCGCGCTCGAACCGTGGGCCTGGGTCGGCTTCGGCGTACTCGGACTGATCGGCCTGGTCCTGTTCGTCATCGTCAGCAAGTACCTGGGGCTATGGCTGCAGGCCATGCTGTCGGGCGCGAGCGTGGGCCTGATCGACCTCATCATGATGCGCCTGCGCAAGGTCGACCCTACCGTCATCGTGCTCAACCGCATCAGCGCGAAGAAGGCCGGCATCGACCTGGCCACCAACATGCTCGAGGCCCACTACCTGGCCGGTGGACGCGTGACCAACGTGGTGCGCGCGATGATCGCCGCGGAGAAGGCGAAGATCGACCTGCTCTGGGATCGCGCCGTAGCGATCGACCTGGCCGGTCGTGACATCGTCGATGCCGTGAACACCAGCGTGAACCCCAAGGTCATCGACTGCCCGAGCCGTGCGAGCGGCAAGAACACGATCGATGCCGTGGCGAAGGACGGCATCCAGCTGCGCGCCAAGGCCCGCGTGACGGTGCGCACGAACATCGCCCGTCTCGTTGGCGGCGCCACCGAGGAGACGATCATCGCTCGCGTCGGCGAAGGCATCATCAGCACGATCGGCTCGGCCTTGGACCACAAGAGCGTGCTCGAGAACCCCGATCGCATCTCGAAGACGGTGCTCGCGAAGGGGCTCGACAGCGGAACGGCCTTCGAGATCCTGTCGATCGACATTGCCGATGTGGATGTCGGCGAGAACATCGGTGCGCAACTCCAGGCGGCGCAGGCCGAGGCCGACACCAAGCGCTTCCAGGCGCAGGCCGAACAGCGTCGTGCGCTGGCCGTGGCGCAGGAGGCGGAGTTCCAGGCCGAGGCCCAGAAGAACCGTGCCGTGGTCATCCTGGCCGAGGCGGACATTCCGCGCGCCGTCGCGGAGGCCTTCCGCAGCGGCAACCTGGGTGTCATGGACTACGAGCGCCTGAAGAATCTGCAGGCCGACACCGGCATGCGTCAATCGCTCGGGAAGCCCTGACCATCGACGGAGGGCGGCATGCCCACGCTCTTCGTGGTCGTCCCCTACTTCAATGAACCGCGCACGCTTGCTGCGTGCCTCGATCGCCTGCAGTCGGCCCCGCTTCCGGCGGACTGGTCACGACATGTGATCCTGGTCGATGACGCCAGCGCACCTGCGGGGCGGGCGGCCGCGGATGCCATGGCGGCGCGCGACCATGCCGGGTTCAATCTGCTGCGCCATCCACGCAATGCCGGCAAGGGTGCAGCCTTGATGACCGGCTTCGATTGGATCCTGGCCAGGGCCCATGACGAGGATGCTGCCCTGGTGCATGATGCTGACCTTGAATACGACCCCACGGACCATGCCGCGCTCGTCGAGGCGCTGTCGTCCGATCCCATGGTGGCCGTCTTCGGCGATCGTTGGCACGGCGTCAGCATCCGCCCCGGCATCGTGGCGTGGCTGCACCGCACCGGCAACCGTGCGCTCACGACGCTCAGCAATGTCGTGAGCGGCTTGCGGGTGCACGACATGGAGTGCTGCTCGAAACTGCTGCGGATCCCGCTGCTCCGGACCGTGCGGCCTTGGTTGACCGAGCGCAGGTTCGGCATCGAGCCCCAGCTCACGGCAGCGATCGCGCGGGCCGGTGGCTCGGTCCGCGAGATTCCAGTGCGCTACGAGGCTCGGGGCTTCGTCGACGGCAAGAAGATCGGCATGCGCGACGGGCTGCGTGCGCTCTGGGTGATCGTGCGGGAGCGCCTGCGATGACGAGCCCCGACCGCCCCGCCGGAGCCATGCCCGCCGATCGACCCACCCTCTCCGCGTTGCACATCGTCACGCAGGTGACGGGCTTCGCGATCGGCACCGCACTGCTTGCCTGGTGCATCGTGAAGGCGATCGGCTCGGCGGACCTCGATCGGCTCAGGCAGGCCGATCCGGGGCTTGTCACGACGATGATCGTCGTGAGTGCACTGAGCATGCTGTGTGCTGGCACTTCCTTCTGGCTCGCCTTGCGTCCCGCTCGACAGCTTGCATGGGGTGTGCATCAGGCTGTCAACGCCATGGCCACGCTGGTGAACTATGCCCCCGTGCGTCTTGGGGTACCGAGCCGATTCGTCTACCACATGGGCGTCGATGGGATGGGTGCTTGGCTGGTCGCGGGCTGGGTCGCCACCGTTGGCGCGTGCACGCTGAGTGCGCTTGCCGGCATGACCTGTGGCGCCATGGTGGGCGTCTGTGCCATCGACATGCTGGGCCTGGGCGCAACGGCATCGATCATTGCCGGACTGGTGTGTGGGGTGGTCGCCACGGAAACATGCCTGTGGCTGGTCGGCTTGGTCCGGCATGTCCCACTGGTGGCAGGCAAGCTCGGCGGCGCAGAGTCGATGCTCGCCTCGCGCGCCTCGCTGCGCCTGGTGGCCGCCACGCGCTTCGCGGACTTTGCCATGTTCGCCGCACGCGCATGGTGTGCCGCCCGCATCCTCGACCTGCCGCTGGACACGCAGCAGATCCTGCTCATGGCGCTGGCGGGATACATCGTGAGCTACAACCCGCTCGGGCGACTCGGGTTCCGCGAGGCCACGATGGCCTTCGTCGCGAGCCGGCTCGCGGGCGAGACCGGACTCGATGTCGGCGTGGCCTTCGCGCAGTTGGCGCTCGTGGAAAGTGCTGGCGAGGCCCTCGCCTCCATTCCGCTTGGCTCCATCGGCGGTTCATGGTGCGGACTCCGCATCCTCCGTGCCCGTCGGGTGCAACGCGCTCCGAGCGCTCCGTGACCGTGGCTGTGTCGCTGCCCATCCTCGCGTTGGATCTGACCGGGCAACGCTACAGCTGCCATGCATGCGGCAACTGCTGCCGTGACTTCACGGTGCAGCTGCGCAATGAGGACATCGAGCGACTCGCACGCCAGGGCTGGAAGGCCGAGCTCGGCTTCGAACCATGGGTCGAGTTCCGCGGCAGCAGGTTCCTGCGCCAGCGATCCGACGGGGCGTGCATCTTCCTTCAGGAGGATGGACTCTGCCGAATCCATGCGCGGCACGGCCTTCAGGAGAAGCCCGTCGCGTGTCGCTCCTTCCCGTTGAGCGTGATGCCGACCGCCGATGGACCGCAGCAGGGCCTCAACTTCGCGTGCGGCAGTGTGCAGCTCAACAAGGGTGCGGCCATGGCCACGCATCTGGCTGACCTGCGTCGCATCGCCCAGGATGCCCCGGAGACTGTCGGCCGGGCCCAAACGGTCGCGCTGCTGCCCGGCCGCGAAGCCTCGCCACTCGAGCTGCGAGCGCTCGCTGGCGTGCTCGACCAATGGATGGGCCGCGAGGAGGCATCGATCGCAACGCGCATCGATGGGTTGGCGTGGATCGCGCAAGCGCTGCGTCATGCAAAGCTCGCGAGCGTCAAGGATGATCGCTTCCTCGAGCTCATCACCACGATCGTGGCGACGCTCAAGGACGAGCTCGAGGCGGATCCCGTCGGCGTGGCCACCGAGCGCCAGGAGCGCATGCTGCGCCAGGCGATCTTCATGCGCACCGAGGACCCACGGCTTGACCGCATGAAGGCCGATGGATTCCTGCGCACCGCCTGGCGACAGTGGCACCGCCAGCGGGCGTTCCTCAAGGGCTGGGGCACCGTCCCCGACCTGCGCGGCTTTGCGCAAGGCGTGAGGTTCCAGGAGGCGGAGTGCATCCCGAATCCACTGCATGATGCTGCTGAAGGGCACGATGACCCGATCGATGACCTCGTGACGCGGTGGGTGCGCGCACGACTTCGCGGAGCGAGAACCTGGGGTGCGGGCTACTACGGCTTCAGCGCGATCGAGGGTCTGGCGGCACTCTGCGTGGATGTGGCCAGCGCGGCCTATCTCGCACGAGTGCATGCGGCGGGCCGGGATCCCCTTGCCAACCGTGTGGTGCTCGAAGACATGGCGGCTGCGGTCGCTCGCATCGACCGCACCGCCGGACGCGCCCCATGGCTCGCCACCTCCGGCGAGCGCCTGAGGCTGTCGTACCTCGCCCTCGACGATGGGCTGCGCCGCAGCTGTGCGCTGCACCCCTGCGGCGTGGAGTGGACCTGACTCATCCGATCGAAGGCAGCATGCCGATCAGCGCGCGCACGGCTTGGCCCCGATGGCTGCGGCGATTCTTCTCGGCGGGGTCGAGCTCGGCACTCGTGCATCCGGCATCAGGAACGAAGAGCAACGGGTCGTAGCCGAACCCATGGCTGCCCCGGGGCGAGTCGATGATCACGCCATCGAACGAGCCGCGCGACCTGACGAGCACACGGCCGTCGGGAGCGGCCACGCAGATCGCGCAGACGAAGCGTGCGGTGCGCTGGGCCGGGGCGACACCGGCGAGTTCCCGGAGGAGCTTGGCGTTGTTGGCAGCATCGCGCTCCTCGCGCGTGGAGCCCACACCGGCGTAGCGCGCACTGTGCACGCCCGGCCGGCCACCGAGTGCATCGACCTCGAGCCCACTGTCGTCCGCGAGCACCGTGCGGCCAAGCGCCGCGGCATAGGCACGGGCCTTGATGGCGGCGTTCTCCTCGAAACTGTCGCCGGGCTCATCGGGCTCGGGCACGGTCGCGCCGAGGTCATCAAGGCCCACGATGCACACACCGTATGGTCCGAGGATCGCGCGGATCTCCTCGATCTTGTGCGGATTGCCGGTCGCGACGACGAGGTCCATCGCTCAGGTCTGCAGCACGCCGACCTTGAGTTCGCCCACCGGTGCCTGTGCGGCGATCCTGAGCGCCATGGTGAGCTCGTCGCGTGTGCGGTGCGGCTCGATGATGCGGTCGACCCAGCCGCGCGAGGCGGCGTAGCGGATGTCCTGCTGCTCGGTGTAACTCGCGGTGATCGCGTCCAGCAGTTCCTTGCGCATGGCATCGTCGACTTGCTCACCCTTTCGTTCGCGCGCGGCAAGGTCGATCTGCAGGAGCGTGCCGGCGGCCTGCGCTGCGCCCATGACCGCGCAGCAGGCACTGGGCCACGCAAGCGTGAGCATCGGATCGAAGGCGCGGCCGCACATGGCGTAGTTGCCGGCGCCGTAGCTCGCGCCCGTGATGAGCACGATCTTCGGCACCACGCTGTTGCTCATGGCATTCACGAGCTTGGCCCCCGAGCGGATGATGCCCGCCTGCTCGCTGTCGCGGCCGACCATGAAGCCCGTGGTGTCGTGCACGAACACGAGCGGGATCTTTCGCTGGTTGCAGTCGAGGATGAAGCGCGCGGCCTTGTCCGCGCTGTCGTCGTAGATCACCGCCGGCATCGCTCCGGCCTTCAAGGGACCCGCCTTGCCGCCGGACATGGTGCGCTGGGTGAGCTTGCGCTGGTTGGCCACGAGGCCGCAGGGGAATCCGCCGATGCGCGCGTAGGCGCAGACCATGCTGCAGCCGTATTCGGCGCGGTACTCGTCGATCGAGCCACCGTCCACGATGCAACGGAGCAGCTCGACCATGTCGTACTGCGAGCCTGGCTCGGAGCGATACACGGCATAGACCTCGCCAGGATCGCGCTCGGGCGCCGTCGCGGCGATCGGAGGCGTGCACGCGGCAGGCGCGGACTGGTTCGCCTGCATCAGGCGGCGCAACCGTTCGATGCACGACGGATCATCCTTCTCCTTGAAGTCGATCGTGCCGCTGATGGCGGCATGCATCGAGGCACCGCCGAGTTCCTCGCTCGAGACATCCTGACCGATGGCGGCCTTCACGAGAGCGGGGCCGGCGAGGTAGAGCCCGCTGCCTTCGGTCATGAGCAGCGTGTCGCACATGACCGGCAGGTAGCCGCCACCCGCGACGCAGTTGCCCATGATCGCCGCGTACTGCGGGATGCCCTGCGCGCTGATGACGGCGTTGTTCCGGAAGATCCGGCCGAAGTCGTCGGTGTCGGGGAAGACATCCTCCTGCAGCGGCAGGAAGACGCCCGCACTGTCGACGAGGTAGAGCAAGGGGAGCCGCGCGCGCTCGGCGATCCACTGCGCGCGGATGATCTTCTTGCACGTCATCGGGAAGAAGGCACCGGCCTTCACGGTGGCATCGTTGGCCACCACCATGCAGAGTCGACCGTCGACCTGGCCGATCGTGGTCACCACGCCTGCCGCCGGTGCACCGCCGTACTCGCGATACATGTTCCAGGCACTCATGAGACCGCACTCGAGCGTGGACGTTCCGGAG
>Ga0194119_10011473_pt1 | contig 11439 bp, 8 predicted proteins | sample TA2MahC100mmetaG_FD_148620 | JGI IMG/M metagenome (GOLD analysis project Ga0194119, IMG submission 148620) | Freshwater microbial communities from Lake Tanganyika, Tanzania - TA2015018 Mahale Deep Cast 100m | ecosystem: Environmental > Aquatic > Freshwater > Lake | place: Tanzania: Lake... | reverse complement strand
TTGTTCCGGTAATTTCATGGATGGCTATTGTGGGCATTATTTATGGCGCTCTGGTTTCTATGGTGCAGGACGACCTGAAAAAACTCGTTGCCTATTCCAGCGTGAGCCATCTGGGTTTTGTCATGCTGGGCATTTTTGCCTTCAATATCCAGGGCATCGAAGGTGGAATTACCCAGATGATCAATCACGGTCTCAGCACAGGGGCGCTCTTCCTTGTTGTCGGAATGCTTTATGAAAGAAGGCATACACGCATGATCGCAGACTTCGGAGGTCTGACAAAACAGATTCCGGTTTTTGCCACCTTCTTTATGATCGTTACGTTATCGTCTATCGGACTGCCCGGGCTAAACGGTTTTGTCGGAGAGTTCCTCATCCTGGTGGGTACGTTCAAGTCACGCATTCTCTATGCATCGATTGCAACATCAGGTATTATCCTCGCTGCCGTGTACATGCTCTGGATGTTTCAGAGGGTTATGTTTCACGAGATTACACATGAAGAGAACAAGACGTTAAAAGATATGAACAAACGGGAATGGGCTATCCTGCTCCCGATTGTAGTGATGATCTTCTGGATTGGCATTTATCCCAATTCGTTTCTGAGAAAGATGGATGCATCGGTAAATCACCTTTTGAAACAGGTGGGAGATAAGGCAAATATTGCATCAAATGCTCAGATACAAAGCAAGGCTGAACAATTACAGGAGAATGATGCGCCAAAAATTGATATAGTTCCTGAGAACAGGACGGAGTGGTAAAGAAAAAAACGAATTGTGGCAGACAAAAAATCCCCCTTAAAAAAGGGGGCTAGGGGGTTGTAAAATAGTCCAGAAAAAACACAACCCCCTGAATCCCCCTTTTTTAATGGGGACTTAAACGGAATAACTTGTGATTAAGAGTTTTTAACAATGGTGAATACATCGATTATGACATTTAATATCCTCAGTATTTTGCCGATACTGATTCTGGCAGGTTTCGGTATGATCGTGCTTGTTACGGACGTCGTATCTTCAAGAAAATTTGGGGATAAGAATTACCTGGCATACATATCCCTGCTGGGAATTATCATTGCGGGCATTTTTTCCAGGAACTCTGTAGGGACGACACTATTTTCGTTCAGTGAATCTTTTGCGATTGATAACTATTCCTTATTTTTCAATTTTATCTTTCTCCTCAGTACGGGACTCACCATCCTCATCTCACACAGCTACATCAAGCGAGAGGAGATTAATCATGGAGAATATTATGCCTTACTATTGTTTGCAACAATAGGTATGATGCTCATGGCATCCGGCGCCGACCTGTTGAACATTTATATCGGCCTGGAAGTCATGTCAATCAGCATTTATATCCTGACGGGTTTCAAACGTTCGAAACTCATCTCAAACGAAGCCTCTTTGAAATATTTCCTGCTGGGCGCATTTGCCACGGGCTTTTTACTGTACGGGATATCCATTATCTATGGCACAACGGGCACTATCAGCCTCAGGCAAATTGCCTGTTTTATTGAAGGAAAGGGCGGCGCATTAGACCCCCTTTTGCTCATGGGCATGGGATTGATAATTATCGGACTTGGATTTAAAGTTGCCTCTGTACCGTTCCACGCATGGGTGCCCGATGTCTACGAGGGTGCGCCCACGTCAATAACCGCCTTTATGTCTGTAGGGCCAAAAGCGGCCGGGTTTGCAGCCTTTTTGCGTATCTTCATGACCGCCTTTGGGTCGACCCATTACGAGTGGCAGAAGATTATTTTCGTCCTTGCCGTCCTGACCATGACCATAGGAAACGTAGTGGCAATTGCACAAACGAACATCAAACGTATGCTGGCGTATTCCAGCATTGCCCATGCAGGCTATCTCCTGATCGCCCTGGTAGCTGCGAATAACATGGGCGTATCGGGCACATTGTTCTATATTCTGGCTTACATCTTTATGAATATCGGTGCATTTGCAATTGTAATAGTGTTAAGCCAGAAGGGTGACGAATTCATACAGATTAACGACTATGCAGGATTGGGATACAAACATCCGCTGCTTGCCATAGCGATGACGCTCTTTATGCTTTCCATGGCGGGTATTCCGCCCATGGCGGGTTTTGTGGGAAAATTTTACATCTTCAGCGCCGCCATGAAATCGGGTTATGTCGGGCTGGCTGTCATTGGCGTGATAAACAGCGTCATCTCCGTTTACTACTATCTGCGGATTACGGTAATCATGTACATGAAAGAACCTACAAGGGACTTTCATCCCCTCACCATTTCACCTTTAATCGTTGCCGCCATCGTCATCTCGGTGGTTGGCACACTCCAACTGGGCATCTTCCCTTCCAAAGTCATGGAAATAGTCCAGCACTCCATACTTACCTTGAAATAATTTTTTCTTGACTTGAAATCACAATTTGCGATATCCGATTAACCTATAGTTTGTATAATTCTTCCTTCACTATTGCAGAGTGTGTTTGTAAATGGGTTATAGATACCGTTAAATCACCTAAAACATCTTCGATTTGTTCCTCTGTTAGATGCTCGATGTCTAGTTGGTGGATTAGCTTTATCGTTGATAAACACTCGTCTCTGAGTTCGCTTAATAGCGTTGTTAACGTCGGGCTTAATTTGTTGTTTACTATTGACATGGGTTTTAACCTCCTCTTTTTAATCTCTTTTCAGCCTTTATCATTCTTTCTTTGCATTCGCAGCATGGGCGGCGTGCGACTGGGCGATGATGGATTGGATGAGATGCGCCGGCACGACATCGTAATGCGAGAATTCCATCGTAAACGAACCCTGCCCGCCGGTCATTGATTTCAATTCGGTTTCGTAGTTGGCTATTGATGACATGGGGATGGCGGCCCGCACTACCTGTAAGTCTCCCAGAGAATCCATCCCTTTGATGTGGCCTCGATGGCTGGAAAGGTTTCCGGTAATCTCACCCATAAATTTCGTGGGAATCGTCACCTCGATATTTACGATTGGCTCAAGAAGCACGGGTTTTGCATGGTTGAAGGCGTCCAGGAATGCATGCGATGCAGCTATCTTGAAAGACGTCTCGGAAGAATCGACATCGTGATAAGAGCCGTAGTGCAATCGCACACGCAGGTCAACAATGGGATGTCCAATCAATATGCCTTTGCCAAGTACTTCGTGAATCCCCTTCTCAACGGCAGGTATGTATTGACGCGGAATGGAGCCGCCGACTATTTCATCTACAAACTCAAACCCTGTACCCCTCGGCAGCGGTTCAATTTTGATATGTACCTCTCCATACTGCCCATGACCACCCGATTGTTTTTTGTGCTTGTACTGCGCCTGTGACCTTGCTGTAATGGTTTCCTTATAAGGGATTTTTGGGGTATGGGATTCCACTTCAATCCCGAAGCGGCGTTTCAAACGGCTGATTATTACCTGCAAATGGAGATTACTCATGCCGGTAATCACCAGTTCATTGGTTAAGGTATCATGGGAAACTTTAAAGGTTTTATCCTCTTCGGTAAGTTTATGGAGGCATTCGCTGATTTTCTTTTCAGCCCCCTTGCTTTTGGGTATCACGGCAAGTGAGGACATTGGAGTGGGAAACGTGATCTCCGGAAACTTTACCGGGTGTTTGGAATCACAGATCGTATCCGAAATGTGGATATCCTCCACCTTGGACACAGCGATAATATCGCCGGGAATGGCTCGCGAAACAGGTTGTTGTTCCTTCCCAAAGACACGGTAAATATGGCCGACCTTATTCACTTTTTTACTCGTCGCATTATAAAATGATAAATCACCGTCCAGCATGCCTGAGACTACTCGAAAATAGGTTGATTTTCCGACAAAGGGGTCGATCACTGATTTAAACACATGTGCGCTAAAGGGAGAGTTGTTTGCGGCTTCTGGGGTGACTTCCTGGTTCTTTTGCATATCAATAGCTTTTCTCTTTATTCCCTCAAGCGGAGAGGGTGAAAAATGAGCAATCGTGTCCAGGACTTCTTCGATTCCCAAAGATTTCTTGTTTGAGCAGCAGAGAATAGGTACGACATTTCCGCCTGCAATGGCCTTTACAAAGCAGGATTGCAGGGTTGCCTTGTCAATCTCCTTTCCATCAAGGTATTTTTCCATCAAGGCATCGTCGGCGGAGACAATCGCCTCAATTAAGGCGTCATGTGCAGAGTGCGCATTACCCACAACTCCGCCGGGCAAAGGGTTGGATAATTCAAATATATTGACGACACCTTTAAAATCATGTCCAATCCCGATAGGTAAGACTAATGGGACGCACGTGGATCCCAGGGTATTTTTGATGGAATCGAGCAATGCCAGATAATCAATATTTTCGCCGTCAATCTTGGTAACAACAATTATCTTTCCCAGTCCTTTTTGACAGGCCAGATTCCATAGTTTTCCGGTGTTGACTTGAATACCGTCTGCAGCGGAGATTGTGATGAGGGCTGTTTCTGCGGCGACAAGAGAGGTGATCGTGTCCCGGATAAAATCAACGTATCCGGGCGTATCGATGATATTTATTTCACGTCCCTTCCAATTGCAGTGCAGGATAGAAGAGTCTATCGTGTGTTTCTTCTCTTTTGCGTCGATGTCGTAATCGGCAACTGAAGTGCCGTCTTCAACGCTGCCGAGGCGTGTAGTAGCGCCGGCCTTGAAAAGCATGGATTCAACCAGCGAAGTCTTCCCTGAAGCACCGTGTCCCAGAAGTACAATGGTCCGAATGTCTTTCGTTTCATACGGAATCATGGGTTACCTCCAACACAAATGTTTTGGATTAGTAAGACTTAACCACCCTCATCTGTTGTTGCCGTAATAGTGTAATTTTTGTGGTTTTTTACTTTTTGATATGAAGCAAATTACATAGGTTGTCCTGCCCCAGTAAATTTTTTAGAAAAAAATTAGCTCTTGTTCTTTAAGAACGTACCGAATGCTTTATCTGTTTTGCTTATATGGTCTCTCAGCCAATTACAAACGTGTTTTTTCGTTTGTATTACCAAATCTGAGGTTGCTCCTTGTGTTTCAAACTCCATTTTTAAGCGGGAAACGTTATTTATGAATTGTGCATGTTGATTTTTATGTCGAGAATAATCGCTGTAGCAATGTCTTGACATTAGTGATTCTTCTTCGCTGAAATGATTTACCACATAATTTGTCAAAAAAGCAACTACTTTATCAACTTCTTCGCGACCTTTACCATCTGCCATTGCAGACAGCAGCTTATTTGCCCTGCTAAATATCTCCTTATGCTGGTCATCGATTACATCGTTGCCTATTTCCAAATTCATGTCCCACGGGAATAACATATTTTTTCCAATCTTTAAGGTATATTATATCACGCCCCATTTTCTTTGTCTTATGGCGTTTGTATTTTTACTTAATATAAACAAGATAGTGTATTTAATCAAATATTTTTTCCCTGAAATGTACGCTGGGACATTTTATTGACAGAGCCAATTCATACGGTATAATCTGTCTGGAAAACAGTAGCGATTTTAAAGAGTATCTTCATAAAGTTTCACTTTACCACTTCTGCGGTATGGTAGCAGTGACCATGAAGGAAGAAAATAAACGTCCCACAATTAAACAGCTTCCTGCCCATGAACGACCGCGTGAAAGGCTTATCCAGGGCGGTGACGAACACCTGACAGACGCCGAACTCCTGGGAATCATCATCCGTGATGGCACTCAGGATTATAGCGCTGTTGATCTGGCCAAAAAGCTTCTTTCGGCGTATGGCGACTTCCGAAGTTTGAGTTCAGCTTCTATCCGTGAGTTGTGCAAAACGAAAGGCATAGGACCGGCGCGGGCTGCGCAGATCAAGGCTGCTCTGGCCATTGCCAAGCGTTTTTCTGTCACTACCATGAAACCCGGTCAACAGTTTAAGTCTAGCAGCGATATCTACAACCACTTCCACGAGCAACTTCGGGGAAAGAAGCAGGAAGTCTTTCTGGCTGTCTTGCTGGACAATAAAAACCGTATCATCAAAATAGAATCAGACGTCTCTGCCGGCAGTCTGACGTCCAGCATCGTCCATCCCAGAGAGGCATTTAATGCGGCTATCAGGGAATCCGCCGCATCAGTCATCTTTGTGCATAATCATCCCTCTGGCGATCCGGAACCCAGCAAGGAAGACATCCAGATTACCAATCGGCTGGTAGAGGCCGGGAATATCGTCGGTATAAAAATTCTGGATCATATCGTTATCGGAAACGAGAAGTATGTAAGTTTTAAGGACAGAGGTCTTATGCCATAGGAGTTGGCTATCCAGGAAGGTGGTTTTCTTCGATACCGGGATCGAAAAATTAGACAGATGGGCAGAAGATGTGAAAAGCAGTATGGAAATTGAATTGATATATCCTGGCGGACATTGAAAATAAATTGACACAGAAGGTATAAACCGATAAAACGTTGTAACATAGGTTGAAGGCTGTTTTTGTTGGTCGAACTGCTGAAGACGGGGAGATACCCAATGACAGATGCTGACAGGATAAACATTCTCATTAAAGAAGGCGAAGGACTTACCGTTGAATTCAAAGAGCATTTTACGCCACGGATTGATGAAGACATTGTCGCATTTACAAACACTAAGGGCGGGGTTATTCTCCTGGGCGTTAGAGATGACCGGACTGTAAGCGGCGAAAAGCTGACAAATGATATGAAAGCCCGAATCAATTCTGTTGCAAGAAACTGTAATCCCCCGGTTCAGGTAAAGATAAAACAATTCCAAAATGTTATAGCCATAGAAGTGCCGCAGGGTGAAGAGAAGCCTTATAATTGCAGTTCAGGGTATTTCAGAAGGCTTGACGGCACAACACAGAAGATGACCAACCATGAATTGCGGACAATGTTCCAGGAACATGAAAAGATTTCATTTGAAGAAAAGACAAATAGAAGTGTTTCATGGAAAGACATATCAAGAGAAAAGATAAGGAACTTTCTGAAAGAAGCTGACATCAGCATCAGAAAAATAATCCCACAAAATATACTGACAAGTCTGAGTTTAGTGCAGAAAGGCAGAATCACAAATGCGGGCGCTTTAATGTTTGCTTCCAGAGTTGATAAATTCATCCCTCACGCGGAAAGTATCTTTGCGGCTTTTAAGGGAACAGATAAAACGAATATTTATGACCGGCATGATGTGAAAGACGACCTCTTAATCCAGTTTAATGAAGCCGTTGCTTTTTTAAAGAAACATTTAAACGTCCGCAGTGAAATTCGGGGTTTTAACCGCTTCGACATTTATGAGATTCCTTTGGATGCCTTAAGGGAAGCAGTTGTTAATGCTATAGTCCACAGGAATTATACGATTAGCGGAACAAGTATTTATGTAAGAATTTTTGATGACCGCGTGGAGATAGAAAACCCGGGAGGACTTCCTAACGGAATTACAAAGCGGGATTTTGCCAAGTCCTCAGTAAGGAGAAATCCGCTTATTGCCGATTTATTCAATCGCATGGGTAAAGTTGAACGCATGGGTTCTGGTATTGAGCGTATGAGAGAGCTTATGCGTGACACAGGACTGAAAGAACCTGTGTTTGAAATGGATGAATTTTTTAGAGTTACGTTTTATCGTGATCCGCGGTATTCACTTAAGACGGATAGTATCGAAAAGGTCAGGACAACTATCGTAAAAAAGTTGGGTGAAAAGTTGGGTGAAAAATTGGGTGAAAATGAAATGAAGATTTTAGAGATTATAAATCAAAATAAATTTGTTACAATCCCGGAACTCTCAAAATCGCTTAAGATTAGCACAACTGCCGTAGAAAATAATCTTGCAAAACTGAAAGCAAAGAAGGTGTTGAAACGCATTGGCCCCGACAAAGGCGGGCATTGGGAGATAGTTAATGTCTAAACCACCAAAACTTGGAATCGCATGGTTATACAAAGAGAATCGGCTACGGATAGCGTTGCTCCTCGGTATGCCGGTTTGTTGAGACCACTAAGGAGAGATATATGACAGAGCCACTGATTACTTGTCCGAAATGCCAGACAGAGATCAAGCTGACAGAATCGCTTGCGGCGCCGATCATCGAGTCCGCCCGTCGCGAGTATGAGCAGCGTTTGGCACAGAAAGACGCTGATATCGCTAAACGCGAAACTTCGCTCCGTGAGCGTGAAAAAGAGCTTGCCCAGGCAATAAAGACTATTGATGACCAAGTTACTGAGAAATTACGACAGGAGCGTGCCAAGATTGTCGCTGAAGAATCCAAGAAAGCCAAACTTGCTCTGGCTACCGACCTTGAGCAGAAAAGAAAAGAGCTTGCCGATCTTCAGGGAGTTCTCAAGCAGCGGGACGAAAAACTTGCCGAGGCACAGAAGGCCCAGGCTGAGCTTATTAGAAAGCAACGAGAACTTGATGACGCAAAGCGCGAATTTGACCTGACGGTTGAGAAGCGGATTCAGGAAGGACTTGCCACTGTCCGTGAACAAGCGCACAAAGAAGCAGAAGAGCAACTGAAATTCAAGGTGTTGGAGAAAGAGCAGACTATCACCTCAATGCAGAAGCAGATAGAGGAACTTAAGCGTAAGGCTGAGCAGGGATCACAGCAACTTCAGGGAGAAGTTCAGGAACTCGAACTTGAAGCGCTTTTGAGCACGAAATTTCCCCATGACATAATCGAACCTGTCCCGAAGGGCGAGTATGGTGGAGATGTATTGCATCGAGTCATCGGCCCGCTCGGTCAATCTTGTGGTACTATCTTGTGGGAGTCCAAAAGAACCAAGAGCTGGAGTGATGGCTGGCTTGTCAAACTCCGTGAAGACCAGCGGGCAGCAAAGGCAGAAATTGCCGTAATCGTCAGTCAGACCCTCCCAAAGGGCGTGGAGACATTCGAATTGATAGACGGTGTTTGGGTAACGCATCCGCGAGCGGCGATCCCCGTCGCCGTCACGCTCCGCCACACACTGATCGAGGTCGCATCTGCCCGTCAGGCCACTGAAGGACAACAGACCAAGATGGAAATGGTCTATCAGTACCTTACCGGCCCAAGATTCCGCCAGAGAGTCCAGGCCATTGTCGAGGCGTTCTCATCAATGCAGGAAGACCTCGACAAGGAAAAGAAGGCCATAATGAAGCAATGGGCTAAACGCGAGGAACAGATTGAGCGTGTCATGCAGTCAACCGTTGGCATGTACGGTGATTTGCAGGGCATTGCAGGGAAAACACTGCAAGAGATTGAGGGGTTGGAATTGCGCGCCTTGGAACCGCCAGACTTAAAAGATAAATAGGAGAATTTGTTAATGAATAGATATAATCAATATCCGCGGGGATCAGAATGGCATAAGTGGGATTTACACGTACATACTCCTGCTTCAGCACTTGCGCATTCATTCGGTGATAATTGGGATATTTATGTTGAAAAGCTTATCGATGTCAACCGATCTCATCAGATATCAGCTATAGCAACAGCAGACTACTTTACAATTGAAGGCTACCGAAAACTTCTATCTTATTATGACAGGTCAACACATACTCTTACGGCAAGTGGAAAATCTACAAAGCTCTATCTGATACCTGGCATTGAACTGAGACTGAATATTTTTAACAGTGACAGTGAATCAGTAAATATTCACATTCTATTTGATCCAGATCCAGAGCATTGTTCACCTGATTTTATTGAAAGTAATTTCTTAGAAGAATTAGAAATAGCCTATCGTGGCAACAAATATCCGCTGAAGCCACAAAGCCTCTTTGCAATTGGCAAAAGCATTTCTGATGGTTCTGAAATTAATATTACGCAAGATTTTAGTGGCTTGAATGAACCTACGAGAAGCGATTATAGGAAAAAAGCTTTAAGCGGGATCACTTTAAGTACAAGTGACATAAAAGATACTCTCGAAGCAATCAATAAAGTATTTAAAAAACAAAAAGTATCGCCAAAATCCTATTTATTAGCTGTCGTCGGAAAAGGACATGGGGGTATATCTTCTCTAAAATGGTTTGAAGATAATAGACAGTTTTCTAGAGCAGGATTAGTTCGTGAAGATATCACTCACCAAGCCGATCTTATTTTTTCCAATGATCTCTCAGATAGACGTTTTTATCTCGGTGAGCGTGGTGATACCCCACCGGAAGAAGTTCAAATTAGATTTGATAATTTAAAGCCCTGCATTTGGGGCTCTGACAGTCACACATTGGAACATCTCTTGCATCCATCCAATGGCAATTCATTCGACTACACTTGGATAAAGGGAGAAATTGCTTTTGAGGGATTAAGGCAGATAACTTATGAGCCAAAACTTAGAGTAAGGGTTCAGCGGGATTGTCCAAGCGAAGAGGAGGCTTATGCACGTATAGAAAAGTGTACCATAAACCTTCCGGCTGATTTGAAAATTAAAAACAAGGACTCCGAAGAAGAAATTGATTTTTGTCTTCGTGGCAATCACGAAATAACTTTTTCATCCAACCTGTCATGTATTATTGGCGGAAGAGGGTCTGGCAAAAGCACTGTAGTTCATATTTTATACAATGCTTTGCATGGAGATGTAGAAAGATTGTATCGACTAAATTCTCCTATATCAACTTTAAAGCTTTCAAAAGAACCTCTTAGTAAAGTGCGTGAAGCAACGAAGATTGAAATCCCAAAGACTACAGAATTCTTTTTGCAAAATGAAATCGAGAAGTTTGCTAAAGATATTGAAGAAATGTCTTCTTTAGTACGTAATCGCCTATATCGGATTTCTACCCTTCAGGAAGACAGTAAAAGCCTTCAAGAAATTGAGACTGAATATTCACTTAAAGCCTTAAGCTTTAAAGAGCTAATTGATTCTTATGAAAATATAACAATTATTAATCAAAAAATTGATTCCCTGAGCAGCCAAATTATTACGCTCAAGAAGCAAACCGAGATAATAAAATCTGGAGATTATAAGAAGTTGCAAAAGGAAATTGAGGAAATTGCCAGCAGAGTGAGTGCTTTTGAGACTTATGAGAAAGAATATAAAAAGGTTATTTCCGATATTATATTGCTAATTAATAGCACTAAACGACTGGATTGGCAGAAATTTGGAGGACAGGATGTATTAAATGACTTTATCGAGGTGTTGGAATCATACAAGAATGAAATTAATGTAGCATTTGAAAAAAGCAAAGCCGATTATGCCGCGGAAGACAACGTAACCAAGCTTAACATCAAGAAATCTCAGTTAAGAAAATATTTGAGTGAAAAGGGGTTATCTCCAGAAAATGTTGGAGAGTTGGCTAATGCTACACAACAAATTGCCGACCTTGAGAGTCAAATTTGTTCTTTACGTCAAGAGAAATTACCTCATGATGAAATATATAGCCAAAAGGATGATAGGTTTAACAGTTATCGAAAAAGCTATTTGGCTTCATTGCTGTCCAAATTAGCAGAGAAGTCCAAGCATACCCATGGAATTTATTGGTATTTTGGACAAGTATTAGCTGTTTTAAAAACCAGGTTTACCATAGATGCTGTCCGAATTACGTGAAATGGAGG
>Ga0194119_10011472_pt1 | contig 11441 bp, 9 predicted proteins | sample TA2MahC100mmetaG_FD_148620 | JGI IMG/M metagenome (GOLD analysis project Ga0194119, IMG submission 148620) | Freshwater microbial communities from Lake Tanganyika, Tanzania - TA2015018 Mahale Deep Cast 100m | ecosystem: Environmental > Aquatic > Freshwater > Lake | place: Tanzania: Lake... | reverse complement strand
GTGCAGGATCCGCCGCCCGGTGCGCTGATCGTCATGCCCGGCGCATAGTTCGAATAGTTCGCTTTGTCCCCTTCGAGCGTGTGTGCGGCGACCGCGATCACGCCCGTGCAGTTTGCCGGCGAACTGATGCCCTCGCGGCCGTCGTTGCCCGCGGCTACGACAACCACCGCACCCGCATTACGGGCTGCGGTGATTGCATTTTGTCGACTGCTGGTGCAACTCGAATTGCTGACGCCGAGACTGAGGTTGATGACACGAGCGGGGTTGGGATTGGCGGGGATGCCGAGATCCGGCCACGCACCGCTTGCAGGTGGTGCGCCCGCTGCCCAACGAATGGCGTCGGTAATGTCGGAGCTGTAACCGAAGCATTTGCCGAGCGCGCGAATGATGAGCACTTTGCCCTCGTAGGCAATTCCGGCGACGCCGGTGCCGTTGTTGCTGACGGCAGCCACCGTACCCGCGACGTGCGTGCCGTGCCAGGAACTCGCTGCTCTGCGACAGGGGGCTGACGTGCTCGAGGAGAACAAAGATTTCGTGAGATCCGTATCGTCAATCCAGTCGCCCGGATCAGCAGGATCCGCGTCGCGGCCGTCACCGTCATTGGCGACCAGAAAGCTTCCGGCGCTATCGGCCGCGATGAAGTCGTATCCGCGCAGGACGTTGGCGTCGAGATCGTCGTGGATCGTGATGCCGGTATCGATGACAGCGACCACGGCGCCACGACCCCGAGTAATGTCCCAGGCGCCCGGCAGGTTGATACCGCCGGCGCGCGCAGCGCTCGGTGCTTTAAGGTGCCACTGGATGTCGCGCGGATCGTTGAAAAATGTGTCGTTCGGCACGAACAACGGAAAAAGATATTCGTCGATCTCGACGTTTGCGATCGCCGGATCCTGTCGCAATCTTTGAACGAGGCGATCGGCTGCGCTGCGCTCGAGCGGTTCGGCGAGTCGCAGGACATGGGACAAATCCGCAGTGGGGCGTCGGTAGTCGACCGCCATGCCCGCCCGAGAGGACAGATTGCGCAGGCGCTCGCCGCTTGGTCGGTTCAATCGACCGGTGGATACATCGTCGCGGAAACGCACGATGACCTGCGTGATCGGCAGCTCCGGGGCACGCTGCGGCTGGAGCACGGATACCAGACGCTGCGCCGCAACCGGTGCTGCAAGCGTCGCGGCGCACAGTGCTGTCGCAAACGCGAGCAGGCCGCAGCCTGCTCTTGGTGTGCTACCCCTCATTCACCGCACGTTACCGACTCGCCGGGCTCCCCGGCAAGCGCGGAACGACCGCCGCCCGAGTCGCTCCGGAATCAGAATAAGCCGGGAATCTCCCGTTCCGCCGGTGTCGGGTCGGCGGGCAGCGGAAACGGCTCGATTTCGAGGGTTTGCAGCCCGCCAACCTCAGTTCGCGGCCCGATGCCGGACGCCGTCGCAGCCTCGGCAGTGGTCACCGGAATCGTCGTGCAGGACTTGCCTTGTAACCAATCGAGCGCCTGGCGGATCGAGGATTCACGCGCGGAGCCGAGCGGCTGGGTGATGTCGTCATCGGCGCGACAACTCGCGCGCACGGCACCCGCGAGGCCGTTGAAATAGGCATCGGATCTTTCCGAGTTTTGGGTGGTGAAGGCGACCACGCGCAGTCGATCATCACAGGCCGCATTGTCGATGGGTTCCTGGCCTACCGGTTTGCCGAAGGTGTTTTCGCCGATCAATGCCAGCTGACCGCCCAAGTAGGGGATGAATCCATTGATCACGAGCTCGCTCGCCGATGCCGACGATCGGGTGGTCACAAATGCCATCCTGATCGGTTTGACCGATTGCGGTTGCGGCGCGAAGCGTCGCGTCGAGTTTCTTGCCGACTTGGCGCTGTTGTAGACGAGTTGCGAGAAGACTTCAGTCGTGCGGCGATCGCCGCCGAGCAAATCGCCCATGAGTTCCGCGATGCTGACCAGTCCACCACCGTTGTAGCGAAGATCGATGACGAACTCGGTCACCCCTGCGTCAAGGAATTTGCGGAACTCCTCGCGCAGCCTCGCGTCCGCGGTGCGCACCGAAAAGGTTCGCAGATGCAGATAACCGTAGCGCTTTCCGGCGTCTTCAATGATTCGGCCGCCATAGCGTGTCGAGACGGGTTCGAGCGCGTAATCGGCTTTCGTCACTGAGAGCGTACGCACGGCTGTGCCACGCGCAATCCGCAATACCCGCGCGGTTCCCGGCGTGCTCGGACCAAGTGCAACCCTGACGCCGTCGACGCCCTCGGCGGCCATGATGTCCGTCACCGAGCGAAGATTGTCGCTCGAAGTACCGATGGCCACGATCTCATCGCCCCGGTCGATATTTGCGGCCAGCGCCGGCGTGCCCTCGAAAGCCTCGAGAATGAACACTCGACGCGCGTTCACATCGTACCCGAGCAGAATCCCGAAGCCTGCGCTGGCCCCGGAGTTGATGAGGGCGTTCTCCTCGGCAATCGAGGTCAGATAGGTGAAGTTGCGATCTTTGTTCTGTGCGCGCGCCGTTGCGGTCATGGCGCTGATCAATGTCTCGACGGACGTGTAATCGCTGACTCGTATGGTCGCGGGAAGTGTCTCCGGGTAGAGATACCAGTCGCGCATTTGTGCGACCACCCAGTTTTGACGCTCGGTCAGGGAACAAGCCCCTGACCCACCCGTCGTGCCGCCACCCGTCGCGCCGCCGCCCGTCGTGCCGCTGCCGGCGCTACTGCTGCTTGAGTTACCGCCGCCACCGCCGCCACAGGCAGTGACCAGCAGTGCCGCGAGTAATGCTGCGGCAACGGCGCGCGACGCGGTCGTCTTCATGGCAGATCCTTTGCGAGAAAAGTTCGCCAACACACTGTCGGCATTCTACCGGTTCGTCAAGATGCCCTGATCGAGAGCGGCGGACAGCATGCCTGCCTGGCAGGAATCAGCGGGCTTTTTCCGCGTTGGCGAGGTCGTTGATCAGGCTGAGCATCTGCGGAACACCGCCCGCCATGCCTACGTCCGTGGAGTACTTGCCGTTGACGGCCATGAACGGCGTGCCCTCGGCGCGGTAGCGACGCACGAGTTCATCGGCCTGACGCAGCTTGGTGTTCACCCACATGGAGTTCCAGGCGTCGGTGAAAGCCTTTTCCTGAATGCCGTTCTGTTTCGCCCACGCGACCATCACTGGCAGGGTCGAAGCTTCATCACGACCAAGCAGACCGTTACCCCCGCGGAAAATCGTGTCGAATACTTTGGCGTGCAGACGCTCGTCTTGCTTAAGCGCCTGTAACGTGTAGAAAAGTCGCGCGTGCAACTTTGCCCCCGCATTCCAAGTGACCGGCACACGTACGAACTCCACATGCGCCGGCTTGCCGTTCTTTTTCCAACTCTCGAGGAACGGGTCGAGCGAATAGCAGTGGCTGCAGCCGTACCAGAAGATCTCGAGGACCTCGACCTTGCCCGGGGCGACATTGGTCGGGATAGCGGGCGAGACGCGGCGGTAGTGCTTGCCTTCTTGCCAGCGGCCGTCTGCCGCGGCGGCGGGGCTTCCCTGCGCCAATGCAGAGTTCGGACCCAGCCAAGCAGTGAGCAGCAGACCGCCGAGCGCGATAATCAAAGATTTGCGTGACATGGACATCAGCGCAGTCCTTGGATGTAGCTGGCAAGCGCCTTCTTGTCCTCTTCGGAGAGGCGCTTGGAAATCGTGGTCATCATGTGACCGTTGCGCGAGCGGGTCTGGGTGCCGGTGGCCACATCGACATAACGCTGATCAGCGGCGTAATCGAGCAGTTGCTTGAGCGTGTAGGTGGCGTGTTGGGCGCGCAGTGCCGGGTAACCCGACCCTGGATTGCCGAGACCCACCGGACCATGACAGGAGGTGCACGACGGGAGGTTGCGCGTGCGATCACCACCGCGATAGAGCGCCTCGCCGAGTTTGTAGTTGGCCGCGTCGGCTTCGAGTCCGACGGGAGTCTGGGCAGCAAAATAAGCCGAGAGATCGGCGATGTCTTCATCCGTCAGCGCGATGGCGAGCGGGTACATCACGAGGTTGTTACGGTGACCTGCGCGGAACAGCTTGAGCTGCTCTTCGATATAGCGCGCATTTTGTCCGGCGAGGCTCGGCCACTCCGGGTTGACGCTGTTGCCATTCACGCCGTGACAGGCCGTGCACACAGCTGCCTTGGCGGCACCCGCTTCCGCGTTGCCTTTGGCGTCGGCGACAGGCGCCAGCCACCCGCTGAGGGCCAACATGGCGAGGGCGGCGGCGAAAGGCTTGGCGGTGAACATTTCTCGGAGCTCCGAACGTCGAGTCAAGACCGAAAAGTTTACACTAACCGCCCTTTTTCGTGCCCTGCCCGGTGGCCTCGCGTGTCGCGTTTTCCCAAGGCCGAGTTCCTTCTGAGCGCTGCTGCGCCTGCCCAATTTCCGTCGGATCCCGGGGTCGAGGTGGCCTTTGCCGGGCGGTCGAACGCCGGGAAATCGAGCGCCATCAATGCCATCGCCGAGCGCAAGGCACTCGCGCGTACCAGCAAAACGCCGGGTCAGACCCGCTTGCTCAACTACTTCGAACTCGAGGCGGGACACCGGATTGTCGACTTGCCGGGCTATGGCTATGCCGCAGTGCACGCCGGGGAACGGTGCAAATGGGCACCCTTGATCGGTGCTTTGCGCGACCGCGAGTGCCTCAAGGGGCTATTGCTGGTGGTCGATTCGCGCCGCGGCCTGCGCGAGGAGGATTTCGGGCTGATCGAATGGGCGGATCCCTCGCGGCGTGGTGTGCATGTGCTGCTCGCCAAGGCAGACAAGCTCAACCAAGCCGAGCGCGCGGCGGCCTTGCGTGCAGCCCGTCAAGCCTTGGGCGAGCTTGCCACCGTGCAGGTGTTCTCGGCGCATTCCGGACTCGGCGTGCGCGAGGCGCAGGAGCGGCTGACAGCCCTTTGGGGATAAAAAAACCCCCGGTAACGGATCGCGCGCTACCGGGGGCAGACATACCCGGCTCAGATCTCATGGCCGGGGCCCGCTCAGGGAGGGAGGGAAGCGGGGAACGCAGTGCGTTCGCTCAATAAGACCGCTGGACCCGGAAAAAGGTTCCGAATTAAATTTCGATATTTTTCCGTGGGTTGCGACGCAACTTGTGGCGCCAGCGCAACAGTCAGTGGGCTTCGTCCCAGTTTTTACCCTGGCCCACTTCGACCTTGAGCGGTACCGAGAGTGCGCCCACACCCGCGGCGATCATGCGATCGCGCACCGCTGCGGTGACTTCCTCGACAACTCCCTCGGGGACCTCGAGGACGAGCTCGTCGTGGACCTGCATGATCAGTCGGGCCTTGCCGCGGCCCTCGGTTTCGCACCAGGCAACGACCGCGATCATCGCGAGCTTGATCAGGTCGGCGGCCGTGCCCTGCATCGGCGCGTTGATCGCGCTGCGTTCGGCGTACTGCTGCTGCGCTCGGTTGCGCGAGCGGATATCGGGCAGATACAGCCGACGACCGAATACGGTTTCGACGAAGCCATGTTCGCGGGCCTGTTCGCGGGTGCGATCCATGTAGGACTTCACGCCCGGATAACGCGCGAAGTAAAGATCGACATATCTTTGGGCGGCGCTGCGATCGATGCCGAGCTGCTTGGCCAACCCGAAGGCTGACATGCCATAGATCAGCCCGAAGTTGATCGCCTTGGCCGAGCGTCGCTGCTCGGCGCTGACATCTTCGAGCGGCACTTCGAAGACTTCGGCGGCCGTCGCCTGATGCACATCTCGGTCCGCGGCGAACGCTCCGAGCAGTCCGGCATCACCCGAGAGATGCGCCATGATGCGCAGCTCGATCTGCGAGTAGTCTGCGGCCAGCAGGACTTGTCCGGGCGGTGCGATGAAGGCCTGACGGATGCGTCGACCCTCGGGGGTACGAATCGGAATGTTCTGCAGATTGGGGTCGGTCGATGACAGGCGACCCGTTTGCGCGACGGCCTGATGGTATGAGGTGTGGACTCGCCCGGTGCGAATGTTGATCTGCGTCGGCAGTTTTTCTGCATACGTGCTGCGCAGTTTGGCGATACCACGGTAGTCGAGAATCAGCTGCGGCAGCGTGTAAGCGCCGGCGAGTTCTTCGAGCACATCTTCGGCGGTCGAGGGTTGTCCGGTCGGTGTCTTGCGGAGCACCGGAATCTGCATTTTCTCGAAGAGGATCTGCTGCAGTTGTTTGGGTGAATCGAGATTGAACTCGGTGCCCGCTTCGGCGTGCGCCGCCGCCTTGAGTTCTTCGGCACGTTTGGCGAGCTCGCCGCTTTGCACGCGCAGCATCTCTCGATCGATCAGCACGCCATGGCGTTCCATGCGTTGCAGCACCGGTACGAGCGGCTGTTCGAACTGCTCGTACAAACGCTTGAGCAACGGCTCCTGATCGATCGCTGGCCACAGCGTACGGTGCAGCCGCAGGGTGACATCGGCATCTTCGGCAGCGTATTCGCCCGCGCGAGACAACTCGACTTGGGCGAACGGGATTTGTTTGACCCCCTTGCCCGCGACGTCTTCGTAGCTGATGGTCTGCAGCCCGAGATATCGCAGCGCGGCGGAGCCCATGTCATGGCGGGTGGCGACGCTGTTCCAGACGTAGGACTCGAGCATGGTATCGAAGCGCATGCCGCGCAGCGTCACCCCGTGATTGGCGAGTACATGGGCGTCGTACTTGAGGTGATGCCCGAGCTTCGCGTGAGCTTCGCTCTCGAGGATCGGTGTGAGTTTTTCGAGGACATGATCGATCGACAACTGCTGCGGTGCCCCGACGTAGTCGTGCGCGAGCGGTACATAGGCGGCCTCGCCGGGCTCGATGCAGAAAGACACGCCGACGAGACGCGCCTCCATGTAATCGAGGCTCGTGGTCTCGGTGTCGAAGGCAAAGAGCTCGGCCTGCTGCAGCCTTGCGCACCAGTGCGCGAACGCAGGTTCGTCGAGCACTAGCTCGTAGCGCCGTGGCGCTGCGGCGATTTCGCGGCGAATTTCCAGATTGCCACTGCCGGTCTGCGGCGCGGTCTCTGCGGCCTCTGCCGCCGTATCAGTGACCTCAGTGCCGCCGAGGCTGCGCAGCAACGCCTTGAACTCGAGTCGGGTGTAGAGATTTCGCAGCGTCGATTCATCGGGCGTGCTGCGCGCAAGATCGTTCGCTTCGGTAGGCAGCTCGAGATCGCAGCGAATGGTGGCGAGGCGACGCGAGAGTTCGAGCGTTGCGAGGCCTGCGCGCAGGTTCTCGCCCACCTTGCCGCCGACTTCGGCGGCATTCGCGACCAGGTTGTCGAGTATCGTGTACTGCCCGAGCCATTTGGCCGCGGTCTTCGGGCCAACTTTGTCGATGCCGGGAATGTTGTCCGAGCTGTCGCCGACGAGAGCGAGGTAATCGATCATCTGTTCGGGCCAGACATCGAACTTGGCCTTCACGCCATCACGATCGTAGATACTGCCGCTCATCGTGTTCACCAAAGTAATCTTTGGTTCGACGAGCTGGCACATGTCCTTGTCGCCGGTGGAGATGAGCACGATCTGGCCCGCGTCGGCGGCGCGTCTTGCGAGGGTGCCGATCACATCATCCGCTTCGACACCCTCGATGCGTAGCAGCGGCAAACCGAGCGCACGCACGATCTCGAGCAGCGGGGCCACCTGCACGCGCAGATCGTCGGGCATCGGCGGTCGATGCGATTTGTACTCGGCATAGAGTTCGTCACGAAAGGTTTTGCCCGGCGCATCGAACACCACGGCGATGCGTGCGCCGGCGTGCTCGCGCATGAACTTGAGCAGCATGTTGATGACGCCGAGCACCGCGCCCGTCGGTTCGCCGCGCGAATTGGTCAGCGGGGGCAGTGCGTGAAAGGCGCGATAGAGATACGACGACCCGTCAACAAGCACGAGATCGGGATGCTGCGGCAGGACGGACATGCCTTTGCGTCAACCTTCGGCGACGAGTCGGCGCAAGTCGTCGGCGAAGGCTTCGAGACCGAAGTCGGGTTGGGAGATCAGTCGCAGCCGGTTACTGCGGTCATAGACGTACAGGGTTGCCGAGTGATCAACCGTATAAGTGCTGCCGTCCTTGGATGGCACCTTGACGGCGATGGCATGAAAGGCCTTGATCACCGCCTCGAGTTGCTGCGGCTCGGGCCGCAAACCGATGAACGAGGCATCGAAATTATTGACGTAGGCGGCGAGCCGCTCGGGCGAATCGCGTTCGGGATCGACGCTGACCACGATGACCTGCACGCGTTCGGCTGCCTCGCCGAGCGAGTTACGGACTTGCTTCAGGCGCAGCAGCGTATTTGGGCAGACGTCCGGGCACATCGTGAAACCGAAAAACACGATGGTCACACGATCATCGAAATCTTCGAGGCTGCGCAGTTGACCGGCCGTATCGGCAATCTTCAGGCCGCGGCCGTAATCGATGCCGGAGACTTCGGTGGCATTGAAGGGCTGCGTGGGCGGGCTGCAACCCCAAAGAAATAACAGCGTGCCCAAGCAGCACGCGAGGAGCGCGCCGGGCAGCGCAGGTGATGCTCCTGCCCGGCCGCTCCGCATGGGGATCAGGCGACGCCCGGCGCCTTCACCCAAACCTTGCACCAGCCCGCGTTCTTGACGAGCTTGCCCGGGAAGAGGTTGCACTTGGCGGTGGCGACCTTGCGGTCCTTGTCGGCCCACTGCAGGCAGTTGCCGCAGTGCTGACCGGGTTTGAAGTTGGGGTTCGCCTTGGCATCGACCTTTTTGGCATCTTCGATGTAGCCCAGCGCCTTGGCGGCGGGCTCGTTTGGGCCGAGCAGCGGCAGCGCGCCGGCGGCGGGCTTGGCCTGCGCCATGGCGGTTTCGATCACGACCGAGATGGCCGGCAGTCCGAGCACGGTGGCACCGAGGACCTGACGGCGAGTGAGCTTGTCAGACTTCATGGAACGGTTCCTTGTTGAGAGAGATGACGCTATCTAGCGCGAAGAATTATACCTCCATGGACCGTCAGGGCGGCCCCCGAGTTCGATTGGCGAAAGACCACTCGGGTGCAGCGGCCGCAGTGCGTTGCGCGAGGGCAGGCCAGAGGACGGCCGTGACCAGCGGCACGAAGCGCGACCAAGCGATTGCACGACCGACGGTCGCATGGCAACTCGTTGCGCAATGCAGGCAGGCCGAGGCGCCGTGCCCGTTACCAGCAGGCTCGCCTCGTGTCGGAGCGCCGCTGGTGCCGCACCAAGCGCTCGCGATCAGCGCATCGATGGTGCTTGAGTTGCTCAGTTTCGTCGCAGCGCCCAAGGGCGCGCCGTGATGACCGGCAGCGATGATTTGCCGCCACACCAACGCAAACAGCGCGAGCAGGACTCCCGCGCGTGAGGCGCGCAAGGTGTTGAGGCGATGGCTGCACATGGGCAACCATGCTAGTCGGATGGGCTGTCAGCCGATGCTGCGGAAAACCGAGATATCGGGTTGCGGCGTCGTCGGGATTGGTTGCTGGCTTGTTGGGGCGTTCGGCTGTTGAGGAGCCGCCTCGCGAATGATCACCTCGCCCTGATCGTCCGGCAGGTAGAGCGGGCCGGTCTGACCACAACCCGCGAGCGCAAGAGCGGCCGAGACGACGCCAAAAGTAGCGAGCAGGGCGAGTGGCGATCGACCAAGGTCATGGCGCAAGAACATGCGTGCTGCTTTCATCGCTTAACCGGGCAGCGGACGCAAATCGCGCAGCGCCAACCAGCCGCGCACCACGCGATATAGCACCCAGGCACCGATCAGCAGCAGACCGACCACCGCGGTCGCGAAGCCGATCAGTACCAGCATCAAGGGCGCCGAGACGACCATCACGATGATGCTCCAGCCGAGTGCCCACCAGAAGGTGCGGATTTGCCAAGAGAAGTGCGATTCAAGCCAGATGCCAGCTACTTCGCGGCGTCGCGCGTAGTTCATGATCACAGCGACGATTGAAGGAACGCCAAAGATAAAGCTGCCGACGATGCTCGCCGCGCCGACCACACCGATCAGCACCGACAGCGCGTGCAGCGCGTAGATGAGGTGTGTGTAGGTGAGCAGCGAGGGGTCGGGAGTGCGTTCGAAGTTCATGCGGAGTCAGCGTCGCTTGATGATCGCCATGGTGATACGCGAGATGCAGACGAGTTGGCCGCCAGCATTGCAGATTTCGATCGACCATACCTGGCTGCGTGCGCCGACGTAAAGGAGCCGCGTGGTTCCCGTGACGGTCTCGCCTTCGAGCGCGGGACGCAGATGGTTGGCATTGATTTCTTGACCCACCGCGGCCTGATCCGGCCCGACGATGCAGTTGGCTCCGATGCTGGCGAGTGTCTCGGCAAAGGCTACCGAGGCGCCGCCGTGCAGCAAGCGCATCGGCTGACAGCTGCGCGCATCAACCGGCATGGTGCCGCGTAGGTAGTCGTCGCCAATCGCCGTCAAGACGATACCGAGGTGCTCGACCATGCTGTTGCGTGAGTGCTCGTTCAGATGGGCGAGCGCAATCCCTGCGCGCCACGGAATTTTTTGACCAATCATGATGACGTCTCGGTCGGTGGTGCAGGGGGTGCTGCGGTGTGCTCTGCAGAACGCTCTGCGGCGAGCGCTGCGCCCACGCGTCGATACGCTTCGCGAAAAGGAATGCCTTCGCGTACCACGAGTTCGTTGGCGCGCTCGGCTGCATGGATCGCCGGATCGAGCTCGATGTTGTCGGGACGAAACGACATGGCGTCGATCGCCGGCACCAGAATGGCGGTGCTTGCCAAAGCAAGGTCGATGCCACGGAAGAGCGGCAGCTTCAGCAATTGCAGGTCGCGCTGATAGCCCGACGGCAGCTTGGCAAAGATGCCGAGCGCTTCGATGAGGCAGCCATGCGCCGTTGCCGTGCGACCGCGCAGCAATTCGAACACATCGGGGTTGCGCTTCTGCGGCATGATCGACGAGCCCGTCGTGAATTCGTCGGGCAGTTCGAGGAAAGCGAATTCCTGGGTGTAGAAAAGACACACATCGGCGGCGAAGCGACCGAGGTCCTGCATGAGCAGGGCGATTTCGAACAGCAGCTGCGCCTCGGCCTTGCCACGCGACAGTTGTACGGCCGTGACCGGTTCATGCACCACGTCGAAGTCGAGCGCGGCGCGCGTGGCTTCGCGATCAAGCGGCAGACCCGGCGTGCCATAGCCTGCGGCAGAGCCAAGCGGATTTTTGCCGAGCCTGCGCTGCACGCTCTGCAAGCCGGCGGCATCGTCACGCAATTCGGCGGCGAACCCGTCCGCCCACAGCGCCACTGAACTTGGCATGGCTTGCTGCATGTGCGTGTAGCCGGGCAGCTCGAGATCGCCTTGGCGCTCGGTGAGTCGATCGAGTGCTGCGGCGACATCGAGCGCGCCTTGGGCGATCTGTGCGGTGGCATCGCGCAGATAGAGTCGTAGTGCCGTGAGTACCTGATCGTTGCGCGAACGACCGAGATGTACGCGACCCCCCGCGGCACCG
>Ga0194119_10011461_pt1 | contig 11448 bp, 2 predicted proteins | sample TA2MahC100mmetaG_FD_148620 | JGI IMG/M metagenome (GOLD analysis project Ga0194119, IMG submission 148620) | Freshwater microbial communities from Lake Tanganyika, Tanzania - TA2015018 Mahale Deep Cast 100m | ecosystem: Environmental > Aquatic > Freshwater > Lake | place: Tanzania: Lake... | reverse complement strand
AAACACAAGCGCCGCGCGCGCGCCGCGCCCCTCAGGCACCACGCCGCCTCGCTCCACGCGCGTCGCCCCCAAGGCGCCTCACTCCCCCGTCTGCCAGCGCAGCGAGAAGGGCCCCGACTCGCCGCTGGCGCCGTCCACCACCACATACAGCGCCCCCGTCTGCGTGGGCGTGTAGCGGAGGGTCTCCGTGAGCGCCCCGTCCTGCCCCGCCACGCACGACGACTCCACGCTGCCCTCACACGCCGTGAGCAGGTAGAGCGCCGCGTCCCAGCCCTCCGCCGGCTCGAGCGTGAGCGTCACGGGCACCCCCGCGCTCACGGGCAGCGAGAAGACCACGTCAGGGCCGGTGGTGTTGTCGCGCGTGCACACGTTCTGACGACTCATCGCGTAGTCGTCGCGCGCGCCGCTCGTGTCGCCCTGCGCCACCCCCGAGGCCCCCGCGAGCGCCTGCGCGCTGGCGCAGACCTCGTTGGCGGGGGCGCGCGCGGCGGGGCGGGCGCTCACCTGCAGCTCCGCCAGCCCGCGCGAGTGCGTGTCGACGCCGGCGAGGGTGACGTGGTGCTCGCCCGCCTCCAAGAGCACCTCCGCCCCAAAGCCGCACGCCACCGGCGCGCCGCCGCAGCGGTCGCTCAGCGACACCACCACGGGGAACTCGGCGGGCTTGGACGCCGCCTGAATCGTCACGAACGAGCGCTCGGCGAGGGTGAAGGAGTACACCACGTCCGGCCCCCCCTCCCCGCAGGTCGCCACGTCCGCCCCCGCCTGGTCTAGACTCGCCTCCACCACCGCCACCCCGCCCACGAACGCCAGCGCCTCCACGCGCTCGCAGGTGTCGTTGACCGGCGGCGGCGCGAGGGGGCGCAGCTCCACGTCCACCTGAAACGACGGGCGCTCCCCCGCCACCACGCCGTCCACGAGGAGCGTGTAGCGGCCCGCCGCCACCCCCGTCACGGGGTCCACGGGCGGGTTGAGCGGCGCGCGGAGGACCGCCGGGTTGGGGGGGGTGATGAAGGGGTTGTTCACGTCAAAGCTGCGTGCGCTGCAGGCGAGCTCGCTGCTGCTCTGGTCGCACTGGGCGCGGAGCGAGAGCACGGGGGCGCCGAGCGTGCCCGCCGACACCCCCGACACGCGCGCCACGAGCAGACTCGGCGCCGTCGCGTCCACTGAGTACGCGCGCTCGGGCGAGTCGCTGTCGGGGGCGCAGGAGGCGCGCAGCACGTCGTCCCCCTGCAGCTCACCGAGCGCGCCGCCGCGCTGCTGCTCGAGGGTGAGGCGCTCGGCGGCGCCGCAGAGGCCGGCGAGGGCGGGGCTGACGGCGTTGAGCTCGAGGGCGTAGCGCCCCTGCCCGAGGCGGCGCGGGTCGCTGGCGTCGGACGAGAGGCGCAGGCAATAGCGCCCGCGCTGCTGCACGGTGAGGTCGATGTCCACGGCGTTGAGGTCGGGCGCCCACTGCCCGCGCGCCCCCTCCACCTCGCCGCCCTGCGGGTCGAGGAGCGCGCCCGTGATGAGCGCGTCGCCCACCTCCACGCGCCCCTTCACCGTGAGGCGCTCGTTGCGCCCCATCTCAAAGCACAGCACGTCGAGGTCGCCGGGGCAGATCTGCCCGCGCACCACATCCGGGAAGGGGGACGCCGCGGAGGCGCGCACCAGGCGCGCCGTCTCCGCCGCGTCATCGCCGCCGCTCAGCTCAAAGGGGTCGTCAAAGCATACGCCCTCGCCCGCCTCCGCGAAGTGCAGCTCGAGGTCGTACTCCGCCGTGGAGCGCGGCCCCTCCTGAAACACGCGCACGAAGAGCGCCCGCGGCGCTGCGCTCTCAAGGACGCGCACGCCCTCCACGGGCGCGGGCCCCACGCCCCGCCCCACCTCGCGCCCCTCCGCGTCGAGCACCTGCACGCCGAGGTTGGCGCCGCGGTCGCGCTGGCGCACCGCCACGAGCGCGCTCGTGCCGGGGGGCAGCGTGAAGCGGAAGAAATCATCCACGCAGCTCACCAGCCCGCGATACACCCGATCGCCGTCGACGTCGAGCGCCTCGGCGAGGGTGGGGTGAGCGCCGAGGGCGTCCTCGGCGCACTCCGGCGCCGCGCACTCGCCGAGCACGCAGCGGCGCCCGTCGAGGCACTCGCCGTCGCCCGTGCAGGCGCCGGGCACCTCGGCGCAGCGCCCCGCGGCGCACACCTGGTTGCGCGCGCACTCGGAGTCCACGTCGCAGGGCCCGCACACGCCATCGCGCCGACACACGTCCCCAAAGCCGCACTGCGCGCGCTCCTCGCAGCCGGCGCCGAGGGGGGCGGCGCCGCACTGCCCCGAGGGGAGGCAGGAGAGGCCCTCGGGGCACTCGTCGCCCTCGCGGCAGTCGAACGCCGCGTCGCAGACGGGGTCGCGATTCGTGTCGCGGCGGTCCACGCACACCTGGCTCACCTGCCCGCCGTCGCTCGTGGCGGCGCCGAGGGCGTCGCCGCGCACCACCAGGCGCGAGGCGGGGGGGCACTCGAGGGTCCCCTCGCAGGCGCCCTCGAGGGCGCACAGCCCACCCGCCGCCTCCCCGTCCGCCGAGGCGGCGCCCTCAAAGGGTACGCAGGTGGCGGCGCCGTAGCAGTCGACGTCGGTGGCGCAGCTGCCGCAGCGGCCGCGGCGCTGCCCCGGCTCGTCCCCCTCGGGCCCAAAGCAGGAGGGGCGCTCCGCCGGGCAGCCCTCGCTCGTCTGGCACTCCGCCGCCGCGCACGCCCCCGTCGCGCAGATGCGCCCAGCGAAACACTCCTCGTCGCGCGCGCAGGTGGCGGGCTCCGTGGGCTCCATGTCCACCACATCCGCCTCCTCGCCGCCGCCCATGTCGGGGAACACGCGCGCGTCCGGCTCCTCCACCATCATGTCCTTGGCGGGCGCCTTCTTGCCCCCCTCGTCCGGGCAGCCCCAGAGCAGCGCCGCGGCGGTGAGGGCGAGGGGGAGCGCCACAGGGAGCGCCACAGGGAGCGCCATAAAGAATCTTGAGAGTCTCATCTGTGCTTCCTCGGCCCTTGCGGGCGCACTAAATCATAGGCAGTATGTGGGTCTAGCGGGCGTTGAGCGGGCGCTGAGCGGGCGGTAAGCGGTAGCCGAGCGGGCGTTGAGCGGGCATTGAGCGGGCGTTGAGCGGACATTGAGCGACTCTGCGCGAGCGCCGAGTCCGCGCCCGCCGATGAGCGCGGCGCCGCAGCGCCTCTGCCGCCAATGCCGCCCGCGCCGCTCACTTCGTCCAATATGCACCTAAAATAAAACGCTGACAAGCGCCACCACAGCAACGAAAGACATAAACGCCATGTGGCTGAGCCCCCCACTCTGCGTCGCGCAGAGCGCTCGCGCGTACACGAACAGACGCACCGCGCCAAGCGCCCCTCTCGCGCTCTCCCTCGCGCTCTCCCTCGCGCTCCCCCTCGCGCTCTCCCTCGCCCTCGCGCTGCTCTCGCCCGGCGCGGCGCGCGCGGAGGTGCCTGGCTTTACCCTCAACATGCTCAGTCCCAGCGACGGCGAGTGCGTGTCGAGCGAGTACACCGAGGCGGACCCGTTCGGGGGCGGATTTATCAACGGCGAGGCGCAGCCGATCTCGAGCACTCGCGTCCGCTTCGCGCTCTCCTCACCGCCGCCCGACCCGCTCTCCATCGCCCTGCGCGTGGGCTCCGTCACCCCCGCCTTCGCGCAGCCCCCCGCCCCCACCTGCCCCAACTGGAGCTTTGGCCAAGACCCCGTCGCCGCCTGCGGCGGGCAGGGCTACTGCATCTTTACGCGCAAGTGCATCTGCTTTGATGACCGCGACTGCAGCGGCGGGGCGGGGGTGTGCCGCCCCGACCAGACCTGCGGCTGCGCCTCGGACGCGCAGTGTGGGGTGGGGCAGGTGTGCAGCGAGCAGGGGGTGTGCGCGTGCGGCGACAGCCGGGCCTGCGGCGCGGGGCAGACCTGCCGCCCCGACGGCGCGTGCACCTGCGCCACGAGCGACGACTGCGGCGACGGCCTCGTCTGCTCGGGCGGCGTCTGCGGTCAGCCGAGCGCCTCCGATGTGACCTACCTCGACGTGCCCAACCCCGCCGACGGGCTAGTGGTGGAGACGAATCTACCCCCCGGCGTGACCGACGCGCCCGCCCTCAGCCTCTCCGTCACCGCCACCTCGCAGCTCAGCGGGCAGGTGCTCACCGCCGCCAGCGTGGGCTTCTCCCTCGACCGCCAGTTCCCCGTCCTGCGCCAGACCGACTTCTGTGCCAACGACGCCGCCTGCGGCGCCGGGCGGGTGTGCGACCAGGCGCGCAAGCGGTGCGTGACCCCCGCGCAGGCGGCCCTCGGCCCCTGCCGCCCCGAGGACGACCTCTCGGGCGCCCTCCCCCCCACCTACGTCCTCTCCGACAACCTCGACGCCGCCCCGCAGGTGGTCCACCTGCCCACGCAGCAGCGCGGCTGCTTCACCACGCAGCGCCTGCTGCTCAAGGACTCCTGCGGCAACGCGCAGGTGGTGGGGCTCACCAGCCAGCGCGCGCCCCTGCCGGGGGAGCTGCAGGCGAGCCTCGAGGGCTTCCGCTGCTTTGGGGAGCCCTGCGACACCGGCGTCACGGGCACACCCCTCGCCGACGGCGGCAGCGCGGCGCGCGCGCTCGTCCGCCCGCGCGTGAGCGCCCCCGATGGCTGCTACGAGTACGCCAGCGCCACCATCAGCGACGTGGTGCAGGGCGCCGCCGTTAACCCGCGCCTCCACTTCGGCGATGAGATTCTCGAGGCGACGCCGGCGCAGGTGATGTCGAGTCGCGCTCTGCCCAACCCCGCCGGCGGCGTCCGCGTGGTGCACGGCGGCCCCTTCAGCCTCACCGACGGCGCCACCCTCGAGGTGACCACCAGCGGCGTCACCGAGGTGGTCACGTTCCGCGCCGCCGATTTCTTTAACATCTCCGAGGCGCTCAACATCGACGTGCTGCGCGCCGTCAACACGCAGCTCTCAGAGGCCTTTATGTTCCTCGACGGGGCGTCGCTGATGCTCCGCTCCCGCCGCCTCGGCGCCGGCGTCACCCTCGAGGTGGGGGGCAGCGCCGCCGCCGCCCTCGGCTTCACCGCCGAGTTTGAGAGCGACGCGGCGGAGGGCGGCGGCGACGGCGCGCGCCGCGTGTCGATGGCCGTCTACGCCTGCAACCAGCCCACGCCGCTCGTGACCGACACCTTTGACGTGACCATCCTCACCTCTCAGGAGATCTCCATCGGCGGCCCCTTCTCGGTGACGGAGGGGGCGCCGCTCACGGTGAGCGCGCAGCGCGTGTTTGTGCCGAGGGAGTTTGGGGCCATCGCGCGCATCGAGTGGGACGTGGACGGCGACGGCGTCTTTGAGCCCGCCCTCACGCGCGACTTTGACCCCGCCGTGGAGGCGCTCAACGGGAGCGTCGCGGAGGGCTCGGCGGTGGAGATCGACACGGAGGACAGCGGCGCCTTCGTGGTCACGCTCCGCGTCACCACGGGCCTCGGCGAGCAGCTCGAGGCGCGCGCGGGCGTGGAGGTGCGCGACGTCAACCCCCGCTGCGTCCTCCCGCAGGCGCTCTATACGACCCCCGAGGGCGTGCTGCTCGAGCTCAGCGCCCCCGCCTCCGTGGCGGGCAGCGACGCCGACCCCGTGAGCGTCTACCGCTGGGATTTCGGCGACGGCGAGGCCGCCGCCACCCCCACCCCCGCCACCCGCCACGCCTATCGCGCGCAGGGCGAGTATACCCTACGCTTGGTGGTGGAGGACGAGGACTCCTCGTGCGACCCTGTGGCCACGGCGCGGGTGCGCGTGACGGGGGTGGTGCCCATCGTGGAGGGCGTGGGGCTCGCCGCGCCGGGGACGCCCGCGGTGGAGGGCGCGCCCGTGCGCTTCACCGCCGGTGACACCCGCGCCGGCGCCGCCTCCGACCCCATCACCCGCTACCGCTGGGACCTCGGCTACTCGGTGGCGGGCGCCCGCGTCATACAGGAGGGACCGCAGCTCGACGCCCTCGAGCACACCTTCCCCGATGACGGCGACTACACCGTCTGCCTCACCGTCTCCGACACCGACGACACCGCCGCCCCCGCCTGCTTCGCGGTGCGGGTGGCGGACCTCGCGCCCACCGCCATCTGGGCGGGCCCCACGCAGGGGGTGGAGGGCGAGGCGCTCACCTTTGACGCCACGGGCACGGTGGCGGGGGGCGCCGCCGACCCGCTCCGGAGTCTGCGGTGGAGCTTTGGCGATGGCTCGGCGCCCGTCACGGCGCCCCCGGGTCAGCTCACCGTCACGCACACCTTCCGCCGCGACTCGGGGGCGTCCACCTTCAGCGTCACCCTCGCCGCCATCGACGAGGACGGCGAGGTGACCTTCTCGCGCCCCGTGCAGGTGCTCGACGTCTCCCCGCGCGCCGGCTTCACCGTGGTGTTCAGCGACCCCTCCTTTCAGGCCGCCTATGAGGGCGAGGAGCTCACCCTCAACGCCGGCGCCAGCGCCGCCGGTGCCCTCTCCGACCCCATCGCGCGCTATCGCTGGGATTTCGGCGACGGCGCGCCGGAGCGGGTGACCTCCTCCCCCGTGACCACCTACCGCTGGCCCGACGGGCCGCGCGACCTCACCGTCCGCCTCACGGTGGAGGACTCCGACGGCAGCGTGGCCGTGGCGTCGCAGCCGCTCTCGGTGGTGAACGTGGACCCCATCGTGTCGATTCGCTCAGAGCAGGCGCGCGTGGAGGCGGGGACGCCGGCGCGCTTCTCTGTGGAGGTGCAGGACGTGGCGGGCGACCGCCCCGGCACCTCCGACCGCCCCCTCGCGGTGGAGTGGGACGTGGGCGCGGGGCTCGCCCCCGGCGCCGCCACCCTCACCCACACCTTCGCGAGCGAGGGGCGCGTTACGCTGCGCGTCCGCTTTGAGGACGGCGACGGCGGGGAGGGGGAGGCGGAGCTGCTCGTGGTGGTGGAGGCGCCGCCCCCCACCGTGCTCGACGGCGTCGTCGCCGTCTCCACGGAGCTGGGCGCGCCGGTGCCCACGCCCACGCTCCCCATCGGCGAGTTCGTGGGCTCCGTCGTGGACCCGAGCACCTTCTATCTGCGCGAGGGCGAGCGCCTCTCCCTGAGCGTGCCCGTGCGCGCGGCGAGCCTCGCCAGCGGCCTCCCCGACGACCCCACCGCCGTGTGGGTGGTGGCGCCGAGCGGCGCGGCGCTGTCGTACGCGGAGGAGGAGGGCGGCGTGCGCGCCACGCTCGAGTGGACGCCGTCGTTCTTCCAGGCGGGGCAGTACGTGGTGCGCCTCACCGCCGAGGGGGCGCGGACGGGGAGCGCGGTGACGCGGGAGTGGCGCGTGCGGGTGGCGGAGGCGGGCACGCCCATGCTCGCCGCCACCACGGGCAGCCAGCGCCGCGGGCGCGTGCTGCTCTACTCCTACAGCAAGGAGAACAACCGCGTCGCCTTCACCCCCACCCGCGAGGTGGAGGTGGGCATGGGCGCCTATGACGTGGAGAGCGACCCCGCCACGGGACGCCTGTTCGTGAGCGCGCCCGTCTCGGGGCACGTGGCCGTGCTCGCCGGCGACCCGCTCCGCGTGGTGCGCCGCGTCCCCACCGGCGCGGGCGCCTACGACCTCGCGCTCGGCGGCGGCTACCTGTGGGTGGTCAACGCCGAGGCGGGCACCCTCACCGCGGTGGACCTCGCGCGCCTCAAGGTGCAGCGCACGCTCCCCCTCGCGCGCGGCGCGCGCCCGCTCTCGGTGGAGTACGTGGGCGAGGAGCGGGGGCTGGCGGCGGGGCGCGTGCTGGTGGGCGACGCGCGCGGCGCGCTCTATGTGGTGCGCGCGGAGCGGATGCTCGCCGGCGACGGCGCCGCCGCCATCGAGGGCGTGGCGCAGGTGGGGGGCGCCCTCACGCGCCTCGCCGCCACCCTGCCCGCCGCCGCGGCGCCCGGCGCCCCCGCGCGCCCCTCGGCGCTCTTTGTGGCCGACCTCAAGGCGCGCGCGGTGTGGACCGCCCCGCTCAGCGCCCTCGTGGCCGCCCCCGAGCAGGCGGCGTTCACGCGGGTGGAGGGCCTCCGCTTCGCCCCTCAGGACCTCGCGCTCAGCGCGGAGGGCGTGTGGGCGGCCACCGGGGATGACCTCTGGTTCGCGCCCTTCGAGGCGCTCTCCTTCTCGGCGCTCGGCCTCCCCACCAGCCGCCTCGCGCCCCTCGACGGGCGCTACATCGAGTCGCAGGGCGTGGTCTTGTCGGACGGGGCGCGCCTCGACAACTACACGCTCGACGCGGAGGGGGCCCTCAGCCCCCTCGTGGGGGTCAACGGCGCGCGCGTGCAGCGCCTGACGCCCTTCTTGCTCCGCGTGCGCCCCTGATTCCTCTCCTCTCCTCTTCTCTTCTCCTCCCAAAGCCCCCTCCCCCCAGAGGAACATCATGAGACACCTCATCTTATTCGGCGTCGCGGGTCTCGCGCTCGCCGGCTGTCCCGACAACATCCGAGGCCGCGGCGGGCAGGGCGGCGCGCCTAGCGCGGGCGACGCCGCCGGCTCGCCCGCGGGCAGCTCCGCCGGCGAGGAGGGCGGCAGCCCCGGTGCCCTCTGCTATGAGGACAGCGAGTGTCCCGATGGCTCGTACTGCGAGTTCGAGGGGCTGAGCGGCGTGTGCGTGGAGGGCTGCCGCGAGGGCGGCGCCGGCTGCGCCCCCGGGCAGACCTGCGACCCCGAGACGCGCCTCTGCGCCTACCCCCCCTGCGAGGACGACGCGCAGTGCCCCGAGGGCACGTTCTGCGGCGCCGACGACGCCTGCGTGACGGGCTGCCGCCTCGATGACCCCTGCCCGGGCGCGGCGCCCGACGGGCGCGCCCTCGCCTGTGACCCGGAGACGCGCGAGTGCGTGGCGCACAGCCCCTGCTGCGTGCCCGCGGGCGGGGCGGAGTCCTGCGAGCTGGCGGCGTCGGCGGCGCAGTGCGAGGCCAAGGGCGGGCAGCTCCTCGCGGGCGCGCTCCTGTGCGACGACGAGCCCTGCACCCAGCGCTGCGAGCTCGACGCCGACTGCGAGGAGCTCGACGTGGGCGGCGCTACCTTCTATTGCGACCCCGCCGACCTCCGCTGCCGCGAGGGGTGCCGCGAGGGCGACTGCGCGGGCGACCTCGTGTGCGACACGGCGCGCCGCGTGTGCGTCAGCCAGCCCTGCGTCGCCACCGCCGACTGCGCCGACGGGCAGTACTGCGAGCCCACGCGCCTCGTGTGCGTGACGGGCTGCGGCGCCGACGCCGACTGCCCCGCGGGCCTCGGCTGCGTCAACAACACCTGCGTGGACCGCTGCGACCCCGCCGCCATGGACTGCGCGAGCGGGCAGTACTGCGACGCGCAGACGCGCGTGTGCCGCGCGCAGTGCGAGGCCAACGCCGACTGCGGGGACGCGGAGGCGTGCGACCCCGTGACGCGGCAGTGCGTGCGCGGCCTCTGCCGCGACGATGAGCCCCTCGGCGACCTCAGCGGCGAGCCCAACAGCACCTTCGCCACCGCCTCTCAGCTCACGCTCACGCCCATCCCCTCGGAGCCGGGCAAGTCGAGCGCGCGGGCGCAGGGGCGCGTCATCTGCGGCGCGGACGTGGACCTCTACCGCCTCTCGCTGGCGCAGGGCGAGCGCATGCGCCTCACGCTGAGCCACGACGCCGGCGCCGACCTCGCGCTGCGCGTCTTCAGCGAGCGCGACCCGCTCAACCCCGTGGCGGTCACCCCCGCCGCCCGCAACCCCGACCAGCTCGTCTATCCCGCCGAGGGCGAGGTGCTCGACGCGCAGGCGTACTTCATCGAGGTGGGCGGCGCCCTCGACGCCGCCGACCGCGTGTCCTATGACCTCTCGGTGCAGACGGCGCCCGTGGGCGACGCCTGCTTCTCCGACATCCGCGAGACGGGCGACGGCGACGACTCCTACGCCACGGCCACGGCGCTGGTGCCCAACGGCAGCAGCCGCTTTGACGACGCGAGCGTGTGCGTGGGCGACCAGGACTGGTTCGTGCTGCCCCTCACCGTCAACGACGGGCTGTCGGTGCGCCTCACCACCGACCTCGGCGCGCAGCCCGTGCGCTTTGAGCTCTACCCCCGCGCCGCCCTCGGCGGCATCCTCGGCACCCCCGCGCCCTCGTTCGTCGTGACGGAGGACGAGAGCACCGACGACCTCGACCTCGGCCTGCGCGTCTACGCGCTCTCGGTGGCGCGCGGCTCGTCGAGCTTCTCGGTGGACGGCGACTGGGTGATCGCGGTGAAGCCGGGCGCGCCGGGCGCCTACGCGAGCTACGCCATCGAGGTGGTGCACGAGGCGGACGGCGGCGTGTGCGTCAACGAGGGCCGCGAGCCCAACGACAGCGTGGGCGCCGGCGTGGACCTGGCGCGGGTGTTCGGCTTCCAGCTCGACAACGCCGGCCTGCTCGCGCAGGGGCGCGAGAACCGCGTCGCCGACGGCGTCATCTGCTCCGGCGACTCCGACTACTACTGCGTTGGGCTGGCGGCGGGGGACGTGCTCGAGGCGTGGGTGAAGAGCGACGCGGTGGTGGGCAGCCTCGAGGTGCGCCTCGTGGACGCGGAGGGCGGCCCCGTGGGCAGCGCCCCGGCGCGCCACACGCCCCTCGGGGGCGCCCCGAGCAAGGTGCGCCTCCTCGGCGCCGGCGCCGGCGAGCACTGCGTGGTGGTGGACGGGCTGGCCAACGCGCAGGGCCCCTACGAGCTGACGGTGGTCCGCAGCGTCCCCGCCGGCGGCGTGTGCGCCTCCGACGAGGCGGGCGCCGCCAACAACACCGCCGCCGCCGCCACGCCGCTGATGGACGTGAGCGCCGGCCTCGGCCTGCGCTTTGAGCAGCGCAACGGCCTGATGTGCGACGCGGCCGCCGACCCCGCCGACTGGTACAGCTTCCCCGTGGCGCAGGCGGGCAGCGCCGTGTGCGTGATGCTCGAGGGCTTCTCCAACGACGTCGCCGACCTCGACCTCGAGGTCTTTGGGGTGCCCAACACGTCCACCGAGGCCTGCACGACCGACGCCGCGTGCGTGGCGATCGGCGCCACCGCGTGCATCGCGGGGCGCTGCCAGACGGAGGACGCGCGCAGCACGTTCACCTTTGACTTTGAGCTCGCCGCCCCCTCGCGCCTCGGCGTGCGCGCGGGGCAGCAGTACGCGCGCGTGCACCGCGGGGGCGTGGGGCAGGTGTCGCCCTACGACCTGAGCGTCACGGTGACGCCCCCGGCGGCCTCGTGCGTCCCCGACTGGCAGGAGGCGGGGGACCCCAACGACAACGGCGGCCTCTACGCCAGCGGCCCCTCCCGCGCCACCGTCCTCGGCTCCGGGGCGGTGGGGCTGTGCGACGCGTGGCTCTGCGACCCGCCCGAGGGCGCGCCCGACGTGGACTGGTACAAGATCACGGTGCCGAGCGGCGAGGACCGCACCGTCCTCATCACGTTCGACGCGGGCAACGACGGCCCCCTCCAGCTATACTACTGGGGCG
>Ga0194119_10011453_pt1 | contig 11453 bp, 9 predicted proteins | sample TA2MahC100mmetaG_FD_148620 | JGI IMG/M metagenome (GOLD analysis project Ga0194119, IMG submission 148620) | Freshwater microbial communities from Lake Tanganyika, Tanzania - TA2015018 Mahale Deep Cast 100m | ecosystem: Environmental > Aquatic > Freshwater > Lake | place: Tanzania: Lake... | reverse complement strand
CGCTTCGCCATTCAGCACCACCGCCGGCTCGCCCGCGCAACGGCAGGTGTAATTCAGGAGTATGAAATGCGCGGGACGGTAAAACTCCCGGGAGTGAATGCACTCTTGAACCAGGACGAACTGGATGTGCGTCACATCCAGATTGGTTTCTTCCTTGAGCTCGCGCCGCAGCGCGTCGTCAGCCGTTTCGCCAAATTTGATCTTTCCGCCGGGAATACCCCAGAGGTTCGACCATTTGTGCGTGCGAATCATCAGGACCCGCCCGGCCGAATCAAAGATCAACGCGCCGACCGTGGTGATGGGCAATTCCGGGGACGCCGCGGCCAACCCTGCCGCGCCAATCTCAAGCTCCCAATTCCTCCGCTCCAGCACTTCCCGGAGTTCGCCGAGATGCTCGACAATCAAATCCGGGGCGCTGGCGCGGAGCCGATCCAAGTGCGTGTATCCCGTGAGCACGGCGCACGAGAAAACGCCGCCGTGCTTGGCGCTTTCGATATCGTGTTGCATGTCTCCGACAAAAAGAGTCTCCCGCGGGTCCAGATGGTTCTCAGCCAGCACCTCTTTGATTCGCTCGCGTTTGTCCCAGACGCCGACGTAAGCGCGGTCGAGATACGGGCCCAGACCGGTGCTAGCCGCTTGCGCCGCGAAATGATCGGCGTGAACCGTGCTCAAGAGAAACGTGCGCAGGCCGCGTTGCCGGCAAAGCTGCAGGAATTCCCGCGCGTGCGGAATTTCCTTCACGGAATCCTGCACAGTTCGGAAGTGTCCGTGAAACCATTCTTCGAGTTGCGGCAACGGAATGTGAGGCGTGTATCGGTTGTAGAAGCCGGTAAACGGGAGGGAGAATTCGGCGCGGAAACGTTCCAGCGTCCATTCTTCGAGACCGGCGCGGCGGAACACCTCGTTGGTCGCCTTCCAAACTGCGGGCAAATCATCGGCCAGGGTCCCCGACCAGTCGAAGATAATGTTGCGAATCACGCGCGGAGCTTAGCCGCGCGAAGCGACGCCGCAACGATGGAGTTGAACCGGGGAGCGCACGCCGCCCTCGTGTGTTCCGACCGGCGCCAGTTCTGCGCTATCTTCAGTGGCTGCGTCGTGGATTTCGAACGTCCCCTTCCCTCTCACCCTGGCCCTCTCCCTCAGGGAGAGGGGAAAGGCATCCCCGCTAGGACAACCCGGGGCGTTCGACGCTTCGAGACGCAGCGGTCAATGCTCCCTCTCCCCAAGGGAGAGGGCCGGGGTGAGGGGGAAGGGGCGATCTCATGACTCCAAGAAGTTGGCCACTGGAATCAGCGAGGAACCCCGGCGCCTCGCCGGTCGGAAGGGGGCGGCAGACGGTCACTGAATAGTGATTTGTTCGATGGCACCCTTGTGGTCGGCGAGGGCGCGTGCGCTCCCCAGCGAAACTGAATAGACACGACTACGGCCTTTTGCGGGGCACGGCGCGGACGCGCACGAACTGGTGCTGGCGTTGGCTGACCGGATTCACAAGCCCGTAGGTGACCTCCGAAGTGCCGGTGCCGTCATATAGGTTCCGCGGCTGTTTCTTCACGGCGACCTCGGCCGTGCTGGCCGTCCAGTGCTCCAGGTCAGGGGACGTTTCGACGATGTAGTCCAGAATCGATCCCGCTCGCCGGCGGAACGTGAGCGAGAGGAAAGTTTGCCCGGCGCTCGAACTCAGTGTCGTCCGCACCAGCGAACCCGATCGGGAATTCTTCGGATCCGTCCCAAAGGCGAATTCAGCGAAGTTGCTGGCGCCGTCCGCATCCGGATCTTCCGACGGCATGGCGCCCGCGCCGCCGAGAAAGCGTTGTTCCCAATCGTCCGGAAGTTGGTCGGCATCTGGGTCCGCAACCGAGGCTGCGCTGAGAAAAATCCGTTTCAGCCTTTCGCGATTCTCGGCATCCGCCAGATCATTCTCGGTCAGATTGAACACGGCGAACAAACGGTTCTGCGAATCCAGAATCCACACATCGCGGTAACTTACCTGCCAGCGTTGCCAGACTTGATCCATGCTCGTGTCCTGGAGCCAGGGAAGACTGCGGTCAGCCGTTATGGAATAATTGAAGGGCTCCTGGTCCTCGCGATTGACTCCCAAAATCTCGATGTTCAAATCCGGCCGTGCCGCCTTGAGTTCCGATTGAATAGATTGGAGGTGCCCGAACTGGGCACTGCAATAACCTCACCCCGCAGCGCCGAAGTAGTAGCCCGATACTTGAAGCAAGTAGTCGCGCGGAGAAACCTGAGCGCTTCTCCGTTCCGAGTTGGGGTTCGCGTCCAGGAGATGAAAATCGGAGACCGGCGCGCTCGCCCACGACACGGTTGCGACCAGGGACAAACCGAGGTTCCAAATCAAGCGGCTCATGCAGGCAAAATGCCAGCCGCGGCACGCATTGTCAAAGTTAGACATGGAACTTGAACAGGATCACGTCCCCATCCTGCACCACGTAGTCCCGGCCCTCCACGCGATACAGTCCGTGCTCGCGAGCCGCGGCCAACGAGCCGCACCGGGTGAGATCATCGAACGCCACGGTCTCGGCTTTGATAAAGCCGCGCTCGAAATCGGTGTGAATGATGCCTGCGGCGCGTGGCGCCGTGTCCCCGGCGTGAACCGTCCAGGCGCGGGCTTCCTTCTCATTCGCCGTGAAGAAGGTCCGCAAGCCCAGCAAATGATACGTGCCGCGGATCAACGCCCCGACGCCGGATTCCGTGACGCCCAGTTCGCGAAGATATTCGCTTGCTTCGTCCGGAGATAGATCGACCAGATCGCTTTCCAATTGCGCGCAGATCACGACCGTCTCGCAGCCGTGGTGGGTGCGCGTGTAGTCGCGGACTTGGGACACGTGGAGAGCGCTCGTTGAACTGAGACCTTGTTCCCCACGATTGAAGATGCCAATCGCATCGGCCAGGTCGCTCTCTTTGACATTGGCCGCGAAAATCGTCGGCTTGTCGGACAGGAGGAAAACCGATTTCGCGGCGGCGCGCTCTTCCGGAGCCAGCCGCAGCGTGTTCGCCGGTTTGCCTTGATTCAAGTGAAGCTCGATTTTCTTGAGCACCTCCATCTCGGTCGCGGCTGCTTTGTCTCCGCGTTTGGCGTCTTTCGACACTTTCTCCAAACGGCTCTGGACCGACTCCAGATCCGCCAGGACCAGTTCCGTGAAGATCGTTTCAATGTCTCGCACCGGATCGATTGCGCCGGCCACGTGCGGAATGTTCTCGTCCTCGAAACAACGGACCGCCTGAATGATCGCATCGACCTCGCGAATGTGGCTGAGGAATTTGTTGCCCAGCCCTTCCCCTCGCGACGCGCCTTTGACCAGCCCCGCGATATCCACGAACTCAATCGCGGCGTGGACGACAGCCGGGGACTTCGCGATCTTTGCGAGCGCCTCCAATCGGGGATCGGGCACGGCGACCACGCCCAGGTTGGGGTTGATCGTGCAGAACGGAAAAGCCGCCGCTTCCGCCTTGTGCGACCGCGTCAGCGCATTGAACAACGTCGATTTCCCGACGTTGGGCAATCCAACGATGCCGGCTTTTAACATACGCCCACCACAAGAATCGGATTCGTATTGTAACAGGAGGAAACAGAGAGAACAGAGGTTCCGGCGCCTTCTCGCCTCACATCCCTCACGTCAATGGTTGCCTTTTCGTGACTCGACGCTGATCCGTTCCCTCGCCACTTCATCTCCGTCCGAATTCGTGTTGATTGGTGTTCATTCGTGGTTGAACCGAATAGATATGGCTAAGCTAAGGGTCTGTCTGAGAATTGTCTTCTGGGTGGAACAGGCCACCGGCCTGTTGCGGCGGGCTACCAGCCCGCCGGGCCTTTTGGCGGCAGGTTGCCGCCAAAAACGGGCTGGTAGCCCCTTCCACCCATTTTTCAGACAGCGCTAAGTCCCGCCGGTCGAAACCACGGCTTCGCGAATGGTGTCTTTGAACTTCTCCACGCCTTCGCCAAAAGCCGCGGCGATGGGCAGGACGCCCGTCTTTCGAACTTTCTGTTTGAACTTCTTCAGGTTCCGCTCCGCCACGGGCTCGTCCATTTTGTTGGCTACGACCAGGCGCGGTCGGTCCAGCAACTTCGGATCGTAAAGTCCAAGTTCATTGATCAACTGGTGATAGTCGTCCCAGGGCGCACGCCCGTCCGTCCCGGCCATGTCCAGCAGCAACACCAGAATCTTGCAGCGCTGGATGTGGCGGAGAAACGCGTGCCCCAGACCCACGTTCCGGTGCGCGCCCTCGATCAATCCGGGCACATCGCAGACCGTCAGCCGATGAAAGTCCGCATACTCCACGATCCCAATCTGCGGGTGCAGCGTGGTGAACGGATATGGCGCAATCTTGGGCCGCGCGTGAGAAATCGCGGATAGCAGCGTGGATTTCCCGGCGTTTGGGTAACCCACCAGCCCAACCTCCGCGATCAATCGCAACTCCAGACGGAATTGGCCCTCGCCGCCGGGTTCGCCCGGTTGGGCAAACCGGGGCGTTTGCCGGCGCGCCGTGGCGAAGTTGCGGTTTCCCAAACCGCCGCGGCCTCCCTGGCAGAGCACGAATTGCTCGCCGTGCCGCACCAAGTCCGCCACCAATTCTCCCCCCGGATCGGAATCCGTTCTGCCCGAACTCTCCGGCTCGTTCGTCAGGTCGATTTCCAGAGCTGGAATCCCGCCCGATCGCCGGAAAACCGGCCGCTGCGCCGTGGAAAGCTTAAGGGGCTGCGCAACGGGTTCTTCGCTTTCTGCGGAAGTTTCCTCGACTGCGCAGGGCGGGGAGTCCGGGGGCAATTTCCAGACCAGCGTGCCGCAAGGGACTTTCACGATCAGATCCTTTCCAGCGCGTCCATCCATGCCTTTGCCCATCCCGGCCTTGCCGTTCTCCGCGATCAATCTCGGGGAATAATACTGCGCGATGAGGTTGTTCAAATCGTGGTCGGCCTGGAGGATCACATTTCCTCCCCGCCCGCCATTGCCGCCGCTGGGTCCGCCTTTGGGCACGAACGTTTCGCGGTGGAACGCGACGCATCCCTTGCCGCCATGCCCGGCCCGGGCGAAAATCTTTACTTCATCAACAAACATTCAAAGTAGAACAGGCATCCTGCCGGTCCCGATGCCTTAGTGGTCATCGTGTTTATGTCCATGACCACTTAGCCGCAGTTTTGCCGCCTGTTCTGTGTGCAGGAACCGACAGGCAGGCTGGAAGCCTGCCCTACAGTTGGCTTCTGAATCTCCACAAAACAAAAAGGCGAGGCCAATGACCTCGCCGTGAAATCTGGAAGACTGGAGTTAATTGCTCGCAGGAGCCGGCTCAGGCAAAACGTTGATCCGGTGGCTGTCCTTGTCGAAAGCCACGCGGCCATCCGTTAGCGCGAACAAAGTCCAGTCGCGCCCCGTGCCGACGTTTTTTCCCGCGACGAACTTGGTGCCGCGCTGCCGCACGAGAATGCTGCCGGCGGTGACGAACTCGCCGCCAAATCGTTTTACGCCCAGCCGCTTGCTGACGCTATCGCGCCCGTTGCGGACGCTGCCTTGACCTTTCTTGTGTGCCATAACGCTACGTCTTGATTTCTTTGATCTTCACGACCGTGAGTTCCTGGCGATGCCCCACTTTGCGGTGGTAACCCTCGCGGCGCCGCATCTTGAAAGCGATGAGTTTGGGGCCACGAATGTGCTCCACGACATCGGCCACGACACTGGCCTGCGCCACCGTCGGCGACCCGACCGAGACCTTCCCTTCATTGTTCACGAGCAAGACCCGGTCGAACGTATAGGACTGGCCCGCGGGCACGTCCAGACGTTCGATCTCCACGCGGTCGCCCGGCGCGACTCGATACTGTTTACTGCCGGTTTCCAATACAGCGTACATAAAGTTCCCTTTGCAAAGGGGCCAAATAAGACCAAAAGCACATTGGGGTGTCAACGATTCATTTCTGCACAACTTATCACCGATCACTGACAACTGATTCACTGACCGTGCGCCCGCTTCTCCCATTCGACGAATTGCAGGCTCAGATCCTCCCATTTCTTGCGGGGCGGACGAGGGCCCTGCACCCATTCCACCTGGCGGCCTCGCCAGAGTGAGTAAATCGCGGGGACAATTTCGAGCGTGAGGATTGTGCTGGTGATGAGGCCGCCAATCATGGGCGCGGCGATGCGTTGGATGGCTTCCGCTCCTGCTCCGTGCGCCCACAAGGCAGGCACAAGCCCCATCGTCACCATCGGCACGGTCATCAACTTGGGCCGGACGCGTTGCACCGCGCCGTAAGTGATCGCCTCGAAGAGATCGTGCTGCGTTTTCATCCGGCCCGCGTTTTGGTACGCGTGGAAGGCCTCATCCAGGTAAATGATCATCACGGTGCCCGTCTGTGCGGCGAGTCCGGCGAGCGCGATGATGCCAACCCAGACGGCAATGCTCATGTTGTAGCCCAGCAACCAGAGCAGCCAGATGCTCCCGGTCATCGCGAAGGGGATCGAGAGGAGAATGATGAAGGTCTCGGCCACACTCTTGAAGTTCATGTAGAGCAACACGAAAATGAGCGCCAGCGTGACCGGCACCACCACCTTGAGCCGTTCGCGCACCCGGAGCATGTGCTCATATTGCCCGGACCACTCAAATCGGTAGCCGGCTGGCAACAGGCCCGGTTTTTCAATCTTCTCCGCGACAGCTTTCTTGGCTTGCTCGACGTAGCCGCCGATATCGCGTCCGGTCATGTCCACATAAACCCAGCCCGTCAGTGCGCCGTCTTCATTCCGGATCACGGGCGGGCCGCTGGTCGTTCGCATTTCGACGAGCTGGCTCAGCGGGATTTGCCGAATGCCGCCTGGAGCGGAACCGGAAAAGGAGCGCGACAGGGAAGCGGTCGCGCTGGTCATGGCCGAATCTGAGTTCACGCCATTCTCCGTTGCGCTCATCATGACCGGGACCAGCACGCGCTGGAGCTTGTCCACGTCATCCCGCAGTTCGCGGCTGTAACGGACGTTGATGGAATAACGCTCGCGCCCTTCGATGGTGCGCTCGAAAGCCATGCCGCCGATAGCGGTCTCCACCAAGTCCAACACCTCCTCTACGTTCAAGCCATACCGGGCGATGGCCTCGCGGTTCGGAACGATGTCGAGGTAATAGCCGCCCGTGGTTCGCTCCGCGTAAACACTGCGCGTCCCAGGCACCTGGCGGATCACGGATTCCAGATGCTCGCCCAGCTTGCGGATTTCTTCGAGATCCGGGCCGAAGATTTTGATGCCGATCGGCGTGCGAATGCCGGTGGTGAGCATGTCGATGCGGGCTTTGATGGGCATGGTCCACGCGTTGACCTGGCCGGGGATTTGGAGCGCTTCGTCCATCTCGGCGATCAGTTCCTCCCAGGTGATCGGCCGCGCGTCCGACCAAATTCTGCGCAGGCCCTTCTGCGCCCATTCGGGCGCCCAACTGGAATACCAGCGCGGTTGCGGCAATTTGCGCCAGTCACTTTCCGGCTTCAACTGAATGACACTCTCGAACATTTCCAACGGCGCGGGGTTGGTGGCGGTTTCGGAGCGGCCTGCTTTGCCATGAACGGTCAGGACTTCAGGAAACTGTTTGAGGATGCGGTCTTGGATCTGCATCAGCCGTGTCGCCTCCGTGATGGAAATCGTCGGCAGCGTCGTGGGCATGTAGAGAATCGTCCCTTCGTTCAAAGGCGGCATGAATTCCGAACCGAGTTTCTTGTAGAGAGGAACCGCCGAAGCCACCGCGGCGATGGCAATGGCAATGGAGAGAAACTGCCGCCTCATCAGCATGCTGACCCAAGGATAATACAGCCGGTGTAGAACGCGGCTGATGGGGTGTTTGTGTTCCGGAACCACTCGGGCGGCGGTCATCAACACAATCAACGCCGGCCCGATCGTGATGGAAAGAAACGCCGCCCAGGCCATGGTGACAGCGCGAAGAACAACGGTTTGCCCAGTTGTTTGCACGCCCGGATGATGATTTCCTGTTTCTCCTTCCGGCTCAGTCCGGGCGGCGCGTGTTCGAGGTGCTTGTGGACATTCTCCACCATCACAACGGCTTCGTCGCAAAGCGCGCCGACGGCGATGGCAATGCCTGCCAGCGACATGATGTTCGCGGTCAATCCCAGGTAATACATCGGGATGAACGCGAGCGCCACGGCGATGGGCAACGTGACGATAGCCCGCACCGCGCCGCCGAAATCCAGCAGGAACACAACGACGATGATCGAGACGATGATGGACTCCTCAATGATCGTCCGCGTCAGCGTTTTGATGGAGCGATGGATGAGATCGGACCGATCGTAGGTGGTGACGATTTCCATTCCCGGCGGCAGTGAGGCTTTGACTGCTTCCAGCTTCGCCTTGATGCGCTCGATGACCTGCAGGACGTTCTGGCCGAAGCGGACCACGACGATGCCGCCGACGGTTTCGCCTTCGCCATCCAATTCGCCTGCGCCGCGCCGCATCTCCGCGCCGAGCGTGATGTTCTTGGCCACGTCGCGGAGAAGAATCGGCGTGCCTTTGGCATCCGCGCCCACGACGACCAGGCGGAGTTCTTCGAGCGAACGGATGTAGCCCTGGCCCCGGACTAGATACGTGGTGCCGTAGCGATCCAGTTCGCGTCCGCCGACGTCGTTGTTGGAGGCGCGAACGGAGGAAACGACCTTGGTAATAGGAATGTTGTAGGCGAGCAGTTTGTTGGGATCGATTTCGATTTGATATTGCTTCTGGAATCCGCCGTAGGTCGCCACTTCCGCCACGCCTTCCACGCTTTAAATCCAGTATCGCAAGTGCCAATCCTGAAACGAGCGCAAGTCCGCGAGGTCATGCCGGCCGCTCTTATCCACGAGCGCGTATTGAAAGCCCCAGCCCACGCCCGTGGCGTCCGGACCGAGCACGGGCGTCACCCCTGGCGGGAGATTGCCGGTGAGACCCTGCATGTATTCGAGCACGCGCGAGCGGGCCCAATAAATGTCCGTGCCGTCATCGAACACCGCATAGACGAACGAGTAGCCGAAAAAGGAATACCCGCGTACGACCTTCACCCGGGGCGCGGAGATGAGTTTGGTGACAATCGGGTAAGTGATTTGGTCTTCGACGAGATTCGGACTGCGGCCTTCCCATTGCGTGAACACGATCACTTGCACGTCGGACAAATCCGGAATCGCGTCCAGCGGCGTGTGGCGCATGGCATAAACGCCGGCCAGCGTGAGCGCGCCGACCATCATGAAGACCATGAACTTGTTTCGCGCGCTCCACTCAATGATGCGCTCGATGAGGGAATCCTGATGGGACGGCGGCGGCTCGGAAGCTCTGGAAGCGTGCGGGCTTGAGTTCATTTCAAGGCAAATGAGGAGACGTGCAGTCCTCGCAACGCAGACTTCCAGTCAATCAGCATCGCCTGGAATCATCGCAGCCTGCGACGATTTTGCACTGCGGTGGCAGAGCGTAGCGGCGACACCGCTTTGGTACGGCCAGCAATGGCGACGCAAGCGGCGTGGCGCTTTGCTTCCCGCCGCAGTCCAAAATATTTGGTTGCAGCTTCGCCGCGCTGCGCTGTATCGCGGGTTTTCAATCCGCCGCCGCGCCACACCGACCAGCGCCCTGGAATTGGCGACGCGCTGCCGACTGGAAGTCGGCGATACGGCAGGTTGGAAACCTGCGCTACGCGCCGTCGGCAGGCGCGAGGCATTCGATTTTTCCCACTTCGGATTTCGTTTGGATTGCGGCATTCGGATTTAATTTAGTGCTGGTGGCCGCCGGACGACCTCATACCCGCGATGGCCGCTTTGAGCTGGCTCTCTGAATCCACCAAAAACAGCGCGTGTGTGACGACGCGCTCGTTTTCATACAGGCCGGACACGACTTCGTAGTAATCGTCGGTCTTCATGCCGACTTTCACCTCGCGCGGCTCAAGCTGCCGGTCATCGCGTTCGACGAAAGCGACGTAACGCGGGCCGGTGTCAATGACCGCGCTGGCCGGCACCGTCAGTTTCTCGCCGGCGCCGAGTTCGATTTCCACATTGGCCCACATGTCGGGACGAATCCGGTGGTGATGATTCTCCATCTCCAGGCGGATCTGGCCGCGGCGGGTTTGCGGTTCGATGTGGGGGTAGATGAACGTGACCTTCGCAGAAAACGATTCGTTGTTGAGGTAAGGGAAGTTGACAATCGCTTCCTGCCCGGCGGCGATCAGCGGCATCTCGAACTCAAAAACATAGGCGCGCAGCCAGACGTGAGCCAGGTCCGCGATTTCGTAGAGTGATTCACCGGCCATAAAGGCCTTGCCTTCGACGGCGTTTTTCACGAGCACGTGGCCGGAAAATGGGGCTCGGAAAAGCAGCTCCGCCCTGGCAGTGCCGCGTTGCTCCAGTTCTCTGACTTCCTCATCGCCAATCTCGAAGAGCGCGACGCGCAGCCGGGCCGATTCGAGGAGCGTTCGAGCCGCTTCTTTTTGGAAGGCCGGCGCGTCTGCCTTCAATTGTTTCACGCCCCGCCAGGCGATGAGATACTCGTTCTCCGCGGAAAAGAGCTCCGGGCTATAGACCGTGAACAAAGGCTGGCCTTTCTCGACCGGCGCCCCGGTGAAATTGACATGGAGCTTGCGCACCCAGCCGGCGAAACGCGGCGCAATTCGGGTGTACCCCGTCTCGTCGTGCTCCACCAACGCCGCCGTGCGCACCGTGCGCGTAAGGTTGCGTCGTTCGACCTTGGAGAGCGTCAGGCCGATCAATTGACGTTTGTCCGGAGACAGACTGATGGGCACGCGCCCCGGCACGGATGGAGCGGTCGAGTGCTTCGCGTGATCGCCCAGGACCGCACGCGGTTCTTCCTTTTCACGCAGGTTCATGCCGCAATCGGGGCATCTGCCCGGCTCGTTCTGGACGACTTCGGGGTGCATCGGGCAGAAGAACTGGCCAGGCTTGACGCGCGCGGTGTGGGGGTCTGACTCGGACAGAGAAACCGCGGCGGCGGGTTTGTCCTCCTTGATCAAAACGAGCTTCATGCCGCAAATGGGACAGTCGCCCGGCCGGTCGGAGATATAGGTCGGATGCATCGGGCAATGATACTTTTGCGGGCTGGCCTGGGCGGAATCGGATTTCTTGCAGCCGGCAAACGCCAGGGCAAACGCGAGCGCGATTAGAGGAAGCTCGAGTAGTTTGCTGGTGGTCATAGAATCACTCCGGGGCTTTATGATCTGGTAAGGGTCTGTGCAAAAATAACTTCCGGTTTTGGCGGGAGCGCCGCCTGGCCGGATGCAAGGCGCGAGGAAGGAGCATCCCCGTTTTGGGGCTGTGACCGACGAGCAACGCCGCAGCCGGCCAGGCGCCGCCCCGCCCCGGAGGGCTCGCTTTCTGGCTTCGTTTCTCCTCAGTCGCAGAGCCCTGGCTATGCTCCTTCGTCGTGCCTCGCCAGAAAGCGAAATCGCCTCCAGCAAAACCGGAATTTATTTTTGCACAGACCCTTAGG
>Ga0194119_10011445_pt1 | contig 11460 bp, 4 predicted proteins | sample TA2MahC100mmetaG_FD_148620 | JGI IMG/M metagenome (GOLD analysis project Ga0194119, IMG submission 148620) | Freshwater microbial communities from Lake Tanganyika, Tanzania - TA2015018 Mahale Deep Cast 100m | ecosystem: Environmental > Aquatic > Freshwater > Lake | place: Tanzania: Lake... | reverse complement strand
CCCGCCGATCACGAAGCCGGCGATCAGGGCGTTGCCCTCGGCTCCGGTGGTATCGCTGCGGGTCGAGATGTTGAGTAACTTCTCGCGCACGGTGCGTCGCTCGTCGTTGGCGCCGACAAACGACGCGGCCGCCGCCAAAGGACGCTGCGCGGAAAGGACCAAGACCGTATTTTCCCGCTGAACGGAGCCAGCGACGGTTGAGATGCCGGTGGCGACGGTGATGGCGCCATCGGCCCCCGCCGTGCCACGTCCCGCCTCCGACCCGGAGTTGGCGACGATCAGCACGTACGACTCGCCGCCGGCGCCGACGACCGTGTGGGCCACCGAGGAACCGTTGGGCTCGCCCGCCGCGTAATAGCCCGCAAGCGCGGAGGTCGCCATGGAGGTGGCGCGGGCCGGAGCAGTGACCGAGATTCCGGCGCCCGTGAGGCTGCCGGAAATGGATCCGTCCGGGGAAAGAAGCCCGGTAACTCCCGTGACCGTCCCTCCCGCGGGGGACGCTTCCAGCGAAAACTGGAAACGCCCGTCGGCACCGATCTCGGCGGTACGATTCAGCAGCGCGCGGCCGTCGGCCCGCAGAAACCCGAGAAAAACGGCGGTGCGATCCGCGCGCACCCACAAGGCAAAAGTGCCGGAATCGCTCGCGAACGTGCCGAAGACCGCCCCGCCCAGACCGGTCGAGGCGGCTAGGGTAACGGCGGCCGGCAACGAGGTCACCGACCCCGCGGAGTTGGAGACAATAACCGCGTACGAACCCACCGCGGCCGCCGAGAAGGAGGGGAGCGCGTAGGAAGCGCGCGTGGCGCCGGCGATGGCAGTACCATCCTTGCGCCACTCGAAGACAAGCGGGGCGGTCCCCGAGGCCGCGACCGAAAGCGTGGCAGAGCCCCCCGCGGCGACGGACTGTGAAAGCGGCTGGGAGGTGATCACCGGCGCCGCGGCGGCGGCGCTGACGGTGAGCGTGGCCGTGGAGCTTGTGACGCTCCCCGCGGAATTGGAGACCACGACGCTGTAGGCTCCTGCCGACGTGGCGGTCACGCCAGATAGCGCGAGCGTACTTGAGGTCGCGCCGCTGATGGCGACGCCGTCCTTGCGCCATTGATAGGTCAACGGGGCCGTCCCGGACGCAACAACTGTCAGCGAGGCGGAAGCTCCCGACGCCACCGATTGCGAGGCCGGCTGCGCCGAAATGACCGGAGCCGAACCGGAGGCGGATACGGCGAGCGTGGCGAAGGAGCTCGTCGCGCTCCCCCCCGCGTTGGAAACCACCACCGAGTAAACTCCGGCCGACGGGGCGTACACCGCAGGTAGAAACAACGTGGCGTTCGTGCCTCCCGCCACCACCGCCCCGTCTTTCCGCCACTCGTAAGCAAGGGGGGCGGACCCATTGGCACTTACCGAGAAGGAAGCGGACACCCCGGGGGCAACCGCCAGCGAAACGGGCTGCACCACTATTGAGGGGGCGACGACGGCGGCGGTGACCACCAGTGCAGCGGACGAGCTGGTGACGCTTCCGCCTGGATTGGCGACGACCACGTCATAGGACCCCGCAAAGGCAGCCGAAACCGCACTCAAGTTGAGCGTGGCCGCGCTGGCTCCCGCCAGAGCCAATCCATCCCTCCGCCACTGGTAGGTCAGGACCGGCGAACCGGAAGCCTCGACAGAAAAGGAAACGGACTGCCCCGCCGTCACGTTGGTACCCGATGGCTGACGGGTGATGACCGGAGGAGAGGTCTCGGGGACGAGCACAATGTCGGGCACGGGAAGGTTGCGCAGCGGAGAGCGGTACAGTCCCGCGCCGCGGATCGTCTGGGAGCCGGACATGCCGGCCGGATGGGAAACAACCACCCTGAAGGCCGCCGAACCGGGAGGAAGCGAAGCGTAGGCGAACTCCAAGGTCCCGACGTCGCCCACCCGCGAGCGGATTTCCGGCACGTTGGCTCCAGTGGTGCTGACCAAAGCCCAACCGGACGGAAGGTTGATCGTGAACCCGATGGCCGTTGGCGCGGCCACGGACGCGTAGTTGATGGAAACGTCTAGGGTCACCTGCGCAGCGGTGGCAGGGTAGGTCGAAGCGCCGGCCGTCATCGTGGCCGACTGGGCGCGAAGTCCCGCGGCGGCGAGGAGGAGGCAGAAAGCGTGGGGGGCAAGCCGGCGAAAAATCAGCATCCGAAAAAGGAGCGAGGCGCTGGGGAGCGGAGGAAGGCGCGAAGCGAGAAGCACCACCCAAAGAAAGCGCGACGTCTCACCAGCGCAAACAAGTCCTCCGATGATCCCGACGGATTCCCGCAGCACGCCCGGAAAGCCCAACGAAACCCGCGCGACCGTTGAGACCGGGGAGACGGGGGCACCTCGAAAAACGCACGGAGAGAACCAAGAAACCAATCGACCAGAGGATAAACGGTCGAAGTGAGAGGACTCCTCTCTTCCAAGTCTTCCCCGTCTTCCTCTCTTCCCATCACGGTCCAGGGGCGAAACCGTCCTCCGTGCCTTCGCTCTCGCGGTAGTCGCCCGTGCGGGTCGTGCCCGTGCGGGAGTTGTACAACTCGATCACGCGAGTCAGCTCCGTGAGGCTGAGTTTGCCGTCGAGGTCGGTGTCGGCGGAGTGATGGCGGTTGAGAGTCGCGACCACGGCGACGGCGCGCCGCGGCTCGGGATTGAAGCCGTCCTCGCTGTCCGCGGCGGCGACGGAGTAGGCGCCGGTGCGCGCGGTGCCGTTGCGGGTGTTGTAAAGCTCGATCAGACGCGTGAGCTCGATGAGGCTGATGCGGCCGTCGCCGTTGACATCGACGTCGTGCCGCCGGCCGCGCGCGACCGGCAGCGGATCAGGGCGAACCAGCACCTTGGTGAGGGCGCCGCCCTCCCCCGCCCCGCGCAGCACCACGAAAGCAGAGACGGAACGCGCGCCGGATTCCCCGGCCGGCAGACTGAGCGTGTACGTGAACGACACCAGCCCCGCGGGCACGGTGGTCCAAGCCCACTCCAGCACGTCGGTGGTGCCGATCACCGGGGCGACTTCCCCGGTCTGGCCGGAAACCGCGGCCAGCGACCATCCGCGCGGAATGAGCACGGACCAACCGAGCCCCGACGGCGTGCCCGGGTAGCTCAGCGTGTTGCGGATCGTCACCGTGGCCGAAGACGGCGAGACCGTGCCGACGACCGCGTGGACAGCGGAAATCTCCGCGCCGGCGAGACTCAGAACCGCGGGCTGAGAGGATACCTTTACCCCGCCGCCGCTGATCTCGACGCGGTAGGTGCCGGCGTCGGAAGCCGCGAACGCGGCGATCACGAGAAACGGCTTGGTCGCGCCATTCACGGCGACGTCATCCTTGAACCATTGGAACGCGAGGTTGTCGCCCACCGCGACCACCTCGGCGGAAACGGGCGCGCCGAGGGGCACCTTTTGCGAGACCGGCTGGCGCACGATCAGCGGCGCGCCCGCGACCCCACCCACCAGCACCACGCGCGTGACGGAGATCGACTCGTAAGTGGCGGCATCAGCGGCGGCCGGAGAGTACTTGAGCGCGAGCTGCACGGGGCCGGGCGTCGCGAGCGCCGTGCCAACCGCCGGCTGATAGACGAACGCTCCGCCGCCCGGGACGGCGGTGGCGTTGAGCTGCGCGGCGGAAAGCACGGTGCCGGCCGCCACCTGCGCGGGCGGGTTCCACGTGATGACGGGAATCGCCTTAAAGACCGTGAACGTGTGCTCGACCGACGCCACGGCGGAAAGGGAATCCGTACCCGGAACCGAGGCGCTGATCTTCACCGTGCCCAAGCCGGTGAGCGTGAGCTGATTTCCTTCCACCCGCGCCGGCCCGCCCAGAACCGAGAACACCGCCGGTTGTCCGCTGGCCGAAACCGCCCGGAGCCCGATCGGCTGCGGACTGAAAGGACGGTCCTGCGGCGGATCGATGAACGCGAGGGTCTGCGTCGCCTTGCCGACCGTCAGGACCGCCGCGGAACTGGTCAGCACGGCGGCCTGACCGTTGCTGATCACGCACCGGAAGACGTAACCGTTCATCGCCACGCCCGCACTCCTCACCGTGAGCTTGGGTGAACGCACCCCCGCGTAGTCGCTCCCCTCGGCAAGGTCGGAGAACGTGCTTCCCGCAGTCGTCCGCCGCTGCCACTGGAACTGCGGCGGCGGCGCACCGGCCGCGGCGACCGTGAAGAACGCCGGTTGCCCCGCAACGACCGACTGGTCGCGCGGCTGCAGGAGAAGCGTGATTGGCTCCGCGACGGCCGCGCGATAGTTGTCAAACGAGAGGAAATTGTCGCCTGGCGCTCCGGGGGCGGCGATGCGCCACGCCACGGTGATGTCCCCGAGATCGAAGGCGACGCCGGTGCGCGCGGTCAGCGGCTGGTCGGTCCAGAGTGCCTCCGCGCCGTAGGTGACGCTCCAGCGATTCCGCCCGAAATCAATCGTCGCAGCGAGGCGGCGCGACTCCCCGGCCACGAGCACCACCGGGGACTTCGCCAGCGCGGGGCCGCGGTCGTCTCGGCTCACGGAACGATCCGCCAGATTGAAGCGCACGGCGCCGAGCGTCTCCCCGGCGAAATTCCGCACCGCGAATTCAAACCCATCGTTGCGGCCGTTGGTCGAGGCGGTGAGCTCGACGTCAGCCGAGAAAACGACCACAGGCGTGCCCGAGCCAAGAGGGTCGTAATTGATCGGCCGGCGTACCGCGACGACGTCGCGGGTCGATGCGGCCACACGACCGATCCAGGCGACCTTGGAGCCCGCGGCGGACTCGCTGATCCCGGAGGAGCCAGGGTCGACCACGCCCGACCAGCCGTCGAAGCCGAAGAGTTTGTCGACCCCCGCCGGGAACAGATCGAAGTGGGTCGCGTAGAGCTCGCGCGCGGTCTCGAGCTTCAAATGGAGCGCGACTGGGCCCTGCGCCCCCCCGGCGCCATCCACCGCGATGAAATAGGTCGCCCCGGCGGTCAGGAACGCGCGCACCGCGGCGTAAGGCCGGCCGGGCGCGCCGGAGTCGGACCCGAGCGGCGTAAGCCGATCGATCGCATCGCCGCGGTATAATGCAAGCAGCGCCTCAAAACCGGAGCCGGCGGAGTTGATCTCCAAGACGCCGCCCTGCGGCGCCTTGAACTTCCACCAGACCGAAGCCCCGCCCTCGCGAGCAGCGTGGACCGGTTCGCCCGCTTCGCGGCTCGCGCCCGCGTTGGTTCCTCTCACCGAGACCGTCAGCGGCGGCGGCGGCGCGATGGCAATGGTCACGGCGGGCCACAGAATCGGCGCCGCGGCGGCGAAGGCGTCGTTGGCCGGCCCGGCCTCGGCCCCGTCGAGCAGGAGCGAAAGCGATATCTGGCCCGACGCTCCTCCCGCGCCGTCCACCGCGATGCGATAGATGGTGCCCGCCGAAGCCTTGAACACCACCCGACTGGTGCGCTGGGTGCCATCGTCATCGTTGGCGACCACCTTGGTGAGCGAAGAAACCGAGCTGCCGGTGTAGACCGCCAGCACCGTGTCGATGCCGCTGCCCGCGGTGCTGACCATAGCAACTCCCGCGCTCGACGCGGTCCACGTCCACCAGATGGAGCGCGTGGCGACGAGGCCAGCATGGTCGGGCTCGCCCGCTTCAGCGGTGGCGCCAATGTTGAAGCCGTTCCACGCCGCCTGAATGCCGGGAAGCGCGGCGGCGGCGGCGAAACCGTCATTCGCGGGCACCACGGCACCGGCGGCGTGCGCCAAGCGGAGCGCGATGGAGCCCGACTCCGCGACGAGGCCAACGCGGGCGCCGTCGACCGCGATCTGATAGGTCACTCCCGCGGCGGTCGCAAAGGAGACGCGGCTCGTGTTGCCGCCCGCCGGATCCTGGTCGTTGGCGGCGACCGGCACGAGGGAGGCAAGGCTTCCGCCGGTGTAAACCGCGAGGACAGTGTTGAACGAGCTGCCGGCGGTGGAAAGGGTGGCGATGCCGGCGCCCGGCGCAGTCCATGTCCACCAGACGGAACGTCCGCCGGGATTTCCCGCGTGGTCAGGTTCAGCGGCCTCCTCGGTCGCGCCCACGTTGGCGCCGGAGACGCGGACCGCGCCGGCGGGGTCGGCAGCGCCGGAGATGGCGATCCGCGCGGCGAAGGCGTCGTTGGCCGGAGCCGGCTTTGAGGCAGCAAGGGAGAGACGCAGCACCACGACACCGGTCGAACCAGCCTTCCCGTCCACCGCAATGCGGTACTCCTTTCCCGCGCCGGCGGTGAACGTGACGAGGCTGCGCGGGCCCTCACCGCTGTCGTCGTCGGCGGCGACCGCAGTCAGCGCGTCGAGCGCGGACCCGGCATAGACCGCGAGCAGGGTGTCAAAGGAACTGCCATCCGTCGCGACCGTGACGAGACCGGCAGACGGAGCCTTCCAGCGCCACCAGACGGATGCGCCGCCAGCGGCGCCGGCATGTTCGGATTCACCAGCCTCGCGCGTAGCGCCCGAGTTCGAGGAAAGTAGCACCAGGCTGGAGCCGGAGAGTGAGGCGGCGTTGGCGAACGCGTCGTTTGCAGGAGCTGCGCCAGGCTGTTCCGGCGCCAGGGAGACGGAGAGACTCACCGCCCCGGAGGCACCACGGTATCCGTCGACGGCGATAGCGTAGGCCGTGCCGGCGACCGCGTTGAAGGCGACCGCACTGGTCGTGTTTCCCCCGCTGTCGTCGTCCTGCGCGATGCGCGTGAACTGATCGAAGGAGGCGCCAGTGTAGACCCCCAGCAAAGTGTCGAAGGAACTGCCGCGCGTGGTCACCGCGGCTTTGCCCGACACGGGCGCGGTCCACGTCCACCAGACGGAGGCTCCGCCCTCCCGGCCGGCGTGGACGGGCTCGCCCGCCTCGCGCGTCGCGCCCTCCGAGGAGCCCGTGGTCGAGGCAGACGGACCGGCGAGTGGCAGACGCTTCGCGAACGCGTCGTTGGCGGGCGGCGACCGGAGCGGCAGCGTGACCGCGAGCTCGGCCGATTTCTTGTCCGGAGCAGCGACGGTGAGCTTGAGCGTGAATTCCGCGACGCCCGACGGCGCGGTGACGTTCGCGCTGTAGATGCCGTCGGCCGCCTGGGCGTCGGGCGCGATGCCATTGTTGCGGAGCTCGATCGGCGCGGAGGTGGACCCTGTCACGAGCGACACGGTCGCGTTCGTGACCGCGGCGATATCGTGCACCCGCACAAAGACCGGGAAGGTCGATCCGGGCGCGACGAGCGTGCCGGCGGCGGGAGTGACGGAAAGCTCGAGCACGCCGTCGGGGGCTCCGGTGAGCGCGGCGTAGGCGTTGAGGCGCCCGCCCGTCACGGTCTTGCCGCGCAACGCCGCGACAGGCGCGGCGCCGGCGAGGATGCGCTGCCCCAATTCGGCGAGCGGAAGGCCGGGGAACCGCGAGAGCACAAGCGCGGCGACGCCCGACACATGCGGGGCCGCGGCGCTGGTGCCGCTGCTGGAGATATAGGCGGCGTCGGAGGCGCGGCTGGTGGAGAAGATGCCCACTCCCGGCGCGCCGAGGTGCACGCGGTTGGCGCCGTACGATGAGAAATCGGCGAGCTTGTCCGCCCGATCAAGGGCGGCCACCGCTATAACACTATCGGCGGCATAGCTGGCCGGATAGAGCGGGATGCGGTCGTTGTCGGTGCCCTCGTTGCCTGCGGCGGCGATGAAGATCGCGCCCTTCGCGCGGGCGGAGAGAATGGCGTTGAACATCGCCTGGCTGTAGCTTCCCCCGCCCCAGCTGTTGTTGAGGACGCGCGCGCCCTTCGCGACCGCGAAACCGATGCTCTTGATGGCGTCGGAGGACGCGCCGATGCCCTGCGCGTCGAGGAAACGGCAAGCCATGATGCGGACGCGCGGGGCGACGCCGACAGCGGGCCCGCCGCCATCGGCCTGCGCTGCGATAATGCCAGCGCAGAACGTGCCGTGGCCGTGCTCGTCGATCGGATCGCCGCTGCCCTTCTGCGCGTTCAGCCCGAAAACGTTATCGACCACACCGTCGCGGTCGTCATCGACCCCGTTGGTCGCGAGCGCGCCGGACTCGCCGGGGTTGCGCCACATCTGCCCGGCAAGATCGGCGTGGGTGTAGCGCACGCCGCTGTCGATGACGGCGACGATCACCTCGACGGCACCGGTGGTCAGACCCCAGGCTCGGACCGCGTCGATGTCGGCGCCAGCGAGCCCGCCGTTTTGTCCTGTGTTGCGCAGCCCCCAGAGACGACCGTCGGCAAACGCGGCATCGGCGGGAGCGGTCTGTTGCACCGAGACAAGGTAATCGGGCTCGAGGTAGTCGAAGGCGCCTGAATCGAGCAGGGCCTTGATGCGGCGCTGCAACGCCTCGCCGCGCGACTCGGCCTCGGCCCGCGAAGCGACCGGAGTGAGTACAGGCCGGACGGCGGAAAAGGTCTCGTCACCGGGGCTCAGGGCAGAGCGGCGCAACACGCCCATCTCCTCGGCGGCCAGCGCAGCGGAGGCGGCGCCCGCGGCGCCCTCCTTCACCCGGCCGAGCAGTCGGTGCGGATGGGCGCGATGGCCGCCGATGACGACATAGTTGTCCGCGAAGTTGACCGGAGCGGGCTCGGGCAGAAGCGACTCCTCTGGGGTCGCAGGCAGGGAAGCGACGGCAGCATCACGCGACGCGTCCCCCGCGGCAGAGACCGCGCCGGAGGCGGAAGCCGACGGCGCGACCGCGGACACGCGGGCGGCCCCGGCACGCTCGGCCGACGCGAAATCCCCCCCCGGGGAACGCGGAGCGGCAGCAGCGAGCGGCGCGGACGTAGCAACCTTTGCCTTGTTCCGTGGGACGAGCAGGGCTCCTACCAAGGCGCACCCCAACAAACCAGAAAACAGCAGGACGGAACGGCGGCGGGACGGGGACATGGGAGGCAAGGGGTCCAACGGCGCACTGCCGCTTTTAGGTCCGAAACAAGCACCACGATCAGGCCGGACCGCAACCCTTTTCCTGCCATCGCCGGCCGGGGCGAAAATAAAAACCGCCGGAAAGGCGGGGTTTCGCAGGAGGGCAAGTGAGCCGGCTCAGTTTCGCGACTCGCGCTCGCCGCCCGTGTCGACACCGCGAAGCTGAATCGGGGCAGGACGCGGCGCGGCGAGCTTGCCGGAGGCGCGGATGAGCGCGGTCGAAGTAGCCTCGGTGGAGGAGGAGTTGGCCGGATAGCGGACGATCACCGAGAATTTAGTACGGCTGGCGAGAACTGAGGTTGCCCCAGTTTGACGGACACGGGTTGAGCCCGAAGAAAGGACTCAACCATGACCAAGAAGAAGGAAGCCGGGGCAGCGCCCCGGCAGTATGACGTCTCGTTCAAGGACGAGGCTGTGCGCATGTGGCAGACCAGCGGACAAGCGGCCGAAGTGACGGCCCGTGCGCTCGGAATCAGTGTGTTCAACCTCTACGAGTGGAGGAAGCGGGCAGGCCAGGTGACCCGGGCCGCCGGGGCACCTGGCTTGCCCGAGAGCAAGGAGGCTTTGCAGTTGGAGGTGCTGCGCCTGCGGCAGGAAAACCTCCGGCTGACCGAGCAGCGCGACATCCTAAAAAAAGCCGCGGGCATCCTCTCCGAACCGCCGCCGAGCGGTATGCCCGGATCAAAACGATGAGCGGCGAGTATCCGATCAAAGCGCTGTGCGCGACCCTCGCGGTCTCGCGCAGCGGCTACTACGCGTGGGCCCGCGCCACCGACTCCACCCATGCGTGCCGGGATCATGAACTGCGCGCCAAGATCGCCCTGGTGCACCAGCAATCGCGGGGAACGTATGGCAGCCCGCGCATCACGATGGAACTGCGGGCGCAGGGTGAAGCGGTGGGACGGCATCGCGTCGCCCGGCTGATGCGGCAGGACGGGCTGCGGGGCCGGCAGCGGCGGCGGTATCGCGTGCGCACGACCGACAGCCGGCACTCGCATCCGATTGCACCGAACCGCTTGGCGGCGCTGCCCGCCCCGACCAAACCGAATCAGGTTTGGGTGAGCGATCTGACTTACGTGCCCACCGACGAGGGCTGGCTCTATGTCGCCGGGGTGCTCGACCGCTGCACTCGCTGCCTGGTCGGCTGGGCCATGGGGGCGACGCTCGACACGGCGGTACCGTTGGCCGCGTTGATGATGGCATTGCGGCAACGCAAACCTGCCCCGGGTCTGATCCATCACTCCGACCGCGGGGTGCAGTACGCCAGTGCCGATTACCGTGGGGCACTCGCCGACCACGGCCTCGTCGCTTCCATGAGCCGCAAGGGCAACTGCTACGACAACGCCGCCATGGAAGCGTTCTGGAGCAGCTTGAAGAACGAACTCGTCCACCGTCGACGCTTCGCCACGCGGGCCGACGCCCGCACCGCGATCTTTGATTACATCGAGTCCTTCTATAACCGCTCCCGCCGCCACTCGTCGCTCGGTTATCAAAGCCCACTCGACTACGAATCTTCCCTCAGCTAACCCACCATCAACACGCTCAACGCGTGTCCGAAATATCCGGGGAAGCACACCCCTTTCGGTCTGCCGCCGCATTTAGTTTTGCGGGCCGGAACGAAACGGGTTTACTGCGGGCGTGGAAACGGAGGCACAGCTGCTTCAGCAAGCTCGGGAGGCGGGAATTGATCTCGATCTGATCGAGACCAATCTCGCGCTAAGCGTGCCGGAGCGCTGGCGGCAGCACGACGGGGCCCTTCGGTTCATCCTCAAGCTGCAGCAGGCCAAGGCCGCTGATGACGCCGGACTTCAGCCGACTGATCGCTAGGTTGATCGACTCCGGCTTCGGGTTCGTCCTGATCGGAGGCTAAGCCGCGGTCACTCACGGCGCTTCCCAAGTAACCCTGGTTCTGGCTATGCCCCTCGCCGCCCCCCGTATTCTCCTCTCGCTGCTCGGACTGGCCCTGGGCGCCTGCGCCTCCGCCGCCACGGTCGAGAAACTCACCGTCGACGGGAAGTCCGTGACGCTGAAGGTCCCGGCGCAGGCGGCCGCGGGCAAACCCTGGCTCTGGGTCGGGGAATTCGGCGGCCACCTTAAGTCCCTCGAGGATGGCCTGGTCGCCCGGGGCTGGCACGTCGTCTACGTCAGCGTCAGCAACCAGTTCGGTTCCGCCCGCGCGATGGCAACCTGGGAGAAGGTCTGACGGGGTACGGATTTTCGAGCCACCCCTAAGTTCGGTCTGGGTGATGGGCTGAGGTTGATACGACGGACGCTGGTTGTCCATCCCTGGCGGAGGGAAGGACCGGCATTGCATTCCGCCACCGAAATAACCACATCAACCATCACCGCAGACTAACACTCCACCCGGCGCAGTTTCCGGGGTCCTCTCACCCACCACATCAACCAACGCCTCAGACTGACATCAAAGGTGGAGCAGTTCCGGCGTCCCTCTCACCTGCGCCGGGCGTCTGCCAACAGTTCAAGAGAAAGATTTCCAAGAAAGGAATGTTTACTATCAACCTCAACCATGTTCGGCTTTCCCTGACGTCAACCGTCTTACACTCCTT
>Ga0194119_10011440_pt1 | contig 11464 bp, 16 predicted proteins | sample TA2MahC100mmetaG_FD_148620 | JGI IMG/M metagenome (GOLD analysis project Ga0194119, IMG submission 148620) | Freshwater microbial communities from Lake Tanganyika, Tanzania - TA2015018 Mahale Deep Cast 100m | ecosystem: Environmental > Aquatic > Freshwater > Lake | place: Tanzania: Lake... | reverse complement strand
CCCGGCACTGGTGACCATCGAACCACAGCCGAAGTGTGCCTGACTAACAGTGAAAGTGGTACAACAACCGGGGGCAGGTCATCTAGTTAACAGCTTTACATTCAATAGCCAAATTGTGCTGAGGGGCAGCTACGATAGCTCCTTTGAATGAAACGGCGACTGCTCCAGACGCACATTCAATAATGGCATACCCGTGTGGGCATAGCCTTCCAGACGTTTTGTAGCAGATATCTAGGTTATTGCCAAAACTCATGGAGTAGGCGGCCCTATCGTTTGGCCCAAAGTCGAGCGATTCAAATGCTGTAGAACAAGGCAAAGAATACCACCTAACCAAAATAAGCCGTGCAAACTTCCTCAGGCGTACCGTCCATTTTAACAGTGCCGTGCTCCAGCCACAGCACACGGTTACAGGTTTTCATAATCAGATTGCGTGAGTGGCTCGCGATAACCAATATCTTGGTAGACTCCACTAGCTCTGCCAAGCGCGCCTCAGTTTTTTTCCTAAAGCGTTCGTCACCTATTGCGAGCCATTCATCCATCAAGAGAATTTCTGGTCGAATTATCGTGGACACCGAAAAAGCTAATCGCAATTGCATGCCGCTGGAATAAGTACGCATCGGCAAGTCGATAAAATCCTCCAACTCGCTGAATTTAATAATCTCATCGAGCATAGCGCGAGTCTCTTCTTTGCTGACCCCCAGAAAGGCACAACGCAGATAAATGTTCTCGCGCCCCGTAGCTTCGTAGTCAATGCCCAAGTTAATATCAATCAAAGACCCAACCCGTCCCTGCAAGTGCACCTGCCCGTGAGTAGGCGTATACGCCCCACTTAGTACGCGCAGCAGAGTGCTTTTACCCGCGCCATTGTGGCCAATTAAACCGATCCGGTCACCGTCTGACAGCTGAAAATTCAGATCCCGCAGCGCGCATACTGATACATAACTGCCTTGATCGGATATTAATGCGCCGCCAATGAAAAGTTGCAGGACCTTCTTACTCAGTAAACGAGAATTAGCAGTGTAAATGGGAATTACAACGCCTACTTGACTGAGCTGAATATTTGCCATGAAATTACAACCAATACACCACGCGCGCGCGTTTACGTGTAAATACAAACAAGATGAACAAACATCCTGACAGGGCTATGCCCAAGATCACAAACCAACTAGTCAACCTTGGCGCCTGCCCGAGGAGCGGGCTGCGGATGAGCTCAACGAGGTGATAAAAAGGATTCCACTCGAGAAATCCAACACGATGAGCTGACAGCGATGAAGGCATCCATATGATAGGTGTTAAAAAAAATAACACCTGCAATAGATTAGAAACAATAGGTGCTGAATCCCGGAAGCGCGCACCCAGCATTGCACACAACGATGCAATCCAGCTCAAAAACAACAGCACCAACAACAGGGCAGGAATCGACAACAACGCAACAACAGATAGGCCTTTGCTATAAAATAAAAACACACACGCCAGGATTAAAATGTTATGCGATAAAATGAGCACGTTTTTCCAGAGTATACGCAAAATGAAAACAAACAGCGGAATGGGCAACTGTTTGATAATGATTTCGGCTTCAATAAAAGCGGTGCAGCCGTCGTTAATAGTGCTAGCAATAAACGTCCACAGAATAAAGCCTACTGCTAGAAACGGTAGAAACTCTTCCATCGGAGAGCCAAAAATTGAGCCGAAGACTAGGCCGATAGAGACAATTATCACGCTCATGTTGATGGTTAGCCAAAAGGGGCCAAGCATCGACCGACGATATTTTGATCGCACGTCACAAGTGGCCAATGTTGCAGCCAATTTTATATTGTGAATTAAAAATTCAGTATTTTTAGTCATGATAAACACATAAAACTATCATCAGGAGTGAAAAATCTAAAGAGCTTTAGAATGTCGAACGGTACAGACTGAGCTACCTCGGCACACGCTTTACGATACAACGCGACTGCTTGAAAGATGTCTTGTGTGACGCCTTTCCTATCTTCATACATCAGACCCAGATTGGTACACCCTGTCGCACTTCCCCCATTACACGCTTTACGATACCACTCGACTGCTTGAGCAACGTCTTTCGTGACGCCTTCGCCGTTGTAATACGCAAAACCCAGATTGAAACACCCTAACACATTTCCCCCATCACACGCTTTACGAAACAACTCTACTGCTTGAAAGATGTCTTGTGTAACGCCTTTGCCGTCGTAATACATCACGCCCAGATAGAAGCACCCTCTCACATCACCTTTGTCGCATTGCGCTCTGTATTTTTTGAATTCATTAGACTCGTCTGCCAACGCGAGACTTGGAAACACAGACGCAGTAACTAGAGTGCTAAACAGAACGATTTTAGAACGGTGCTGGAAGTGTTTGGCGGGGTATTTTGAGGCGAAAAGCGACGCGAAAAAGTTGAAATCTGTGTTATAATCGCGTTATACGAAATAAAAGCTAAATATAATCAGTATCTTAGAACTTATTAGTAATTCTGTGACTGTCTCAAGACGCAAGATCGTATAGCTCTGTTTTAGAACAGGAGGGGGTGGAAAACCACCCCCTCTGCGTTTTGTCCCTCATTCCATCAATTGAGCATGAATGGTGGTCTGCCTCCTTCCTTCACTCAGGCCAATCTGCCTGCCTTTCCGATGGACTTGACCGATCCAGCAGGACCCATTAAGTTGCTCACATCATCCGCGATCTCTCATTCAAGATCATGGAAAGCACAAGGTAGGTACCTTATGAATACAAGAAAACCGCGGGTAAACCAGTACAGAAACAGAAAAGGAAAGCGCAGGGGGAAACCCATAGTTGGGGTCCTCGGAGGAAGTAAGTCAGACTTCCCCATATTAGAAAAGGCCGGAGGACTCTTAGCCCAACTTGCGATCCCCTATGAACTGTTGGTGGTATCTGCTCATCGAACCCCCGATCGATTATTTCAATACGCAGAAACGGCTCCGGGGCGAGGCATTGAAGTGATTATCGCGGGAGCAGGCGGGGCGGCACACCTTCCCGGCATGCTGGCGGCCAAAACACATCTTCCGGTCATCGGGGTGCCGATTCCCACGGAAAATCTTCGCGGCCTTGATTCCTTATTGTCCATTGTCCAAATGCCACGAGGCATTCCTGTGGCGACGGTCGCCATCGGCGGGGCGGAAAACGCGGCTCTTCTGGCGGCGCAGATCCTCGCCGGGAGATACCCCAGCATTGGTCAAGCGGTCAAACAGTACCGGGATGCCCAGACGGAAAGGGTCCTCAATTCCGTAGAAGCCCAAGAGATAAGCCTGAGCAATCTTGGCGCGGACGAACTGAGTCAGAGATCGTGAAGGCACAGATCCTTGAGCCTGGAGCGGTCCTTGGTGTGCTGGGCGGGGGGCAATTGGGAGCTATGTTCGCTGGCGCGGCGCGCCGTCTGGGCTATCGCGTTGCCGTGTGGGACCCTGACCGGGATGCGCCGGCCCATCAGCTGGCCGCGTACTCCTTTACCGCACCCTTCCTGGATGTCGAGACACGGGATCGCTTTTCCCAAACCGTTCACGCCGTCACCTATGAATGGGAGAATATTCCAGCCGACCTCTGCGAATGGCTGGAACGTCGACATCCCGTCAGACCATCCGGCTTCGTCCTTCGGATCATACAAGATCGCATTCAGCAGAAGCAGTTTCTAGAGGGACACAACCTTCCTGTTGCCCCCTTCGCAGTGATCGAGTCACCGGATCAATTACCAGAGGCGATCAGATCAATTGGCTTTCCAGCCCTGTGCAAGACTGCCCGCTCTGGGTATGACGGGAAAGGCCAGTGGTTCATTCAAGATCCAAGTGATGTCGCACAGGTCTCACGAGAGTTGTACGCCTGTACTCGGGATGGCCAGCGATGGATTCTTGAACAAGCTGTGACTTTCGAGCGAGAGGTATCCGTGCTCGTCGTCAGCGGACCAAATGGGAACTGCAGGACCTACCCCCCTGTCGATAATCGGCATGAGCGTGGCATCTTACGCCTAACTCTGGCACCGACATCCCTTCCTGTTGAAACAGCCGCCAACGCGTCGCACCTTGCCGTCCAGGCTGTGTCGGCCTTGAATTCTCCAGGGGTGTTCTGCGTCGAGTTCTTTCACACAGCCGATGGGGCTTTGTTTATCAATGAAATTGCACCCCGTCCTCATAATTCTGGTCACTATACGCTGGACGCGTGTACGGTCTCGCAATTTGAACAGCAGGTGCGGATCCTGTGCGGCGTGATGATCGGTGAGGTTCAACTGCTTCGTCCAGCGGCGATGGTGAATTTGATCGGCAACGAAGTCAGTGCCGTCACAGCGGGATCAGGGTACAGCGACCTGATGGCGATTCCTGGGGCCCTGCTGCATCTCTACGGTAAACGGACCATCAGAGCAGGTAGAAAGATGGGGCATGTGACGTTCTTGGCTGAGGAAAGATCAGCGGCAGAAGAACGGGCGCTGGGGCTCATAAAACAGCTGAGTGAAAGGCCCTTCAGTGCTCTCGCCGGCGAACATGTCCCGGTGCAAAAAACGGAACCTCGGGACGTTTGAACACACCCACAAGGGCCATCCCGGCGACGAATCCTCCAATATGCGCGAAGAAGGCCACCCCGCCGCCTGTGGCACCCACGCTCATCCCTCCGCTGATCAACTGAGTGACAAACCACATGCCCAACACAATACCCGCTGCGACACGGGTCGTTCCCACCCCAGGCAATAAGACCAATACATGGGCACGCGGGAATAGCAGTAGATAGGCTCCTAGCACGGCTGAAATGGCTCCGCTGGCGCCGACCATGGGGATGTGCGATGTCGGATCCGTCAGTGCATGGCTGAGAGAAGCCAGCACTCCGCACAGCACGTAAAAGACCACGTACTTGGCATGCCCTATGGCGTCTTCGATATTGTTACCGAAGATCCACAAGTACAGCATGTTCCCCAGTAAATGCATCCAGCCTCCATGCAGAAACATGCTGCTGAGCAACGTCAGAGCGGCTGGGAATGCCGGGAAGATTTCTTCAGAGAGAGAGCCGGCACCAAATACCACAGCGGGGATGGCGCCATACTGAAACACAAAGACCTCATTGAGCTTCTCCGGCAGACTGTTCTGGTAGAGGAAGACACCGAAACATATCACGATGAACACAATGGTCACGAACGGGAATCGTTCGGTGGGATTATCGTCATGAAGAGGGATCACGGTGAGGGCCTAAGGCGTCCGCCGGCGGTCGGTGACCGCGCGCGGTAGCAACGGATTGGCGGGAAGCGTTCCATCAGCTCCCAAGGGAACTGAAAACCCAGCCGCGTGGGTATGCCCGCCTCCGCCGAACGATGACGCGATCGCTCCGACGTCCGTGCCATCCTGGCAAGAGCGCATGCTGAAATACCGCCGCCCGTCGCGATCGTGCCAGATCACGCAGAAGGGATAATGGGGAGAGAGTCGCTCGCCGATCTGGCTCGTGAGGATGGCGCTTTGCACAGACGGAACGAGTTCGCCATGAAATTCCACTGTAGTGGCTTGCGCCGCGAGTTTGCCAACCAGCTCTCGTTCATAGCGAAGAATCGCATGGCCCTCTTGTTCGAGTTGGTTCTGGGAGAACTGATCCCAGAGTCTGAAGTCGAATGGGTACGACGCCAGCGCGGCGTTGATTTCCCGGCTTCCCGCCAAGGCCCATGTCCAGAGATCCTTGTCTTGAATATACCGGAGCAGCCAGGGCGGAGCGGTCCCGTGGGCCCATTCCCAGCCGAGCACCGCTCCAGACTTTGTTTGATCGAAATAGGCATAAGACAATCCCTGTAATGCCTGTTCTGCTGTGATGTGATGGTCGAGGACAAGCAGTTCCTTGGCCTCCCTCGCGATGGTTTCCAGAATGGACCGCCCATAACTAAAATCGACGATGACGATGCGGCGATCTGCAAGGTCAGGCGGAGGCGGGTAACCGTGTTTCACTGGGACAAAGTGAGCATCGGGGAATTGTTTCCAAATGGCCCATGCGGCTCCAAATCCATCCATGCATTCGGCGTGATACAGCACGATGTCCGGGGGATGATGAAACCGGCGTGCGTAGGGGGAATCGCTCATCACAGTATGAGGAGCATACCATGGTTGGAATGCCGACTAAAGAGCATTTCTCACCCCCCACCGGTCAGAGCGGGCTGGCCGGGCACGAAGTGAGGTTACAGCTGATTCAGATAGTCAATCAATTGGCGGAGCCGACCGGCGCTTCGCCGGTTGAAATTGAATGCCAGCTAGGGGAGGTCCTGTAACGCGAATTTATCCAGCTCTTTGTCGAGCGAGCCGCGCAACTCAAACCGTCCATCGACCAGGAGATCGCTGAACCGTTCCTGGGTTCGCTCAAGCTGTTCGTCGGAGATCGGCGATTGCAGCCGCATCGCCAATTGCTGCTCGACGAATCGGATCGAGTGATAGCAGCGGTAGAAACGCAGGATATGGTCGACGGCTACATCGGCTGAATTCATGATCGTGAAGAGACTGAGGCCTTCCTCATTGATCAGCTTCCGTTTCAAGAGCTGTTTGGTGATGAAAATCGCCCAGTCGTCTCAATAGTCACATCCCGGCGCCTGCAGGCAGACAATCGGCTGAGGGGCATTCTTCCCGATTTGCGTCAGCGTCAGAATCTCAAACCCTTCGTTATGTGTGTCGAAGCCTTCCGGAAACAGCGCGATGGCGTCGGTTTCTTTTTCGAACATCAATTTACGGGTAAAGAAATACTTGAACGTGATCAACTTGGGATCGTCAGCGATGACGGTGTTGGCTCCCTGTTCGAAAGGCAGCATAGTATTGACGTCGAAACTGTTTTCGCGTCAGGCCCTCTCCTGACTGGCGCGCATGATACCGTCAGCCCCTCTGGTGATGACCATGAACCCTCGTTGGACCGCGGCGTGCGCAAAACGGAATGCCAATTGGTAATTGGGTTCGTCCGAAGGCGTTCGCGTCGAACCAAAGATGCTGATCTCCCGGCAATCTCGATAGCCGTGAAAGACACTGAACGCATGGCGGAGTTCTTTTACCGCCCGATTCACGATGTTCACGTCCAGCAAATCAAGGCGCGTGTCATGAAGTTTGAGCACATCCGTCAACAGCTCCTTCATCAGGGCCACGTGCAGGTCGTCCTCCGGACTCTCGAGCCGTGTGCCGATCTGGTGCAGTATCTCTTCTTTCGACAAGAGGGGCAGCGGTCGAAGCGGCTGTACTTTACTGGACGCGTTCATGGGTATCCTCTGGCCTCTGTTTGAGTTGGCGGAAAATTCTATCAATAGATTGCGGATTGATCAAAGAATCTTCAAGGATAGGCAGAGTCTAGTATAGATCGGACGATGCGGGCGAATGCTGAAGTGCCCACGCTTTGATCGTTGACTGGTCCGTGGACGAGAGCTTGACGAATTGGATATCGATCGCGCCCGTAACAGTCCGAGAGGGCGTAGCGCCGCCACACCCGTAATCAGACACGACCCGGCCTCCGACCGTCAGTGGGCTTGCCAAAGAGGGGAGGGAAAAGTTTAGGATGACCGACGTGTCGAAGCGCAGCGAGGTTGAAGGCTCCACGAGTGCGCCGACATGGCTGATCTCGACGATCGTGGTGTGAAACTTGGATTCGGGCAGGTTTCCGTCCGTCGCTCGAAAAGTCACCGGGATATGAACGAGACAACGTTTCGAAGTAAGGATCAAATCTCGTGCTGTCAGGACACCGACCGGTTGTTCCTGCTTGGAGATGATCAAGATCGGGGTGTCGTTCGTCATCATCGTCGAGGCGTCGTCCATCGCGCGATTGTATTCGATAAATTGGACCGGCCGTGTCATGATCGTGCGGACTTCGATATCGTCGGGCTCCAGATCTTGCACGATCACTTTCTTGACGATATCAGTCGGGGGTATGCGTCCGAAACTGGATTCCGTGTCCTTGACCAGCGAGCGGGGCGTCTGCTCCCGTTCCAACAGAGAAGCCGCTCGGTAACGGAGACATCTCTTTCGAAACAGCTGGGCCTCCAACCCCTGTGATGCACGCCAAGTATAGGAGAAGGTTTTTGGGGGTCATGATTTTGCCAAACCCTTGTCAGCCAACGGTTTCCAGAATAGAATTGAGTCAAATATTGGCCTTGGGTGAGCGTATCTGAATGGCTGCGCTGAATGTTGTGGAGCAGGCGTTTCTCCGTCGTCTTGAGCTGATCCAGGTTCATGGCCTCGGCCTCTCTGTCGACGTCTATTCGCCGGATCTTCCTGGCTTGCTCGGCGCACTGCGCCGTCGTCAAGTCCGACCGGCTTATCTGGAGGTGTTTCGCGCGGCTCCTGCCGCGCTGGCCATGGTCAGAAGCCAGGCCGGTGACGGCTTGCTGACGTATCATGGCGAAGGCTTGTGGCTGACTCAGCCAGATCTCGCCGACGATCCTGTATTCCCACAAGAGGTTTACGAGGTCGCTGGACATCTCCAGACACTGGATAGTGCTTGGTTGAATCACGAATGCGCGACGAAATCCATTGCAGGGTATTCGTTCGGGACCTATCTTCCTCCGCTGTACACAGAGTCAAGCGCCGCCATGGTGGCTGAGAATACGCGGCTCGTGCAAGCACTGCTCGATCGTCATTGCCGTCTCTCACACGGGGGGGCACCCTTGGTCTTGCTGGAAATGCCTCCGCTCACCTACTTTATCGCGGGGACAATTGATGTTCCGATGTTTTTCCAACTGGTTGTCCGTAGTACTCCTTGTGGGCTCGTGCTGGATGTTGGCCATTTGTGGACTGTTTATCGGTATTCAGGCGCTTGGCAAGCGGTCTCGCTGGCGCAATTTGTGAAGACGTTCCTGGACAATTTCCCCATGCAGCGAGTAGTCGAGATTCATGTGGCGGGGCTTGCCCCTCACGAATCGAGTCCGGCCGCTCAGCCAAAGCTGTCCAAGAGGACCGGTGATGGATTTCTGCCGGCGTGGACCGATGCGCATGCGGCTCCCATCCCACCGGTGCTCTTCGAAATGCTTGATCAGATTATGAGTCATCCGGGCTTGACCAGTCTGCGAGGCCTCGCCTTGGAAGTCGACACCAAGCCGATTGAATTGATCGTCGAGGAATTTGTCAGATTTGCCGAGCGCTATCGAATGGTTCCGTTTCCAGAAACAGTCCTCCCTGTGGCCTCCGACGACCAGGTAACTTGGCTGCCGGAGGAGAAACGGCTGCCCGGTGCGGTCGTGCGCAGGTTAGAGGAGGCCTATGATCGATATGCCCGCGTGGCGGTCGGCCGAGCCGATCCTGTGGGAACGGAATGGACACACCCCACCGCCTGCGCCGATGAGCTTGACCGGTATCGGTCCAGCTATCTTCCCTATGAGATTCTTCACTGGGGTGGCGATGTAGAATCGATGTTCCCAGAATCGTGCCGCCGGCTGGCCGGGCACGGGGTGCCGCTCTCACGATTTGTGCCTTTTTGGTTTAGCCGGTCGCGGCTGCGGTCGCCGTCCTATGACTTTTTTCTGGTGAAGATCGAGCGATTTATCGAATTCGTCCAGGAAGAAGCATCAGAATTGTCTGGTATCGCCCAACAAGAAGCGGACGAACTCAGAGGGGCGTATGAGGTTGCCAACGCGCCGCCGATCCAGACTATGAGTGAACACTCATGAGCTTTTGGCTGACCCTCCCTCGTCCGATCATTGGTCTGTCCCCGATGGACGGCGTCACCGACTCGAGTTTTCGTTCTGTGATCGCGAGGCAGGGCAAGCCCGATGTCACGTTCACGGAGTTTACGCACGTGCACGACATCTGCTATGGGCCAGAGAAATTGCTGGAAACCCTTGTCTACAGTGACATCGAACGTCCAATGGTGGCGCAACTCTACGGGAACGATCCAGCGTTGTTTTATCTGGCTGCGCATGCGGTCTGTGAGTTGGGATTCGATGGGTTGGATATCAACATGGGCTGTCCGTCCAAGAACGTTGCGGCCTCCGGATCGGGCGCCGGACTCATCAGAACGCCGGCTGTGGCCAGTGCGATCATGCAGGCCGCCAGGCATGGAATCGCTGATTGGGCCAGCGGGCATACGCTCGAGCAGGCTGGGTTCAAGCCAGCCAGGGTGGCGGCTTTTCGGCTGATCAATGAAGCGCGCGGCGAGGCCCATTCAACCGTGCGCCGTTCCATCCCCCTATCCGTCAAAACGCGACTTGGCTACGACTCGATCGTAGTGGAAAGCTGGATCGAGCATCTGTTGACAGAGCGGCCGGCGGTGATCTCACTTCATGGCCGGACGCTTCGGCAGATGTACCGCGGCGAGGCCGATTGGTCTGCCATTGCACGGGCCGCGGCCTTGGCGAAGGGGACAGAGACGTTACTATGTGGGAACGGAGATCTTCACAGCCTGGATGAGGTGGTCGCACGGGTCCGCGAAACCGGTGTGGACGGTGTGTTAGTGGGGCGTGCCGTGCTCGGTGCTCCGTGGTTTTTCCGCACGAAAGAGCAGGTCCGTGTGCGCGCCTGTGAGACGAACAGATCTTGTCTCGACGTTTGTTCTGGAGTTGCCATCTCGCTCGACCAACGGTTTGCGGTGCTGTTGGATCATGCCCGACAATTTGAGGCGCTCTGCGGCCAGCGGCAATTCCATCGGATGCGCAAACACCTGGGCTGGTATTGCAAGGGATTTCCCCATGCCGCCGCGCTGCGCACACGGATGTTTCGTGTGTCTTCAGTGAGTGAGATTGAAACCTTGCTTGACGAATATCGAACCCAACGAATTCTGGACTCGACTGAAGCTGAATCGATCGACAACAGGGATGAGAGCGAACCGATGCCGGCGTCACGATGCAGTTAGTCCTGGCGTCCACGTCGCCTCGCCGCCGTGAGCTGCTTGCGCTCCTGGACGTGTCCTTCCAGGTTGTCCCTCCGTCATGTGAAGAACACCCGCTAGTGGGCCTGTCGCCCCGCGAGCAAGTCGAACGCTTTGCACTCGAGAAGGCTCGTTCCATTGCGAACGGGAGGCCGAGCGATCTCGTGTTGGGCAGTGACACCGTGATCGAGTTGGACAGCTGTTTGTTGGGCAAGCCCCGTGATCTTGACGAGGCCCGTGATATGCTGACAGCTCTCGCTGGCCGGCCGCATGAGGTGCACACGGCAGTAGCCCTGTGCAGCCGGATACAAGCGGTTGAATCGGTCGAAGTGGCAACAGCCACGGTGTATATGTGTGCGGACGTCGATGGCTCGATCAAACGATATCTTGCCACCGGGGAATCGTTGGACAAAGCCGGAGCCTATTCGATTCAAGGTTTGGGAGGAGACCTCATTAAGCGAATTGAGGGAGACTTCACAACTGTGGTGGGATTGCCGTTGACCGTCGTGGCTCGGCTACTCGAGTCCGTCGGGTATCCCGTTCCACGGAGTGTGGCGGAGATCTATCTGGGGAAACTCTATCCCAATTGGAGTCGATTTGCGCCCTGACGTCTGATTGCATCACGCGTGCTGTTCTCCTACAATGCGTC
>Ga0194119_10011439_pt1 | contig 11465 bp, 10 predicted proteins | sample TA2MahC100mmetaG_FD_148620 | JGI IMG/M metagenome (GOLD analysis project Ga0194119, IMG submission 148620) | Freshwater microbial communities from Lake Tanganyika, Tanzania - TA2015018 Mahale Deep Cast 100m | ecosystem: Environmental > Aquatic > Freshwater > Lake | place: Tanzania: Lake... | reverse complement strand
GGCGCGGCATTCGCCGACCCCCAGCCCCGCTCACTTGGCCGGCTGGGGCTATGGGCTTGCCGAAAACCGTCAGTCGGGTGAAGATAGGCTCACAATCGCTGGCCATCTGGCGAATGTGGGCTGAAAACATCTGTTCGGGAGACATCGAAGCGGCGCGCGCCAAGCCGGCTCCCCCGGCGACGATCTGTATGACCATCGCCAGCACAAGCAGCAGCGTGCGAAGCGTCGTGAGCCGCATTTTTGATTCCGGCGCGAAGCAGATGCTCTATTTTAGCTATTTGTTGGGTCGTGGATATCGGTTGCATGCCCTATGGCGCGAAGAAATTCGCGATGTGTCAATTGTGTCACATGGTTCGACTGTGTGGACCGCCGGGATCTTCGGCCCTTTGCCGACAGGAGCGGTGAGCTCCTCTTGTTCAACGAAGATCATCAGGGCCATAAATGACGATCAGACCTGAGCACGGAACGAAGAGGCGCGTCTCAACGTTTTAATCAACGTAGTCCAATCTTCTTAAGGGGAAAGCCATGCAACGCCGCGGATTCATCCTTACCGCAGGAGCCGCCGCAGCGGCGGCATCGGCCGGTCAAGCTCTTGCTAAGACGGCCGGGACGGAAGACATACATCCGGCGCTGGAAAAGGCGCTGGAAAAGTCTAGTAGGCTCTGTCATCAATTGAGGTATTGATCCTCATATAACCTTCCGGATTCCCAAGATTGGTTTTGCGTGATTCATAGGCGGTCGGCCGAATCGGAGGAGCCGACCGATGGCGCGTCGTCATTCTCTGCGCGATGATCAATGGGAGCGCATCAGGAATTTGCTTCCCGGGCGCAAAGGCACGGTCGGCGTGACTGCCAAGGACAATCGGCTTTTTGTCAAGGCGGTGCTGTACCGGTATTGCGCGGGCATACCCTGGCGTGATCTGCCCGTGCGCGTCGGCGATTTCCGCGTCGGGCACATGCGCTTCAGCCGCTGGGCCAAAACCGGCGTTTGGGCCCGGGTTTCCGAGCATTTGGCGCAAGACGCCGACAATGAATATGCCATGATCGACGCAACGATCGTGCGCGGGCATCGGCACAGCGCCGGCGCGCAAAAAAAAGACGGTGAAGACCAAGCGATTGGCCGCAGCAAAGGCGGATTGAGCACGAAAATCCACGCTACGGTCGACACGCTGGGCGATCCGACCGGCTTCCATCTCACGCCCGGACATGATCTCGAGGGCGCCGACGCGCTTTTGCCGAGGCTTGAGGCTGACGCGCTGCTTGCCGACAAGGCCTATTGCGCCGACGAGCGGGGGATCGAACCTTTGCGCCACGCCGAAATAGAACCGGTCATTCCCACAAAGGCCAACCGCAAAGAGCCGCGCCCTTACGACAAAGACCTCTACAAAGCTCGCAGCCTGATCGAGAATTTCTTTTGCAAGCTCAAGCAATTTCGGGTCATCGCCACGCGCTACGATAAAACCGCTCGAATTTTTCTCGCCGCGATCCACCTCTCCGCAGCTATCGTCTGGCTCAATTGATAACAGGCCCGAGCGTCGCCTGCGTTGAGACTGGCAATGGTTGTCTCAGGCATTGTTTCGGCATGTTCCCTATGGCCGCTTGCGCCAACGAATCGCCGCCTGCAGTGCGTCGCTCGCCGCCGTCAACTCGTCCCATGTGCACGCCTTCGCCAAAACGGTTGAGACAATTTGCAACGATTGCAAGAAGGAAAGCGACAAATTCCTTAAGATTGCTGAGTGCACGGCCTGCGGCGACGCGTGCAAGAAGTGCGCGGAAGAGTGCCGTAAGGTCTCCATTTAGTCAGGTCGCTTCGCGAGTGACGATGCAGAGTCGCCATTCGCGCCGCTTGCGAATTGCAGCGTCCCCGGCTGAGCAGAAAAGGAGACCGCAATGCTCGCCCACCCCGCGGCGGAATTCCGTCGTCGAGGATGTTGACCCGCGCCCAAGGAGACTCGAACTCCGGAACGATCGGACTCGGCGGGGGTGCCAATATCTGCTTCGAATCCGGATAATCTGCTCTTTAGCAAAAGGGTTGCCGCCTTCCCCTGCGGATGCTCTCGGCCTCCAAGCTGGAAGGTTTGGCGATACCGTTTGGCTAAGACGATCAGGAGTAATCTGCCACCTGACTAATGACGCCCTCACCTATTTCTCCGCCATGATTGCAAATTCTACGATCGTGATGATCGCCCCCTTTTTTCGATTGGCGACCACTCGCATCATCCGTGTGTGACGCGACGTGCGAACATTGGCAGCGATAGTGGGAACGGCGACGGCGTGTCGTCAGAATCTCACACGCCTCCACTTGACGTTTCTCTCGTTCGGTTTGTCGAGGCCCTTGCGATCGCCGACGCGAGGCGCGATCATCTTGCTTTCAACTCTCTGCCTCCCGATCAGGAATCTGTGGACGGGAGCCGGACATTGCAGGCGGGAGCGTCAAACAATGACTCATGCCGTCGTCTACGCAAGATTTTCGACTGAGCTTCAGAACGAGAAGTCGACCGAAGATCAAATTGAGCTTTGTCGCGTTTACGCAGCGCGGCGTGGCTTCGATGTCATTGGAACCTACGAGGACAAAGCGCGCTCCGGCGCTTCGGTCTTTGGCCGCGACGGCCTTATGCGCCTCATGGACGCAGCGCGCGATCGCAAATTCGGCGTCGTGATTGTCGAAGCGCTCGATCGGCTTTCCCGCGACATGGAAGATTTAGCAGGCATCCATAAGCGGCTGTCCTTTCTTGGTGTCGAGATTCACGCAGTGCACGACGGCACGGCCGATGCCGTCCTCGTCGGCCTCAGAGGATTGGTTGGTCAGCTGCAGCGAGAGGACGGCGCAAAAAAGGTTCGTCGGGGCATGGCCGGCGTCATTCGTGACGGGCGACACGCCGGCGGCCGGGCCTATGGCTATCGCCCTGTGCCCGGTCGGACGGGGGAGTTGGAAATTGTCGAGGAAGAGGCGGAGGTCGTCCGGCGGATCTTTTCTGCTTACGCAACTGGCCGACCGCCGCGCGAGATAGCCGGCGACCTCAATCGTGAAGGCGTAGCGCCACCGCGGGGAGCGAAGTGGAACGCCTCGACAATCAATGGCAATGCCCAACGCGGCAATGGTCTGATTTTCAATGAGCTTTATGCCGGCCGCATCGTCTGGAACAAGGTGCGGATGGTGAAGAACCCTGACACAGGCAAACGAATCTCACGGCCGAACCCCCGCGATCAATGGCAGATGATCGCAGCCCCGCTTCTTCAGATTGTCGATGACGAGGCCTGGGCGCGCGTCCAGACTCTGAAGGCGGAGAAAGCCCGCCTCTCCACAAATGTGAAGCGCCGACCGGCGCATCTCTTGTCAGGCCTATTACGCTGCGGTTGCTGTGGGTCAGGGATGTCGGTGCATGACCGGGACAAAACCGGCAAGACGCGCATCCGCTGCTCGGCTGTGCGGGAGAGCGGCAGCTGCTCCAATCGACGCATTCTCTACCTCTCGGAAGTGGAAGAGGCGGTGCTGAGAGGCATGACCGAGGAGCTGAAGGATACGCGTCTGATCGAGACCTATGTCCGGACCTATAACGAGGAACGCAAACGTCTGGCCGCGACCGCACTTTCCAGAAGGGCGCGGATCGAACGAAAGCGCGATCGGCTAGAGGCAGAACGCCAACGGGCGATAGATTTGCTCATCAAAGGTGTTCTTCGCGAGGAAGAGGGGCGAGCCAGACTGGATGAATTAAAAGCCCAGGTTGTAGAGGCGGAGCGCGAACTTTCGTCGCTGGAGGAAGCCCCGCAAATCATTGCCCTGCATCCCGCGACCATCGAGAGCTATATCGCGACTGTTGACCGGCTCGCGGGGGTTTTGAGCGAACACGCGACGGCAGAGGACGATCGCGGAACGCTAGTCGCCGCTTTTCGAGCGCTCGTTCACAGCGTGACCGTCCATCCCAAGGCACCCCGAAAAGGCTTTCAAGTTGAGGTGAAAGGCAAGCTCGCCTCCCTCATCGGCGGCGAGGCCTTCCCCCAGGCAAAATATAGTGGGGGGCGTATGGTAGCGGAGGAGCGCTACCGTCTTTCCACACAACGCCCAAACATACGCTATTGTCTCCGATCATGCGCCTGACCCGAATTCAGGCCCACTGGGCGGGCGTCGAGGAGGCTTGAAAACGCATCAACCGTCAATTTTTAATCATGCCGCCCGCGCGCACCATCGGCAATACCAATCTGCGTGAATTTGGCAGGCGAATGAATCCGTGGGCGGCATAAAATCCAGCTGCCGCTTCATCCAATGCGTCGACCACCACCATTGAAGACCCTACTGTGCTGGCGCTCGCGAACGCCCGTTGCAGTGCGTCGGCGAGAAGAATTGCGCCCAAGCGCTGGCCTTGGTGATCCTTCGCCACTGCCAATCGACCGATCAGTGTCGCGCTGACGAGCGGGTATCGAGGAATGAGTTTTCGAGCGGCCTCGGGCACTTCGCCTTGAGAAATAGTCATCGCACAGAGCGTATAGTAGCCAAGCACACGCTCTGGTTCGGCTACCGCGGCCAAGACAAACACGGCGTTCGCCCGGCGGCGAACGTCCTGTCCCGCCTGGGTTTTCAAATAGCGGTCGAGACTTTCAACCCCACAGGAGAAGCCCCGTCGATCGTGCCATTCGGCAAGCAACTCAATTCGCAGATCGGCCGTTGGCTTTTTCGCCATTCACCGCGCGACCCGGCGCTTGTGTTCACCAAACGCACGCTGAAGTCGCTCGTTCAACACAGGCGGGTTTATGAGAGCGTCGAAAAAAACGCCCCTATCGCGGTCCGAGAGCACGAGAGTCTCGTGTTCTGCAATCGTCTTCCGCGCAGCTTCTGTAAGCGCCGTCATACAAAAATCCGTCAACTTCCTCCGCTCGAGCTGTGCGGCGCGCTCGATCAGAGCCTTGGTTGGTTCATCAACTCGAAACCCCAGCCGCTCCTCCCGAAGCCGTCCGTCTTTCTTTGCTGTCGTCGCCATAGCCAAACCTCTCTTCCGATTTGTACGTCAAAATGACACACATTTCAACGGTTTTATTGGGATCAGTGTTTCAGTCATCGATCTGCGATTGAACGCCAGTTCGCTGTTGCCCCATGTCAGGTCTATTCGAATTGGCGCATAAACATAGACGGCAATCGGCGGATCCCGTCGCCACGAAAACAATTGCTGCGGCGTCAGCCCGCGCCGCCGCGCGACTGCCGAAACCACCGCGCCTGGCGCAAGCGACTCTTCTACCGCTTGCGACTTCTCCTCATCCGACCAGCGTCGACGGCGCTCGCCGCCGCCCGTGATCACTTCAATCCGACGAACCGAGCCGCCACCAGGCTCAAGCGTATGATCAAGTCTAGACACAAGCCTTATCTCCTTCAGGAGATCAGACTCGCTGCTTTCAGCCCGCGTTTGAAGGTGGTGCAGTAACACTTGCAATTACCCATAAGCGGCGGCGATTTCTGCGCCGTATTTGATATCGGCCAGGCGCGACCAGCCGCGCCACATAATTTTGTTGCCGGGAGGCGGATCATGCGACCGAGCCAGGTATCCGCCGAGGCGCGCGACCTTCATTAGATAGAACGATAGCATCGGCTTGCTCGCGCGCGTGGCGGCGCTTTGTTTGACGGCGAGACTGAGGATTCTGATTTCATCGGCAGTGAAGGCGATTTCCGGCGGCCCTTCTGGCGCGACGCGGTTCAACATCGTTGTCCAAAATATTCGCCAGCTTAACAGGCAGAAGATCGCAATCAGGTTGACCAATCGTTCTGCTGTTCGAAGCTTGGCTTCTTCGGCTTTGCATCCCGACTTTAGGATGTTGTGAAACACTTCGATTTTCCATCGCAACGCATACCAGTGAAGTTTTTCGATCGCCTCTTTGGCCGAACGCACATCGAGGTTTGTGATGAGTTTCCAAACCACGGCAGCGCGATGTGGCGGCGGCTCACGCTCTTCGGCATGAATGACGGTGAGGACAAGCGACGGATATCTCTTTTTCTTGCCGATCGGCGGTAACACGTGAATGCGTTTGTATCTGAGCTGAACGCTGGCCTGTTCAACCTCTCCCGTCTTGGTACGAATTTCGACAATGTGACGGCCTCGAACCGGAACCTCCGCCATCTCATCCTCGATCGTATGATCACCGTCGCCAGCAAGACGATCGACGCAGGCGCGCACGAGAAATTTTGAGTCGCTTTCCTGCGCGGCGCAGAAAAATTCGTAGATGTCATTTTCACGATCGCCAACGTGAATGCATCGTTCCGGATCGCCAACAAGCTCAAGCGATTGTCGCATATTGGCAAGCCAGCGAAAGCTCTCTTTCTTCTCGATTGGCACGTGCGTGGGATTGATGTGGCGCTTGAGCGCCCGGGTTTTCTTGAATTTTGAGCGGGTCCAGAACTTGATGGCGGTCATTCCAAGCGGCAGACCTTCCGTTGTGATCGCAAGACTCGAATGCATCAGCAGCCCGCATACCGTGTGCAATGTCAGCAAACGATCCCGATTGCGTTTGTTTGGCGCGTAGGTAAGGGCGCCGATTTCCTCCGGACGCGGCCGCTTGAACACGAACTCTGTTGTGTCCTGTATGATCAGAATAGGGCCATCAGCCGCCCTGATCCGATCCCGCGTCGATATAAAATGGCCCGCCAGTATCTGCCCTTCGCCTACGTTCTCGTTCGACAGAAAACGGTATGCGGCTTTGGTGTTTGCCCAGTCTGCACAGGCCAACGGTATCGGTTCGCCCACCGCGCGGTCCAACTGCGTCACCATGCGCCGCAGCCGGGCGCCAAGGCGCTTGTCCTTGAATTTCGAGGCCGCCAGTTCGCGATCAATCCAGGAGCTGTCATTCGGAGGAAATTTCTCCATGGAGCACCCCGCTAATGCGATTCGGTGCTTGCCAATGAATCACGCCGGATTCCTACAACGCAAATCCTGCACGCCATCAAACCCACTTATGGGTAATTGCAAGGCAGTAACAACGCTTACAGAAATCCGGAACCCCGAGATCATCGTCCGAGCAAGTTGTGAAGGACATTCGCCGCGCGACGCGCCGGCAGTATTCGGCCGAGGAAAAGATCCGCGTCGTGCTGGACGGCCTGCGCGGCGAGCGCAGCATTGCTAAACTGTGCCGGCGCGAGGGCCATCGCCGAGAGCCTTTATTACACCTGGTCGAAGGAATTTCTGGAAGCTGGCAAGCGGCGGCTGGCAGGCGACACCGCGCGCGCGGCGACGAGCGGCGAGGTCAAGGACTCTACTCGACGACTGCCTTCACTCGAGCGACGGGAATGTCGTCGAGATGCGCCCAGATCGCGCCATCTATCACTTTCACGGGAAACGTGCGCGCTTGTCCTTCGTCTGGCGCAACGGCGTGGCCCGATCCGAGGTCAATCACCATGTTGTGCAGCGGGCAGGTAACGCGGCAGCCGTGCACGATGCCCTGGCTCAAGGGTCCGCCCTTATGCGGACACCTGTCCTCCAATGCGAAAACCCGATCGTCTTCGGCGCGAAACACGGCGATCCTCAGCTCGCCACAGCGGACGACGCGGGCGCCGAGGCGGGAGACATCCGCCACCGCTCCGATCTCGGTCCAGCCCCTCATGTTCAAATCCTCTCCAGCTCTTTCATGGGGCGGAACTCCCGCTCGTACGCCTTTTCCCTGGCGCGCTCAGCCCAAGGGTCGATTTGCGCGAACTTCTGCGAATGGAGGAATCGAGCGTGCAGTTTCTTCCGCCCGTCCGGATCATCGACCAGCTTCTCCTTGACGTACGAGAGGCCGACGCGTTCGATCCAGTGCGCCGTCCTCTCGAGATAGCGGGCCTGTTCGCGGTAGAGCTGGATATAGGCGCTCGTGTATTCGCGCACCTCCTCTTCGCTGGCGACTTTCGCCAGCAGATCGGTGACGCGGATTTTCACGCCGCCATTGCCGCCGACGTGAATTTCATATCCCGACTCGACGCAAACGACCCCGAGATCCTTGATGGTCGCCTCCGCGCAATTTCGGGGGCATCCCGACACGGCGAGCTTGACCTTGTGAGGCGTCCAGGAACCCCAGCACATCTTTTCGAGTTTGACGCCCAGGTCCGTCGAGTCCTGGGTTCCAAATCGGCACCATTCGGATCCGACGCAGGTTTTTACCGTGCGTAACCCCTTGGAATAGGCATGGCCAGAGATCATGCCGGCTTTGGCGAGGTCCGCCCAAACTTCCGGTAATTGCTCCTTACGAACGCCGAGCAAGTCGATGCGCTGGCCTCCCGTAACCTTGACGGTCGGGATGGCGAATTTATCGGCCACATCGGCGATGGCCCGCAGTTCCGCCGGCGTCGTCAGGCCGCCCCACATGCGGGGCACCACCGAGAAGGTTCCGTCCTTTTGAATATTGGCGTGAGCGCGCTCGTTGATGTAGCGCGACTGAGCGTCGTCGGCGTATTCGTCCGGCCACGCGCACAACAGATAGTAATTGACCGCAGGTCGGCAAGAATGGCAGCCATTGGGCGTCTTCCACTCGAGAAAACGCATGACCTCGGAGAGGGATTTCAACTTGTTGGCGACAATCGCCTTGCGGACCGCGTCGTGCGAATGATCCGTGCAGCCGCACATCGGCTTTTCGGCCGGCGTCGTGGAATAGTCCGAGCCGAGCGTGACGGCGAGAAGCTGTTCGACCAGCGGCGTGCATGACCCGCACGAAGACGAGGCCTTGGTGTGGGCGCGCACATCCTCTAACGTGAAGAGACCCTTCCCTGTGATAGCATCGACGATCGCGCCCTTGCATACGCCGTTGCAGCCGCAGATTTCCGCGCTGGCGGGCATCGAGATCACCGCGCTCGCGCCGCCGTGCCCCGCGTCGCCCAACTGCGCCTGTCCGTGCATCAATTGACGGCGCATGTCGGCGACGTTCACGCCATCTCTCATTAGGCCGAAATACCAGCTGCCGTCGATCGTATCGCCATAGAGAACCGCCCCAGCGATTCGATCGTTCTTGACGACGATCTTCTTGTAGATTCCAGCTTGCGCGTCCTTGAGCAGGATTTCGTGAGTTCCGGGCCCCCCCGAGAAATCGCCGGCCGAAAACAGATCGACGCCGGTGACCTTGAGCTTGGTTGAGGTGAGCGAACCTCTGTAGGACGCGAACGCCTTGTGCGCGAGATGATTGGCGCAAACGCGCGCCTGTTCGAACAATGGCGCGACGAGACCGTAGGTCTTTCCTCTATGCTGCGCGCATTCGCCGACGGCGTAGATCCGCGGATCGTATGTTAGCATTGTGTCGTCGACGACAATGCCTCGATCGCAATAAACGCCGGCCCTTCGCGCCAGTTCGATGTTAGGTCTGATGCCGATCGCCATGACCACGATGTCGGTCGGGATTTCCTCGCCCGTCTCCAGGCGAATCGCCCGCACATGGCCATTTTCGCCGACGATTTGTTTCGTCTTCCCTTGCATCAAGAATTTGAGGCCGCGCTCTTCCAATTCAGCTCGAAGCAAGGCGCCGGCTTCGAAATCGAGTTGGCGCTCCATCAACGTATCCATGAGATGGACGACGACAACGTCCATGCCATTCTTCATCAGGCCATTGGCGGCTTCGAGACCCAATAGGCCGCCGCCAATAACGACCGCGTGGTCATAGCGCCGGCTTGCCTCCAACATCGTATCGACATCGTGAATATTGCGGAAGGAAGTGACGCCGTCGAGTTCGGCCCCGGGAACCGGAAGAATGATGGGCAGGGAGCCCGTCGCGACGAGTAGCCGGTCGTATTCGGCGGTCTCGCCATCGTCCGCCACGGCGCAGTGGCGAACGCGATCGATCTTCACAATCTTCTTGCCCTTACGTAGGACTATGCCGCGCTCCGAATACCAAGCGTCGTCATTGAGCATGATTTCGCCGATGGTCTTTTCTCCCGCCAGCACTGGCGAGAGGAGGATACGATTGTAATTGCCGTAGGGCTCATCGCCAAAAACAGTGATGGCGTAGGCGTCGGGAGCTCTGTCGAGAAGCTCCTCTATTGTCCTCATTCCGGCCATGCCATTGCCGATTACGACGAGTTTCTTACGCATGACAGCCGCCATTTTCAGTTTGAGCCAGAGCCGATTGGGTCGTCATTCATCGCAAACGCGAGCGGCGACTCGATATATCGCGGTCGATATGATCGCTCCTTGGCGGGAGCTTTCGCTCGCCAATATCCGACTCCTATGAGCAAGGCGCCGGCGATCACGTCGCAATCGGAACTCGCCTGCTCCAAACACGGAACTGACGCCGACACTGTTGGTCCTCATTGCACGATCACGGGCAATTCGACCGGGGGGGAATGTCGGAGCTTTCAGCAAGCCGACAACCCGGCGCATCCATGCGCTCTCTCACCCTTTATTAGCGCAGGGCAAAGAAGCGCGTGACGCTATCCGATAATGAAAGCCCGTCTTTGGGCCTTTTTCGAGGGTCGCCGTTGACCAAAGCGCAAGAAGCAAGCAGCGCGCCAACTTTGTAGGCTGCGCCCGCGCATTTAGGCGGCGAAAATCAAGGCCAAACCTTCTTGTTTAGGCGCTTGAACGAGCGTGAAGCCTAATCTTCGTGCGTATCGCCCGAATTATGCTCGCGATGCGTATTTTTCGCGCAGCTAGGTGTGACGGAGCATCTAATTCGCTAACAAGAACGGCTTTCCTCGCAGACCATGCAAAATTAGCGGCTTAAACGCGTGTACTATTGGTGGCGCAAGGGTTGCATGACGACGCTGATCGGATTGTGACGCAACGGCGCGCGCATCCGGCTTCCCAAACTCAATCGAATTGGAGCTGGCATGACCGAGCCGTCGTTGGGTCGTCTTAATCTCTTGCGTTTCGAACCTAGAATCACTGTGCTCCACCTGACGTGGCTCGCCTTCTTCGTCAGCTTCGTCGTCTGGTTCAATCACGCGCCGCTGATGGCCGCGATCCGCGCGTCGCTGAAGTTGAGCGATCAGCAGGTTGCGGCGCTGCTCATTCTCAATGTCGCATTGACCATCCCCGCGCGCATCATCGTCGGCATGTTGGTGGACAAGCTCGGCCCGCGCCTGATGTATGCGCTGTTGCTAGCGATTTCCGGCGGCCTGTGCATTTTCTTCGGTCTCGCCCGGAGTTTCGAGACGCTTGCGGTGGCCCGCTTCCTCCTCGCTTTCGTGGGCGCGGGCTTCGTCGTCGGCATCCGCATGATTGGCGAATGGTTTCCGGCCAAGCAAACCGGCCTGGCGCAGGGCATTTACGCGGGCTTCGGCAACTTCGGCTCGGCGGCGGCCGCCGTCACCTTGCCGAGCGTCGCGCTCGCCGTGGGCGGTCCCGACGGATGGCGCTGGGCGATCATGCTTACCGGGGTGATCGCCATCGTCTACGGGTTGATCTATTACTCGACGGTCACCGACGGGCCAAAGGGCTCCACCTATTTCAAGCCAAAGAAAACTGGCGCGATGGAGGTGACGAGCCGCGGCGACTTTTTCCTTTACATCGCGCTCCAGGCGCCGCT
>Ga0194119_10011431_pt1 | contig 11471 bp, 7 predicted proteins | sample TA2MahC100mmetaG_FD_148620 | JGI IMG/M metagenome (GOLD analysis project Ga0194119, IMG submission 148620) | Freshwater microbial communities from Lake Tanganyika, Tanzania - TA2015018 Mahale Deep Cast 100m | ecosystem: Environmental > Aquatic > Freshwater > Lake | place: Tanzania: Lake... | reverse complement strand
TAGAAGTAATGTAATCCTGCGACCACTCTATGGCCAGCCGTAACGAAACGGCCAAAAATATACGCTAAGGCTTTGGCGGCTCTCCAGAGCGGCTCCGGGAGTCGGAAGTGGCCATCGGCGCGGGCACCTGGAACTCCCGTGATTTCAACATTCAGCGAGTTCCGATAACCGCAATTGTGTCAACTGCGAACGATCGTTCACTGGCATAGTGGAAGGCCGGAGCCCTTTCCATGAAGCACTATCCCTCCTGGATTCACCGCATCCCCGCCATGGTCGAAGCCCTCGCCCTGTCCGGAGCCGAGCAGATCGACCGCCGCATGGCCAAGTAACTCTTTGATCTGCGCAAGACCGCCACCTTCCACTTGCTTCGCCGGTTCGGAGCGTCTCAGCGTGGCGGCGCGCTCGTCATCAGCCGTGCTCTGCTCATGGCTCGTCTGCGTGAGGCGCACGAGAATCCAAGCTGGCGGTGGGAGGGCGAACGGCGCGCCGCGCTTCACGACCGGATCGAATCCATGCGGCCGGTGCGAATCCGCAAGTCGCAAGTCCCCCTCGACCCCGCCCTGCAGCAGCAACTCCAGCTCGCTGGTCTGCCCGACACCATTGAGATTTCACCGGGCGTCGTGACCATTCGTTGCACCAGCGCCGAGGATCTACTGCGGCAACTGGTCCTGCTGGTCAACGCTGCTGATGTCGATTTCGAGGCAATGGAGGCCAAGCTTGAAACCGCTCCGCCCCGCCGGTCACCTGGTCGTGATACGACCTCCGATATAGAGGTAGCCACAACAGCCTGATCGCCGGACTCCTGGCACTCTGGCAGGATGCCTCGGCACATCCTACTCTCTGACGGGCGGCGCCACGCCATCGAAACGGCGCATTTTGACCTCGACCAACGTGACATCGCCCGCTACTGGACCCTGTCGGCGAATGAACTGCTCGGCATCCAACGACGCCGGCGTGACGCCAACCGCTTCGGCTTTGCCGTCCAGCTCTGTCTGTTGCGCTTCCCCGGTTGGCCAGCCAAGAAGGACAGCCCGGTTCCTGTTTCCCTGCTGCGCTACGTCGGCGAGCAGTTAGGCATCGAGAGCGCCGACATCGAGGACTACTTCCGGCGACAGCCCACCCGCAGCGATCACCTGCAGGAGATCATCGACCTCTACGGGTTCCGCTCGTTCACCGTCGAGGTGCGCGTGGAGTTGGAAGCCTGGATGAAATCGCAAGTTCACCGCTGGAACACGCCCGTGGGCATGTTGATGGCGCTTCTCGATCAGATGCGTCTACGGCACATCGTCATCCCGGCGCTGTCGACCGTCGAAGACCTCGCTTGGCGCACGCATCGCCGGGTCGAACTAGAGGCGCTGGCCAAACTGGCCACCGGGCTGACACCCACGCAGCGTGCGGAGATCGAGACGCTTCTGATACCCGCCGCCGGTGACGACGATCGCACGTTGACCTGGTTGCGGCGGCCACTGGGCACACCCGGGGTGGCTGGCATGCTCGATTTGCTCGACCGCCTGGACTTCGTGCGCTCTTACGAAATCCATCCCCAGTTGGCAACGGATATCAGCCCGCTCCTGGTGCGGCAATTCGCCAGCCGGGGCGCTCGTCACACGTTGCAGCATCTGCGGGACTACGAAACCGATAAGCGACTGGGCCTCGCCGCTTCCTTCTTGCTCGACTTCCAGCCCACCTTGCTCGATCAGATCGTCGACTTGTTCACGCATCTGGTCGGGTACTGGTTCAACCGGGCGGAGAAGCGGCACTGGCGGAGCTTTCAAGAGCATGGCCGCACCATCAATGAGAAGCTGCACCACTTCCTGCAGCTCGGCGGCGCCTTGGTGGACGCACGGAAGAAAAGGGCTGACTTGGAAGCCGCCGTTGAGTCGGCGCTGGGATGGGACTCGCTCAGCAGCAGTCTGGGTGAGACCAAGCTCGTTGCGGCGCCGCTGGACTTCAGCACGCTCGAGGAATTGCCAGCGCAGCACTCGCGGGCCCGGCAATACGCGCCACGTTTGCTGGCGGCGCTCAACTTTCAGGCAATTGCCGCATTGCAGCCCCTGCTCAAAACAGTCGAGGTGTTGCGCTCTCTGAACAAGGCCCACCAATCCGCGATTCCCGCCGACGCTCCACGCGGCTTCGTGCCGCCGCGCTGGCGGCCCTACGTCTTCGCCGCCGATGGCAAGATCGACCGCGCCTACTACGAACTGTGCGTGCTGAACGAGTTGAACCTGGCGCCCCGTTCCGGCGACGTGTGGATTGCAGGCAGCCGGAGATTCCTGCCGCTCGACGACTACCTGTTGCCGGTATCGGAGTGGAAGAAGTTGTCCGGCGGCGCAGGTCAACTCAGTTGCGCGTCATACCTCGAACAACGCCGCCAGCAGGTGCATTACGGGTTAGAGCGGATGCTTCCATTACTAGCGGAAGGTCAACTGCCGGACGTCGTTCTCAAAGTGGGCAAGCTGTCGATTTCCCCGCTCGAAGCCGACCTGCCGGCCGATGCCGAGGCGTGGTCTAACCGCCTCTACGATGTACTGCCGCGCATGCAGATCACCGACTTGCTTTCGGAAGTCGATTCGTGGACCGGCTTCAGCCAACACTTCCGTCATCTGTACAAGCAGGAACCAGCCGAAGACCGCGCCATGGTGCTGGCCGTGATTCTCGCCGACGCCACCAACCTCGGGTTGACCAAGATCGCCGAGGCCATGCCCGATCGTTCAGACCGGCAGTTGAGTTGGGTGGCCGATTGGTACGTGCGCGAAGAGAACTACGCCAAGGCGCTGGCCGACCTCATTGAGAAGCAATACCAGATTCCGTTGGCCGCGCAGTGGGGCACAGGCACCACATCGTCCTCCGACGGTCAGGCGTTCCCCATCGGCGCGCGCAGCCGGTCCTGGCGCACATCAACGCCAAGTATAGGCGCGATCCGGTGGTCATGATCTACAGCCACATCTCGGACCGCTATGCGCCGTTCTACACCAAAGCGATTGCTCCAACACGCGCGATGCCCCCCCACGTGCTCGATGGGTTGCTCAATCACGGTACCAGCATCAAGATCGACGAACACTACACCGACACCGGCGGCGTCACCGAGCAGGTGTTCGCCCTGTGCTATCTGCTCGGCTTCCGCTTCGCTCCACGGATTCGGGATCTGCTGGATCGGCGGCTGTTCACGTTCCGGCCGCTGAAGCAGTACGGGATTCTCAAGGAACTGGCCGGCGGCGTGGCCGACGCCGAGTTGAGTGAGCGCAACTGGGACGAGTTGATGCGGCTGGTGGAGTCGATTCGCTTGGGCAAGGTGAGCGCCTCGCTGGCCGTCAGCAAACTGGCCGCGTATCCACGCCACAACGAAGTGGCCCGGGCGTTGCGGGAGTTGGGGCGCATCGAGCGGACCGTGTACACGCTGGACTGGTTGCAACAGCCGGAGTTGCGCCGCCGGGTCCAAGCTAGATTGAACAAGGGTGAATTGCGGAATTCGCTGGCGAGAGCGCTGCGGTTCTACCGGCGCGGCGGTGTGGCTGACCGGGACCGCGAAGAGCAGCAGCGAAAGGCCAGCGGGCTGAGCCTGGTGATCGGTGCCGTGAGTCTGTGGAACATGGTCTACCTACAGAAGGCGGTGGCGGCGATGACCAAAGCCGGGGTGGCTGTGCCTGAAACGGTCCTGCCGCACATCTCGCCGCTAGGCTGGGAGCACATCACGCTGACCGGGATCTACCGGTTCCGCCGGTTCACCAGCGACTTTGACACCCTACGGGCGCTTCGGCCCTTCCGGGGTCAGCCCCGGCCGGTCGCCCCGGCTCAGGCGGGGTGATCGATTTGGGAGGCCGCCAGGGCCTAAGCATATATTTTTGGCCGTTTCGTTACGGCTGGCCTGATGTGCATTTGCGCGAGCCTGTCTTCAATCTCAGCCACACGCATCTCCAGGGACTTTTCTTTTCAGGTATAGAGCGTTCTCTCCTTTTCATTTCGTTAGTCCTACGGGGCTGCCGCTCTCATGCCGGAAGACGCGATGGCTTCGGGACCGCCGGAAACCGCCGCACATCAGGCATTCCGCAGATGACATCAAGCCTCGTCAGTCCAGTAGTGCTCGCTGAGGCACTCGCGTTTCACGAATTCATCACTGACATTAAATAGTTTTTGGGGAGTTTCTGCTCGTATTGGATTGATAGAATCGTGAACCTGTCCGTTGCGTTTCGCGCGCCTCGAAACGCCCGGGAATGCAGCCTGCTTCGAAAAGGTTAGGGCAAAGGAACACTGTAATACAGGCGCGCGCGTTCCGCAAAAGCCGGGAGAAGATCCGATTCGCCGCAGGCCGAAAGAACAAGAAGCCATCTGGTGACTGCCTAAGGCCACCCAAGGGCCTCTATGCCAGGATCGCGTCAATCGGCCCCTGCGACTCCTCGATCATGTGCAGCGGGCGGCCGTTCACCTGCACGTTCATCTTCTTGTAGTCGAGCCCCATCTGCTCGAGGATCGTCGCCTGCAGATCCGTCACATAGCGCCGGTTCTCAACCGCCTTGTAGCCGATGTCGTCCGTCGCGCCGTAGACCATGCCGCCTTTTACGCCGCCGCCGGCAATCCAGCACGTGAAGCCGTGCGGGTTGTGATCGCGGCCCACTGTGTTCTGCGAGTACGGCGTGCGGCCGAACTCGGTGGCCCAGACCACCATTGTCGAATCCAGCATGCCGCGCTGCTTCAGATCGCGAATGAGTCCGGCGATGGGCTGGTCCGTCTGACGGCATAAAGGCGCGTGGTCAGCGACGTCGTCATGCGAGTCCCACTTGCCGTTGCCGATGCCGCCATGGCAAAGCTGAATGAACCGCACGCCGCGTTCAGCAAGGCGCCGCGCCAGCAGCAACTGGCGTCCGAAATCGTCGGTCTCCGCGCCGCCGATGCCGTAGAGCTTGCGCACATGCTCCGGCTCGCGCGAGAAATCGACGAGTTCCGGCGCAGCCAGCTGGAGACGCCCGGCGAGTTCGTAGCTGCGGATCCGCGCGGCCACTTCGCGGTCAAAGGCATGATCTTCGTGGAACTGCCGATTCAACTGATGGAGCGTCTCTACATGGCGGTCGCGCTCGGCGCGAGTCACGCCGGGAGGCAGCTTCAGGTTTTCAAGCGGCGCTTCGCCCGCCATGAACGGCGTGGCCGATTCCTGCGCGCCCAGGTAGCCGCCGCTGATCTGAGGTGGCGCGGAGGGGCGGCCCATATTGACGAACGTCGGCAGGTCTCGATTGGCCGAGCCCAGCGCGTAGCTGATCCAGGATCCGATCGCCGGGTACTCGAACGTACGATTGCGGTGCGCCGTGGTCATCTCGCCCACCGCGGGAAAGTGGCCCACCTCATGGCAGTACATGGACCGCAACACCGCGATCTCATCAATGACGCCGCCGACGTGCGGGTACCACTCGCACACCGGAATGCCGGACTGTCCGTAGCGCGTCCACACGCGCGCGCAGTGCAGCACGGGGCGCAACTGCGGCCGGCCGTTGTTGGAGTTCACCGTCTCCAGCATGCGGCCCGCGTGTTTGTTGTCCTTCGGGTCAAACGTATCCATCGCGCTGACGCCGCCGCACATGAACAGGAAAATCACGGACTTCACGCGCGCCGGAAAGTGCGTGCCGCCGCCCGGTTTGAGGAACGAGGCGGCGCCGTTCTCGGCGGCCCACAAGTAACCCAGCGCAGGCGCAGCCGCACCTCCACTCAAGCGGCGAAGAAAATTCCGGCGGCCTAAAGCGGGATACGTCATGGCAGAAAAACAAACTCACTGAGGTTCAGCAGCATCCAGGCAAAGCGGTCCAGCGCGCCGCCGGAGGCGAGGAACGATAGCGCATGATCGCGCTCGGCCGGTGACGGATTCCGCCCGAGCGTGAGTTGATAACCAAGCGCCACCTGCGCCGCTGGTGTAGGCGCGGCTTGCAGCCGCTCGCCCAACTTGCGCGATGCCTCATGCGTCAGCGGGTTGTTCATCATGAACAACACCTGCGGCGCGGTGACCGTGCGTTGCCGGCGCGCGCACGGCGTGTGTCCCTCTTCGGCATCGAAGGTGGCCAGATACGCAGGCATCATGTTCATTGACCCGTCGGCGCCGCGGCCCATGTAGATGGCCCGCCGGTTCACGCGCGTGTCATAGTGGCCGGTGCGCGCGGCGCTCATCACGCGGCGTTCGAGGATGTCCTCGGCGCGGAACGAGCGGCCGCCCACGGCATCGTCGAGTGTGCCGGCCGCCGCGAGGACCGAGTCGCGGATCGCTTCCGCCTCCAGCCGCCGTACGGGGAACTTCCAGAGATAACGGTTGTCGGGATCGATCTGTGCATTGGCCGCGCGCAAAGCCGGGGTGGCAACGGAGCCACGCTGATACAGCTCCGACATTAGGATCAACTTGTGGAGCGCCTTCATGCTGTACTTACGCGCGGCGAACTCGCTCGCAAGCCAATCCAGCAACTCGGCGTTCGACGGCGGTTGGCCCGAGTTGCCGAAGTCACTAGGCGACGCGGCGAGGCCTTCGCCAAAATGCCACTGCCAGATACGATTCACGGCCACGCGCGCAAACAACGGATTCTCCGGCGCGGTGAGCCAGCCGAGGAACACTTGCCGGCGGTCGCTTGCGCCGTCGAACTTCAGATCCGCGGGCGCAAACGGAAAGCCTGGCGTCACCTCGTCGCCTTTCCGGCTGCGCTCGCCACCTTGATAGAGATAGCTCTTGCGGCCGACGCGGTCTGCACTCACGCGCACGCTCCAGAAAGCCGGCAACGCGGGCGGATCGCGGCGGAGTTCGGTGAGTCCCTTGCGGATGCCTTCGTACTTTTCAATCTCTAGCGGCGTCATCACGTCGCGATACTTGCGAGCGTCGAGCGAGACCACCGTGTCGTAGTCTTTCACCGTCTTCTTCTCCGCCTCGGTGCGTTCAGCCTCCGGCTTGCGGAACAGCGCCGCGACATCGGGTGGCAGATATCGCAGCCGGTCTTCGGTCAGAGCCTTGTAATAGGGCTGCGAGATGACGTCCATCCGCGCCTGGATGGCTTGCTGATCCGCATTCCACTTGGCCATCACGTCCGGGAACGCCATGATCTGGTCGGCGCTCGCCAGAAGCCGCTTGTCGGGCGCCAGCGGGTCGAACAGCGCCTTCATCGCGTAGTAGTCGCGCTGAGAGATCGGATCGTACATATGGTCATGGCATTTCGCGCATGCCGTTGTTATCGCCAGGAAGGCCGACGAGACATTTTCAACCGCCCCGAACCCGATGCCCTCGGCTTTGTCTTCCGCCCCGCTTGCCGAGCGCGACAGAAACGCGGTGGCGAAGAAGTCCTCAGTCTGCGGCGAAAGATCCCCGGCGATGTGGGCTCGTACGAACTGGTCGTACGGCCGGTCGCGATTGAGCGCAGTGATCACCCAGTCGCGCCAGTGATGGATGCCGGCTTCGTCGACCATTCCGTTGTCGACGTCGGCGTACCCCAGCACGTCCAACCAGTGGCGAGCATAGCGCACGCCGTGCTGCTGGCTGGCGAGCAATCGGTCCACCACCTTCTCGTACGCGCCCGGTGAAGTGTCCGCCAAGAACGCGTCTACGTCAGCCGGGGCGGGAGGCAGGCCGATGAGGTCGAGGTACACCCGCCGCAACAACGTGGTTTTCGAAGCCGCACCGGCCACCGCCAAACCTTTGGCCTTGTGCATCCGCGCCGCCAACTCATCGATGCCCGCCGCGTCAGGACGCACCACGGGCTTCAATGACCACAAAGGCTGACCCGCCTGCAACACAAGCGGCGTCAGCGCCAGCGCGAGAACCCGTTTCAACACGATTAGAAGTTCACTTTCAGTCCTAATTGTACATTTCGCGGCGCGTTCGATTGGCCGGTGAGCTGCGTGTAGGTAGGGCTGGTAATGCCTGTATTCAGGCCGCCGAACCACACCCGGTTGAGCGCGTTGATCATCTCCACGCGGAACTGAAGTTTGAAGCGTTCCTTGATCGCCGTGTTCTTGATGAAGCCCATGTCCCAGTTGTTGATGGCCGGGTTACGCAGGTGCGTCCAGAAGTACGGCAGGCGGCGCGCGGTAAACGGCGTCATCACCGACATCGACGCGCCGTTGAACCAGTTGGTGATCGTTGGGTTCTCCAGCTTGGGACTCACGCCCGTGGCAATCGCGGCGGGCAACGACACCGCCGCGCCCGTCTGGTAGATGTACATCGCGCTCCACTGCCAGCCGCCGAGTATCTTGCTCGCCACTGCGCCGCGGCTCTTGAAGCCGGGCAGTTCATAGATGATGCCCGACGAGAAGCGGTGAGGGTTGTCGAACTGCCCGATCATCTTTGACGGCGCCGGATCGCTCGGCTCGATGAAACGCAGCGTCTCGATCTGCTTGGAGAACGTGTAGGCAAACTGCACGCTCGCGCCCGCGCCGAAGCGCTTCACGCCGCTCAACTGCAGCGAGTGGTAGTGGCTCTTACCTCCCGGCGTCCGGTTGAGGTTGACGTTGCCGAACGACGGATAGGGCTCAAGCATCTGGGCCACGGTGACCGTCGTGCCGGCCAGCGCGCTGGGTGCCGGAATCAGGCCGAGAAACGGATTCGGTACGCGAGCGTTGAGTCGAGCGCCCAGGCCGTAGTTTTTCTGATCGAACGTGCCGCCCGTGCCGTTCCAGCCGCCGTTGATCACCACCCCCGCATCGCCCGCGCCGGTGGAGGTAATCAGGTTCGGCGCGCGCTGGCCGACATAGTTGATCTCCACCTGCAACTCGCGCATCAACTCGTGCTGGAAGCCGAAGCTCCACCGGTCATTGCGGATGTTTTTGCGGTCATAGTCGTACGGTCCCAGCGTCTGACCCAGCAATGTCTGGAGCCCGCGCGAAGAGCCCGTGGGTTGCACCAGGCCGTTCGGAAACGGGTTGCTAAGCGTATCGTTCGGCGTCAACCCGCCGTCGAGCGTCGTCACCATGTCGGTCTGCGCCGAAAAGCCGGTGGCGTTGACAAACGGCTGCCACCAGCCCGAATAAAAGATGCCGAAGCCGGTGCGCAACACCGTGCGCGGGAAGAGCCGGTAGGCGAGGCCGATTCGGGGTTGCCAGTTGGTCTTATCGGCGACGACGTTGCGGCGGTTGTCCTTCGTCGCAAAAAACAAGCCGCCGCGAACGCGGAAATTGGCGGCCGTCAGTTCCGGAATCGGGTTGCGCCCGTAGGCAGCCTGCGCGGCGGCTTCAATCGGGTTGGAGACGTTCCGGTTGAAGCCGAAGTTGTTCTGGTCGAAGCGTTCAGTGATGCCCAGCATCAGGTCGTACCGCAAGCCAAGATTGAGCGTCAGCTTCTGCGTGACCTTGAAGTCGTCCTGGAAGTACCAGCCGTAGAACGGACTCTGCGGCGCCGTGGCCGCGCGCAGATTCACTTGGCCCGACGCGGCGTACCCCAGCAGAAAGCTCGCGATGCCGTTGCCGAGATTGTTGCCGGGCGTGAACGCGTTCGGCTGCGTGAAGGCGCGCGTGAAGTTGTACTCACCACCCGGCCGCGCCGCACCCTGCGAGTTGTTCTGCTTCACCTGGCTCTGGAAGCCGAACTTCATATTGTGGCTGCCCCAGTTCTTCGTCACGCCCACGTTGAACGAAAACGTGTTGGTGTGCTCATACCACCGGCCTTCGGACGAGCCGATGTAGTAAATGTCGGCGATGTTCATGCGCGGAAAAATGTTCTGCTGCATGAGGCCCGTCAGGGCGCGTGGAAAGCCGATGGTCGTCTGGTCGAACTCCGGGTGCGCGCCCTGCTGGGTCCAGCGCGTAAAGCCGGCTTGCGCCGTCACTACCGTGGACGGACTCAACGTGAAAACATCGCTCACCCCGATCGAAGTCTGCGCGCGGTTGTTGCCTTCGAGCGCCCCCACGCCGCCTTCGCCGATATCCCACGGCGTGGGTGTACCCGGAAAGCCCTGGTTCTGGCTCCAGCGCGCAAACAGGCGGTGGCGGCCGATGTTCGGATCGATGCGCAGCGAGTAGTTCTCGCCGTCATAGGGCGCGGGTACTTCGTTATAGAAATTGTTGGCGTTGGTATTCAGATCGCCCGGCAGATTCGCTTTGGGGTAACGCGTCAGCACGCTGCGCGCGATGGGGTTGATGCGGCTGGCGGGGATGCGGCCGTTCGGGAGGAGAGTGCGCGCCCCGGCCGGCGTGGTGGTCAACGGGTCGGCGATCTGGAACGGCACGCCGGCCACGTTCAGCGTTTGCGAAAAATCGCCTTCGGCTTGCAGTTCCGTGGGTACAGTGAAGCGATACGCGCGCGGCGTGCGCTGGCGCAGCCCTTCGAAATTGAAGAACCAGAACACGCGATTCTTCACCACCGGTCCGCCCGCCGTGAGGCCGAACTGATTGAAGCGGAACACTGGACGCCTCGCGCCCGCGCGGTTGTTGAAGAAACTGTTCGCATTCAGCTTGTCGTTGCGGAAAAAGTCGTAGACGTTGCCGTGCAGTTCGTTGGTGCCGCCCTTGGTGACGACATTCACGTACATGCCGCCGCCGTGTCCGTACTCGGCGTCCAACGCGTTGGTGGATACGGTGAACTCGGCCACGTCGTCCACACTCGGAATGTAGGCCACTCGGTCGGATACGTTGTTCGGAATCCCGTCCATCAGGAACTCGTTGGTGCGGTTGTTCGCGCCCGAGGCCGACGTATAAGAAACGCTGTCGATGTCAATCAGCCCCGTCGTATTGCTCGTCGGCGCGTTGTTGGTGATGCCCGGCGCGAGGTTGATGAGCATCAGGACATTGCGCGCCAGCAGCGGCATGTCGTTGATCGTCCTCTGCGAGACGTTGCGGCTGACGGCCGACGTGGTGGTTTCAAGTAGCGGCGCCTCGCCGGTGACCTCAATCGAATCGGTCACCTGCCCGACCTCCAGCCGGAAGTCCGCCGTCGAGCGGATGCCGGTGCGCACCGTCAACTCCTGCACACTACGCTTGAAACCCGCCTTCTCCACCGAAGACTCGTAGCGCCCTGGATTCACCAGCGGAATGAAGTAGTAACCGGAGTCGTTGGTCGTCGTGTCGCGCGCAACACCGGTGTCGAGGTTCCGCAGCGTGACTTTGATTTCGGGCAGCGCGGCACCGGAGGAGTCGGTGACGGTTCCGTCGACGGTACCCACGGGAAGAACCTGAGCGAGCGCAGCAAACGCGGCCAACAAGCCACAAGCGAGACGAAAGCTGGATGACATCCTAGGAGTGTATAGTATTTTGCTGCTAACTGCGCGTTACTGTTGCGCGGCCGGGAGAGCTCGCTTTTCAGAGAACTCCGCGCCTAATCTTTCCCGATCAGCTTGCGCAGTTCCTTCAACTGGTCTGCGACCTCGTTGTGCAGAGCGCACCCTTCGCCGCCGCTGGTCGCTTGCGACATCCACGCTCCAGCCCTTACCCCTGGAGCCGTTCCGCTTCTACGAATACGGCAAGCGCAGAGTGCACCTGGATGGCTGTGTGGAAGTGGAGGCCGCCTACTACAGCGTGCCGCCCGG
>Ga0194119_10011425_pt1 | contig 11474 bp, 10 predicted proteins | sample TA2MahC100mmetaG_FD_148620 | JGI IMG/M metagenome (GOLD analysis project Ga0194119, IMG submission 148620) | Freshwater microbial communities from Lake Tanganyika, Tanzania - TA2015018 Mahale Deep Cast 100m | ecosystem: Environmental > Aquatic > Freshwater > Lake | place: Tanzania: Lake... | reverse complement strand
CCTCCACCTCGGCGGGCCAGCGGCGGGTGACCAGGACATTGGGCTTAGCCATGGCGGTGCGTCTTCCTTCAGGGTCAGGACATCAGGCCGGCGCGCTTCAGCGCCGCGGCGACGGTGGTGCCGAGCTCGGCCGGGCTGGGCGCCACGGTCGCGCCGGCATCCCTCAGGATCTCGACCTTGGCCGCCGCGCTTTCGCCGAACGCCGAGATGATGGCGCCGGCGTGTCCCATGCGCCGCCCCTTGGGCGCGCTGAGCCCGGCGACGTAGGCGACCACCGGCTTCTTCATTGACGTCCGGATGAACTCGGCCGCCTCGGCCTCCTGCGGGCCACCGATCTCGCCGATCATGACCACGGCGTCGGTCGCGGGGTCGGCCTCGAACAGCTCGAGGATGTCGCGGAAGGACGAGCCGTTGATCGGATCGCCACCGATGCCGACGCTGGTCGACACGCCGATGCCGAGTTCGGCCATCTGGGCCGCGGCCTCGTAGCCGAGGGTGCCCGAGCGGCCGACGATGCCGACGCGGCCCTGGCGGTAAATGTGGCTGGGCATGATGCCCATCATGGCCTGGCCCGGGCTGATCACACCGGCGCAATTGGGCCCGACGAGGCGCATGCGCTTCTCGTAGGCGTAGCGCCGCATGTAGCGCTTCACCTGGATCATGTCCTGGGCGGGAATGCCGTCGGTGATGGCGACACACAGGGCCAACCCCGCGTCCGCCGCCTCCATGATCGAATCGGCCGCGAACGGCGGCGGCACCAGGAGCAGGCTCGCCTCGGCCCCGGTGGCGTCGATCGCCTGCTTGACCGTGTCGAACACCGGGCGGTCGAGGTGCGTCGTGCCGCCCTTGCCGGGCGTGACGCCGCCGACCAGGTTGGTGCCGTACGCGATCGCCTCCTCGGCGTGGAAGGTGCCGGTGTTGCCGGTGAAGCCCTGGACGATGACGCGCGTCGAGCGGTCGAGCAGGACGGTCATGCCGCCGCTTTCTTCCAGGCGGCGACCACCGTGTCGGCCGCGTCCGCCAGGCTTTCGGCGGTGACGATCGGCAGGCCGCTCTCGCGCAGGATGCGCCGGCCCTCCTCGACGTTGGTGCCGGACAGGCGGATGACCACGGGCACGCCGGCGGGGCGCTTCTGCAGCGCCTGGACGACGCCTTGGGCGACCCAGTCGCAACGGTTGATGCCGGCGAAGATGTTGACCAGCACCGCCTGCACCTTGGCGTCCGACAGCACCAGGTTGAACGCCTTGGCCACGCGCTCGGGCGAGGCGCCGCCGCCGATGTCGAGGAAGTTGGCGGGCTCGCCGCCGGCGTGTTGGATCATGTCCATGGTCGCCATGGCCAGTCCGGCGCCGTTGATGATGCAGCCGATCGCGCCGTCCAGCCCGACGTACGAGAGGCCGCGGTCGGCGGCATCGCGCTCGCGGCTGTCCTCCTGGGACTTGTCGCGCAGCTCGGCGATCTGCGGCCGGCGAAAGAGCGCGTTGTCATCGAACGTCATCTTGGCGTCGAGCGCCACCAGGCGTGGACCCGAGACGACGACCAGCGGGTTGATCTCGACCATGGTCGCGTCGAGCTCGACGAAGGCGCGGTAGCAGCCGAGCAGCGTGGTCACCGCCTGGGCCACCAACCCGCCGCTCAGGCCCAGCGCGAAGGCGATCTCGCGCGCCTGGAACGGCTTCATGCCGGTGGCCGGATCGACGCTGGCGCGGATGATCGTCTCGGGCTTGGAGTGGGCGATCTCCTCGATCTCCATGCCGCCGGCGGCCGAGGCGACGACCATGACCCGCTCGGTCTTGCGGTCGAGCACCAGGCCCAGATAGAGCTCGCGCTCGATCGGCAACGCCTCCTCGACGAACAGCCGGTGGATCAGCTTGCCGCGCGGCCCGGTCTGGGCCGTGACCAGCCGCTTGCCCAAGAGCTCATCCGCCGCGTGGGCGACCTCGTGGTCGTCCTTGCACAGCTTGATGCCGCCGGCCTTACCACGCGCGCCGGTGTGCACCTGGGCCTTGACGACCCAGCGTTCGCCGCCGATCTCCTGCGCCCGGTAGGCCGCTTGCTCGGGGCTGTAGGCCAGCCCACCGCGCGGCACGGCGACGCCGAAGCCCTCCAGCAGTTCCTTCGCCTGGTATTCGTGGATGTCCATGCCCGCGCCCTACCCCTGTCGGCGCCGCGTAGGGTACGCCGGGCATCGTGTCAAGACGGCCGGGCCCCGCCTACTGGATGGGCGCGCCGCCTTCGGCCGTGCGCCTGGCGACAAAGGCCTCGAGCTCCTCGGCGGTCGCCGGATCGAGCGGCGGCGCCTCGTACTCGGCCAGGAGCTGCTTCCAGATGCGGTTGGCGCGATGCGTCGCGTCCACGGCGCCGTCGGCCTCCCAGTGCTGGAAGGCGCGCCAGTCCGACAGCATGGGCGCGTAGAACGCGTGCTCGTAGCGGGCGAGCGTGTGGGCCACGCCGAAGAAGTGACCGCCGGGCGCCACTTCACGCAGGGCGTCGAGCGCCAGGCTCCCCTCGTCCACCACCTCGGGCTCGAGGAACGAGAGCATGGTCTGGCACATCTCGGCGTCGATCACGTACTTCTCGTAGTTGGCGACCAGCCCGCCCTCGAGCCAACCGAGGCCATGGACGATGAAGTTGCCGCCGCCCATCACCGCGCCCCACAGGGACATGGCGCCTTCGTACGCCGACTGCACGTCCGGCGCGTTCGACGCGTTGGTGTTCGACGTGCGATACGGCAGGTCGAGCCGGCGCGCGAGCTGGCCGCCCAGCATCGCCGCCTTGACATACTCGGGCGTGCCGAACGCCGGCGCGCCCGACTTCATGTCCACGTTGGAGGTGAAGCCGCCGTAGATCACCGGCGCGCCGGGGCGCACGATCTGGGCCAGCGCGAGGCCGGCCATGGCCTCGGCGTGCTGCAGGACGCTGGCGCCGATCACGGTCACCGGCGCCATGGCGCCGGCCAGGGTGAACGGTGTGACGCAGGTCACCTGGCCGTGGCGCGCCATTTCGATGATGCCCCACAGCATCGGCCGGTCGAGCTGGCGCGGCGAGTTGGTGTTGACGATGGTGTAGAGGCTGGGCTCGGCGGCCATCCGCTCCAGGCTGACGCCGCGCGCGATGCGCGCCAGCTCGATGTTGTCGAAGATGCGCTGCTGGCTGAGCGAAAAGCCGAACAGCCCCTTGTCGGTCAGCCGGATCAGGGAATCGAGCGCGACCAGGTGGCGCACCGGAACCGGCACGTCCTGCGGCTCGGGCGCGTAGCCGGCGGGGATGTGCACGACGTTGAGTGTCTGGGCGAGCTTCAGGAGGTTGCAGTAGTCCTTGAATGTGCCGGGGTGGCGGCCGTCGTCCAGGTTCGAGGTGTAGGGCGCGCCGCCGACATTGCCGAAGTTGACCACGCGGCCACCGAGCGTGCGGCTGCGCGCAGGGTTGCGTGCGTGCAGCTTGAAGGTCGGCTGCGCCTTGGCCAGGGCGTCCATGACCAGGCCGCGATCGAGGAACACCATCTCGTTCCCGTCGTCGACCCGCGCGCCGGCCTGGCGGTAGATCGCGCGCGCCTCGGGCAGCAGGATGCGCATCCCCATGTCCTCGAGGGTGCGCAGCGCCGCCTCGTGGATCGCCTCGAGCTGGTCGGCCGAGACGATCTCGACCGGCGGGTACGGGTTGACCGTCTCGCGCCAGGGCAATTGGGGCACGCTGCCCTTGGGCCCTGTGCGCCCCTGGCGGGCCCGCGTGCCGCCGCGTTCGCGCCGTTCCGCCGCTCCGGTCATGACGATGCTCCCTGCCCGCTTCGGCCCTTGTACCACCTTCACGCCACGACGCGGCACACCGCCTCGGCTCCCCGACCCGTGACGACGCGTCGGTAGCCGGCGAGCGCTCGGTCGAGCCCGGAGTCGCCCGTGTCCACGCGCAAGGCCTGGTGGTGCAGCGACGCCAGCTTGGCCGGCGTCGCGGCGACGATCAGCCGGTCGAGCCCGACCCGGCGGATGACCTCGGAGCTGACCTGCTGGTTGCCGCGGCCCAGGATGTGCCCCTGGCCGCCGATCGGCGCCACGATCAGGCGCGCGTCCTCGGCCGTCGCCAGTGCCCGCAGCAGGTCGGCCTCGGCCGCGTCGACCGCGATGACCCGCCCGTCGCGCACCAGATCGACGCCCAGCAGGGTCTTGGCGGCGCCGAGCGCCTCGGCCACGGCCCGCATGGTGGTGCCGGGCCCGAGGATCGCGGGCGTCCCCGGCCCCAGGCGCGATGCGACCTCCGCCGCCAAGCCATCGAGCGCCGCCGTCTCGCCGGCCACGCCGCCGACCTTGACGCCCTGGACCAGATCGCGCCGGTAGGGACCGCGTACGAAACCATAGAGCCGCGCCGAGACCCGGCCGGCGCGATAGGCCTCCTCGTCCAGGTCCATGACCTCGAGTTCGGCGAGCGCCGCGTCGCCCGCGAAGAAGGCGGCCGCCAGATCGGCGGCGGCACGTGGGCTGGCGGCGAACACCGCCGAGTGCATCTTCACGCCGGCGGGCACACCGAGTACGGGCACACGGTCGCCCACCGCCGTCAGAATGTCACGCGCGGTGCCGTCGCCACCCGCGAACAGCAGCAGGTCGACCCCGGCCTCGGCGAGCACGCGCGCCGCCACGATGGTGTCGGCGGCGTTGGTGCCCCCCACGGGGTCGTGCGCGTCGCCGCCGCTGACGATCGCCACGTCGCGCCGGCGCGCGCGCAGCGCGGCGAGCGCCTCGGCCATGCGCGCACCGGCGCGCGGCACGGCGCCCAGCGCGAGCGCGCGGGCGACGACCTCGACGCCGTCGGTCCCCTTCAGCCCGACCCGGCCGCCCAGGCCCGCGATCGGGTTGACGACGACCCCGACCCTGGGCGGCAACCGATCAGTACCCGGCGTGGCGCTTCGCCGCGGCGCTACGCGGCTTGCTCCACGCGGCGCGTTTCTTCGCCAGCGCCCGGTGCGTGAACGCCCAGGTCGCGGGATCGTTGGCGATGCCGTCGTCGACGCGCGCGACCGAGGCGTGGTGCGGCGCGTGGTGCACGACCTCGGGCTCCTCGTACGCCTCGGCGGCGATGGCGCGCAGCGTGGCGATCATGTGATCCATCTCCTCGATGGTCAGGGATTCGCCGGGCTCGATGGTGAACGGCTGGGGCACGAGCACCGGCACGTGGCTCGGCATGTAGTGCTGCACGCCGTAGTCGACCATGCGTTGCTCGATTTCCATGGTCGTGACGCCGGTGTCGTTGTGCAGCGGCTCCCACGAGTAGCGCACCTGCTCAAGCTTGGGCGCCGTGTTCTCGGGCCACGGGATCGCCACGCCCTTGATCCGCCGGATGTTAGCGAGCAGGTAGTTGTTGTTGAGCACGGCGGTCTCGGCCACGGCGCGCAGGCCCTCGGTGCCCAGGCTCATGACCCAGGCGTAGGCTTTGACCACCGTCGGCACGTTGCCGAGGAAGGCGCGGATCCGTTCGATCGCGTCGGGGCGGTCGTCGTCCAGGCCGTAGCGCGTGCCGTCTAAGGTCACCACGGGACGCGGCAGGAAACGACGCAGCGGCTCCTTGACGCCGACGGCGGCGCAGCCCAGGCCGATCGCGCCGTGGGGCGCCGAGAACGTCTTGTGCAGGTTGAACTGGCACAGGTCGAAACCCGCGTCCCCCGCGCGCGCGATACCGAGCAGCGGGTTGCCGTTGGCCTGGTCGTAGGCGCACAGACCGCCCACGGCGTGGACCCGCTCGACGAACGCGCGGATCGCGGGGTTGTACTGGCCCGTGTCCTCGGGGTTGGTCAGCATCAACCCGGCGGTGCGGGGCGACACGGCCGCTTCGAGGGCCGCGAGCTCGGGATAGCCCTGCGGCCCTGGCATCAGGGTGATCACCTTGAAGCCGGCGACGTGGGGCGTCGCCGCGTCGGCCGGGTGCGAGAACGCGGTGGTGATGATCTCGTCGCGTCGGCCGAGCTCGCCGCGCGCGGCATGATAGGCGCGGATCAGGCAGGCGTTGGTGTAGATGCCCTGGGCGCCGCTGGCCGGCTGGAACGTAAATTCGTCCATGCCGGCGATGGCGCACATCATGCGGTTGAACCGGTAAAGGATCGCCAGGACGCCCTGCAGCGTCTCGGGGTCCTGGCCCGGGTGGACGTCGGCCAGCCGCGCCGCGCGGACGATGTGCTCGTGCACCTTGGGCGAGTACTTCATGGTGCACGTGCCCATCATGTCGGTCGTGACATCGAAGCCCATGGTCATCTGGGCCAGGCGCGTGAAGTGGCGCACCACACGGTGCTGAGTGACCTCGGGCAGCGCGGGCGGCGCGGCGCGGCGGACGTGCGCCGGCACGCGGGCCAGCGCATCGCCCGCGCCGGCTCGAATCGCCGGCTCGACCGCGCCCGGCAGCAGGCCGCGCGCGCCGGGTTCGGACAGGTCCTGGATCAGGGGTTCGTTCCAGCGCGCGGCGTGGAAGCCGTTGCGGGGGGCGGTCATGACAGCACCTCCGCCAGAGCAGCTGCGAGCCGGTCGATCGCCGCCCGGTCGTGCGTCTCGGTCACGCACATCAGCATGGCCGGGCCGCCGGACCACAACCGCGAGACGTCGTGGCCACCGACGATGCCGTGCGCGAGCAACGCCCGATTGATCGCCGTCACCGTCGCGCCGGGCTTGTCGAACGTCACGACGAATTCCTTGAAGAACGGCCGGTCCAGATGGGGCACGCGCACGCCAGGCACACGGGCGACCGCCCGCGCGGCGTAGAGCGAGCGCTGCATGATGACCTCGCCCAGTTCGGCCAGACCCTTGGGCCCGAGCAGGCTGAGATAGACCGCCGCGCCGATGCCCCACAGCCACTGGGTCGTGCCGTAGTAGTCGGTCGCCTCGTGGCGCGTGTCGTAGGACGTGCGCTCGGGCGTCGACCACGCGAAGCCGACGCCGCCGCCCTCGGCGGGGGCGGCGCTGATCAGGGTCGTCGGCAGTTCGGCGACCAGGCGCGCCTCGTCGCGCGTGGCGATGAACCCGGCGCAGCCGCCGCCCGCGTGCATATGGATGCCCAGTGGCTGGATGTCGCCCGTGACGAAATCGGCGCCCCAGTCGCTCGGCGCGGCCAGGACGCCGAGGCTGAGCGGGTCGACGCCCACCACCAGCATCGCGCCCGCAGCGTGCACCCGCTCGGCGATCGCGGCACCCTGGGTCTCGATGGTGCCGAGGAAGCCCGGCTGCTCGAGGAACACGGCACCCACGTCGGGGCCGAGCTTGGCCTCGAGGTCGGCCAGGTCGAGCTGCCCGGTCGCCGGGTCCTGGCGCACGGCGCGCGGTTGGGCCGTCGGCCGCACGAATCCGCGCATCTGTTCGAGACGGTCGGGGTTCATCAGCGCCGGCACCACGATGCCGGAGCGCCCGGTGACGCGGCACGCGGCCCGCAACGCCGAGTTCGCGGCCCCGGCCGCGTCGTAGGTCGGCGGCGTCACCACGTCCAGGCCGACCAGCGCGCCGATCAGGCTCTGGAACTCGAAGACCGCCTGGTTCTTGCCGTGGTCCGAGTACGTGCCGCCGGCGTAGGCGGTGAGGAACTCGCCGCGGCCCGTGATCTCGTCGCACAGCGCCGGCACGTGATGGGGCCAGCAGCCCGCGCCTCGGAAGATCAACAGGTCGCCGGCACCGCGGTTCTGCTCGATCAGCTCGGCGACGTGACGGCGCAGGTCCTGCTCGGCCGGGAGCGGCGCCGGCAGATCGAGCACGCCCTTCACACGCAAGTCGGCCGGGATCGCGGCGTACAACGCCTCGACATCGGCGATGCCCAGGGCGTCCAGCAGCCGACGCCGCGGACCCGCCGAGGCATTCGGCACGTAGGGATGTTCGAACGCCGCCATCGGCCCCTCCTTGTATACCCGGCCGATGATAGGCGTTGGTCGGCGTTCGTGCCTAGAGCGTCACCCGCTCCGCCGGCCGGATCGTGACCCTAAGGCAGCATCGGCGACCAGGCCGGGTCGGAGCCGTCGAGCGGCGTCACCACGAGCCGCTCGTTGTAACCGGTCAGATCCACCGAGAAGAGCCTCGAGACGTTGCCCTTGGTCGTCGGCGTCTCGCGGAAAAACATGATGACCCGCCCGTTCGGCGCCCAGGTCGGGCCTTCGTCGAGATAGCTGCGCGACAGCATTCGCTCACCCTGGCCATCGGGCTGCATCACCCCGATGAAGAACTCGCCCTTGTGCTGGCGGGTGAACGCGATCAGGTCGCCGCGCGGCGACCACACGGGCGTCGAGTAACGCCCCTGGCCGAACGTGATGCGCTGCGGGTTGCCGCCCCCGGCGTCCATCACGTAGATCTGCGGCGTACCGCCCCGGTCGGAGTTGAAGGCGATGCGCGCCCCGTCCGGCGAGAAGGACGGCGAGGTGTCGATCGAGCGATCGTGCGTCAGCTGCCGGATGTCGCGGGTCCGCAGATCCATGATGAAGATCTCGGAGTTGCCGCCGCGCGCCATGCTGAACACCACGCTGTTGCCGTCGGGCGCGAAGCGCGGCGCGAAGGTCATGCCCGGGAAATCGCCCAGCAGCTCGTTCTGGCCGGTGTCGATGTTGTAGATGTACACACGCGGCGTATCGCCCCGATAGGACAGGTACGTGATCTCCTGCGCGGTCGGCGAAAAGCGCGGCGTCAGCACCAGGTCCGCGCCATCGGTCAGGAAACGATGGTTGGCGCCGTCCTGGTCCATGATCGACAGGCGCTTGACGCGGTTGGTCGCCGGCCCGCTCTCGGCGATGTAGACGACGCGGGTATCGAAGTAACCGGTCTCGCCGGTGACGCGCTGGTAGATCGCGTCGGCGATCTTGTGCGCGACGCGGCGCCAGTTGGCCGGCGTGGTGCGGAACGTGAAGCCGACCATCTGCTGCTCGGCGAAAACGTCCCACAGGCGGAACGTCGTTTGCAGGCGGCCATCGGATTCGATCCCGACGTTGCCGGTGACCAGGAGCTGGGCGTTGATCTGGCGCCAATCGCCGAAGCTCGGCTGCAGCACGATGGCCTCGGGCTTCTCAATGAAAGCCTGTGGATCGATCGGTCGGAACAGCCCCGAGCGCTCGAGATCGGCCGCCACTACGCTGGCCACGTTGGCGCCCACCTGCTGCGTCTCGCCACCACCGACCAGGCGGGTGACCGCGATGGGCAGCGGGTCGACGACGCCCTGGGTGATGTCGATCGAAAGCTGGGCGAAGGCCGGCGACGCCACCGTCATGGCGGCGAGCACGACGATCGCATGGATCGCGCGGCGCGAGGTCTTGGTCATCGAGGGTCTGATCATTGGCCCATCATCCTGCTGGGATCGAAGGTCATTTGTATGTCACGCCAAACGTCGTACTTCTCGGGAGGCAGGCCCTGCAAGGGGCTGGCCTTGAGCACGGCGCGCAAGGCGCTCTCGGCCGCGGCGCGGAAGAACTCCTCGCCGGTGAGCTTCATGCGGCCCTGGTCGACGATGGTCGCCTGAAGCACTTGGCCGTCGACCGCGACCTGGATGCGCACCTCGACGCGCAGGTTCTCGGCCTCGGGCGTGCCGGCGGGCACGATCCAGTTGTCCTCGATCTGACGGCGGATCGCGTCGATCTCGGACAGCGTGAGCGAGGTCGACACGTTTGGCGCGAGCGCGCCTTCCAGGGCATCCAGGTCGAGTTCCGGCTCCTCTTGGAGTGGCGCCGGCGGCGGCGTGGCCTCGGCGGCCTTGTCGAGCAGCGCCACGGTCTCGAGCACCGAGTCGAAGACCTCCGCCGGCTTCTCGGGCGCCTTCGGCTTGGTCTTGGGTGTCGGCGCCGAGGCCTGAACCTCCGGTTCGGGTTCAGGTTCAGGTTCCGGTTCGGGTTCCGGCTCAGGCAGTGGCTCCGGTTCAGGCTCGGGTTCCGGCAGCGGCTCGGTTTCCGGCGGTGGCAATGGCTCGGGTTCGGGTTCCGGCTTGGGCACTGGTTCCGGCTCGGGCGGCGGGGTCGGTTGCAGCACCTCGGGTTCGGGTTGCGGCGGCGGCGGCACCTCGGGCTCAGCCGGCTCCTTGGGCTTGGGCGCGGGCGGCGGCGCGGCGGTCTCCTCGGCGATGGTGTAGACCTCGATGCGGATCGTCGGCTCGATCACCGGCTCGCGATCGAACAGGTCGGGCACCCCGAAGTAGACGATCACGATGACCGCCAGATGGAGTACGGCCGACAGCCATGCGGCCCGGCGCAGCATCACGTCATTCCGTCGCGGCGGCCTTGGGCGTCTCGGCGATCAGGGCGACGTTGGCGAACCCGGCGGCGTTGATCGCCCCCATCGCGGCCATGACGCTGCCGTAGTTCACCGCCTGGTCGCCACGCACGAAGATGCGCGCCTCGGGGTTGTTGTCGGACACGGCGACGAGCCGGGGACCGAGCTCCTCGAGCGTGACGACCGTGTCCTCCAGGTAGAGCACGCCGCCAGCGTCGACCGACACCACCAGCGGCTCGTCGCTGCCCCGGATCTCGGGGGCCTGCGCCTTGGGCAGATCTACCTGCACGCCGACCGTGAGCAAGGGCGCCGCCACCATGAAGATGACGAGCAGCACGAGCATGACGTCGACCATCGGCGTCACGTTGATCTCGCTCATGGGCCGGTGCCGGCCGCGCCGGCTGCCCCGCGTCGATGCGCGTCGGATCGAGGCCGCCATCAGGCGCCCTTCTCGTCGAGCTGACGCGACAGCAGCGAATGGAATTCGGCCGAGAAATGCTCGAGGCGGCTGCCGTAGCGGTCGAGGTCGGCGGACAGCTTGTTGTAGCCGATGACCGCCGGGATCGCCGCGACCAGACCCAGCGCCGTGGCGAACAGGGCCTCGGCGATGCCCGGCGCCACGACGGCGAGCGAGGTGTCCTTGCTGAGCGCGATGGCCTGGAAGCTGTTCATGATGCCCCAGACCGTGCCGAAAAGCCCGACGAAGGGCGCCGTCGAGCCGACCGTGGCCAGGACGCCGAGGTAGCGTTCCAGCCGCTCGAGTTCGCGGTCCAGCGTCACCTGCATCGCCTGGCCGATGCGCTGCTGCAGGCCGGCGCGCAGGCGATCATCGGCGATGGCCATGCCGCGCTTCACCGCGCGGCGCCATTCGGTCATGGCCGAGGCGAACACCGCCGCCATGGGATGGTCGGGTCGCGAGCCGACGCGGTCGTACAGGTCCTCGAGCGAGCCGCCGGACCAGAACGCGTCCTCGAACTTCTCGGCCTGCGAGCGCAGCCGGGCGAAGCGCATGACCTTCTCGAAGATGATCGTCCAGCTCCAGAAGGACGCCACGAACAGCATGACCATGACGATCTTGACGATGATGTCGGCGCTCAGGAACAGGCCGACGATCGACATGTCCGTGGTCACGGACCCCGGCAGGGTCACGGATTCGACAGCAGTGCTTTCCATGAACGATGTTTCCGATGGCTATGTGGCAACAAGAGGGCCGAACGCCGCGCGCAGCGGGTCGGGGAACCGGGCTGGCCGACCGGCGGCGTCGAGAAGCGC
>Ga0194119_10011424_pt1 | contig 11475 bp, 3 predicted proteins | sample TA2MahC100mmetaG_FD_148620 | JGI IMG/M metagenome (GOLD analysis project Ga0194119, IMG submission 148620) | Freshwater microbial communities from Lake Tanganyika, Tanzania - TA2015018 Mahale Deep Cast 100m | ecosystem: Environmental > Aquatic > Freshwater > Lake | place: Tanzania: Lake... | reverse complement strand
AGCGGGGAACCGTAAATGTTGGTGTGTCGCAACGTACTCGACCTCGTCCGGGCTGACGCCGTGCTGTGCGATGTGGGCGACGTTATGTTCGTCCCAATCGAACCCGGATATTTGCAAATCCACGACTCAAGTATATACCACAACCGTATATACACAGCTCTCGACCTATTCAAAAGCCCATGCCCGGAAATGTCACGAACGCGGCACCCGCATCGGTGCTCCCGCAGGTGCTCTGCACGGCCTTCCAGCAGACCCGCGAGATCGCCATGCAGGCGAACGATTACCGTAACGGCGAGTCGCAGCGCGGGCTGCAGGTCGCGAGCAGCCGCCGGAAGTGGACCCTGGCCGTACGGCTATCTGCTTCGGCCCTGGCCACCTTGCGGTCCTTCTACCTCGCCCGCCGCGGCGAAACGGAGCCGTTCTACTACTACGACCCATTCGCCGTGGTCCCCATCGGATCGAACTACGATCCCACCGGTGCGAGTGCGACAGGAAGAGTCACGGTCCGCTTCGACGGGCCCTGGCAGCAGTCCATGGGCATAGCGCGAACCGACGTCCAGATCCAGCTCGTGGAGGTGAACTGATGCCCGACACGCTAGGCACCGTCAGCGTCCCAGAAATCAGCGTTAGCGGGACTCCGTTCCCGATCCTCGCTGAGTACCCGTTTGTTCAGACGCTGGATCCGGCGGTCGTCACGCACCAGTTTGGTTCCGCGAACGCCAAGATCGAGCAGCGTTTTTATCTGGGAACCGGCGCACGCCGTTTCGTCGTTCGGCGCACGATGAGCCGGCCCGAGCGCGAAGCGCTGCGGGACTTCTGGGAGGCGATCAGCGGACCCTACGGCACCTTCACGTTCCTGCTGCCGAATCCCGACGGCTCGACGACGGCGACTACCTGCCGGTTTGAGAATGCGCCGCTGACGTTTGATCATCTATCGAATGCGGTCGCCTCGGCCGGCGTTGTCCTGGTCGAGATTCCATCGACCGCCCCGAGCTACACCCTGAACTCGACGCAGACACGGTTTCCTGCTGCCGGTCTGCCAGCCGCCCTGCTCTCTCAAGTCCAGGAACTGATCCCCCTCGTCAAAATCCAGGCCCGCGCCGCCGGGTATCCCGCCATCTTCGTCTCCGACCGCCGGTGTACGGTCGGCGGTCAGTTGTATCAGGCCAGGTTGCTGCACTGGTCGAGCATCTCGCAGTCGCTGGGCAACGACGCCGACGATGCGAACTTTGTGTTCGGCAATGCCGACCGGGTAATGCGGGATCTTGTGAACACCGTGGATCTCTGGCGCGCCACCATCGAGTTTGCCCTCTTCCATGTGGCCCAGGGCATCAAGCTCGACCTCTGGCGGGGCGAGATCGTCGACTGGGACCTCGACTCGGGTCCGGCGTTCCCGGTGCGGGCCACGGACGGGATCTACGAGTTAACGCTGCCTTACCCCACCCGCCGAGTCGACCGCGGCTGCTGGAAGGTCTTCAACGGCCCGGCGTGCCCGTATTCGTCCGCAGGTTCCGGCGGCAATCCGGCCTCTTGCGATAAGGGCCTCGACACCTCGAATGGCTGCGCCTCCCACGGGATGCAGCGTTACTTCGGCGGCATCGTTGCTTCGCCGCAGGGCGTCCGGATCCGGGATAACGCCAACGGCCGGCGCGCGATTACGGCGACGAGCATCATTGGCGATTCGGCCTACAGCCAGACGGTGCCCGAAATCTACACCAACGCTCCCATCCCGGTGGCCGCCAAGATCATTGCCGGTCGCGATGAGGGCGAGTTTTACGACGCGCTCGGCATCGTCGGTGAGGGACCCTTGGGCGCGTTCGACTTAGACCCGTTGAAGCAGCTGCTCGACAATCAGCCTCCGCACGGACCCGCTCCGCTGGGACTGCGCACGGCCCTCGGGACGGATCCAGCCGGCGCAGGCGACCAGTTCGTCCTCACCGAGACCGGCGCGCCGCCGCCCTCGATCTTTGCCGCCGGCACGGCCTTCGCCGAGATCCGCCGCACCGACCAGAAAGGGATCCAACCGACAGCGCTTACGCAGCACCAGATGCAGGTGTCCGTGTTCCAGGGGCTGTCCGGCTGGGTCTGGAGCGCTTCCGGGGTTCGTTCCCAGCAGGTGCTCACCAATCCGGTCTGGATCGCCATCAACTGCCTGCTCCGCGCGCGCGGCCTGCGCTTCTCGACGGCAGCCGAGTGCGAGCAGTACTTCGACGTTTCGTCCGCCATATCCGCGGCGAACCTGTGCGATGCGAGCGTCGCCAAGGTCGTCGGTACAGGAACCGAGACGCAGTTCCGCTTCAACGGGATCCTGCAGGACGAAAAGCCGCTCCGCGACTGGATCCAGGAGATTCTCATGACGGCGCTCGGCTACTACACCTTCGCTTTCGGGCGGCTCAAGGTCGGCATCCGCAGCAACGCAAGCGTCGCCGAAGCGTTCACGAATGGCAACATCCTGTTCAATAGCCTGAAGCTGAAACCTATCCGGCCGACCTTCAACCACCTGACCGCGAACTTTGCGGACGAGGAGTTCGAGTTTATCCGGAACACGGTCACGCTGTATGACATCGACCAGGCGCAGCTGATCGGCGGGGCCACGGCGCCCGTCTTTCTCAAAAGCGAGATGAACCTGGTTGGCTGCCCGTCGAAGTCGCAGGCGGCACGGGTTGTCACGACGCGGCTCCGCGAAGAACTCGGCGGCTACAACCTGACCCAGCAGCGCCAAGCGCGGGGGATCTCGTTCCGCACGACGGTGCTGGCCTTGAACGTCGAACCCGGCATGGTCTGCTCGATGACGCACCCCGACATGCCGGACGGCGTGGGCAAGTTGCGCGTTTCAGGCTGGCGGCTGAACGGAGATTACTCGATCGACGTCTCGGGCCGCACGACGACGGACGAGATGTACGACCTGACGGTCGGCCCGAAACCCGCCGATGTCGCCGCGGCGCCCGTGCCGGCAGAGATCGGCTTCTCGAAGCTCCCGGTACCGCCCTGGGGCAGCAACGTGGAGGCACCACTCGCCAGTAACCCGCTGTACAGCGTGGGCGAGAAGTTCTTCGGCCTGCGCCTGGTGTACGAGGATCTGGCCGACGTGGGCACGCTGGCCAAACTCGAGGTCAGTGGCGCGGCCCCGGTAACGAGTTTCTACACCGACGCCTCGCCGGTGGCGACTTCGTATTCGACAGCCAGTACGGGCGGCACGATTCCGGCTAACTGCTACGTGACCATCGTCTTCTATGGGATCAACGCGGCGGCCAAGATGACCCCACCGTCTTCGCCGGTGACGGTCCGCGTGGGGGCCGGGAGTACCAACCAGATCACCGTCGGCGGAATCACCTGGCCGGCGGGTGTGACCGGCTACTGGGTCTTCGCTTCGACCAACTACGGCGCGCTGTGCCGCCAGATTGCCGCCTCGGGCGCACCGACTTCGTTCACCCTCGCGAGTCTGGCCGCAGTGCGGAACTACACACTCCCGTCCGGTGCTGTCAGTGCGGTGAGGATGCTGGTGTACCGGCTGAAGCACTCGGGTGTCGACGGCCTTGCCATCAGCGCGGTTAGCGCGGCGACAATCACGATCACCGGTGCCGCGTGGACGACCAACGAGTGGGCGGGGCGCATTGTCTCCATCATCAGCGACGCGAGCGACGGTTCCGCCCAGATCCGCGACTATGCGATCTCCTCGAACACGACGGACACCTTCACGGTCGCAGGCACGCCCCAGGCGGACGGCATCGAACCCGGCGATGTGCTGATCCTGCGCACCAAGGCGACCACCTTCTCCTCATCGACGATCGGCGACGCCAAGTGGCAGAACGCCAGCTACCCATCCGGGATGACGCCGAACGAGGAACGCGGGTTGCTCGTGCGCATCATCGGAGGCACCGGGAAGGGACAGGTGCGCCGCATCGTCTCCAACACCGCTACCGTCCACACCGTCGATCAACCGTGGGACGTGACGCCGGACGCGACCAGTGTGTACATCGTTCAGGAGCCCGGCTACTCCTACGCTGCCGAGTCCGCGCCCATCGACAACGACGCGCCCGACAACCTAATGACGCTGACGCTTCCCGTGGACAACCTGCTCGGCCAGACGCTGCTCATTGAGGTGCAGACGATCGACAAGTTCGGCGTCGCGTCGGCGAGCGAAAACAACCAGTGGCGCGAGGTCTACCTGCCCGGGGATCCGGGCACCGTAGCGGTCGCCGAGGTGGGAATCTCCTATGCCTGAGTTTGCCAATCGAATCGCGCGGAGCCTGAGCGACAAACTGGGTGAGCGTCCCTCCGCGCTGGACTTCATCTCCGAGGCTCAACACGCAGCGGTGCGCGCCGGGACCGCAAACACCAACCTGACGAGCGCGATCCAAAATGGCCTGAACGCTGTTGGGAGCGCCGGCGGCGGCGTGCTGTATCTGCCCTGGGGCATTTATCCAGTGATGGACCTGACGGTTCCCGGGAACGTGTTCCTGCAAGGGGATGGCGCGGCGCGTACGATTCTCAAAAGAATCGGGAACCTTCCGACTGGACGCGGTGTCCTTAACTTTGCGGGTGCAAAATCTGGCTGCGGGGAACTGGCGATTGACGGCCAAGTCACAACGCCCGCGACCGCGCTCTACAGCAGCCTGAGCGACCCCTCATCGATCACACTGGTCGCCAACTCGTCGATTCGGATCCATCCCGGTGCCAGCGACATCGCCCTGTTCCGCTGCCGGATCTTCCACACCGGCGGCTACGCCGTGCACATCGATGCCCGGACGGCGAATGTCTACCGCATTGAGATCATCGAGCCGCACCTCCACGACAATCGCTCGTTCCTGTTCGGCGCAACGGCGGGCAACGAGATCTACGGCAGCTGGACCGGCGGCATCCTCGCTCAGGGCGACGGTCTTACGAACAACTATGGCGTCCGGGGCCTGACGGTTCGCGACGGCCGCTTCCGCCGGGGTACCGGCAACCAGGTATGGAGCCATCTCTACGGCTTCGGTACGCTGCACACGGACTTCAAGATCCAGGGCTGCACGTTTGAGGACATCGGCCGTGACGGCGTCATGCTCGGTGGGGTCGTGGGCGGTGATGTTGCGGGGAACTTCTTCCGCCGGATCGGCTATATCTGCGCGGACGATGTCAACGCCGGGGTCCCGCGGTGGATCAACGGCCAGTGGGCGGTTGGGCTCGATACGGCGGGCCTCACGCGCGGAGTGAACTATCGCGGAAACTCCTTCGTCTCCTGCTACGGGGCGGCCATGGATCTCGACGGTTTCGCCGAGGGAATCGTCAGCGACAACACGGTGATCGTGCCGGCCGTGGGCGAACCTGAATACACCGAAGACGCCATTGCCTTTTGGGCCGGAAACTACTGCTACGGCGCGCAGACCTCGAACACGAATAACCTCACCGACGCGGCAGTCGGCGTCCGCGTCACCGGGAACCGCTTCCGCAACTGCGGCTTGGGCGCGGTGCGCATGTATGCGTCCCGCCGCGGGGCGGTGGCCGGAAATACCATCGAACACCCGGCGGGAGCCACCGTCGCGCCGATCGTTCTGGGCAACATTGGCAGCGGCGCCAACCAGCGCGCCTACGCGAACACGGTCACCGACAACGACATTCACTACAGCCCGGCGGCCATCACCGCATCCGTCCAGGAGGACCCGAACGGATATGCGTTCTCCGGCTCCGACGTCAACCGAGTCTACGGAAACCGTCTCCACGGCACGAACACGTTCGAGTTTCTGCGGTCGGCCAGCAGCGGTTCCCGCACGGCGCGGGAGTTTGCCTCGAACAAGTCCGGCCTGGCCGCCGAGAGCAAGACAACGCTGCAGCGCGAGGACGGCTACCTGCGGGCGTATTGGACCAACGGATCGGTCACGAAGTCGGTACTTTCGTTGCTCGACCAGGCCGCTCTGTCGGGCGGTGGTTCGGGCGGCCCGCTGCTCAACATCAGCCTCGATGCGGTCGGCGGGGTCATCACCACGGGGGCACGTACGTCCTCCGCGTTCGATGACGCCGTACTGTCTTCAAAGCTCTACGCCGACGGATTTCTTGCTTTGGCTGCCACCACGTTTGCCGCGGCGGAAGTCAACCTGCTCGCCGACACCGTCGGGCTGATTCGCTACAACGCCACGACCAAGGCGTTCGAGCAGAGCACGTCGGCTTCCGCCGGCGCGCGGGTCTGGACCCCGTTCGAGCCGTCCCGCTGGAGCGTCCTGGGCGCCGATATCTACCGCTCCTCGGGGCGCGTCACCATCGGCTCTTCCCTGCCAGGATCGCTGCTGACGCTGCGCGCGAACACCGACGATGGCTTAACTGTCACCAACAACACGCAGACCGGCGTCTATTTCGTCTCCTCCTACGGCGGCCCCACTATCGGCTCGACGACTAGCCATCCGCTCGTGTTCCTCACGAGCAATGCCGCCCGCGGCCGGATCACCGACTCCGGCAACTGGCTGATCGGCGCGAACACCGATGATGCCTCGGGCGCCCGGCTGCAGATTGCCGGTTTCGCGCGGGCCACGGTCGGGTTCACCACCCCGGCGACCAACACCGATGCCATCCAAGCGACCGTTGGCGGCGTCACCGCGCGGTTCCTGATCGGAACCCGGTCTCTGACGCTGGTGGGAGACACGTCCGTCAACGCAGGAGTTTCCAGCCTTGGCCAGGGGCGCATCTACTTCGACTCGACCGCCAACCGGTTCCGGATCTCAGAGAACGGCGGGGCGTTTCAAGACCTCACAGGAGCGGGGGTAACGAGCCTGACGGGAACGGGCAACCAGGTGAATGTTTCCGCCCCTACTGGCGCGGTGACCTTGAGCCTGCCGCAGAACATTCACACCGGGGCGCAACCGACCTTTGATGGTCTTTCGATCTCCACGTATCTTTACACGAGGGGCGGCGCTGGAGGGAATGGTTCGCAAACGCACCTCCCCCTAGCCGGAGGGGATGGACGCAACTACCTCCGGGGCGGTACGGTTCTGGCCGATGGAGGCGGAAACGTCCTCGTGGCCACCAACGTCGACGATGGCTCCGGGGCCCGGCTACAGGTCAATAGCTTTGTCCGGGCGATCAACGGCTTTGCCACGCCCTCCGCCAACACCGACGCGATCCAAGCGCCCTCTGGGGGCGTGACCGCGCGCTTCCTGATCGGGACCCGCTCTCTGACCCTGACCGCTGACACGGCCGCCAACGCAGGGCTGTCAGCCGCTGGCCAGGGGCGCATCTATTATGATGCGCCGGCCAACAAGTTCCGGGTTTCTGAAAACGGCGGTGCGTACGTGGACCTAGCCAGCGGGAACTACTGGCGACAGAACGCGTGGAGCCAGACCAACGCCGACGAGTGGCCCGTCTACTTGTTTATCGCTCAGTCCGGCCCTACCTGGGAAGACGGCTTCATTAAAGGCGCATCCGGTCGCTCCCAGCTTGGAGCGGTTAACGCAATCTGGGGACCCCATCTCGGCTTGGGTAACTCGTTTGGTATCTTTTCCTCCGGCTGGGACAACCTCTTTGAGGTGCGAGCCGGCTCAGGCAATGCTCGGATCAAGGGCACCGTCAGCGTCGGTGGCTCGGGTAACCCAGCGGTGCTCGGGGTTCTCGGCGGCGCGACGCAGGCTACCAGCCTGGCAACATCTCGTTCGCTGGCCGCCACCTCAATCCAAACGCTGAATACCTCGGGATGGCTCCTGACCACCTTCATGTCCGGCAACGCCCCGAGCATGCAGGTGGTCGATCAGGCGGGGACTTCGGCCGGAAACCTCAATGTGATGCCATATGGTGGCAATGTCCTGATCGGAACCACCGCGCAGGTGAACTTTCTCAGTGGGCTGCAAATCTCCAAAGGAGCAACCGAGCCGCAAGCCGAGGCCGGCTCCCTTCTGCTGACCGGAGCGACAACCGCCCACCGTCTGGCCATGGGCTACAGCAGCAACTATTCCGCAGCGTGGATCCAGAGCGTGCTGAATGGCGTAGCGCCAACCGCGCTGTTGCTCAACCCGCTGGGCGGCACTGTCGGCATCGGAACGCTGGCGGCGCAGGCGGCTCTTGATGTCGCCACGGGGGGCCTCCATGTCCGCGGCGTGCAATATGCAACCTCGGGCTCGGCGGTCGAGATCCAGAAAGTCACTTCCGCGATCGGAACCATCTCGATGATTGCCAACGGTTCAACCCGAGCGCTTGGTGACATGCGAATCTACGGCAGTCCGGTTTCGCTCTGGCCCGGAGGGCTCGTGGCTCTCACCGCCACCGCAGCCGGTAACATCGGGATCGGCACACCAGATCCTGCCGGAAAACTGCACATTGCCGGCACACCGCTCTCTATCAACACCATCTATCAGGACGGTGCGGACCGGCCCAGCCTGGGACTGACCGGTCATTATCCGCAACTCGTGCTGATGAGCCAGGTGGGTAATTCTAACCACGGCCCCACGATCATGCTGGGTAGCAAGAACAGCGGGGACAACAACAACAAACACTGGAGTATCGGCACCAGTGGGCAGGACAGCACGTTCCTGGATATCGGCTATCACTCGGGAGCGGATTTCAATCCCCATAGCGGAATCCGCAACTACAATGGCCTAACCTGCCTGACGCTTCTTAGTAGCGGCAATGTCCTCGTTGCCACCACGAGCGACGACGGCTCCGGAGCCAAGCTGCAGGTGAATAGCTTCGTCCGCGCGGCCAGCGGCTTTGCTACGCCCTCGGCCAACACGGACGCAATCCAGGCACCCACCGGTGGCATCACCGCGCGCTTCCTCATCGGCACGCGCTCCCTGACGCTGACCGCCGACAGTGCCGCCAACGCGGGCTTGTCCGCCGTGGGGCAAGGCCGCATCTACTTCGATGCGAGCGCAAACAGGTTCCGCGTCTCCGAGAACGGCGGGGCCTTCCAGGATCTTACCGGCGTTGGCGTGACCAGCCTCACCGGGACAGCGAATCAGATCAACGTGTCAGCCGCCACCGGAGCCGTCACGCTGAGCCTGCCGCAGAATCTTCATACCGGTGCTCAGCCGACCTTTGACGGGTTGACCATCAGCGGATGGGCTTACATCCGGGGTGGCAGCGCGGGTGGCGGCGCTCAAACCCACCTCCCGTGGACGGGCGATCTCCGAAACTACATCCGCGGAACGACCGTCATGGGGGACACCGGCGGAAACGTTCTGGTGGCAACCGCCGCCGATGATGGCTCCGGCGCGCGGCTGCAAATCAATGGCTTTGCTCGGGCCGTCACCGGTTTTGCTACGCCCTCCTCCGCTACGGACGCCATCCAGGCCACCGCGGGCGGCGTCACAGCCCGCTTCCTCATCGGGACCCGCTCGCTGACTCTGACCGCTGACACGGCCGCCAACGCGGGACTGTCCTCTGCCGGGCAGGGCCGGATCTTCTACGATTCAAGCACGAACAAATTCCGCGTCTCCGAAAACGGCGGCGCCTACGTGGACCTCGCCAGTGGGAACTACTGGCGGCAGAGCGCCTGGTCACTGGGCAACTTCGATGAGTGGCCCACCTACGTATTCGCCCGCGATGGCAGCGCGAACTGGGACGAGGGCATCATCAAGGGCGGCTCGAACCGCTCGAAGCTGGGAGCGGTGAATGCCATCTGGGGGCCGCACCTCGGCGCCAATAACTCCTTCGGCGTCTTCTCCACCGGCTGGGACAATCTGTTTGAAGTCCGCGGCGGCTCGGGCAATGTCGCCATCAAAGGCAGCGTCAGCATCGGAGGCTCGTCCAATCCGGCCGTCCTCGGGGTTCTGGGCGGGGCGACGCAGGCAACCAGCCTGGCTACCTCGCGCTCGCTGGCCGTCACCTCGATCCAAACGTTGAACACCTCGGGGTGGCTGCTCACCACTTTCATGTCCGGCAACTCGCCCAGCATGCAAGTCGTCGATCAGGCCGCCAGCGCCGCCGGCAACTTCAACCTCATGCCCTACGGCGGCAATGTGGGCATCGGCACGTCCTCGGCAGCCAACAACCGACTTCACATTGTCGGCGGCAGTCTCAGCGTCAACCCGGCCAACGCGGGCGAACATCACGCGGTGGGGGGAATCTCGATTGTGCACGGCGGCGCCTCGTTTGCCAACCGGGCTCTGCAGATTTACCCGGCCAGTGATAACAATCCTGGCTATGCCATCCAGGCCGCCCGCGCCTCCGGCAATTGGTTCTGGTGGACCTATGGAGTCAACACCGATAACTCGTTCCGCTTGGCGCGCGGAGCCGATAGCATTACCGGTAATGATTTCGTGATCACGGCGGGCGGCAACGTCGGCATTGGAACCGCTAGTCCAACGGCTAGCTCCACTAATACGGCCCGACTTGAGATCGTCGGTTCCACCCGGACAACGCTCCTCCATGGTCAGAACGCGTTGTTCATCCTACCGGCTGCCAACAACGGGGCGGCCAGCGGCGATGCTGGCCTCTATCTCTGGATCAGCGAGCCGTGGATCAGTTGGACTGGCGCCGCTATCGCCCGAAACATCACCAACGCCCCCAACCTGCCGCGCGTCAACCTGTCTTTGTCGGGCCAGATGATGCGCTTTGACGAAGGAACCGGTATCCTCTTTACCTCGGAGTCGGTCGCCGGCAACCGCTACTATCCCCTGACCATGGTGGAAGATCGCGTCCTGGTGGCCACCCAGAGCGATAACGGTTCCGGCGCCAAGCTGCAGGTGGCTGGAGGCGTGACTGCCGCTCCTTTCAACTCAACGGCCACTGGCGGCGCCATCGCGTTTCAAACCTCAAACTCGAACTTCCAGGTCGATGGCAACGGGAACATTAGCGGATCGGGCTCGGCGAACCTGGCCCAGGGGTTCCGCATCGCGGGAATATCCGTACTGGACAGCAGTCGCAACGCGGTCAACCTGGCCAGCGCCACAGCCTCCGGCGTCTTTCAGAGCCAAGCCACCGGCGGCAACATCGCCTTCCAGACCACCAACTTCGCCTTTCAGGTCGACGGCAACGGCAACATCAGCGGATCCGGCTCCGCCAACCTGTCCCAGGGGTTCCGCATCGGCGGCACCTTCGTCATCGACTCAAGCCGCAACGCCACGAACCTGGCCAGCGCGACCGCCGCGGGTGTCTTCCAGAGCCAGGCCAGCGGCGGCAACATCGCCTTCCAAACCACGAACTTCAACTTCCAGGTCAACGGTAACGGAGTCGTCTCTTCGGCCGGCGGCATCAACGTGTCCGGCGTCACCTGCATCAACACCTCGCGCCAGTTTGTTGGCTACGGCGTCGATGTCAGTTATTTCGGGGTCTCCGCGGGCGGCTACAACGTCTTCGGCGGCTACGTCGGCCAGACGTGGAATGTCTCCGGTTCGTTCACGATCAACGGCGCCTTCTACGGCACGCTGGTCTTCCGCGGCGGCATCCTCGTGAGCGCCTTCTAGGCCGCCAAGCGCCAAGGCTTTCTGAACCTTTCGGGCCGGCAGCAGTCCCGCCGGTCCGCCATGCAACGTGGCCATCCACGGCCCTGAACCAAGGAGCAAACATGTACTT
>Ga0194119_10011414_pt1 | contig 11479 bp, 13 predicted proteins | sample TA2MahC100mmetaG_FD_148620 | JGI IMG/M metagenome (GOLD analysis project Ga0194119, IMG submission 148620) | Freshwater microbial communities from Lake Tanganyika, Tanzania - TA2015018 Mahale Deep Cast 100m | ecosystem: Environmental > Aquatic > Freshwater > Lake | place: Tanzania: Lake... | reverse complement strand
AGTCAATGGTACTAGAAATTCAAAAACCAAGACCAATTTGGCAAATAATGTTTTCGACTCATCACACTGATGTTGGCTTGCTTTATCTTATAACATCATTAGCTGCGCTCTTTATGGGTGGTGCCTTAGCGCTTGCAATCAGACTGGAGCTATTCTTACCTGGATCTCAAATAATTGCTGATTCGATGACCTTTAACAGAATGTTCACAGTTCATGGAACTACGCTGATATTTCTCTTTATTCTTCCGTTTGCATCTGCAATTGGTAACTACCTAGTACCAATCATGGTAAGATACAAAGACATGGCATATCCAAAACTCAATGCCATTGCGTTTTGGATGATTCCTCCAGGATTCGCATTAGTTTGGCTTGGATTTGCAGACTTTACATGGAATGCCTATGCGCCATACTCTATTATCAGTGCACCAGGACCTGCAGCAGACATGTGGATATTTGGTCTAAAGATTCTTGGCGTTTCATCAATTCTTGGCGCAATTAATTTTATTGTTACAATTCTAAAATGTAAACATCCAGATCTTCCCTTAAGTAAAATGCCATTGTTGGCATGGGCATATCTTACATCTTCATTGATTATGATTTGTGCAATGCCTACATTTGCAGCAGCACTACTAATGTTACTCACAGATCGACTTGCTGTATCAGGGTTTTTCAACCCTGCAATGGGTGGTGACCCAATAGCATACCAGCATCTATTCTGGTTTACTTTTCATCCTGAAGTTTACGTCCTTGTTATACCTGCCATTGGATTCATGTATGAAATAATTCCACGCTTTTCAAGAAAACCAATCTTTAGTCATAGTTCAGGAGTTGCCGCCTTTATTCTATTAAGTATAGTCGGATTTGCATCATGGGCTCACCACATGTATGCTTCTGGAATGTCCTTTACCGAAAAGACTGTATTTATGGTAGGCACGCTTGCAGCAGTTCCAGCATCTGCAATGCATGTCTTCAACTTCCTTGCTACTATGTGGGGAGGCAGAATTAGATTTACCACTCCAATGATGTGGTCAGTTGGCGGAATCGCCTTATTCTTCTCTGCAGGTGCTGGTGGTGTAGTAAATAGCGCCATGCCACTTGACTTTGTAACACATGACAGTTACTGGGTAGTTGGTCACTTTCACTTGTTTGTGATGGGAACAATAGCATTTGGTTCATTTGGATTTCTCTATTACATATTCCCATATGTAACAGGAAGAATGTATAGTGAAAAATGGGGTAATGTTCACTTTATCACATCATTTATTGGTGCAGTAATGGTATTCTTTACACAACATGTGCTTGGACTTTACGGAATGCCAAGAAGAATTTTTGACTATCCACCAATCCCAGAATGGATTGCAATGAACCAATTTGTCTCTATTGGCGGAATGCTACTTGGCGTTAGCGCTGCAATTTTCCTAGGAAATATGATCTATAGCGCTGCTAAAGGAAAAGAAGCCAACATGGATGATCCTTGGGGAATTGGAGGCAAGTACTATTATCCATATCAACGAAAGAACCCACATCACTAGGTAATTGCCATGAGTTATGCTGAACACATAGAACCAATATTCAGAACTTCGCCTCAAAGAGTAGCTAAGATGATGGCAATAATGCTAGGAATCAGTGCAGTTGGAGCTGTAATATTCTTTGGAATGTGGGATTATTGGATATCTACACCACCTGTTGCAGGACTAGGTCCAGCAACACAACAACCTACGGCACCGGCAGCTGTAACAGGAAAGGAAATTCAAGTTTCCTTGTCATTTGTAGAGTCATCTGATTTTAGGACACTCGCATTTAATGCGCTGCCAGGAGAACCAAACAATAATCCAGACATTATTGGTAATGTAGGTGATAAAATAATATTTGATGTTATTAATAACGGAAAATCATTTCATGCATTTGGAGTAACTCAGGAAGAAGAAGGATTTAGTGGAATTATTGCTGGATCGGAAATCGCAAGCGCAAGCAATCCATTAAAACCGAATCAAAGCGGTCAGTCTGAGTTTATTCCTACAAAAGAAGGTACATACTACTACATTTGCACCGTTCCTGGTCACAGAGAACAAGGAATGGTAGGAAAAATCATAGTTGGTCCAAAACAATCCTCAGGAACCCAAACTGTAAACCCAACAGGAGTCAGTCATAACTTAGAATTCAATTTCGTAGAATCGTCTGACTTTAGAACACTAGGCTTTAATACACTTCCCGGTGAGGAGGGAAGCAATCCAGAAATTAGAGTAAAAGCAGGTGACTCTGTGACAATCAAAGTAACTAATACTGGTAAATCATTTCATTCATTTGGTGTTGTAACAAATCCTGAAGATTTCAACAGCATTGTATGGAATTCTGCTATAAGCTCTGCATCAAACCCATTAAAGCCAGGACAATCTGGTGAGGTTACATTTACTGCAGGTGCCACGGGTACATACTACTACATTTGTACTGTCCCTGGACATAGCATACAAGGAATGCAAGGTAAGTTTATCGTAGAATAATTTTGATTCTAAAATATCTGTCATTAACATCGCTAATAGTCCTCTACTCATTGATGTTTATTGGCGGATACGTTTCAGCAGCTGGATTAGGCCTTACCTGCCCTGAATGGCCACTGTGTCCTAATGGTATATTGCCTGATGATGAATATCTTATTGAATGGATACACAGATTTGTAGCTGCCACAACTGGAGCATTAGTAATTGCTACAGCAGTAGTAAGCTGGTATACTAAAAATTCTAACACAAAAATTAAACTCACAAGTACTTTGGCTGCAATTTTTGTAATAACCCAGATAACTTTGGGTGCTCTAGTAATAGATCTAAAATTACACTCCCTGCTAGTAGCAATTCATCTAGGAATTGGGATACTTTTATTTGCAATGGTATTACTAACAACTTTGTTTGCTTTTAGACTAGGAAAAGCAACTATCCAAACTAAGGTTTAGATTTAGTTTTAAGAATTTTTGGCAGATAAATATATCCCAAAATAGCCGCAAACCCAATACCACCTGCTGCAATCGAATATATGAAAATGTAACCAAACGGATTTTGTGTGCTTACATTAAAGGTGTATGTTATTATTCCACCATCTTTTGTGACATCATAAAGATCCACTCTAAAAATGTGGTTTCCTGGATTCTTAAACACATAATCTGTTTCCCAATGTCCACCAGCATGTGACTGGGGTGGAATCGTATCAATTAACTCTTCATTAAAAAATATACGAATTCCAATCGTGAATCTTTCTATCTCATTCAAGTCACGATCTGTTATTCGAAAAAGAATTTGTGACTTTTCTCCAACTGATGGAATTTCAGGAAGTGTTGCGATCTGAACTCTATAATCACCTATTGTTGATTCTGCTGAATTAAACAAAGAATGAGCATTTGCTTCATAAATTGTAGAAATAGAAAAGAAAATTAAAAAAACCAAAACATAAGACAACCACATTTTTCTGATTTTCATAATACCTCATCTAGTTTTACTGATTTATTATAGTGTAATTTTTATTCTAAAAATTTACAAAAGCTTTAAATCTAGACCGTCAAAACATCCAAACGTTGACCTCAATCCAGAAATCAATTGATATCAAGGCACCAATTAGCACTGTTTTTACCTATTTTGCAAGACCAGAACATGTTTCTGATCAAATGAGTGACAAAGGTGTAGGAATGACAGTTGTTCCAATGGATATCAAGACTGGAATGGGAGTTGGAACAACTTTTAGAGTTATAGCTGATTTTACTGGTAAAAGATTAGAATGGGATTGTGAAACTACGGAGTTTGATAGAGAGGAAAGAATTTCGGCAAGGATGATAAAAGGTCCTTTTAAAAAATGGCAGATCACTAATGAATTCAAAACACTAGGAGATAATCTTACTAGAGTGACAATGACAGTTGATTATGAAATGCCATATGGGCCACTAGGTGGAATAATCAACAAAATCAAGTTTGTAAAATCTGCTGAGAGGGGAATGGAAACCGCATTATACAAGGTAAGAGGTTTACTAGAAGGAAATGGTTCCATACCAGTTTACATCACACTTGATGCATACCAGAAACTTTTAGCTGAAAAGAAAAAGATGAATAACGTTCCAGTATCAACTGTTCTTACAGCCATTCTAGAAAAATACAATCAACTCGAAGCTAAAATTCAAAATTAAATTTCAATTTTTACTCAAGGTTAATAACGACTCTAACATTTGCTATTTTTGGGGTCTATGGCTCAGCCAGGTAGAGCACCGGACTCTTAATCCGGCTGTCGAGGGTTCAAATCCCTCTAGACCCGCTCATATGAACATTATTCATGAGTACATTTACAAGGTATTAACTTAGTATCAAAAGTACAATCATGAGGTCCATCAGATTTACTGGTTACAGGAATTTCTTTCATGCATTCATTATGTCTGCCTTTTTTACAAAACCAGCATATTTCTTGCATTGAATCAACGTCGCAGGATTCCATGACACATGTTTCATAATTTTAGATGTAAAAAACTTGTTCTAAATGTATTTGAGCCATGAAAGGAATCGATCGTCTTTTCCCATGACCACATCCATAAACGATTTTTGTAACTCTCGTGTTTTTGAACCGGGTTTACCATTCCCAATCGTTATTTGATCAATTTCTGTAACCGATTTTACTTCAGCAGCAGTTCCTGTCATAAACACCTCATCTGCCACATAAAGATCCTCTCTATCAAGATCTTTTTCAATTACCCCTTCACCATTTTCTTCAATTATTCGAATGATGCTATCTCTTGTAATTCCTTCCAAAATACCAGCTGTAAGAGGTGGAGTAAATGTCTGGTTATTTTTTACTATGAAAATATTTTCTGCACTTCCTTCTGCTACTTTGCCTTGATTGTTTAACATGATGGACTCATCATAGCCATCCTTTAATGCCTCAACTCTTGCAAGGGCAGCATTTGCATAGTTTGACGCAGCCTTTGCTTTCATTGGTTGCGAACGTGAATCAATTCTTATCCAACTTGAAACTTTGCACCTAGCACCAGATATTTTACCTGCTTTTGATTCTCCTATTTTCCATTCCCAACATGCTATTACAATATCTATTTTGTTTAGTGTTGGTGTAAGACCCATTGTGCCATATCCATAGTAAGCTATAGGTCTTATGTAACATTCTCTAAGAGTACTTGCTTTTACTGTTTGAATTATTGCATTCTCAATTTGTTGCTTTGAATATGGAATATCCATTGAATACATTTTTGCGGAATTGAAAAATCTTTCTACATGTTCATCTAATCTAAAAATTGCTGAGCCATTGGGAGTATTGTAGCATCTTATTCCTTCAAACACTGCAGTTGAATAATGTAACGCATGAGTCAGTACATGTACTTTGGCATTTTTGAATGGAACCAATTTTCCATTCATCCATATCTTGCCTACCTCTTTCATATGGAAATGGAAAATGTGTTGGTAATTTAAAGAATTATGAGATTTTGTTATTCTGTTGATTCAGCTTAACTACAATTTTTTTGAAATTCTAAAAATAATTTTAATTTTATTTTAATTGTCTTATAACATTTTTTACAGAATTAAATTTGACATTAAATTTGTAACAGTACTTTTCATACAAAAACTGTAAAATCTTCATTATCAAACCAGATATTACTAATTAGATCAATAGACTATATAGATCAAATCTAAATATTAAAAATGTAAATGATAATTAGCGCGTGTTTTGGGTAACGCCGGACTGACTCTAGATAAAGGTCCAAGAACAAACCCACTTTGGCACTACAGGTAAGGACCTGTAGAGCCAACGATGTTAATTTTTTAAACTTTTAATTTGTTAATGATTGTTCTTTCAGCATGAACCGCTTTTATAGCTCGTTCCATATTGCTGCCTGCATCCTCAATAACAATAATTATTCTTGATGTTTCTTCCTGTGCATCCATATTCAATATGTTCAGACCAGCTTCACCAATTTTCGAACTAGTCTTTGATGCGACTTGTTGAACCTTCCACATCTCATCACCAATCAAAGTAATGACGCCTCGATTATAGGCAATAGTGGCAAGAGAATCAAATCCAAGCATGTATTTCTCATTTCGTTTCACATAATCAGCATCTAGAAATAATATTCTTGCAAACTCTATTCCATCCTTTGTAAAAGGTGATAATATTACAAATTCACTGTAACGCTTATCATTTTCAAGTGATTCTAGTAACCTTTGTGCAGATGCACTTTCAATTCTTAAAATTGCACAATTCTTTTTTCCAGTGACTATTTTTAACGGATGACCGTTTTTCTCATCAGGTCTCCTTTTGATTATTGTAGTTTTTTTAGGATTTTTCATATCTGTAATTATGATGGGCATATCTACACCATGTTCTAAAATTTCCTTAATCGCAATAGGATCAAGGATCTTCATACCAAACATTCCAGCAAGCCTTGCTTCATTATAGGAAATCTGTCTGATTTCATCAAGATTCTCAGTTACAATTTTTGGATCTGCAGAAACTACCGAGCTGTCCTTCTCAAAATCAATGCTAGTTTCATATTTTTTATGAAGTAGAATCCCAATGTCAGCTGCAGTTCTATCAGAACCGCCTCTTTCATAAGTAGTCATAATCCCATCTTTTGTTTTACCAATAAAACCTCCAATGGAAATTACATCATTTTCCTGGAGTAGTTTTTCTAAAGGTTCTAACCTCTCAAATGATTCTGAGGCAAGAAAGTTGGTCGATTCTATATTATGGTCAGTTATTATCGGCCAAATATCAAAATCTACAGATGCAGATTTTATTCCTTGACTTTTCATAATGTAATTCATTACTTTTGATATCAAAATTTCGCCTGTAAATGCAAGTGTCTTAGAACGTATTTCATCAGCAAATTCTCCCTTTTGTTTTGCAACGTCCAGAGCAGCTTTTGATTTTTCTAAAAACATGTTAATGGTATTTTGGCATTCATCTTGGTAATTATCACCTACTAACTCGAGTATTTTTTCATATGCTCGTTTAATTTCATCAATGTCTACAGTTTGTCCTTTTTCAGCTTTTTTTCCTAATTCAAGTGCAATGTCAGTCAATGATCTTTTTTCACCTTCGTGTATAGTTAGCGGTGCAGAAAAAATTGCGATTACTTTAGACGATTTCTTTAATTCATTAATTCTTTGAAGAATAATTGGAATTGATATACCGTCTATTCCAATCGCACTCCCACCAAATTTTGCAATAACTAATCTGTTCAACAAGCGATAAAAAATTACATTCCCACTATTAATTATTGGGTTTATCGTTATGTTCGGTCACGAATCTATGTATTATATTGGCTGCTTTCATTGCACCATTATAGTTTAGAGGATTTCTTTTTGTAGTTAATTTTTCAGCAATTAATGATTCTAATTTGTTGATGTCTTCAAAAGAAAACCCTTCTTGCTTTGCATTATCTTCTTGTTCAAAATGATCTTTTATTGGTATGAAAATTCCAGGCGTTCCATAAGCTTTTGATTCATCAATTGTAGATTTTCCAGCAAGAGAAATCACAAGGTCTGCTGCATAAATTACCTCATGTAAGTTTTCTACAAATCCCAAATTTCGTATGTTTTTTGCAAATTCACTTTTTAACACTGGTCCGGTGACAATGACAAGTTCTACATCGTCTTTTAATTTAGGAAACACTTCTAGTGTTTTTTGTATTAAAAACTTTCCAGTGTCAGTTCCTCCAATACTGACAACTATAGTTTTTTTGTTAAAAGAAAATTTTTCCCTCAAATCTTCTCTTGTATATTTTGTTGTTCTAACAATAGGTCCTACATATCTGATATTTTCTTTATCTTGACCATTTTCTGGCAAAATTACAATGTCACATTTTTTCATAATTTCTTTCATGGAACGGTTCATTCTTTTTTCGATCAACGAACTAATTCCTTTTGTGAATCTAGTTTCTAAAATATCTGTAATCAATACTGTTGGTATTTTTTGTTTTTGTGCTATTGTTAGTGAAGCAAAATCCTCATCACTAACCACCAGTTCTGGTTTTTCGTTTTTTATAATATTGGACGAAACAAGTTTACAGTCCTTGTAATAATTGTAGTATTTCAATAGCCATTTTAAAGGAGATTGCAATGAACCATTTTGAACATTAAACTGTGATGGTGTATACACATTTTTAACACTGTAACCATGTTTTTTGAAAAGATCAGCTGCTGATACACCACTGATAAACAATTTTGAAATGTTTTCTAGATGCTGGGCAATTGCAATATCTCTTGTCGCATGTCCAAGACCTATGGGACTTGAAAAAAAGTAAATCGTTGTCATAAAATCTCTTTTGACAAACTCCATTTTTAGCTTGTTCAAAATTTTTCTCAAAGTTTAAATGGTTTTTAACGAGGTAGCTTGCTGGGCTCATAGTCCAGTGGTTATGACGTCGCCCTTACACGGCGAAGATCCGGGGTTCAAATCCCCGTGGGCCCATTCATACGTCTTGTTCGGGCCCTGCCCAATTTTTGATTTTGGTAACACATTTAATTTCAAAAACTGATTACAAGTAATGACTGATCTTTCTGCTAATGATAAAATGATCCTAGTTCAATATGCGATTGAAAAATATGAAAACGAACAGACACTTTTAGAAAAACTAAATACTATTCTTTCAGAAAAAGACATTCAAATAAGCATAGATACACTAATTGGAACTCAACGTGTAAGAAGAATAGGAATAGATGTTTTACAAAATAACGCTAGTCATACCGACATACCAGAACTTCCTGATAATCTAAAACCAATAATTGAAAATCTGTAAAATTAGAATCCTCTTAGTCCCTTTGGTCTTACAACCTCTGGATGATCTTTCATCCACGAAATCTTTTCAAGTATGGCATTTTTATCTTGAGGGAAAGTACCTCCAATTGTATAAGCATTTGAACCATGATTTGCTCTAAAAATAATTTCATCTTTCACATCTATTCTATCTATTAGGTCTTCAAGCTCTTCTAATGCTTCATTATCAGAAACTGGAATAAACGGTTCTTTGAACTTTATAAGAAATTCATCTTTTATACCATTTTCTAAATAAAGTGTTAGTGCTCCAACATAATGAGGTGTAATAGCATTAATTATTTCAGCTGTAGACTTTGAGTGTTCTTTTGAATATGTTCTTCCTCCAAGTCCCAATATTACCATACAAGATAGAATGTAACCTGCATCCATTGCTTTTTTGCAAGCTCTAATTATGGTTTGAGATGTTGCACCTTTTGTAACTTTTTTTAAAATTATATCAGAACCGCTTTCTATTCCCAAATAAAGCATTTGTAGTCCAGATTCCTTCATTTTTTTCAGCTCCGCTGGAGATTTTTTAAGTAAATTCATAGGCATTGCATAACATGACACACGTTCTAGATTTGGAAAATTCTTGTATAGGTATTCTACAATCTTAACCATATAATCAGTTTGAAGATTAAGAGCATCGCCGTCTGCAAGGAAAATTCTTTTTGTATCGGGTAATTGTTTTGCCATAATATCAATTTCAGATTTGACCTCATCCCATGGTCTTTCAACATATTCCTTGTTTCTGTACATATCACAAAATGAGCACTGATTAAATGAACATCCAAGCGTTACTTGAAATATTAACGAGTTTGCTTCAGAAGGAGGTCTGTAAAGTGGATATGCATAATTTAATGCCATCATTTTCTATCAAACTAAGATGTGTTTGTCTCTTTTTACCTTTACGAAAAATTGTATGCGTATTGTTATAATCTAACCATTTTTACCACAAACACCTTTTAGTGAACATAACAAGAGAGAATATGTAAAAAATATGGCAAATGATCCTCACGTTAAACGTCTTTTCTGGTTTTTATTTGCTGGTTCTAGAGGTGGTCTGAATAGATTACGAATTGTAAAAACAATTCGAGAAAAACCTCTTAACGCAAATCAACTTGCAAAAGATTTAGGGCTTGATTATAAGGCAATCCAGCATCATGTTAACGTATTAGAAAAAAATAACATCATAACAAAGATAGGTGAAAAGTATGGAATTACCTATTTTGTCTCAACATTTTGAAGTAAACATGGAGTCATTTGAAGAAATTGTTACAAAATTGGAAAAAAGTAAATAAGCGTTATTGAGGTGCGATTAACTAAATGGAACCTACTTCTGCAATTTTATCAGGCGTTTCAATTGCAAATATGATAGTACTTGGAATACTAATGTGCATATTTGGCAAAATGTATACAAAAACAAAGGCGCGTCTATCTCTAGGCTTGATAGTTGTTGCAGCTATGTTATTTTTACACAATGTTATTGGTTCTTATGCGTATTTTTCAATGCAACATATTTTTTCACCAGAAATATTTCCTTACATGTTGGGAGTCGGTATTACAGAACTTGCAGGATTATTGTTATTTCTAAAAATATCTATGGATTAAGGCAGAGTTTTATAACCGAATTCGAGTCTCTATCGCATGATCAAAGCAGGACGAGACGTAAAAGACATTTCAATAAAAAAAGAATCAAACATTGAGGAAATATTTGAGCAAATGTCAAAATCCGGAGGCTTTGAGGCAAGAAACCTTGCCGAAGGATTAGACATTCTAGCAACAATGATTCCTGATAAAAAATGTCTGAAATTTCTGTCATTTATTGCGGCAATTATCTCAACAGGTCTTCGTGGTGTAATCAAGGACATGATAAAAAACAGGTGGTTTGATGTTGTTATCACAACTTGCGGATCACTTGATCATGACATTGCAAGATATTTCTCAAATTACAAAGAAGGTGATTTTGCACTAGATGACAAACAGCTGGCTGATCAACATATACATAGACTAGGTAATGTGCTTGTGCCAATGGAAAGCTATGGCCCAATAATTGAAGAAAAGATGCAGGCCTTTTTAGAAGAAGAATACAAGGCAGGAAACAAAGAGATGTCAACTGCTGATATTACAAAAATGATAGGTCGTCATATGGGCGAAAACTCGTTATTGTATTGGGCATACAAAAATGAAATCCCTGTTATTGTTCCTGGTATAATGGACGGTGCTGTTGGAAGTCAGATTTGGCTTTTCACACAAAAGCACCATGATTTTAAACTAAATCTTACTGCAGATGCAGATCTTTTATCTGGTCTTATCTTTAAGGCAAAAAAATCAGGCGCACTAATGATTGGTGGGGGTGTACCAAAACATCACACACTTTGGTGGAATCAGTATAGAGATGGTTTAGATTATGCAGTATACATAACAACTGCACAAGAATTTGACGGGAGCTCAAGTGGTGCGCTAGTTGATGAGGCAATATCATGGGGAAAGGTAACACAAAATGCAAAGCAAACTACGGTACATGCAGAGGCAACAACAATTCTTCCGTTTCTATACTCTGCCTTGCTTTCAAGATTAAAATAGTAATATCATTAATAGCTAAAGAAAAATACTTGTGATTCTAAATTGTTGAATGGTTCGTAAAACAGAGCGAAAAAAATTTTCTATGAAAAGTAGATTA
>Ga0194119_10011410_pt1 | contig 11483 bp, 6 predicted proteins | sample TA2MahC100mmetaG_FD_148620 | JGI IMG/M metagenome (GOLD analysis project Ga0194119, IMG submission 148620) | Freshwater microbial communities from Lake Tanganyika, Tanzania - TA2015018 Mahale Deep Cast 100m | ecosystem: Environmental > Aquatic > Freshwater > Lake | place: Tanzania: Lake... | reverse complement strand
CAGGCCAGTACGTCCACCAGGGTGTAGGGCACGCCCAAAGCCTGGGCGGCGATTTGCGCCACCACCGTGGTAGAGCCCTGGCCCAGATCGGCGCCACCGATACGCACCAGGATGCGACCCTGGGGCATCAACTCCAAGACCACGCCGGCCGGCTCCGGCAGCCCTAGCCCCAACCCCACGTTCTTGTAGCAACAGCCCACGCCCACGCCGCGCCGCTGTCCGGGCGCGGGCGGCGGCAGTTCGGCCATGGCCTGGGCCACTTTCTCCTCGACCAGCCGCAGCGTCTCCAGAAAAGGGACGCTGGACGTGAGAACCTGACCAGTAGCCGTGCTGCTGCCTGGTCGCAGCCCGTTGAGGCGACGCAGCTCAAAGGGACTCATCCCCAGTTCCCCGGCCAGTTCGTCGAGAAGCGATTCTACGGCGAAGGCCGACTGGGGGATACCAAAGCCGCGCATGGCGCCGCAGGCCACGTTGTTGGTGTAGACCGAGAGCCCCTTGATACGCACGTTGGGAATGTCGTAGGGGCCGGTGGCAAAGAGGGTCGCTTGATCGAGCACGGGGATACCCGCGCTGGCGTAGGCGCCGGTGTCGGCCAGGATGTCACAAGTGAGGGCCAGCAGCCGGCCATCGCGGGTGGCGCCCAGGCGGAGGGTGTGCTCCATGGCGTGGCGCTTGGTGTGCCAGCGCAGGCTCTCGGCCCGCGTCAACACCATTTTGACCGGCCGACGCGTGCGATAGGCTGCCAGCGCCAGATAGGGGTGCAGGCTGAGATCATTGCGGGCGCCAAAAGCGCCACCTGGCGAGACGTGCACCAGACGCACTTGCTCTGGTGGCAGCCCCAGCACCTCAGCCACCATCCTGTGGTGGAAACCGACGGCCTGGCTGGCCATCCAGACGGTGATTACCTCACCCACCTCACCCACTCCCCCCTGTGCCCCCCTCTCCCTCTCCTGGCTGCGGCCAGGAAAGGGAGAGGGGGGTTGGGGGGTGAGGGTGAGGGCGGCCATGCCGGCCTCCGGCTCCAGGTAGGCATGCTCGACGAAGGGCGTGCGGAATGTCCCCTCCACGACCACGTCCGCCTGGGCGAAAGCGGCCTCCACGTCGCCTTTCTCTACGTGCGTACCGTACATCACGTTGCTGGGCCGGTCGCCGGGGCGCGGCGGGTGGAGAATGGGCGCATCCGGGGCCAGGGCTTCCTGGGGCGAAAAGACCCCCTCCAGCACGCGGTACTGGACGTGCACCTGCGCCACGGCGGCCCGGGCGATCTCCTCCGACTCGGCCACGACCAGCGCCAGCACGTCGCTGATGGAACGCACCCGCTCGCCTACAGGCACAAAGACCGGCTGGTGGGGGATGATGATGCCCTGGGCGTTGCGCCCGGGGACATCCTGGGCCGTGAGCACCGCCACCACGCCGGGCATGGCCGCCGCCCGGCTCGTGTCCAGGGTCAGCACTTCGGCGTAGGGATGCGCGCTGAAGAGGGCCGCGGCGTGCAGCATCCCCTCTGCCAGCCCAACAAGCTGGGGATCCCCTTCCCCAACAAGTTGCGGACTCCAGTCAGCGCCGTAGAGTTGCGCCCCAGTGACCTTAGCCACACCGTCCTTGCGCACCACGGACCGGCCCAACACCTCAGTGGCGTCCCCCAGCTCCAGCTCGATGTCCGTACCGTCACGGCAGGCGGCCGCCGCTCGCTGCACGGCGGCGATGATGGAGTTGTAGCCGGTGCAGCGGCAGAGGTGTCCCTTGAAGGCCTCGCCGATGTCGGCCTCGGTGGGGTGGGGGTTCTCGTCCAGGAGGGCCTTGGCCATCACGATCAGCCCCGGCGTGCAGAAACCGCACTGCACCGCCCCCTCGGCCAGAAATGCCTTCTGGATGGGATGCAATTCCCCGTCCGGCCCGACCAGCCCTTCCACGGTGAGCACGGCGTGGCCCTGGGCCTTCCACGCTGGGGTGAGGCACGACGCCACCGGCTTGCCGTCCAGCAGGACCGTGCAAGCACCACACTCGCCCTCCCCGCAGCCGACCTTGACGCCGGTCAGGTGTAATTGTGCCCGTAATACGTCAACCAATTTCGCGTCCGGAGACACTTCCACTGTAACGTCTTGGCCATTGACGCGCATGGTTAATGAACTCATCAACTCTCCTCTTGTGCGTCCCTAAGCAATAAGTCCCCCGGGAGCGTATCGCCTTGGGGACCTGTAGTAACGATTTTAATCGTCGTTCCCGCGGAACGGCGACTCAAGTCGCTACTACGTCCGCGCATAATGCCTCCGGTGGCATTTTTGGCATGTCCCAAACTCGTGACGCTCCCGTCCCCCATCACTTTCCGGTTTCCAGGTATTCGTATAATCGTTGCACGCTCCACTGTGGATCAATGCCCAGCTTTTCCAGGGAACGTCCTTCCCGGCGAAAGTCGCGGCCAAGCAGCCCCCCGGCAATTGTGACCAGGGCCTCGCTGACCGGGGTGGGTACGCCCAACATGCGGCCTAACTCACAGTACGTAAACAAACCATAGGGGATGTCCTCGGTCAAATGGCGCGTGTTCAGTTTGAACGGGCCTTCACAGATCTCCAGTTTCTCCGTGTGGATGGCGTCGTAGAGGGGCAAGACGCCCTCGTTCTCCCGACCGGCGGGGTTCCAGCCCACGTGGTAGATTTCCTCTTCCAGGGCGTACGCCGTGATACCCAGGGCCTGGGAGATCGCCAGGCGCTCCCGATCCACCAGCCGGATCAGGTTGACCACCGCCGCGGTGTTGGCCGTCTTATCGAAGAGGCAGAAGGTCGGATCGCCGCGTTCAATGCGGGCCGCATTGCAGATCATCGGTGGCGGGTGGGTGAGGGCGTTGTAGTCGACTAGGATGGATTCCAGCACACTCCTGGCCGGGCGGATGGCATAGGTGGGGAAGACTGTCTGAAGCGCGGCCACCACGCGAGCAATCAGTCGGCCAGGGAAGGCGGCCGTGATCAACTCCATCACTCGCCCTTCAATGCGCACCAGTGTCGGCCCCATGCGGGTCGCGCCGTAGGGGAGGGTGTTGGTGTCACCCAGGGCTACATCGGCGGTGACACCGGCATCGTGGAAGACCTTGCCGTAGATCAGGCACGCCCCACCCTTGCCCCAGGTGACGATGGTCTGGCCGTCTGCCACGTAGGGGGCGCAGGTGCGGGCAAAGACCTCGTGGGCAAAGGCCGGCACCGGGTTAAAGACGAAGGTGGCGCCGTGCAGGGCCTCGGCGATATTGGTCGTGATGGTGTCCAGCCTGGCAAAGCCTTCGCCGATGATCTCCAGGCCGCCTCGCTCCTGGATCGGCCGGAGCAGGTGTCCGAACTCGGGCAGGTCAAAGAGGGCCACGGAATGGCCGCGCAGCGTCAGGTCGGCGGCCGCGGCGCAGCCCCCGTTGCCGGCGCCCAGGATGGCGATACGTGTCATGGCTATCTCCCATTGGCCCAGAACTTATCCGCGCTCCCCAGGATCATGCCTCTGTCTTTCTGTCGCCCACTCGTCTATCTTGCCGTCCCGGATCACCACCCCGTACACCCGTTCCGCCGCCTCCACACTCACGTAGCCGTTGCGCACGTCGTCCAGCACAGCCGCGGGATCGCGCTGCAGCGGGTTGCCCCAGCCCCCGCCGCCCGATGAGTAGACGGTGTAGGTATCGCCTGCCTTGAGCTGGCGCATCCCCTTGGCCGGCAGCACCTCTTCGCCGTCCGTGCCCTCGTTGACCAGCAGGCGATTGGTGCTGCCAGGGAGGCCACCGTACAGGCCGAAGGGTGGGTGCTGTACGCCATCGCCAAAGATCGCCAGGAAGGGGGCTTCATCGTAGAAGCGGATGGCGTAGCGTACCCCCAGGCCACCGCGGAAGCGGCCCGCGCCCCCGGAATCGGTCAAGAATTCGTGGTACTCGGTCACGTGCGGCATGTCCAGCTCATTGGTTTCTATGTTGGGCGCAGTAAGGCCACCCAGGTCAATGCCATCGCCGATGTAACTGGGGCCGTCCTGATAGGGCATGGCCCCGCCACCACCCATGCCACAGAAAGCGTAGCCGACATAGAATTGGCCGCGGCGCGGGTCTATGCCGGAAATGGCCGGGCCGCACCAGCGGTTCCAGGCCGCCGGGGCGCGCTCGGGCAGCGCCTGGGAGAGCGCCATGTACATCGCTTCCAACACCGCGCAGGCCGTATCCAGGGTGCAACTGGCCACCGGCACGGGCGGCAGCGGGTTGACCAGCGTCCCTTCCGGCGCGGTGATGTGGATGGGTTGATAAGCGCCCTCGTTGTGCGGCACCTCCTGGCTGACACAGGTCAGCACCGCCACGTACACCGACGTGCAGGAGTTGGCAAAGGGGCTGTTGATGAAGCCAGTGGTTTGGGGGTCGGTGCCGGCGAAATCCACCCACATCTCGTCCCCGGCCACCTTGACGGTAACCTTGACCTTGATGTCGTGCCGATCAAAGCCGTCGCCATCCAGAACCGCCTCCCCCTCGTAGACGCCAGGGGGAATGCGGGCGATTTCGGCGCGCATCATCTGCTCGGCGTAGGACTGGATGGACTCCAGGATCTCTTTGAGCCGTGCCGCGCCAAACTCATCGGCCATCTCCAGCAGCCGCCGCTCGGCCACGTGGCAGGAGGCTACCTGCGCCCGGATGTCACTCTCAAACAGATCGGGCAGGCGCGTGTTGATCTTGAGCAGGTCAATGATGAACTGGATAGGACGGCCGTTCTCGTAGATACGGATGGGGGGAATGCGAATCCCTTCGTGGAAGATCTCTTTGGCCTCCGGGCTGTAGCTACCGGCGACCATGCCGCCCACGTCCAGGTGGTGGGCGCGGTTGATAGCCATGAAGAGCAACTCGCCCTGATAGTAGATCGGCTTGACCACGGTCACGTCGGCCAGGTGCGTGCCCCCGGCGTAGGGATCGTTGATCAGGTAGACGTCGCCCGGCTTCATCTCGTCACGGAAGCTTTCGACGATGGCCCGGGCCGCCATCATGGATGAGGCCGTGTGCGAGGGCACGCCGTCCACCTGGGCGACGATGCGCGGTGCCCAGTCACAAATCGCACAAGAGAAGTCGTGCACCTCGGCGAAGATGGGCGAACGAGAGGTGCGCATCATGGTCAGGCCCATCTCCCTGTTGATCGTCCCCAGGCGGTGGAAGACGACGGATAATGTTATGGGGTCAATGGTTTGTGTTGTCATCAGTATCCTCTGCTCTGCTCCGACCGCTCCTCGCCACGACGGTAGGGCCAGGGCCCTGTCAAAGTCCGCATTTCGTCATTGCGAGAACCCCATGCCGTTGGGCGGCATGCGCAAAGACAGAAACTGTTATGCTGAGCGCAGCGAAGCATCTCAGCCCATGAGGGGGCGAGACTCTTCGCTGCGCTCAGAGTGACAGGGGGAAGTTTCTGAGCAGCGCAGAAGCCGCAGCCCTGAGCCGCAGCGAAGGGGAAGCAATCTCTCTCATGGCACAACGGTGAGATTGCTTTGCTTCGTTCCTCGCAACCGCTCCGCTCCTCGCAATGACCCCAAAAGTGACTTTGACAGGGCCCTGCGGTAGGGCTAGGTAGTCTGAGCATTGACTTCGATTACAACATTCCCCAGCCGGTCAATCTCGGCCAGGTCCTGGGGGCAGATGACGATGGTGGTGGTGACCTCTTCGATGATTGCCGGCCCGGCGAGGCGGTTGCCGGCCTGTAGCCGGCGGCCATCGTAGATGGGGGTATCCACCCAGCCGCGCCCCTCCCCAAAGTACGCCGGGCGCCGCTGCTTGATGGCCGCACTGGCATCGTGGCCGCCGGCCGGCCAGGAGGCCAGCGGCGTCTTGGGGATCAGGCCGGTGCCCGTCAGGCGCACGTTGATGGACTCCAGGGAACTCTCTGGCTCGCTGTACAGGAAGAGCCGCTGGTGGGCGGCGTGGAATCGCCTGGCGATCTCGGGCAAGGTCTCCGCCGTGACCTCGCCGGCAGGGATGGGCACCGCCACCTCGTGGTGCTGGCCCAGGTAGCGCAGGTCCATGCCCCGCTCAATGGTGATGCGGTGCGGCGGGATGCCCTCGGCCGCCAGGGTACGACGGGCCTCGCCCTCCATCTCGCTGAACGTCTGATTCAGGCGGGCCAGGTCCAGGGCGGCGAATGGTGTCCACATGGTGCGGACGTAATCGTGCTTCAGGTCGCTTTCCAGCATGCCCAGAGCGCAAAAGACCGAAGCCGTCTTGGGGACAATGACCCGGGGGATGCCCACGATCGCTGCGATCTGGGAGCCGTGCAATGCCCCGGCACCACCTGCCGCCACCAGGGCAAAATCGCGTGGGTCGTGGCCGCGCTCCACACTGACCACCTTGGTGGCGTCGGCCATGTTGGTGTTCACCAGGCGATAGATGCCGTAGGCGGCCTCGGTCACGTCCAGGCCCAGGGGATCGGCGATGTGGCGGCGGATGGCCGCGGCGGCGGCCTGGCGATCCAGGCGAAACTCGCCACCCAGGTAGAAATCGGGGTTGATGTAGCCCAGCACCACGTTGGCGTCGGTGGTGGTCGGTTGGCTGCCGCCCTGGCCGTAGCAGGCCGGCCCCGGAGCGGCCCCCGCCGATTGCGGCCCCACCTTGAGCATGTGGCCCTTGTCCAGCCGGGCGATGGAGCCGCCCCCCGCGCCGATGGTGTGGATGTCAATCATGGGCAGGGCCACCCGATAACGGGCGATCTCCCCCTCGGTGGTCAGGGCGTAGGCGCCGTCCTTGATCAGACTGACGTCGTAACTGGTGCCCCCCATGTCCATGACGATGAGGTTGGGCAGCCCCAGTTGGGCGGCGAAGAACATCCCCCCCACGGCCCCGGCCGATGGCCCGGAGAGCAGCGTGGCTGCGCCGTGCTCCCGGCCGTAGGAGGCCGACATGATGCCGCCGTTGGACTGGGTGATGAGTACCTCGCGCTGCAGGCCCGCTGCCGCCAGCTTGCCTTGCAGGTTGCGCAGGTAGCGCCCCAGGATCGGCCCCACGTAGGCGTTGACCGCCGTGGTGGAGGTGCGCTCGTACTCCCGGATTTGCGGCAAGATCTCCGATGAGATGGAGACGTAGCACTCGGGGAACTCCTCCAGGATGATCTCCCGGATGCGCCGCTCGTGTACCGGGTTGAGGAAAGAGAAGAGCGTGCACACGGCGATGGCCTGCACCCCCTCGGCCTTAAGGCGGCGCACGGCCTGGCGAGTCTCCTCCTCATCCAGGGGAGTGACGACCTGGCCGGCGTAGTTGAGTCGCTCCGTCACGCCCAGGCGCAGATAGCGGGGGATGATAGGCGGCGGTGGGGCCAGGGAGAGGTCCCAGATGTTCTCCTTGTGCGCCCGGCGCATCTCCAGGGCATCGCGAAAGCCCTTGGTGGTGATCAGGCCAGTCCTAGCGCCATTGTACTGCAACATGGTGTTGGTGGCCACGGTCGTGCCGTGCACCAGCAACTCCACCCGGCCCAGGAACTCTTCCATGCTCAGGCCAAAGGCGTCGGCAGCCTTCTGCAGACAATTGAACATGCCCATAGACGAGTCGGCCGGCGTGCTCAGGGCCTTGAAAATACGCATCTGGCCGTCGTCGGTGATCACCACCCCATCGGTGAACGTGCCGCCGATGTCTATGCCGACGCGGAACGACGTGTTGCGTGTTGCGTGTTGCGTATTGCGTGTCATAGTATGTCGCCTCTGTGTACTTGTCTCCTTGTCTCCTTGTCCCCTTGTCTCCTTGTCTACCTCGCCCTACACCGCCCCCGCCCGCTTCCACAAGGCCGTCGTCTGCTCCACCACCTTGCGCTGCACCTCTTCCTCGTCTACGTTGACCAGTTTGTGCTCCCGCACGACCACCTGGCCGTCTACCAGCACCGTCTCCACGTCGGCACCGTCCACGTCGTTGATGAGGGTATCGTAGAAGAGCTGCGGCAGCAGCGGCGAGGGCTGATTGGGCTTGATGATGATGACGTCCGCCTTCTTGCCCACCTCCAGGGAGCCGATCTCCTGCTCCATCTGCAAGGCTTTGGCCGCATTGGTGGTGGCCAGGTCAATGGCCTGGAAGGCGGGGATGACGCCTGGGTTGTGGTGGTGAACCTTGTGCAGCAGGTAGGCCATGCGGATGTACTGGAAGAGGTCCAGGGTGAAGAAGCAATCGTGGCCCAGGCTGACGGTGATGCCCTGGCTCAGCATCTCCACGATGGGGGCCACGCCGCTGCCGCCCAGCATGTTGCTCATGGGCGTATGCGAGACCTTGACGTCGTGCTCTTGCCAGATGGCGATCTCCGGCGATGTCATGTGGATGCAGTGCACGGCCAGCACGTCGGGGCCCAGGAAACCCGTATCGCGCAGCACGACCGGGGCCGTGCGGCCGTACTTCTCCACGAGCAGCGGCGGTGGCACCTCGGCCACGTGGATCACCAGCCCGGCCCCCAGTTCTGTGGCCATACCCCGCACCCGCCGCAGCATCTCTTCGGAGGCGGTGTAGGCAGTGTGCACGCCGATGCGCCCGCTGAGGCGGCTTTCCGGCCGGCCCTGGTGCTTCTGGAAAAAGCGTACGTTCTCGGCGATGCCCGCGGCGGCATTCTCCTGGCTGATGCGCTCGGTGGACTCGTAACAAAGGACGGCGCGGCTGCCCAGGGTCTGGATGGCCTCGGCGCTCTTGTCCAGGCAGCCGTCCACCACGCTGGGCGCTTCCACCATGTCGCAGACCGTAGTCGTGCCGCTCTTGAGCATCTTGCCGGCGGCCCATAGCGTCGTCCAGTAGATACTGTCGTAGGTGGTCTGTTCTTCGACGTCGGGCCACCACCACTTGGTCAGCAGGTCCATAAAAGAGTGGAATCGGGAGAAATCCACCGGCATATTGTGTCCCACCACACTGGGCATGTGCGTGTGCGTGCAGAGCAAGCCGGGCATCACGATCTTGCCCCTGGCGTCTAAGACGGTGCGCGCCCGGTGGGCCGCCTCTACCTGGGCTCGTGGGCCGACGGCGACGATGCGCTGGCCCTCGATGGCCACGGCGCCGTCGGCGAAGACGCGCCGCTGGGCGTCCTGCGTACCGACCAGACCGCCCGTGATGAGTACGTCGGCCATTGGTGACCTCCTGTGGTACTTATTCGCCGCTGAAACCTTAATCGAAATAGGCAAAGCGGATGGCCCGCACGGCGCAGACGTCCCGGCACAGGCCACAACCGTAGCACTTGCTCACGTCGGCGTGGGCCAGTTTGTCGTCAGCAACGTGGATCGCCTCATAGACGCAGGAAATCTCGCACTGCCGGCACCCGGTGCAGCGCTGAGGGTCAATGATCGGCGGCTGCGGCCCGGTGATGGCCACCAGCCCGCGCTGGCGTCGCGCTTCTATCTTGCGCTGCGCCAGTCCGATGAAGTCACTCACCTCGCTGTAGCCGTGATCGGCGACCCATTGGTCAATACCGGCGACGATTTTGCTAAAGGCGCGTGCGCCCTTCAGGTGCCCCGCCGTCACCACGCCGACGAAGCTGGCGCCGGCCATGAAGTACTCCACGGCGTCCTCCGCCCGGGAGATACCGCCCACGCCGATCAGGGGGATGGAGACGTGTGGCGCCATCTCCAGGATCATGCGCAAGACGATGGGCTTGAGCGCCGGGCCGGTCAGCCCGCCGACCCCGCGCGGCCCGCCCAGGGAAGGCTCGCCGCTTTCGACGTCAATCTTGATGGCCGGGCCAAAGGAATCGGCACAAGTAATGGCATCAGCGCCTGCGGCCTCGACGGCGGTGGCCCACTGCAAAACGTTGGCGTGAAACAGGGCGCTGAACTTGACGATAACCGGCACGTCCACCGCGGCCTTCACCGCCCGCAGATTGGCCACGTAGGGAGCGACGTCGTGCACCTCGGTCGAAGGGCTGGTCAAGCCAGGGAACATGGCCGCCAGGATCTCCCCCATGTGCGGGCAGACGGTGGGCATCTCCACCATGGCTGCCCCGGCCGCCACGGCGCGCCGGGCCAGGTCGGCCGCCTCAGCGGGGTGCCGCCCGGCCAGGGAAGCGATGATGGGGATGCCCGCCTCTCTGGCCTGGGGTAACTCGCGCCCAAACCACTGCTCCGCCGGCAGCGTGGAGCCAAAGACACTGTTGAGAAAACCCCCCTCCATCGCGGCGAAGCAGGGGCGCACGTCCGGCACGGCCTGGGCGACAATGGTCTTGGTAGTGATAGCGGCCACGCCTTCCCGACTGGTGCGGACGATCATATCGCCGTCAGCACCGTGGCAACCGGCGGCCACAATGACGCGGTTGCGCAGCGGCACGCCGGCCAGGGTGAGAAGGGATTTGACCATAAGCTATTCAAACCTCACGCTAAGCTTGGCTTGCAACTTGTCATTCAGGGCCATTACAAACCTGTCTTTGTTCGGTAGGCCAGGATTGTTTCTCATGGCCTGGTATACCTCGTCCACAGTGGTGGAAACGAAACGCCTGGCCGTGAGAGCCAGGCGATCACCCTTTTGCTCCAGATCGTACAAGGCGAACCGACAGGCGTATTCAGGAGAATAACCCTCTTGCTTGAAGCCGTAACGTTTGACCAAGTTGGCGTAGATGTATTCCTGGATCACCCAATAGCCTTTGACTTCCCATGCCTCATATACGACGCCTTTGTTCAGCAATTGGGTTATGGAGCGCTTGATGGTGTCATACGTGTTCATGTTAAAGCGATAGACCCGCCCACGCACGTCCTGCCCGGCAACAAAATCGCGTAGCCCTTGAACCAATTCTCCGGTGCTGGTGGTAGAGTCAGTCTGTAATTCTATGGCGACAAAATCGTCCACTTCAGCCTTCATCGGCTTATGCCGGACCAGAACGTAGTCTATGGAACCAACGTTAGGCAGCCGGACTTCAGGAAAAGGGATGACGTTGTTGAAATTGCCAAAGTAGTGCAAGGCTACGTCTTCCAAGATACGCGGTATGCCTTCTATGCTGCCTCGTTCTTCAAAACGAAGCGGACAGATAGCATAGAAATTGCCGTGGTGTGCCACCGAGCAAACAGCAAAGGGATGGTCAATCAGTCGGCTCTTCTTGCTACAAGCATGGTCTGTGAATGGGCACCAATGCCTCTGACGGGCACTCTGGGCCTCGTCGGACCTGTTGTCAGCAGGGTAGCCAAAAACTTCCGCTGGACGATTCCCTATGTTTTTTGTCACCTCGTCTCCCCCTGAATAAGCCTTCTCCACATAGCACGAATCTCAACTGGCGAATAGCGGCCTTCCAACAGCCATCCTAAGGCCGCACCACATTGTCGGCAGAAGGTCTCGCTATCTTGGGTATCGATCTTGGTCAACGGCAGCCAGCGGCCGGCTGACGCATCGCCGTCCAGAGCCAACACCAGGATAGTATCATGCCTGATAGCATTCAGATCCTTGATGTGCACAGAGATGGGATGCTCGGAGAAGACCACATAGGCGTTCTTCAATCTGAAGCCGGCCGACTTGAGAGCAATGGTCAATTCCGCCCAGGCGTTGGGGTCCCAGTGATGAA
>Ga0194119_10011409_pt1 | contig 11484 bp, 12 predicted proteins | sample TA2MahC100mmetaG_FD_148620 | JGI IMG/M metagenome (GOLD analysis project Ga0194119, IMG submission 148620) | Freshwater microbial communities from Lake Tanganyika, Tanzania - TA2015018 Mahale Deep Cast 100m | ecosystem: Environmental > Aquatic > Freshwater > Lake | place: Tanzania: Lake... | reverse complement strand
GGGAGAGAAGGACTAACTCGATGCCGAAACTCACACTCTCGCACTTCGAGGCGTCGATCCTGTTCGGCTTCTTGATTTCCATCGTCCTTGGCGTCGTGACCAAGAAAACCGACAAAGATCGGCTACACTACGGCGTGTATTGCTTCGCCTGTTTCATGGCCACGCTGCTTGGCTTGGCTTGGCTGATGAAACTCGGCCACGGTTAACGCACCACGCTATTCCGAACCGCGCCCGCATAGCGCTCCGCCGCCAATCGCACTTTCGCCGCGTCCAGCGTCAACGCCTTGCGCTGCTCCACTAGCAGCTTCCCATTCACGACGACATCGGTAACATCCGATCCCTTGAGCGCGTTCACCAACTGCGAGTAAACGTTGAACATCGGATACGCATGCGGCGCATCCAGGCTGACCGCGATCAAGTCCGCGCGCTTGCCCGCTTCGATCGATCCAATCTCTTTCTCCATTCCCAAAACCCGCGCCCCGCCGATCGTCGCCATTTCGACCACCGTCCGTGCCGGCAGCGTCTCCGGATCCATCGTCGCAATCTTCTGCAACTTGCCCGCTAGATCCATCTCCTCGAACAAGTTGAAGTCGTTGTTCGAGCCCGCCGGCCCATCCGGCCCTAAGCCCAGCGATACCCCCTGCTTCAGCAACTTCGCAACCGGCGCGATTCCGCTGGCCAGCTTCATGTTGCTCGACGGACAATGCGCGTCTCCCACCTTCTTCGCCGCCAGCGTGCCGATGTCGGCGTCTTCCAACCAGACGCCATGCGCCGCCACTGTCCTGCCGTCGAACACTCCCAGCTTCGCCAGCGCCGCCACCGGAGTCAGCCCCCGTTTGGCCTTCGATTCATCAAACTCGCGCTTGGTTTCCGACACGTGAATCAGTAGCGGAACCCCATATTTATTGGCCAGAGCCCTCGATGCTCGCAGCGTATCATCGGCGTTGGTGTAGATCGCATGCGGCGCCGGCGCGGCCGTAATCAACCGGTGTCCGGCGAACTGCTTGAGAAACGCTTCGGTCCGTGACAGCCCTTCGGCCGGCGTCTTCGCATCCGGCACCGGAAACTGAATGATCGTCTGCCCCAACACGCCGCGCATTCCTGCCTTCGCCGTTGCGTCGGCGATGACCTCTTCGAAGTAGTACATGTCCGTGTACGTCGTCGTGCCGCTGAGCAGCATTTCCAACACGGCCAGGTTGGTGCCAGCGCGCACGAAATCCGGCGTGACATTCTTCGCCTCTGCCGGAAAGATGTACTTCTCCAGCCACTCTTGCAAACGCAAGTCGTCGGCCACGCCGCGCAGCAAACTCATGGGCGCGTGGGTATGCGTGCTGATCAGCCCCGGTGTAATCAGCGCATTTGGACGGTCAATGCGCTTGCGAGCCTTGTACGCCTTATCGATCTCAGCGCGCGCGCCAACGGCGACAATCCGCTCCCCGCGCACCGCCACCGCGCCGCCGTCGATCACCCGATATCCGCCATCCATCGTGACGACATGTTTGCCCGAGACAATCAAATCCACCGGCTCCGCGGCATACAGCGACAACCCCAGACTAACCAAGATTCGAAACATCGAACGCCTCCGGCAACAACTGCTTCATCAAGAACTCCCGCCTCTCGCCGCGCAAATTGACCAGCACCACCGGCACATCGCCGCAAAACTCCCACAAGATCTGCCGGCACGCGCCACACGGCGGCGTCAATGCTGCCGCATCGGTCGCCACCACGACGCACGCGAAATCCCCAGGCCGCGCACCCTCGCTGACCGCCTTGAACACCGCTACCCGTTCCGCGCAAATCGTCAGCCCGTAGCTGGCGTTCTCCACGTTGCAACCACTTACCACCGAGCCGTTCCGCAGCAACACCGCCGCGCCCACTTTGAACTTCGAGAAGGGAGCGAATGCATTCTCACGCGCCCGAATCGCGGCGTCGACGGCGGATTCCATCTCAGCCCCGCAACCGCGGCACAACCGCCTTCAACAGTTCCGTAAACCGCGTGCGCACCTGGCGCCCCGTTTCCAGAACTTCTTCATGATCGATCTTCTGATCCAGTACACCCGCCGCCATGTTTGTGACACAAGAGATCGCCAGCACCTTCAGGCCCATGTGATTCGCCACGATCGCCTCTGGCGCTGTCGACATGCCGACTAGGTCCGCGCCGATCGCCCGCAGATACCGGATCTCCGCCGGCGTCTCGTAGGAAGGTCCCGATAGCGCCGCGTAAACGCCTTCCGGCAACGTGAAGCCCAGTGCCGCCGCCGCTTCCTTAGCCAGCGCCCGATACTCCTTCGAATACGCCTCGCTCATGTCCGGAAACCGCGGACCCCAGTCGTCCTCATTCGGCCCAATCAGCGGGTTCGTTCCTTGCAAGTTGATGTGATCGGAAAGCGCAACCAGCGCGCCCTGACTGTAGCTTAAGTTGATCCCGCCGGCCGCGTTCGTCAGAACCAGCGAATGTATGCCAAGCGTGTGCAGCACGCGTGTTGGAAACGAAACGCGCCGCGCCGAATAGCCCTCGTACAGATGCGCGCGACCCGCAAGCACGATCACCGGCGTCGTGCCGAGAAGGCCAGACACCAGCTTGCCGGCATGGCCAATCGCGGTCGAGCCCGGCCAGTGCGGAATGTCGCCGTACGGAACTTCGACACGCGCCGTCAGCTCATCGGCGAACGCGCCGAGCCCGCTGCCCAGCACCATCCCCACCGCCGGTTCCACGCCGCCGATCTGCCTGCGTACGACCGCAGCCGCCGCGGCGGCCTGTTCTCGAAGAGAGCTCATAACAATAACCCCGCAATACACGCCGACATGAAATTCGCCATCGTCCCTCTCCAGGCTGACACGAATTCCTTCGATCCGCTAGGGGGTTGGTGAAATTGCTTTGACACCCTGCCAGACCTGGCCGAAAATCTTGAAGTCGAACCCGGTCATCACGAAAAATCCACCCGATGGCGGCGTTCGAACCGCGGTAACCGGCGTGTTCCCGCTTAGTGGCAGAGGCTTGGTCAGATCGACGTTCTGTGCCAGTTTTTGCACTTCTCCAAGGTGGTATCCGGCTGCGATGTGGACGCCCAGCGCCGGTTCAACCGCCGCGCCAATATAATAATTATTGGTCTTATTCACCGAAACGCCTCCGAACGCCCCAGGTCTCCACTTGTTCTTATACGCTCCCGGAAAGCTATCCTTCGCGTGACCCAAATAATAGTGTACTCCCACCATGTAGTGGATTTGTGGGCGCGTTGCCGACGCCTCGACCACACACAGCACCGTCGCATTGGGCGCTGGACAGTTTTGATTCGCGAACGTCCTTTGCTGTAATGAGCTGAATCCGAATCCGCCGACCAATGCGGCGTGCCATAGTTTATGTACGTCCACCCGGCCCGAAGCGACCTCGTCGACCTTGGGCGTTGGCGCGGCCGAGCCGCTCGCGGGTGGCGGCACCGCCGGATTCAGATTTCCGCCGCCGCCCGCCGCCACCGTTCCCAGTGTTCGAACACCCGACGTCTCCATTCGAAACAGCTTAAATGTCTCTTCTTTCTTCAGCGCGTACGTCACTTCCAGGTTCCCGCTATCCGTCAGCGTGCCCGGAATAAGCACCGGCTCGCTCACTCTGCTGCGGGTCCACGTTGAATTAATCGCTCCAAAAAGGTCCGCGAGATCATTGTTAGCCACGCGCAAACGACCTGCGAAATTCAAGTGTGCGGTATTCGCCCCGCCCCAGGCAATCCTCGGCGACGGCGGTAGCGCCATTCCGGCAACCGTGCTGATCCCATCCTGTTCGGCCGCGGACGCCGATGAAATCCGCGTACCGAGACTAGTCTTGTTCAGTAATGCCATCAAAGTGTTGAGCTCGGCATCGTCAATGTTGCCCGGACTGGTCGTGCGGAGCTTGTCGGCAATTTCCTTCCGCAGCTCAAGAAATCGCGTTCCGCCCTGGAAATTTCCGGCCATTGCCAACCAGGCGCTCGCTTGCGCGCTCGCCGCCGAAGCGATCTCCACTGCGGATCTCCATTGAATTACCTTGCGCTCATAGAGACGGATCTCCGCCAACAGAGCGTCTAACTCCGTCTGGAAAGACGTTGCGGCGACTCGTACCTGAAATTGCCGAAAGTCCGAATTCAAAACATCGAGCAGGCGCAGTTCGTCGACAAACGGCGCCTCGTTTACCAACGAGAGTGCGGTCACGCGCGTACCTCGCGCGGCAATGTGGTCGATTAAGCCCTCGAGTGTCTGGCTAGTGGTCCGCGCGATGCCCTGCGTTCCTCTTAGCTCGGCTATCCGCGCGACGAGGTCCGCCGTCTGCTCGTTGAGCGTACTTACTGCTGAGGCCATCTCTTGGTGCGCCTGCCTGAGTTTTCCAGACGTCGTTTTTTCGTCTTTTTCGTTGAGCAATTCCACCAGCACATCCGCGAACTTGACCTCCGGTATCGTCACTGCGGCCGTCGGGCTGCCGGAACGTGTTCCCGGCGCTGCGCCCGTGTTCTCCTCGAGTGCCTTAACCTGCGCGGGATCGATGCCACGAATTTCGATGGTCCCGCTACCAATGGAGATCACGTTTTTCACGACGACCGTGTATTTGTCGCCAAACCTCCGGTTTACAACACGTACGTCAAACGCCTTACGAGTAGCCGTTGCCACCGGCAACGGCGCGCCGCAGGCGGGCGTTGGTGTCACCACGAATTTTTGTTGAACCATCGTCGCCGCCGAGGCGTCGAAGCACACAACCAAACGTTTCGTAAACTCCGGCTGTTGCGCAAATCCCGGTGCGGCCGCCAGCGCGGCCCAGCCGCAAATCTTGTAAATGACTTTGCTCATAATGGTTTCCTCGTACTTACTGCAGAGTTGGATCTCCCAGCACAATAAACTGACGCTGCGTCTTTGTCCGATAGGGCTCGGTGCCGGCGAAGCGCTCCAGCGCTTCCGAAAGACTTCGCCCAACTGGGTATCCCGCCGCTACCAGATTCCAGAATTCCCTTGCTACGTGGTCGGCGTTTGACGGATCTTGGTCCGGGCCCAATTGCGATCCAAAGACCAACCCTGTGCCCGCCACGACACAGGCCGCGCCCGCTTCCATCATCGCCAACGCGCACGACGTAGATGCCGTCTTCCCATCCAAAACGCCGCCATAGCAGGTTTCGGCGAATACCGTCGATCCCGGTAGTACAGCCCGGCGAATCGCGGCCGGATCGAGCGCCGTCACAAATTCCCCGCGCGCATCGCTGAAGCCCTTCCAATTCGGGTCGTCGCTAAACCCGTGCACGTTGATGTGGACGAACCGGCATTCTATCTCCGCTTGATTCCCCGGTGCCAGCCGCCACCCAGGCGCGTACTGCCGGTTGGTGGGACTCGGCATGGCGTCCGCGATCGTTGCCGCCGCCGCCCACTCCCGATTGGTGAGCGCGAACGACCCGGTCGAAAACGGCCGCCGCGCGCGGTTGTTTTCGGCGTGTTCCAATATCCGAACGAATCCCCCGCTTCGGTTCGTGCCGTCGTCCGGGATGCGCCCAACCGGTACTCCCGTTTCGGAAATTCTTCCGTAGTCCCGATCGCTGGCGACGAACCCATCCGGATCGATGATCCGGCTCGAAACCGGATTCGGTTCGACAAAATGAGGGATGAGTCGCGGGCCGCCGAGGAGGACTACCGCTTCGATACCTTCCAAGACCCCGGCAATATTCCGGATGGAGGCGGCGATCTGACTTGGATCAAATGCCGTGCAACGAAACCCGGCGGGGAGGCCGTTGGCGCCCAGTGACCGGTGACTGTCGATATAGACCAGCATGGTTCGTTGTCCAACTGACGCTCCGCTCCACCTTTCGGCCTGAAGTTGTATTTGTTCGGTCCCATCCGGGCCAAACACGTCCAACATTCGCGACTCGATTCCTATGGCCAGTATCATTGCGGCTTCTCGATCTTCTTCAGAATCTCTTCAAGCCGGCTGAGAACCGCTTTGTTCTGGTCGATGTCGAGCGCCATCGCCGCCTCGCTTCTCGCGACCGCTTCTTTTTGGGCCGCGGTCAGCAAGTCGACGCTGGCCTTAACCTGCTCCTTCACCGCTTTCGCGAGCGCGTCTTTCAGCGTGAGCGTTTGTTCCTGCGCTTTTGCTTCGTCTTCCTTCGCGGCGACCAGGCGTCCCAGAACGAGCTGTTGTACGCCCGAGCGGAATCGATGAAATCGCTCGATTCCAGCGACCAGCAGGAGCGTTGGCAAGACTGCGAACCAATGCCAGGTCGATTGCACCGAGACCAGCCAAAATATTAGGAACGGGAGCAATAGTAGAGCGACTAAGATTAAGAGTTGAAACTTTTCCCCGGCGCGCTTTCGCTTCGAGCGGCTTTCTTGGCTACCCTCGCTGCTGTCCGCCATTGCCGCGAACGCAAAGAGGGCACCAAACGATGTAAGGCCCAGGAGCGCGTTCATGGCGGAAGCTTGCGATGGAACACAGCACCCTTGGCGAAGGTGCCAGCTTACGCCCAATCCGATCAAAGGTAAGTACATTCCAGCCGAGATGTCAGATTGCCGCAAATACGAAGTCTCGAGTTCTTCCAGCTCCGCCCGCGAGATTATTTTCTTGCCGACTGCGTATTGCGGGTACAAGATCGCATTCGGATCGAGTCCCGACGCTATGGGATTCGCGTGCACCTGCGCGGCGGAGTACATCACAGCGCGTCCGAACAATTGATTCAATATTCCGGCAAGTTGGTCGTTAAAAACTAGCCCAATCAGCGCACGGTTGAGTGGCTCGAGCAGCATTCCGCAAACGACAGCGAGCACTATCAGTCCTAGAAGACTCTGGGTGACCGACTGAATCGCATTGTCGATTGTTGAAGCGGCGGGAGCCGCTGTCGCTGGCGGCGTTGAATCCAGCCCCGCATCAAGCGCCGTCCGCTCCGCAGTCTTTCTGATCTTTACGTCGTTTAGGCTCGCCTTTTTGCCTCCGCCGTTTTCAAATCCGCCTTGGCACTGGCAATGCTCCCGAGCGCCGCGCTGGCGCGGCGCTCGGCTTCCCCGACCAGCGGGCTCTTCTTGACCGCGTATTCGCGGGCGTTCCTGGCGAGCTCTTCCGCCGTGGTTTCGAGTGTCTTGAGCTGCGCTTCTTTCTTCCCGATTTCCTTATCCTGTTCGATAATCAATGGGGCGAGTTCTTCCAAGCATTGATCGACGACGCCGAGTCTCTGGTTGCGTCGTATTCTGCGGTCCAGTTCGGTTTCTGATGCAGGCTGAATAGGCGCTGGAATGCGGCATTTTTCCGGAATGGACGCTTTGGCGTCCGAAGCGCTCGGAGTCGGAGCGGAGGGCTTCTTTATCTCGGGCGCATTCGTAGCCGCAGCGGGAGGCTGCTTGCCATCGATGCAAGTTTTCGAGTCGGATGGCCTGAACAGCCAGATTCTCAGACAAGAATCCTTGCCGTCCGACGACGGAACCGAGATCAAGAAAATCGCCAATGCGGCAACAATCCCTGGCGCCGTCACCGCCGCCGCCTTCGGAAGGTTCAGTATGCTCGCAAGTCGTGTGATTAGCTCATTCATGTTAGTCGCCGTCCGCGCGATGAAGTGTCTCTTCTTACAAACCCTACCACTGTAGTCTATTAGCGTAAACTTGTGAGCGATCGTGACAAGGAGCTTAGAGTAATAACCCCGCAATACACGCCGACATGAAATTCGCCATCGTCCCCGCCGCAACGGCGCGCAGCCCCAGCCTGGCCAAGTCCGACTTCCGCGATGGCACCAGCGCGCCGATTCCGCCCACCTGAATCGCAATCGACGACAAATTCGCAAACCCGCACAGCGCGAACGTCGCAATCACGAACGACCTTGGATCAAGCTGCGCCTTCACCGGCCCGAGGTTGAGAAACGCCACAAACTCGTTCAATACCAGCCTCGTCCCAAGGAGGTTGCCCACCGTCGCGCAGTCTTTCCACGCCACGCCCATCATCCACGCGATCGGTGCGAAGAGCAGCCCAAGAATCTCTTGCATCGATCCCGGAATAAAAGCCACCTTCGCATGAATCGCTTCCAGAATTCCGTTCACCATCGCGATCAAAGCCACAAACGCAATCAGCATCGCGCCGATGTTCAGCGCCAACTGTAATCCGTCGCCCGCGCCGCGCGCCGCCGCGTCGATCACATTCACGCCCGGCTTCTCCACTTCAATTTTCACCGACCCCGCCGTCTCCGGCTCGCCCGTCTCCGGGATCATCATCTTCGCCAGCATAATCGTCGCCGGCGCCGTCATGATCACCGCCGTCAACAAGTGCGCGATATCGACGCCCGCGATCTTCACATACGCCGCCATCACCGCGCCCGATACGTGTGCCATGCCCGACGTCATGATCGTGAACAGCTCCGATCGCGTCAGCCCCGCCAGAAACGGCCGGATTGTCAACGGCGCCTCCGTCTGGCCCATAAAGATACTGGCCGCCACGCAGGTCGATTCCGCGCCGCTCACGCCCATCACGCGATGCATACCGACGGCCATCGCTTTGATGACAATTTGCATGATGCCGAAGTAGTAGAGAATCGCGAACAGCGACGCGATAAAAATCACAATCGGCAGCACCTGAAACGCGAAGACCACGCCTTCGGGGCCTTTCTCGGTTCCCAAGCGGCCGAACAGAAACTCGGATCCCTTTTCGGCATACTTCAACAATGCGTTGACGGCGATGGATGCCGCTTGAAACGCCTCGCCCAAGCCAGTCTTCACAACGAGGAAGGCAAAGGCGAACTGCAAGCCCAGACCCCAGGCGATCAACCGGGGCTGTATCCGCTTGCGATCGGCCGAGAACAGGTACGCCGCGCCAAGAATTGCGGCGAGACCCAACAGACCGGTGAACCGTTCCATTCGTCCTCCAATCCCTTACTGAGCCGCGACCGCAAGGGAGCGGTGCGTTAGCTAACGACTTCGAGAATTAACTCCCGCTTCTCCGGTTCGTTGACCGAAATGCGGAACGCGTCTTCCACCAGTGCCGCCGCCTCTTCGACGTTCGCATCGTCGCGATAGTACAGCCGGCACAGCACCGAATTCGAATCGACCTTCGCGCCGACCTTCACGTCGAGGATCACGCCAACGGCCGGGTCGATCGCGTCTTCCTTCGTCGCGCGGCCCGCGCCAATCAGCGTCGCGGCCTGACCGATCAACTGTGCATCGATCCCCGCCACATACCCGCCGCGCGGTGTCGAAATTTCGCGCATGCCCGTCGCGTTCGGCAGCAGTTGGAAGTCGTCCAGCACACGCGGGTTTCCGCCCTGTGCCGCGATCACTTCGCGGAACTTCTTGAAGCCCGAACCGTCCAGCAGTTTCTGCTCCGCCAGCAACCTCGCGTCTTCGATCGTCGGCGCGACCTTCGCCAGGAAAATCATCCGCGCCGCCAACTCCAGCGACAACCGCACCAGATCGGCCGGCCCGCCGTTCTGCAAGGTCTGCGACACTTCCATGATTTCCAACGCGTTGCCGATCGCGTAGCCCAGCGGCTGATTCATGTCCGTCAACAGCGCGACCACTTTCTTATTCGCGCGGCGACCGATTGTCACCATGATCTGCGCCAACTCGCGCGCCTGAATCTGCCGCTTAATGAACGCACCGTTGCCGACCTTCACATCGAGCACCAGTGCGTCGATACCTTCGGCCAATTTCTTCGACATGATCGACGACGCGATCAACGGCACACTTTCCACCGTGCCCGACGCATCGCGCAACGCGTACAGCAGCCCGTCAGCCGGCGCGATCTGCGCTGACTGTCCGGCGAACGCCAGCCCGATCTTGGCGACCTGCGCCTTGATCTCGTCGACCGTCAAATTCGTCCGGAATCCCGGAATCGATTCCAGCTTGTCGAGCGTTCCGCCCGTGAAGCCAAGCGCCCGGCCGCTGATCATCGGCACCGGGACTCCCGCCGCCGCCGCGATCGGCGCGGCAATTAGGCTGGTCTTGTCGCCGACGCCGCCTGTGGAGTGCTTGTCGACCTTCAGGCCCTTGATATCGCTCAAGTCCAGCGTCTCGCCCGAGCGCAGCATCAACTCGGTGATCACGCCGACTTCGCGGTCGGACATTCCGGAGAAGAACGTCGCCATGAGGAATGCTGACATCTGGTAATCGGGAATTTCGCCCCGGGTGTACCCGTCAACGATGAATTGCAGTTCTTCGGCGGCGAGTTCCTCGCCGTCTCGTTTGCGGGTGATCAAATCGACGGTTCGCATATAGAACTACCAGCCTAACACGCCAATCTGTTGAAAGGAAACCGAATCGGCCACTTTCTTGCACGGACACACCTATAGCCGGCCACGGGGCGGCACATCTTAAAATGCCCTCGAAGCCTGTCTAGCCCTGGATTTGCGGCAATTGATAGCGAAAGCGTCCGGCGAAGATCTCGCCGAATAGCTGCAGCATCTCCTCGTGAATCAATCCGTTGTCGGCCAAAAGATGCTTCCCGCGAAGCGTGCGCGCTTGCCCGTCCATGTCCGAGCACCGCCCCCCAGCTTCCTCGATCAGCAGTATTCCGGCAGCCATATCCCACGGGTTCAGTCCGAATTCCCAGAATCCGTCCAGGCGCCCGCTGGCGACATACGCCAGATCCAACGCAGCGGATCCGGCGCGGCGCACCCCGTGGCTAATCATCGCCAACTGATAGTAAAAATGAATGTTGACGTTCTCGTGCCGCTTGCGGCTCGGGAACCCGGTAGCAACCAGCGACTCTTCAACGCCCTTGGCCTTTGAAACGTGAATCCGCCGGCCATTCAGATACGCCCCGCCGCCTTTTTCGGCAGCGAACATCTCGTTGCGCGTCGGGTCGAAGACCACGCCCGCGATCAACTCACCCTGCCGCTCAACCGCCATCGTGACGTTGTAGGCCGGGAAACCGTGCGCGAAGTTCGTCGTGCCGTCCACCGGGTCGACGTACCAGCAGTACTCGCTTTGCCGGTCACGCATTCCACCTTCCTCGCCAACGATCGAGTGCCCCGGGAAATGGCTGTGCAGCCGTTCTACGATCAACGCCTCGGATGCCCGGTCGGCTTCGGTCACCAGATCGAAGTCGCCCTTCAACTCGAAGCCGATCCGCCGCTCGGCCATGCTGGTTACGATCGCGCCAGCCTCGCGCGCGATGTCCATCGCGGTTTCTAGATAAGAGGCCATTCCCTAAACTTCAATCATGTACTTGATGTCGTGCTTGAACACAAACAGATTCGGTTGCCCCGGGCGCGTTAGACGCACGAACGATCCGTCGAAATACTCGATCGTGCCCGTGTGTTCCAGGTTGTCGTTCAACCGCAGACGCACCGATTGCTTCCGTTCGACCAGATCGCGAAGATATTCCGCTTCGCGCTGCGTCGATTCCGGCGCTTTCTTTTTACCAACGCCCTTTGAACCCATTTACGGAGCCGCCTCTCCATAATAGCCGCTACGCGACTGCACGCGCAAACCCGCCTTCTTCGCCGCCAGTTTGACCGTGTGAAAACGGTTCCGGGTCAACGGGACGTTTTTTGGGTAGTACGC
>Ga0194119_10011387_pt1 | contig 11495 bp, 5 predicted proteins | sample TA2MahC100mmetaG_FD_148620 | JGI IMG/M metagenome (GOLD analysis project Ga0194119, IMG submission 148620) | Freshwater microbial communities from Lake Tanganyika, Tanzania - TA2015018 Mahale Deep Cast 100m | ecosystem: Environmental > Aquatic > Freshwater > Lake | place: Tanzania: Lake... | reverse complement strand
GCGGCTTGCCAGCTCGCCTCGTCAACGGCAAGCAATCCTCGAGTCCAGGCTGCGCTCAAGACCAGCAGGACAAGACACAACGTGGCGGCTGCCTTGACGGAACGACCGATCTGCCGTTGAATCGCTCTTCCTATAGCAATGAGAGTAAAAGGAAGCAGCGGCAGAAGGTACGCGTCGCCGATTTGAAAAAAGAGCAGGATTTGAACAAAGAAAAGCGCTGTCACAAAGTCCAGCAGTTTTTGTGACGCGGAAATCGTCCCTCTGTTCTCACGGGAAAGATACCGGCTGAGGAAAACGTATCCGTAAAGAACCCCGCCTAATGCGGTGATCAGCGAGAGGAGAAAGCGAGGGACGGATCCGAATGCCTTGATGCTGTCACCGAAATACCACGGTAAGTAAGGCATCGTGTGACCCGTGGCGCCAAACCAGGGCCCGATCAGAATCCCGACGGTCACATATAGAGCCAAGCCGACAAGGATGGTCACGCGCGCGCCGACATGCAGACTGTCCCAGTCCGAAGTCCTGTCCCCAGAATCTCCTTTTCCGTGTCGAAAGGCGCGCAGAACCTTCGCGAAGGCCCAGGGAACAAGCGGAAGGGAGAAAAGCGCCAGGTACTGAAGAACAACCGTCGGTCTCCACACCATGCTGCCCGCCATGTGAGCCACATCAGCGAAATATCGAGCCTGGTTTTGCATGGAATACGTGGCGGCCCAATTAGGGGCATAGCACCCGACTTGGAGTTGCCAAACAGCCGCGATGGTCGGTAGGACTAGGCCGGCAAGCGCCTGCTTCAGCAGAGATCGCGGCTCACTCGAGGTTAGAGTGGCAATCAGGAGCCCGGGGACCAATACCAAATAAAACTGCCTTGTCAAAATAGCCGCGGTTCCGGCCACGGACGCCAGAAGCATAAGAGGAAAGCTGCGCAGCCTCAATCCACGAGTGTAGAGCAGGAGGGACGCGATGAAGAGCGCCAGCGCGGGCACGTCCGTCATGAACGAGAAGCTCAGGCGCAAAACCAAAGGACTGGCGAATAGAGCCAGGGTGAGCACGCCCGCGGTGGATCGATCCAGATCATGTTCCCGAGCAAGTTGGTAGAACGCGAGCAGGCCAAGGAACGCCAGCGCCAGTGTGGACAGTCTCAAGCTGGAGTGTGAATAACCGAACACGGAACAAAACATCCCGCCCCAGTACGCCTGAAACGGCATGTTTGCCGACAACCAATCGTGTAGCTTGTATTCACCGGTTTCGAGAAGGTGACGGACCGTAAGCGCATAGGCCCAGTCGTCGAGGATCGCGGTTTCGCGCAGGGGGTTCACCCAAACGACCACCCCTACGAACACAGCGGTAACGAGCCAAAGCCAATTCTGTTCTCTTGTGGTCGAACGCATCAAATCCGGCAGGTTCAAAGACGCCACGAGGAATGCCTTCGGTTCTTTTCTCGCCGCGTTAAGCTACTTCGTGAATTCGGGCGCAAAGCCGCGGCGCAACGTATTCTCACTAATGCTTCGCGGGTGCATGAATTGCAAGAGATAATCGGGGCCCCCAGCCTTGGAGCCCACTCCGGATATGCCAAAGCCGCCAAAGGGTTGCCGTCCCACGAGCGCTCCGGTGATCCCTCTGTTTATGTACAAGTTTCCCACTCGGAATTCACGACAAGCCTTGCGAACATGAGCCGGGCTTCTTGAAAATATTCCGCCGGTCAACGCGTACCGCGTGCGGTTGGCCAGCTCAATTGCCGCGTCGATATCCGAAGCTCTCATGAGCGCCACCACAGGCCCGAAGATCTCTTCTTGAGCCGTGTGGGAGTCGGCGTCAACATCCGCGACAAGCGCAGGGCCCACGAAGTAGCCGGGGCCGTTGACTTCGCGGGCAAGCAACATCCGGCCTTCGGTCCGGGCTTGTTCAATGGCCTTTTTGATTTTGTCAAAGGCTGCTTCATTCACCACCGGCCCCATAGCGTTCTCCGGGCTTTCAGGAGGGCCTATGTGGAGGCTTTCCATCGCATCACCGAGTCTGCCGGCGAACTCATCGAACCGCTCACCAACCACAATGACTCGCGAGCACGCCGAACATTTCTGCCCCTGAAAGCTCAAAGCCGATTGCAAAACTCCTTTCACGGCTTCATCCAAGTCCGCGGTCTCATCAATGATAATCGCATTCTTTCCGCCCATTTCAGCTATTACCCGCTTGACGTTCCGTTGCCCGGGTAGAGTTTCTCCGGCCAATTGCACGATCCTGAGGCCAACGTTCTTGGACCCGGTGAAGACGACGAAATCGATCCCGGAATGGGAGACCAGGGCTTCTCCTACCTCGTGTCCCGGACCCGTCAGAAACTGGAGAACGCCGTCAGGCAGACCCACACGCCGGAAGATCTCCACCAGTTGCCAACCAAGGATCGGCGCTAGGCCCGAGGGCTTGAGAATCACGCAATTGCCCGCGACAAGCGCGGCTGAAACCATTCCGGTGGGTATGGCTAACGGAAAATTCCACGGCGAAATCACCACGCCCACACCTTGCGGTTCGTAAAAGTAAAGATTCTCTTCGCCCGGATACGACCCCAGCCGCATCGGCGTCCCGAGCCGGATCATTTCGCTCGCGTAAAATCGCAGGTAATCGATTGCTTCAGCCACATCTCCGTCAGCTTCTCTCCAGGTCTTGCCCACCTCGTATACTTCCAACGCCATGAGGTCGAAACGACGCGCGGCCATCTCTTGGCTCGCCTCGATCAGGTATGCGGCCCGCTCGCTCACCGGGGTCCTGCGCCAAACTTCCCAGGAGCTGCGCGCCTGCTCCACGGCTTTCTCCACATGCGAGCGGTTCGCAGAGCCGGCAACGCCCACCACTTCATCAGGCAGAGCGGGATTGCGCGAAAAGATCTTATCATCAGTCCAGACTTCTTCGCTCCCTACGAGGAGAGGGCATTTTTCGGGGAACCGGTCCTTCACCTTCGTCAACGCCGCAGTCATGGCCCGGCGATTTTCGGTCCGGGAAAAGTCCACCGGCGGATCGTTCGTGAAGCCATCCTGCGGCGCCGTTTGCTGCATTTTGTCTTCATGTGGCGCAGGCGGCTTCATGAGTTCGTCAAAAGGGGTCTTCTCGAAAAAGGATTTCCTCAGAAATGACTCGTTGGAGGTGTTCTCCAGCAGCCGCCTAATCAGGTACCCCATTCCGGGGATAAGCTCGCCAAGGGGGGCATAGACTCGTATGCGATAGCCCATTCTCTGCAATGCCTTCCTCACGGGCTCCGCCATTCCGTAGATCATCTGGAACTCGAAGGCTTCGGGAGGGAGACCCAGCGACTCAGCCACAGCAAGCGCAGAGCTTATACTCCTCACGTTGTGAGTGCCGAACGCGGGCCGCGCCGCGTCCCCATTCTCGAGCAGAACCCGCGTCAGTTCCTCGTAGCTGAGGTCGGTCTTTTCCTTGCCTCTGAAGACTGGGATCGGCCACCCGCGACGGCGATTGACCACCGTTTCGTAATCCCAATAGGCCCCCTTGACCAGCCGAACTGTCACTCTGCGTTGGTTTCGCCGCGCCCATTGAATGATTCCGATCAGATCGTCCTTCGTGTCTGTGAGATAGGCCTGAAGCGCCAGACCGATGAACGCGAACTTCGGGCGCTCTTCCACGATGCGCTTAAAGAGCGCTATGGTTAGGTTCTTGAGCTCATATCGCTCCATGTCCAAGGTTATGGATGCCCCTGCCTTTTGCGCCGCATCGAGGACAGGGAGCGCCGCGTGTATGGCATGTTCGATGGCCCCCTCCCAGTCAATGGAGTCGAGCTGAGAGTAGAAGGACGACACCTTGAGAGAAAGGTCCCACCGCGGGATGGGCCCTTGATTGTCTCTATCCAAGATCGGATTTTCCGGCCATGCCACTACTCGCGGGGCGAGTGAAGCGATGAGTTCCAGGTGTCTGTCAACGAGCTGCCGGGCCTCCTTTTCACTGACCACTTCCTCTCCGAGCAGATCCAAACTGAATGCAAGGCCGTCGGCGTGGAGCCTATTCAGGGAATTCCACCCATCGTGCGCGTCGCGTCCGAGAATGAACTCACCCGCAATGGACTCCACCCCGGCCCTGATTAGCGGCCCGGCCAAGCCCGTAAAGTCCGAGAGCCTCAAAATGCGGTCCAAACCTTGCTTGAGAGCGACAGAGCCGCCACGGGCTTCTTCAAGGTATTCCCTCAGGAGAACTGGGACCTGATCATCCGACTTCAGGCAGGGGAGCACGTCTATGAAGCGGAAGAGCTGCGCTTTGAATGCTTCGTCACGCATGGCCCATTCCAAGAGGCGGCCGCGCCACCTGCTCATCCGAAAGAGCGACGGAGCCTCCGCTCCCATCAGAGAATAGATCCGCGCTCCGTATCGCCTGATTTCATCTTCTCTGTTCTTCCCGTATGTCATGGACCCGCTTCTCCCTCAGTCTTAATCGATATCGTTTCCAAGGTGAACCGGAAAAGGCAAAGGAGTAAGAATGCGCCGTCAAACATACAACTCGTGGAAGGTTGTAGGCTGGAGACCTGATTGTCCTCGGATGACCCGAGGCCCCGGGACTTTGGTTCAGGAAATTCCCATCCTGTTGCGCTGGACATTTCGCTCTCTCGGAATCGCATCAGTATAAGTAATAGGGAGAACACGCGCCGCGCGCAACTGAATGGTTGGGTCCGGATGACTTTTTTGGATCTTTACTCGAAACAGTCGTAAGACCCGCGAGCTATTAGAGAATACCGTAATAATGGCCCTTCAAATCCCGTGGGTCTCATAAACGCTGACTTTAGATGAGGCTCGTGTCGGCCGACCGTCTCCTTGCTCGACCGGTCACGCGAAGGCGAGAGACGGCCCTTGACAAGAAGACCTGTCAGCATATATTTTGGGGCAACATGGGCGGGTAGCTCAGTGGGAGAGCACTGCCTTCACACGGCAGGGGTCGGAGGTTCAATCCCTCTCCCGCCTACCAGGGAAATCAAGAAGTTAGGTCAGGCGCATGCCTGGCCTTTTTCTTTTCCGCGGAGATTTTCCATACTGCTTCCGTACCTTTTTCCGTGAGAGCTTCCTGTGGAACCTCTTCCACGAAATTCAACTCCATACATCCGTGGTTAAAGGTCATTGAATCCGCGGCGTGCAGAAGTTCCTCGTCGGAAATGCGGATATACCTGTCTTGAATCGGGCGAACGGACGAGCGCCCCCCTATTGCATTGCGCACCGCAGGATCAACGTCAGACCTCTGAGCATTGGTCCTCCAAGCGTGCCGAAAGTGCCTGAGTTGAAGCCCTCTTAGACCAGCAATAATTGTCGCCGATCAACCGTTGCTTTTTCCTGCGCCTCATGAGCGCGTCGTTGGACCTTGTCAGGGCGGTTTCGAGCGCCTTCAATCCATCTTCGGTTCCCAGAATCTCATTCTCAAGCCGAGATAGCCTGGACTGACCCGCCCCGGCCTCGTCTCCCTTACCAATGGCGGGCCGAAGGGCGGGGTCAATTTGTAGAAAGTCAGCATCGTTGCAGTCATCATACCCGGCTGCTATCTGATTCACTCTCTTTCGGACCATTTGGAGCTGCGTGTGGCTGAGGTGAACCCAGGACCTGGTATCCGCCAGCTCACTCTCCATTGGACCCACGATCCCGAAACTGTGGTCAACGGACCCCAGCAACAGGAAACCCGTGTCGGAGGTAATCTTGGCTCCCTGAAAATCGATCATGATTGAACGGTCAAATTCGGGCCGAATTGTCTCTCTTTCCTTTTCACTACTCCCGACCATCCGATCGCCCTCGATACCAGTCTCTTTCCTTCACCATATCAGATGGTTGACCGGAAGAACATGCTTTTCTTTGTTTAACCGCCGAATGATCCGGGCTCAAGCAGCTTGAGGAGCACCACAGAGGCCAGGAGATACACCTTGTCGCAGACAACGCAAAATGCTATTATTCACTCGAGGTTATGGAATGGGCTGGCGTGGGCAGAGCTGTTAGCCTTCACCCCCCTTTGTGCGCTCGGCCGGCAATCATCGACATGGGTATTCGCTGCCGGATAATACCAAGAAAATTGACGATTATGTGTCATTCCGGCGCGCCGGCATGCAATTTTTCGTTTGGGACTTGGGGCAACTCCCGCGCCCCTTGGGAAACTCGTCCTCTACCGCTGCTCATATGGAGATGGTGAAGCGCTTTCTGGAAGGCGGTTTCCAATACCCCTTTTCGCGGACGCCGGCTTCGTGATGTCAATAAGTTGTCCGGCGCAAGGTAAGGTTTGCAATCACGGCTCGGCGCGACAAGAGGCCCGGCATAATTCTCAGCAACCCCCGGAAGGAGGAGAGCGCAATGACCACCCTCGGCAGCGCGGTCCACAAATTGACCACGCGTCCAAGATTTTTCTACCGCCTGCGGTCCCAGATGCTGCTCGGTTTTGGCCTCCTGTTCACCGTGACACTCGGCTTGGCCTACATTGTCCCCACGTTCGGCATACCGCTCTCGCATTACAACGGGCACTACGGGAGTGAACGCGATCGAACGCTGGAGACAATTGCGCTGGTCGCGGATCTGAAGAAGGAGCGGCTTACGTTCTGGTTGGCGGAAAGGAAGAATCACGCCAGGGTGATGGCTGACATCGCGCTCGTTAAGGATTCCGTAAGCAATTACGTGGCGCTCTTGACGAAAGCCGACGCCGCGTGACCAACGCGGCCCAACTGAGAGCCGAATTGATAGATCATGAAGCCTACAAGACTCTGACCGAGTATCTGCAATTGGTTCACGGGATCTATTCTTCGTACCAGAAGATACAGGTGGTTGACACACGAACCGGCGCGATCTTGGCCTGCACGGATGACAAGGAAGTGGGTGCCCAGCTCCTTGAGCGCCGCGGCTTGGTCGATGCCGTGACTTCGCCTCAGGGCATAGCTGTTGAAGTCCTGAAGCCTGATTCAGGCGCCAGGACTTACCTGATTATCTACTCGGCAATCTCGATCTCGTCTCCAACGACCGGCAACGGAGATATCGCACCGGCGGCGCTCTTACTCTACGTGGACACGGACGAGTTTGTAAGACCCTTGCTTTATGGGGGCCAAGGGCTGGGCAAAACCGGGGATATTGTGCTTGTGAATCAGGATCTGCGCATATTGATTTCGCTCAAATACCCGCTGCCGGATGGGATCATCCCGGAAGTGTTGGAGTATCGGAACGACGCGGAACCTGCGCGTATGGCTATTGAAGGCCGGGAGGGGGCGATCCTCTCGCGAGACTATCGTGGCGTCTCGGTTTTGGCCGCGCCGAGACAGATCCAAGTGACTCCGGACGTCGTCTGGGGCATGGTAGTGAAACGTGACGAAGCAGAGGTCTTTGCGCCGCTGTGGGAGGGGCTCACTTACTCCTTTGTCGCAGGTCTCGCGGGTCTCCTGGTGGCCCTAGTTCTTGCGTCATTATTGGCCGGCAAACTTTCACGACCTGTTGAACGATTGAGCGAGACCGTGGGGGAAGTGGAAGCGGGCAACCTCAGCGCGCGAGCCCAAGTCATGCGCTGCAATGAAGTGGGCGCGCTTGCCGCCGCGTTTAACTCGATGATCGGACGAGTTGAAAACTGGCAAAAAGAACTCGAAGAACAGGTGAAAGATCGCACGGTTGAGTTGGCGCGCGAACGAGAACTCCTGGCGACAACCCTACGTTCCATCGGTGATGGTGTTATCAGCACGGATACGCGAAGCAGAGTTTTGTCCATAAACCACACGGCGGAACAACTCACCGGTTGGCCCGAAGAGGAGGCTTTGGGCAGACGGCTGGACGAAGTTTTTCACATTGTGAATGAACAGACTCGTGAATTGTGCGAGAACCCTGTCCAAAAGGTGATTAAGAGCGGCCATATGGTGGGGCTCGCAAACGATACGGTCCTTATCGCGCGTGACGGGACCGAACGAGCGCTTGCCGACAGCGGAGCTCCTGTTCGAGCCGCGGACGGGACCATTCTTGGAGTGGTGTTGGTTTTCAGGGATGTCACCGAACGCAAGCGCGCTCAAGAGGCGCTGCGGCAAAGCGAGGAACGATATAGGCTGCTCTTCGAGAACATCGCCAATGCCGTGGCCATTTACCGGGCCGAGAAGGACGGCGCCGATTTCGTATTCGTCGAATTCAATAAAGCTGGGGAGAAGATTGAAAAGATATCCAGGGATCAGGTGCTCGGTCGCAGCGTGTTGGACGTGTTTCCGGGGGTCAGGGATTTCGGTCTCTTTGAGGTGTTTCAACGGGTGTGGCGCACCGGCCTGACGGAAGAGTTCCCTCTCAAAATTTACAGAGATGAGAGAATTGTGGGGTGGAGGCACAACGTCGTGCACAAGCTTCCTTCCGGGGAAGTGGTCGCTGTGTACAGCGATGAAACTGAACGCAAGCGGTCGGAAGAGGCTCTCAAAGAGAGCGAAGAACGTTTCCGTATCCTTGCGGAAGGCGCATTCGAAGGCCTCGTGATCAGCAGAGAGGGTATTATCCTGGATGCTAACAGGACCTATTGCGAAATGACCGGATATGAGCTGCGCGACCTGGTTGGGAAGAAAGTGAAGGACTACGTTGCTCCCGAGTTCCAGGAGATAGCTCTGACGCACATCCTATCGGGAAGCGAAGAGCTGTATGGATCCGCCGTAGCGCACAAGTCGGGCCGCGCGATTCCCGTGGAAGTGAAAGGCAAGGCCATACCGTACGGCGGAGGCGCCGCGAGGATCGCCGCGTTGCGAGATGTAACGGCCAGACGTAAAGCCGAAGAAGCGCAGAAGCGTCTCTCCACGGCGATTGAACAGGCCGCGGAGGGCATGGTGATCACCGATCCGCACGGGACGATCCAGTACGTGAATCCGGCGCTCGAACGGATTACGGGCTATACCCGAGACGAGATCGTTGGACAAAATCCGCGCCTATTCAAGAGCGGCGCGCATGACCAGGCCTTCTACGAGCAGATGTGGAACACCATCACCGGTGGTGCAATCTGGTCGGGAAGGCTCCTAAACAGGGCAAAGGACGGTCGCCTGTACCACGAAGAGGCGACCATTTCGCCTGTGCGCGATGCGTTGGGTAAGATCACGAACTTCGTCGCGGTGAAGCGAGATATCACGGAACACATAGAGCTTTCGCGACAACTGCTCCAAGCGCAGAAGATGGAGGCCGTTGGGACGCTCGCAGGGGGCGTCGCGCACGATTTCAACAACCTGTTGCAGGTGGTGCTCGGTTATACGGAGCTCATCCTGACCGATGAGCAGCTCCCCTCCGCGCACAAGGACGACTTGACGAGAATAAATAAGGCGGCCAAGAACGGCGCGGATCTGGTGCAGAGGCTGCTCACTTTCAGCAGGAAGACGGAGACCAAGCCGAAACCCCTGAACCTTAATCATCGCATCAGTCAGGTTGAGAAGCTTCTGTCCAGAACCATCCCCAAAATGATTCGGATCGAAACGATTCTTGCCAAGGATCTGAAGGTCATCAATGCCGATCCAACCCAGATGGAACAAGTGCTCATGAACTTGGTCGTCAATGCTCGAGACGCTATGCCTGAAGGCGGAAAGATTGTCATTCAAACGGCAGACGCTCTGCTCGATGAGGCGTACGCGCGAACACATCTGGGCGCGCGGCCCGGGCCTTACGTGCTCCTGACGGTTTCGGACACGGGCAAGGGGATGGACAAGGAAACGCGTGACCACATATTTGAGCCCTTCTTCACCACTAAAGGGGTCGGTGAAGGCACCGGCCTGGGTCTGGCCACCGTGTACGGTATCGTCAAGCAACACAGCGGGCACATCATGTGCTACAGCGAACCGGATAAAGGAACCACGTTCAAACTCTATTTTCCTGCGTTGATCGCTGAGGCCGGAGGGGAACAGCAGGGGCTCGGACCTGTTCCGAGGGGCGGAACGGAGACCATTCTCCTGGTGGACGACGAAGAGTTCTTACGGGATCTGGGGACAAGAGTTCTTCTTAAGGCGGGATACACTGTGCTTACTGCTTGCGACGGTAAGAAGGCGCTTGAGGTGTATTCTTCCCAACGGGGAAATATTTCGTTGGTGATTCTCGACTTGATTATGCCCCAGATGGGCGGCAAGCAGTGCCTTGAAGAATTGCTGAGAATGGATCCCTCGGTGAAGGTGCTGGTGGCGAGCGGACACGCGGAAAGCGGTCCCGCGGAAGCGGCGCTGCAAGCAGGAGCGAAGGGCTTTGTCAGCAAGCCCTATGACGTAAAGGAGCTGCTCAAAACGGTCAGAGAAGTCCTGGATACTCGATGAATCGTCATCCCGAGCTTGCCTTGCCAATAACTCAAGAATAGGCTTCACAGCTCCGCCATCATTGCGGTAGAATACTCCGGGGTGGGAGCCTCGCTCAGAGCTCCGTCAGGATTCGAATCGAGAGAGAACCCATGAACGATGGGGGGTGAGATCGGCCCTCCATCTCCGAAACGCTTGTGCGTTAGGCGAAGGAGCGCTGTCATGAAGAAAATCCTTGTCGTCGATGACCTGCCGGAGGTCCGAGAGCTGGTCGAAAAGACCCTGGCGCGAAAAGGTTGCCGAACGTTCACCGCTGACACGGCCGAGAAAGCGATCGCCATTGCCCGAGCGGAAAAGCCGGACTTGATCATGATGGACATCACGATGCCCGGTCCTCTCGACGGGCTTGAAGCCACGCGTATCCTCAAGAACGATCCGGGCACGTCTAAGGCCGTCGTAATTATCCTCACGGCCAAAGGGCAACCCGCGGACATCCAGAAAGGCAAGGAAGCAGGGGCGGACGAATACCTTGTGAAACCGTTCAGCCCTCTGGAGTTGTTGAGAAAGGTGGAACAGATTCTCGAGGCCTGAAGGTTGTGCGGAGGCGCGCATGGCAGCGAAGAGGACCACCAAGCAGAACGATACTGCCGTCGATGCGGATAGCCTCGCACAGCAATCCCTCAAGTACGCCGAAGACATTGCAAGGCTCTACGAGGATGAACGAACTAAACGCCAAGAACTGGAAATCGTCAACGATAAACTCCGCGTCGAGGTAGCGGAGCGCAGGAAAACAGAGGCCGCGCTGCGAGAGAGCGAAGAGCGCTTCAGGGCGGTCTTCGAAGCGGCTCAGGACTGCATGTACATTAAGAACCGAGCCCTGAGCTACATCCTTGTTAATCCGGCGATGGAGAACCTCTTTCAGATGCCGGCTTCGGAACTCATCGAGAAGACCGATGAGGAACTCTACGGCGGCGAAGCAGGACTTCATCTACGAGAAATTGATCTGCGCGTGCTCAGTGGAGAATCGATTGAGGAAGAATACACGCGATCCGTCAAAGGAATGGCGCGAACCTTTCTGGAAACTCGAGTTCCTCTGCACACCGCGGATGGTGAAATCATCGGCCTTTGCGGTGTGGCGCGAGACATAACGGACAGGAAGAGAATCGGGCAAACTCCTCCGGTCGCCAGTCTCCGGTATCCGTCTCTCGCCATGCGGAAGACGCTGGAAAAAGCGCTCCTTGCGGCTTCACGCGGCAGCATCGTGCTGCTGTTG
>Ga0194119_10011380_pt1 | contig 11503 bp, 11 predicted proteins | sample TA2MahC100mmetaG_FD_148620 | JGI IMG/M metagenome (GOLD analysis project Ga0194119, IMG submission 148620) | Freshwater microbial communities from Lake Tanganyika, Tanzania - TA2015018 Mahale Deep Cast 100m | ecosystem: Environmental > Aquatic > Freshwater > Lake | place: Tanzania: Lake... | reverse complement strand
TTCGGTGAGGGTGTCGAAGAGAATGGGTTTCTGGAATCCTTCGGAAAGTCTGAAGATACCGAGGCAGAGCCTGAAGAGGGCAACGTAGAATACGGGAAGGAGCCATTCGCCGAGAATGACCGGCAGTCCATGATAGTGGCTGACCAGGCCTGCCCAGTCGCCTTGAACGAGCGAGTCCCATTTGACGAAGAAGTAGAGGTAGACCATCGGGTGGAAGCTCATGAAGAAGCGGAGCAACTTCGACTGGCGGCGCACGGCGGGGTCGTGTTCGTATTTCGAGAGCATCCAGGGAAAGTGGCCGACGGTCATGGCCGAGCGGCGGTCGTTGAGGTAGCGGGCTCCCTGAAGCGCCGAGTCGATGAAGGTGGCCACGAGGCGGAGGAGGCCGGTGGAGAGCAGCGCGGCAAGGAAGGCGTAGCTGAGGTCGTCGAATTTGAACGAACCTGCCAGGTATGGCAGGGTGATGGATTTCGGGCGGATGACGATGAAGAGCAGGCCGATGCCGGCAAGAATCATGGAGAAGGTGTGCAGTTTCCTTGCGTGCTTGAGGCTTTCGACGACGGCTTCGGCGTTGGAGCCCTGCATGGAGTTGCCGGGGGGATCGAGCCGCATGAGGGCGGCGGAATCGGTCTGCGGGGAGTAAAATCCGTTGACGCCGATATCGCATCCCCGGACATCGTCGTAACGGGTGTTGATGTCGATGGCGCTCTTGCTCAGCTCGGCGCCCGAGAGATCGGCCCGGGAGAGATCGGCACCCCTGAGGTCGGCATTCCGGAGGTCTGTGCCGACGAGGATCGCGCGGGAGAGCAGCGCACCCGACAGGTCGGCATCGCGCAGATCGAGACCGGAGAGATCGGCTCCGGAAAGGTCGGGGCTGAGATGGCGGTTCTGGCTCCTCCACCGGTTCCACGATGCCGTTCCCTCGGCGAGGATGTCGGAATGCTGCGGCTGTGCCATTGGATCGGTTACATGCAGGGGTTCTTGCCGAGGTGCCGCAGGATGGCCCGGAAGAGCGATGCGCTGTCGATGACCTGCCCATAGGCTTCGTCAGCGGTCATGTTGCGGTTTTCCTTACGGATTTTTCTGCCGAGTTTGCGCGCGGATTCGGCGATCCGGGCCACTTCGCGAGCGAGATCTTCTTCGCTTTCGATGGAAATGTCGTAGATGCTGCGCTGGATGTAGCCGATGTTGTTCTCTATGCTGCATTCGATGATTCCGTCGTTGATGGTGTGGCGCTCCCTGTTGAAGGCGTCGTAAGGCACGTTGTGCAGCGGCATGGAGAGGTCGCCGACATAGTGGGCGCAGAAGACCAGCGGGTAGTTGGCGTATTTCCCGCTCCGCCTGAGCTCTTTGTAGTCGCGCAGGGTGCCGATGATGGCACCGTAGAGGTGTCCTTCGTCGTCGCCGGGGTCGTCGAGCCGCCCGACCTGCTCCATCACCATTTCGGGGGTGACCTTTTTCTGTTCGTCGTTGTTGAAGTAGTGGTTTTTTTCCTCGAGCGGACGGAAAGCCTCTCTTGATTTGACGACGTCAGGCGCGGCGGCGCTGTACCAGAGTTCGAAACCGGCGGCCCGGGCGATGGCCAGATGAGTGCGGTCGTGCCAGCCGTAGGATTCGGTGGCGCTGAAGAAGAGGATGGCCAGAATCGGGATGATCGACCTTCCCCCAGGGTTGCGGAAATGGCGGTTCTTCATGGGTCTTGCGATGTATGAAGCGTTACGCATGCCGGTCATACCGAAAGTTCGAGCATCTTTTTTATGGGCTGCAGTGCGGCTTTTCGGAGATCTTCGGGCAGCGTCACTTCCGGAGCGCGGTTCTGCATGCAGAGGACGAGTTTGTCGAGCGTGTTCTGCTTCATCTGTTTGCAGACGCTGCGGGGATTATCGCGGTCTTTGGGCGCCGGAATGAAGGTTTTGCCGGGCGAACGCCGCTGCATTTCGAAGAGAATGCCGGGTTCGGTAGCCACAATGAAGCTTTCGGCGCTGCTGGTGACCGTAAAATCGAGCAGCGCCTGGGTGGAGCCGGTGAATGCCGCGTGGCGAAGCACCTCTTCCCTGCATTCGGGATGGGCGATAAGGAGCGCTTCGGGGTGCAGACGGCAGGTTTCGAGAATGTGTTCTTCGGAAAATGCTTCGTGTACATAGCAGAATCCCTGCCAGAGCACCATGTCGCGTCCGAGTTTTTTTATGAGATAACCGCCGAGGTTGCGGTCGGGCCCGAAGATGATCTGCCGGTCTGCGGGTATGGAGCGGATGATCCGTTCGGCATTGGAGGAGGTGCAGATGATGTCGGAGAGCGCCTTGATTTCGGCCGAAGAGTTGATGTAGCTGACCGCGACAGCGTCGGGGTGCCGCTTCCGGAAGTCGCGGAACTGGTCGACGGGACAGCTGTCGGCAAGCGGGCAGCCGGCGTACCGGTCGGGGACGAGCACTAGTTTTTCGGGGTTGAGGATCTTGGCGGTTTCGGCCATGAACCAGACTCCCGCGAAGACGATGGCGTCGGCGCCGGTTTTCTCGGCGCTGCGGGCAAGGGCGAGGCTGTCGCCGACGACGTCGGCCACCTGCTGTATTTCCGGCAGCGTGTAGTAATGGGCGAGCAGAACGGCGTTCAGCTCCCGTTTCAGCTCCTGTACGCGGAGCTTCAGTTCCTCGCTCGAAGGGGTCGGCAGTGCGGTTTCGGATATCATTGCGCGTTTACGGCTAATGGTTCGGGATCCTCTCTGCGGAATGCGCCCCTGTGGAGGTGACGATTGTGTCAGGGGCGACGGACCGAAGAGGAATTATTTCAGGTAGTAGTCGAGATCGTCGTCTTCCCTGATGAGCAGCAGGATTGCCGAGTTGGGTACGATGACGTAGCGTTCGTCTTCGTATTCGATCTCGTAGGAACTGTTCTGGATGAATATGGCCAGATCGCCGACTTTGGCCTGCAGGGGTATGTACCGGGCATCGGAAACCTGTTCTTTCCATGGTTCGTCGGATTCCGGAGGGGGGCCTACCGGGTAGCCGGGACCGGTTTTCATGATGTATCCGCTCTGGATTCTGGCTTTTTCCTGGATTCCGGGGGGGAGATAGATGCCCGATTTCGTGCGATCGTCGTGAGATTTCGGCCTGATGAGCACTCTGTCGCCGACAACTATAAATTTATCTGTTATATTTGCATTTTGCACCATATGTTTGCATGGTTGTCGGTTTAAGACTATCGGGGCCTTCCCGGAAGAGGAAAATGTAACAAAAATAACCGCCCGGGCAAATCGCGGGGCTCCTTGGGGAGGAGCGGGTTTTGCGTCTATTAATAATTGGATATTAAAGAGCGTGCAGAAGTTTTTATCTTTTCTCGTCAGACATAACGCATATCTGCTGCTGATGCTCTATTGCGGCATAGCGCTGCTTGTCATCCGCCTCGAGCAGGATGATATCGTATCGAAAATCAGCGGTTCGTTCAAAGAGATCGAGGCATCGGTCAACGAGCAGATCGTCAATTACGGCTACCTGTTCAATCTTCGCAAGGAGAACGAGCGGCTGATGCTCATGAATACGGAGCTGCTTTCGAAGTGCCTCCGGAATGAGAGGATTCTGCGCGATACGAAGGCCCGAAGCGTCCTGTCAGCCGATTCGTCGTTCGACACTTCAGGCTATGTGGTTGCCCGGGTGATCGACAGGAAGTTCAGCACGCGGGAAAACATGCTTATGATCGATGCAGGAAAAAACCGAGGAATCCGGCCGGATATGACCGTGCTTACGCCAAAAGGCCTTGTCGGCAGGGTCGTTTACGTTACAGAGCGTCATGCCGCAATCATGCCGGTCATCCATACCGATTTCAAGGTGAGCGTTATTTCTTCGGAAAGCAATGCCATGGGGATTCTGGCCTGGAACGGCGGAGGAGAACATCTTGCGAGCATCGAGCATATGCCGATCAGCAGTCCGCTCAAACGGGGAGAAGAGATGCTGACCACCGATTTCAGCACGTTCGCACCAGGCGGCATTCCCGTGGGAAGAGTGGTGCGTATCCGGCCCGACAAGCTTTTTTATACCATAGATATCAGGCTGGCTGTCGATTTTTCAACCCTCTCCTATGTGCTTGTCGCTCCGGTTAAGAGAGATCAGGAAAAGCCTGTTCTGCCTGACAACATCATGCCGCAAGGAGAACCCTCAACCATCAATCCTGTGAACTGAGCCGTGAGACAATCCCTCCTTCCACTCGTTATCGTCCTGCTCGTAGTCTCCGTGCTGCAGATATTCGGCATGTCACGATTGTCGCTGTTCGGCGTTTCGCCCGATATGGTAACGGTAATGCTTTCCCTCATGTCCGTTTATATCGGGCAGCGCACCGGCATGGCGTTCGGTTTTGCTGCTGGCCTTATTGCCGGCCTGTTTTCAGGAAATCTCGGCGTAAATCTGCTGTTCAGGACGATCGAGGGGTTTACTGCGGGTTATTTCCATGTGCCGGAAGAGAGTCACGCCACCAAATCCCAGAAATCGAGGATGCTTTATCTGGCCATCGTGATGGCTTCTTTTGCGGGCAACCTTGTTTTCAACCTGATCGAGAATCCGCTCGGCCAGGAGCTCCTGGTGCGTATTTTTGCCAACGGCGCTCTTGCCTGCGTCCTGAACCTTCTGCTCGGCGTGATTGTTAACAGGCTTTATCTGAGAAAAACTCTTTCCGAGTAGCCGATGGACAGCATTCAACGGGGAGCTTCGCTGGTTCTGTTTCTGGTAATTGCCGTATTCAGCGTTCTGTTCGGACGACTTTTTTATCTGCAGGTGCTGAATTTCGAGGAGCTCGGAACAGCATCGTCGGTTGCGAGCATCCGGCGGGTCTGGGAGCAGGCGCCGAGAGGCCGGATGATTGACAGGAACGGCGATATCATGGTGGATAACCAGCCGCTGTATTCGGTGAAGGTGGTGCCGGCCGAGTTCCAGCTTTCGAAAGCCGCTCTTCTGGCCAGGCTGATGCATATGCCTGCGGATGAAGTGAGGGATAAAATCCTTAAAGGGAAGCGCTTCAACCGGTTTTCGGCGGCACCGATCACCAAAAACCTCAATCCCGTGCTTATTGCGCGCCTGAGCGAGAATCTCTGGCAGCTGCCGGGCGTATTGATCGAGGCGGACAACAAACGCCGGTATATGGGTTCCGTTTACGGGTCGCACCTGTTCGGCTATGTCAGGCTGGTTTCGAAGGAACAGCTTGAGACACTTTCGGAGGAAGGGTACACCCAGGAGGACAAGATCGGGTTCAGCGGCCTTGAAAAGATTTATGAGGAGCGGCTGAAGGGGCAGAAGGGGGCCCGGTTCCGAATGGTCAATCCGCTGGGCAGGTATGTGGGCCGCTACGATGAAGGCAGAAGCGATATTGCGGCCATCAGAGGGGACGACCTTTACCTCTGTATCGACGCCGGCCTGCAGCAGCTGGCCGAGGAGCTGATAAGGGAAACCGGAAAATCCGGAGCGGTCGTGGCAATCGACCCGTCGAACGGAGGTATACTGGCGCTGGTCAGCGCGCCAGATTACGACCTTGAAATCTTCAACGGCTCGACCGATCCTGACGGGTGGCGGAGCATCATGAACAATCCCCAGAAACCGCTTTTCAACCGGACGGTGCAGGCGGTCTACCCTCCCGGGTCGATTTACAAGATGGTGCTTGCCATGGCCGCTCTCGAGGAGGGAAAGGTTGACCCGGATGCGATATTCCTCGATCGCGGCAGTTTCGTGTTCGGGAGACGGGCTTTCCGCAATCACGCGGGGCATGCGCTCGGACCGATCGATATGAAAAAGGCCATCATTCATTCGAGCAACGTCTACTTTTACAGCCTGATATTCCAGGCAGGGTTCGAAAACTGGACGAAGTACGGTCAGATACTCGGATTCGGCACCGAAACCGGCATCGACCTTCCGGGCGAACGTTCCGGTCTCCTGCCTTCGACAGAATTTTTCAACGAACGGTACGGACGGGGCGGATGGACGAAAGGGTATCTGATCAGCCTTGCTATCGGCCAGGGGGAGCTCGGCACCACGCCGGTACAGCTGGCGGCTTACGCTGCGGCACTGGCCAACAGGGGAACCTGGCATCAGCCGCATATTGTGAAGGGGTACCGCGATGCGGCGACGGGACGGTACGTGCCGCTTGGGTACCGGCACAGGAAACTGCCGCTGTCGGAAAAGAACCTGGACTATATCCGAAACGCCATGCGCGGCGTGGTGGCGGAAGGTACGGGCAGGCAGGCGAACCTGCCCGACATCGAGGTGGCGGGCAAAACCGGTACGGCGCAGAACCCGCACGGCAAGGACCATGCCTGGTTCATCGCGTTCGCTCCCATGGAAAATCCGAAAATCGCCGTCTGCGTGCTGGTTGAAAATTCCGGGTTCGGAGGATCTGTTTCAGCGCCTATCGCACGGGAACTTATCCGGTATCATGTGCAGGAGAAGTTGCCTCCGCTTTCCGATTCGACCGGTACGGCAGCCGTCAGGCCAACCGCTCCCGGCAGAAACCGGGACAGCAGTGCCGCCGCGGCTGAAACGGTGCTGCAGGCGCAACCCCAGGCGCAGCCGGATGCTGCTGCAACGGAAGCTCCTGCCGCCCGAAGGGAGAGCGCAGGCAACGAACCGCAAACCGCATCGGAGGATGAAACGGAATGATATTCAAGAATGATCAGCAGTCCGTGCAGGCATTCCTGACGGATACGAGCAACCTGAGAACCGGTCGTACTCCGGGCGTCTATCTGCCGGAGAGCGCGGCCGAGGCTGCCGGACTGCTGAAAACGGAGTCAGGCAGCGGAAAGCGCTTCACCATTGCGGGAAACGGCACCGGTACGACGGGTGGACGGATTCCCGAGGGTGACTGGGTGATCGCCATGCACCGGCTGCAGCGTATCAGCGAAGTGCAGATGCTGTCATCCGTGGAGGCGACGATGAGGGTCGAGGCCGGAGCGGTGCTGGCGGATATTCAGCGGAAGGTGGAGGATGCGGGGTGGTTTTATCCTCCCGATCCTACCGAAAGCCTCTGTTTCATCGGCGGCACCATCGCCAACAACTCTTCGGGGTCGCGGTCGTTCCTGTACGGCGCGACGCGAGAGCATATACGGAGAATTCTGGTGGCGCTCCCCCAGGGGGATCTGCTCGATATTCCGCGAGGGCGGTATGTTGCCGACGAAGAGGGCTTTTTCCGCTTTGACCTGCCGGTCGCCGGCCGGATCGTTTTCAGGAGGCCGCAGTACCGGATGCCGGAAACGAGCAAGCATAATGCCGGCTACTACTCGAAGGAGGGAATGGACCTGATAGATCTGTTCATCGGCAGCGAAGGAACGCTCGGCATCATTGTCGAAGCCGACCTGAAGCTGATACCGCTCCCCCGCCATCTGTTTGCAGGCCTTGCCTTTTTCGCTTCGATCGACGACCTGTTCGCGTTCACGGAGGCCGCCCGCTCGGCGGAAAGCGGCGTGCGGCCGAGGGTGCTGGAGCTTTTCGATTCGCGCTCGCTCGATTTCCTGCGGCAGCAGTACCCCGATACTCCGGAAGGTACCGCCGGGGCGATATTCTTCGAGCAGGAAACCGATCCCGACAGGGAAGATGACGACCTGCAGGCCTGGCTTGATCTTATGGAGCGATGCAGCGTTCCGCTCGAAACGACCTGGATGGCGCTCGACCGGGAGGAACAGCGAAAACTGACGGCTTTCCGCCATGCGCTGCCGCTGCTCGTCAACGAGTGGCTCAGCCGCCAGGAGGAGAGCAAGATCAGCACCGATATGGCGGTGCCTGCGGCTGCGTTCAGGGAGCTGTACGACTTTTACGAGAGTTCGTGCCTGAAAAACAATTTCGTCTTTATTATCTTCGGCCATATCGGCGACGCGCATGTGCATCTGAACATCCTTCCGCGTAACCGGGAGGAGTTCCTGCGAGCCAAAGAGCTGTACAAAGAGTTCGTGGATAAAGTCGCGGCTCTGGGCGGAACGCTTTCGGCCGAGCACGGTATCGGAAAGCTGAAATCGGGCTATCTGGCCTCCATGTACGGCGAGGAGAGCATCAATGAAATGGTGCGGATAAAAAAAATCTTCGACCCGGAGCTCGTGCTCAATATCGGGAACCTGATACCGGCGTCGTATCTTGAGCAATCTGCATAATCACGAGGGAGCGTTTTGGCAAAGAAACCGGACAAGCCGAACTATGTGCATTCCATACAGAACAGGAAGGCGCGGTTCGAGTATCACATCATCGACACGGTCGTCTGCGGCATAGAACTGCTGGGCAGCGAGGTGAAATCGGTCCGGCTGGGCAAGGCAAGCCTGAACGAGAGTTACGCCGTCATCCACCGCGGAGAGGTCTGGCTCGAGAACATGCAGATCACCCCTTACGAGCATAACACGCTCGACAAGCTCGAACCGAAGCGGAGCCGGAGGCTGCTTCTGCATCGGGAGGAGATCCGGAGGCTGCAGTCGAAGATCAGCGAGAAGGGGCTGACGCTCATTCCGCTGCGGGCGTTTTTCACTGAAAGGGGCATTCTGAAGGTCGAACTTGCGCTTGCCAAGGGCAAGAAACTGTTCGATAAACGAGAAACCCTCAAATCGCGGGAGAACGAACGGCAGTTGCAGCAACTGAAGAAGAATTTTTAAGCTTAACTTTTTTGATTTTTTTCAATGCGTTTTCCAACCGTACAGGAACAGCTCGATATCATTGCAGGCAATGTGGTTGAAATCATCAGTATCGAGGAACTCGAAAAAAAAGTGCAGCACAGCCTCCAGAGCGGCAAGCCGCTCAGGGTGAAGCTCGGCGCCGACCCGTCGCGCCCGGATCTCCATATGGGCCATTCCGTGGTGCTGCGCAAACTCCGGCAGTTCCAGGATCTCGGCCATGAGGCGATCCTCATTATCGGCGATTTCACAGCCATGATAGGCGATCCTTCGGGCAAGAGCAAGACCCGACCGCAGCTTTCGGCTGAGGAGGCGCGCGAAAACGGCAAAAGCTATTTCGAGCAGGCGTCGAAGATTCTCGATGCCGGGAAAACCACCATCTGCTACAATGCTGACTGGCTCGGAAAGATGACGTTTTCAGATGTCATCAGGCTCTCGAGCCATTACACGGTGGCCCGGATGCTCGAACGGGACGATTTCGAACGGCGGTACCGCTCGAACGAACCGATTTCGATCCACGAGTTCCTCTATCCGCTCGCTCAGGGGATGGATTCCGTTCACCTGAAGAACGATGTTGAACTGGGGGGAACCGACCAGAAGTTCAATCTGCTGGTGGGACGCGACCTGCAACGGGAATACGGCATCGCTCCGCAGGCGTGCATCACCATGGAGCTGCTTGTGGGCACCGACGGAAAGGAGAAGATGTCGAAGTCGCTCGGCAACGCCGTCTGTTTCAACGATACGCCGCACGACATGTACGGAAGAACGCTTTCAATTCCGGATCAGCTGATCGAAACCTGGCACCGCCTGCTGGTGTCGCACAGAACCGGATCCCTTGACGACCTGAAGAAAAGCATCGAAACCAACCCGAGAGAGGCGAAGCGCTCTCTGGCAAAAGAGATCGTGGCGCAGTACTACTCTCCTGAAGCCGCAATCGAGGCGGAGGAGCATTTCGACAGGGTTTTCGTACAGAAAAAAGCGCCGGACAACATCGAGCTGTTCGAGTTCGACGCGGTAAGCGTCCCTCTGGTAGAGCTGCTCGTGAGGCTTGGCGCCGCACCGTCGAAGAGCGAAGCCCGGCGCATGATTCAGCAGAACGCGATTACGGCTGACGAGGAGAAAATTGCCGACGTGAATGCCTCGATCGTGCCGGGAGATGAACCGGTAATCATCAGGGCCGGCAAAAGAAAGTTTTATAAAGTCGCGGCGAAAAAATCGTTTTGAATGCCGTCGCTTTTTCCTATAATTGAGCAACTCGACCATCGAGCAGGCAGTCATATTACACTAATCCATCCGGAGGAACGGCATTGTCATTCGTCCCGAAAAAAGTATTTTTCACCAAGGGTGTCGGAAGACACAAAGAGTATCTTTCATCGTTCGAGCTCGCGCTGAGGGATGCAAAGATCGAAAAGTGCAATCTTGTAACCGTTTCAAGCATCTTCCCGCCCAAGTGCCAGCGCATCAGCGTCGAGGAAGGATTGAAACTGCTCTCGCCCGGCCAGATCACCTTTGCGGTCATGGCGCGCAACTCGACCAACGAATATAACCGGCTCATATCGGCTTCGGTGGGTGTGGCTATCCCTGCCGACGATACGCAGTACGGCTATCTCTCCGAACACCACCCATACGGCGAGTCGGACGAACAGTCCGGCGAGTATGCCGAGGATCTTGCGGCCACAATGCTTGCCACGACGCTCGGTATCGAGTTCGATCCGAACAAGGACTGGGACGAGCGGGAAGGCATCTACAAGATGAGCGGCAAAATCATCAATTCCTACAATATCACGCAGTCGGCCGAGGGCGAAAACGGTCTCTGGACAACCGTCATTTCCTGCGCGGTTCTGCTGCCCTGAACAGATCAAGAGCTCTGCCGCCGCAGTGCGGGGCAACATCCACCGCCCGCCGTGGAGATGCGGGCACATCGCTTACATACGGAAACGGGGAACAGGGTCGGAAGACCGGTTCCCCGTTTTCTTTCATTCCGCATCCTTTTTGTAACTTATGGAGTTTCTTGCCTCCCTGGAGCATATCCGCACGCTTGACGAACTGATCCTGTGGGGCGGCTATGTCCTGCTCTTTGCCATCGTTTTCGCCGAAACCGGGCTGTTCGCAGGGTTCTTTCTGCCCGGCGACTCACTGCTGATCACTGCCGGGCTGATAGCCGCGTCGGGCAAACTTGACATCGTTGCCGTCATCGCGACGCTGAGCTGTGCCTCCGTACTTGGCGATACGACCGGTTATCTCATAGGAAGGCAGTTGCAGAAAAGTCTGTTTTCAAAGCAGGAGACGATTTTTTTCCACCGCGAGCATCTGAAGAAAACCGAGGCGTTCTATGAAAAGCATGGAGCGAAAACCGTTTTTCTCGCCCGGTTCGTACCGGTAGTACGCAGTTTTGCCGCAACGCTCGCGGGCGTTGCCGGCATGCCGTACCGGATATTTCTCTTTTACAGCGTGAGCGGCGCCGTGCTCTGGGTGCTTTGTTTCACGCTGACCGGTTATTATATAGCTACCCTGTTCCCTGAGGTGGTGGGCTATCTGCATGTGGTGATCATGGCGGGAATCGTGCTGATCGTCATCAGCGCCATCAGACACCTCAGACCCGGAAAACATTCATGAACCTACTCTCCCTGTGATGTATGACTGAATCCTTACATACCGATGTTCTGGTGATCGGCAGCGGCATCGGCGGCCTCTATTTCGCCATCAATATGGCCGAACATGCAAAGGTTACCATCATTACCAAAAAAGAAAGTTCAACGTCGAACACCAACTGGGCTCAAGGGGGCATAGCGGCCACAATCGACAGCGGCGATTCGGCCGAACTGCATATTGCCGATACGCTCAATGCCGGCGCCGGACTCTGCAACCGCGACATGGTTGCCA
>Ga0194119_10011367_pt1 | contig 11510 bp, 10 predicted proteins | sample TA2MahC100mmetaG_FD_148620 | JGI IMG/M metagenome (GOLD analysis project Ga0194119, IMG submission 148620) | Freshwater microbial communities from Lake Tanganyika, Tanzania - TA2015018 Mahale Deep Cast 100m | ecosystem: Environmental > Aquatic > Freshwater > Lake | place: Tanzania: Lake... | reverse complement strand
ACTGTAAAAACTTCCATCACTCTCCATGAATTGCAAGGTCTGCGTACTCAATTTGCTCAGGGTTCAGTTGTGCGGTGACGACATCCAGAACATTCATAAATTCACTGACAGTATCGCATTGTACCATACGCTCGCTGCCTTGGTCACTCAGAAGAAGAAATGACCTAGTACAGACATCAATCACGATGCCTTGTACGCATTCTTGTTCGGTGTTCATTGGGTGTTCCGTTGATTACCCCCATATTATAGGGAGTCTTGCTCGGGGTGTCAAGTGGGTTCCTGAGGCCAATCTGGATGATCTGGATCAAGCACCATTGCTTTATAATCTGTGATATTTTCTGGTAAATCTCTTAATAATTGGCGATAAATTTTCCACTCTTCATCATTTGGAAGAGATACATCTCTAATTTGAGTCCAATCTGATTTATAAAGTTTACCAGTTCTAATTTGTCTAAATTCTTCCTCATAATTTCTTGATGCTTCGTATGCTTCTTCGTCAGCAATTCTTTTTTCTTCTAATCTTTTAATTTCATCATTAAAATTGGTAATTGCATTTTCAAAAATACCAAGATTTTCTATTTCTTGATTAAGAGTTCCATCATTATATTCAATATGCCCATGTGTATCTTTCCATTGAACAGCACGAACATTGGATGGAATCCAACTCATATCTTGTTCTATATGAGTAACTGCAGTTTGATCGATTATGATTGTTTTATCAGATGGTACAATTGTTAATCTCATTCTTTATCCTCCCCTTCAGGTAAAGTATTTAACGGTTGATTGAGTGGAGTAATTTGAGCAGGAATAACACCTTGATTTATTGCAGAAATATAAAGTTGTTGATTTGATTCATTTGCTTTTACAACTTCATTTCTAAAAGATTCAACTGCTGCTGCTGTAGAAAGTGATCTTTGAGCAACTTCAAGTGTTGTCATCGGTAACCAGTTGACTGAACAATCCCACTCATCTACTTCTTGTCCGGTGTTTGGATTTACACCTCTAATTTGGGTAAACCAAGCACATTTTAATCCAATGCATTCTTTTTTAATAAGAGGGCAAAAATTTCCTTTTTTTAATTTAGACATAATAATTCTCCTTAATAAATTTTAATCAGTTTTTCTGACATAGTATAAGATTAATGTACTTTATTGTAAAGTTTTTATTAGTGTTTCCTGTTACAGTACCTGAAAAGGTGTGACTGTGAGATCCACCACCACCAGTATTTTGTCCTATAGTTACAATTCCGTGACCTATACCATGTCCACCATATGCAAAATCTAGTCCTCGTGTTGTTCTAAGGCCAAACATCCCCTGGAACCAGTTACCGAGAGAGGGAGTGACAACAAAAGGATGAGTGTGAAGAGGTATCTCATCTGGTTCAAGAGTTGTATCTCCAACAGTACCTGTAACAGGAACATTAGTAATGGAATCAGTTCCACTAAAGAAAGACGTAAAATCAATACTGCCTGCAAGAGATCCACCAGTAGAATTATTTACTAATCTAAGTGCCCTATTATTATATGCTGCATCAGTTATTTGAGTCCAAAAAGCAGGTGCAGCGGAGTTTGCAAACAACATTAAAGAACCTGTTGGAGCAGCTGCACCTGTAGCACCTTGAGTACCTGTAGAACCTTGAGTACCTGTAGCACCTCGAGTACCTGTAGCACCTTGAGTACCTGTAGCACCTTGAGTACCTGTAGAACCTTGAGTACCTGTAGCACCTTGAGTACCTGTAGAACCTTGAGTACCTGTAGCACCTTGAGTACCTGTAGCACCTTGAGTACCTGTAGCACCTTGAGTACCTGTAGAACCTTGAGTACCTGTAGCACCTTGAGTACCTGTAGCACCTTGAGTACCTGTAGCACCTTGAGTACCTGTAGCACCTTGAGTACCTGTAGCACCTTGAGTACCTGTAGCACCTTGAGTACCTGTAGCACCTCTAGGACCTGTTGCACCTGTTGCTCCAACTGGTGCTGGATTCCAAGACCAACCACCAGTTCCATTTGCAGTTACAACATAATTATTTGGACCTGTAGCACCAGTAGAATCGATTATTGTTGCGGGTTTTAGTTTTGATACTGTTGAAAATCCAGTAGCATTAAAATTAACTGTCTGTAAGGATTCAGTAAAATTACCTATTCTAGCAGTTAATTGATCCAGTGAAAAACTACCATTTATATTTAAATCTCCACCAACATAAAGATTTTTTTCAATGCCAACACCACCGTCAACAATAATTGCACCGGTATCTTTACTGGTAGAATTAGTTGTATCTTTTACATAAACAGCATCATCAATTTCTGTAGTACCTGCATTTGAATCTAGAACAAGATTTCCTGATAATGTGCTAATAGTATTTGTATCTATCTTTATATTATCAAAAGTACCAACTCCAGTAACACTCAAATTATTAATGTTAACTTGAGAATCAAATGTAGAGATGCCAGTTACTTTTAGTTGTTTAAGAGTGGTAGACTGATAAACTTGAAGATTTTGAGTTGTTGTAAGTCCTAAAACTCCAAGATTTGCGATAGTTGCAAAACCAGTTACATTTAAATTAGTTATATCAATTGGTCCAATAAATTTTCCTGCTGTTACAATACCAGTAAAATTAGCACCTGTCCCAGTTAACGGACCAAGTGTGGTGCTATTAGTAACTAATAAATTGTTAGTTGTAATTATTCCGCTAACATTTAAATTATCAATTGTTACTCCACCTTTAAATGATGAAACTCCAATTACATTAAAAAGAGTTGTTGGAAGTGTGCTTCCAATACCTACTCTTTGATTGACTTCATCATAAACAAAATTAGGAGCACCATCAACTAATGCAGCATTATTATGAAATTGAATGTTTTGATATACTCCACCAGCTCCTGAACGAACAGTGCCCGGATCAACCCATGAAAGTCCACCAAAACTATTTTTTACCAATAATTCTGAAGTATTTCCTGGTGAATTATAGTAATCATAAATTGTTCCAGTGAGTCTTAAATCTCCCTGAACATGAAGTTCTTGCGTTGGATTTGTTGTACCAATTCCAACAGAACCAATACCAGTTGTTGTGATAATTGAACCACCAACACCAACAGCAAAACGATCACGAACAGATAATAAACCTATAGATGAGTCGAAAGTTAATTTTGGAGATGTTCCAAAATCACTTGATGAATTAAATAAAAGTTCTTGATTATTTCCTGGAGCAAATACTCTGACCGTAACTGCTATACCCGGATTTGTTAATCCCGTCCTATATCCTTCTGCAGTGATTGCAAGACCAACAAAATTTAATTGTGTAGTACTATTAGGTCCACCAACTATATAATTTTCATCATAAACAGTGATAGAACCTGGAATTACACCGCCACCAATTGGAACCCAATATCTTTCTCCAGGATGCCCTTCAACTGAGACAATTTGATATTGTTGACCAGAAGGAGGAGTTTCTCCAGGTGCGACGGGGTCACCAAAGTTTGGTTCTGTATCTCCAAGCGTTAAATATCTAAATCTAACATCAGATAATTGTGTTTGGGGAGTTCTTTTAACTCTCCCACTTAGATTCTTTGGCATAATTATGTGGTACTATTTTCAAGAATACTGCAAATAAATTCCATTTGGAGTGGTCCAACTAATCCACCACTTACATATGTATGAGCGATTCCAGTAACTCTACCAGAGTTAGTTACAAAGGTCTTAGATGTTCCCACATCTCCGATAATTGAATCAATCACAAAGGATTGTTGAGGTGATGGGAAAATTGATGTTGTAAGACCATATGAACCACTACAAGTAAATGCTAATCCACTCATTGTAACTTCATCACCAGCAACAAAATTATGTGGTACTTGCGTAGTTACTGTTGTGACACCAGTATTATTATCATAAGTACAAGTAGAAATTGAAACAATGCCAGATTGAGTTCCTTCAATCAGAATTGAATCTGTAATAATTGCTGTTCTTTCTAAAACTAATCTACCATCAATGATGATTAGAGCATCATTTGGTGCAATTTCAGCATCTTTTATGACACGAATATTTCTTACATTTCCTGCAGTTCTTTGAGAAGTGCTTTTTCTTCTGTGAGTAAAAGTAATTGTTGGATATGTGTTTACGCCAACATTTGCAACTTGTGCATATAAAACAATTGCAGAAACACCAGTAGGAGTAGTATAAACCGTCTGTTCTCCTGGAGCAACTGGAACTGCTACTGTGATAAACTTATTAAGTGGTGCAATTGCCATTTGTTATCTCAACGCTAAAATTAATGGTGTAACTTCTGCTTGAATTGCTTTACTGAAGTCTCTTCCTCTAATTGTTGATGTTGGTTGATTGATTTGAAATCCTTCACCAATATCAAAATTACCTTTTTGGTCTGTGCTTGTAAATGGAACTTGTGCTCCATCTAAAGCAACAATTTCATTTGCCTTAATCGGCACAGCACCTTGAAAGGGTGTTGCTGTATTTATACTAGTTCCAGTACCGATGTATTCGAAGGAATGAGAACTTGTTAGGATTCGACTAATTCTTTTTAAGGAAACTTCTTCGCCACCAAATAATTCATATGGTATAAATTCATTAAAAGTTATTGTTGTAATTCCTGATGATGTTACTTGTGTAGCAACATCAACACTATAGAAAATTGGTTCAGTAATTACAGTTGCTGCAGCGCCAACAGCATCACCACCATCAATGAACACTTCTAAATTTTGTGAAGATAGATAATTTCTTCCACTATTAACAACATCAATTGCAGTAATAGCACCTGTAACCTCATCAATCGTTGGACTTAACTCTGCAATAATACCTTGAGGTCCTTTTGGTTGTTGACTTAAATCACCAGCATCACGAATAATAATTGTTGGTGGAGATACTGGACTAAATCCAGATCCACCATTCAAAACTTTAATTTCTTGAACCTGAACCATTGGTTGAGAAATAATTCCAGATCCTACTACATCAGAATAGTTATTTAAATTAATTTTGAAGAATAGTGCTTGTCCATCATAAGGTCTTCTAGGATTATTAGATAAATCTACCATATTTGTGAAAGTTACCTTATCACTTCCAGCATCAACACCTGCTTGTGTTCTTGTTGGTGGATAAGTTCCCACAGTTGCAGTAAATTCAGTAGAACCTAAACCAACAGCAACTAATCCAAAATTTCCAAATGATGAGTTAGAATTTGTTAAATCACAAGAACCTCCACTATCACAATAAATTCCAATATCGCAATTAATTGTAAAAATAGAAACTAATTGAGCATATCCATTATTTGTGATTGAAACTCCAATACCATTTTCATTATATTGGGTAAATGAATCACAAACCATAGATTTCAAATCATTGCCAATATTATTTGTTCCACTAAAATTTGCACTAGCGTGATTTCCGTCAATTTTCATGCCAATACTTTTGGTCATGAAGTTGGTACAGTTTCTTACATAAGGAGACCTCCATCTTCCGCTTGGACCTTCATTTGCAGGACCTGAAGCAATGAATCCTGTGGAAGCATATCTAGCGGGGTCCAATGGAGGAAATGCTACCGCAGCTGCTCCAGTATGTGCAATTGCAACGCTTGTCCCTGCAAAATTTAAATTCTCAATTAAACACCCTCTCCTTACATGGAAAACATCTTTAGTAACATTTAACGGTCTAATTGTAACTAATCTTATATCTTGACCAGTTACAGTAACATCTGTACGAAGACCGATTGGATTATTTTCAGTATAAACTCCAGGTCTAATTATAATGGTATCTCCATCTTGAGCAATTGATGCTGCTGCTCCTACAGTTGCTTTTGCATCTCCCTCTAAAAGTCCACTATTGCTATCATTACCATCTTTTGTGACCCAAATTGTATTCTGAGTTTCTACTCCTGGAGGTCTCCAAGAAACACCTGTTCCAACAGATGCTAATCTATAATCAGTTTTACCAACTGCAGGACCAGCGGTTTCTCCATTTATATCAATTAATGATGAATCAAGTTCTAAAGTTCCAATTAATTTTGTATTTCCACCAACATTTAGATTTTTTTCAATTCCAACTCCACCTTGAGCAATTAATGCTCCAGTATCTTTATTTGTAGATTGTGTAGGACTATTAAAAGTAACATCTCCATCAACATCTAGAGTTGCATTAAGAGTTGTAGCACCATCAACATCTAGAGTTGCATTAAGAGTTGTAGCACCATCAACATCTAGAGTAGAGTTTAGTGTAGTTGCACCATCAACATCTAGAGTTGCATTAAGAGTTGTAGCACCATCAACATCTAGAGTTGCATTAAGAGTTGTAGCACCATCAACATCTAGAGTTGCATTAAGAGTTGTAGCATCATCAACATCTAAAGTAGAGTTTAGTGTGGTTGCACCATCAACATTTAAAGTTGAATCAAAATTAACACTTTGAGTAGCATGAACAGTGCCATGTATATCTAACTTATATGATGGATTATTGGTTCCAATACCAACATCACTTATTCTATAAATTGGTGCTGCTGCTCCAGCACCAACAAATCCCCATAAATCTTGAGTTTGAATATCTGCAATCCAATTTGGATTATCAGGATTGACAACTGGTATACAAGTATCTGTTCCTAATCCAAGACTGTTTATTTGCTTAAAATTAAGTGCAGCAAATGCTTGTGCTAAGTCATTTGTTGGTACAAATACTCCTTGATCTTGAATATAAAATCTCGTCATTCTATTGCTTTTATAATGAAATATTTATAGAATAAATCATGGTCCTGGATAAAGAGGAACCATTTCATCGAGAACAAAAATTCCATCTGTAGCAATTCCAATTGTACCAATTCCAGGAAAATCTGTTCGGTTTTCTGCAATTAATGGTAACCAACGAACTCCACGAGCATCACGAGTCAAAAAATATCCATTTCTTCCAGGAACATTTGCAGAATCATAAATCGTTTCATCAATTTTTACACTACCTGCTACATCAACTCTTTGTTGTGGTTCTACACTACCAATACCAATTCTTTCACTAACAGTTACAGTTCCAACTACATCTAATTGTTTTCTTGGTACTGTTGTTCCAATTCCAACTTTACCAGTTTCAGCAACTGCTCTTAATGTTGTTCCACCACATCCAACATCTAATTGTTTTTGTGCCGTAATAACATCATAAAAATCTGCTTTACCAAAAAAAGTTGATGTACCAAGAACAGTTAAATTATCAACTATCAGAGTTGGAGATCTGGTAAAATCATAATTTATTTTTCCGTGGACAGTAATATCTTTATAAAAAACAACATTCTCATTAAAATGAGATTCTAATCCATAAAATTTACTACCTTCAGATGGATCTTTATAAAGTGATGACTTTAAATTATTGAGTTCTTCTAAAGAACTTTTAAGCGCATCTTCTTTACTTAGACAAGTATCAACTCCTACTGTCATACTATGTCATCACATCAACTACAGTATTAACCACAGTATTTACAATTCCACTTACAACCTTATCAATAAAGTCAACACCAATAAAACTTCCTTTAAAAACTTCTTTAGTAAAATCTTTTCCAAGAAGAGAAATCATATTTCCACTGGATCCTTCAACATCAACTCTTTGCCCGTCAATCATGATTCGACCAGAACCTGCCTTCATGTTAATATTTCTACCTGCTTTAAAGTGAATATCTTGTTCTGCCTCTAACATAATATTAGTGGCGTAAATTCTCACTAAACCATCAGCAGTTATAGAGACATTACCATTTTTACCAATAATAACAATATCATCTTTACCTTGACTATTTTTTTCACCACCAACAATTTGTAGTGAGTGATCATTGTAAATACTCATTAATCCACCACTACTTAAACTGATGGATGATTGATTGTCACCATTATCTGTGACACCATAAATTTTATAAACATCAGTGCCAGTTCTCCCCATTTGAGGATTTGCTGTATCAATCCTAAAATTGGGATTAAAACTGATTAATTGCCTCTTGAATATATTTTGAATTCTTTCTGCCATTTTATATTGGGCAATCTATTGATATTTGAAGTTCTCCAGTAAATTTAGGAGAACCTAATACTGGTCTAAGAATTGCTCCAGTTCCAGTATTTGAAATAACTGAAAGGACTGGAAGACTGTCGATAATATTATTTAGAGGTGTCACCTTATAGATACGACCATCTACAATTTGAGAATCATAAGGATTCCCTAAACTATCAGTAACCTCTGCATCTTCATAACCATCTCCACCATCTTCAACTAACACATTTAATACAGAATATTCTGAAACATTACCAACTGAATAGTTTTCACCTTCAGAGACAATATAAATTGATTCAATTTCACCTTTTTCATTAATAAGTGATCTTGCTACAGCACCATATCCTTGATCATTATCATCAACTATTTCTATAAATGGTGGGAAAGAATATCCAGATCCAGGATTTGTCAATTGAACACCTATAATACTTGCTGTTGTCAGACCATCAGAGTTCGTTACAAGATTACCAAAAATAGGAATTGCAGATGCTCCTGATCCAGGACCACCACCAAAGATGTTAATAATAGGAGGACTTGCAAATTGTAAAGCATCAGTAAAACATTGTTGGACTGAAGTGATATCAACACCAGAATTTACAATATTTGCAACTTCTTGAATTGCTCCATAACTTTGTGCCATTGAAGAAGTTAAAGATGATACGGATCCAGATGATCCTCCTCCAATCGTCCATTCATTAACAAGACCTTTGAAATTATCTAGATTTTGATTACATGCAAATCCAACTCCAAACTCGGAAAGTAAACCAATTGCTTCTCTAAAAATATTACCAACATTAAAATCTGAAAAGAATTGAAGAAGTTTTTCTACTCCTTTCAGCGCATCAACTAATTCTGTTGCAGTTTCAATTGCTCCAATCACAGAATTTAAAAGTGAACCAGCAAATTGATCCGCAGCACAACTTACAAAACGATCTACATTACTCACTACAGAATTTAAAATTTCAGAAACAGTGCTTTTAAGTCCTTGTATGACTGCCCCTGCAACACAACCAAATGCTTCTTCAAGTAATTTAACTGGAATTACCATTGCTTGCTGTGCAGCAACTCCTGCTGCATGTGCAATGATTGGATTTCCTGTTGCAGCGAAGACTTGAGCAAACACTAATTTATATAATAAGTCTAATCCTTTTTTTAGAATCTTCTGTAGTTGCTTAATAAAAAATTTAAACATCCCACCAACAAAATCATTGCACATTGTTACGATATCATCTACCGCTTTATCAATTGCTTGCCTTACTTTTGCAATGTTTCCTTGAAGTTTTTTTAATTTTCGAAGAAGATTTTTTACAACTACAGTAATTTTATCAATTTGAGTATTCTTAACAGTATTTGCTAAAATAACTTTATCACCTATTGCTTCACTTTCAGATACAACTGTATATCCTACTCTTTGAGATAATTGTTGTGCTTGTTCTACACTAACTCCTGGTGGAGATGGATTAGAATTATTTTTTACTTCATTAGATTCAATAGAAGAAGTTACTCCTTTATTTTTACTTACTTTTCCAGAAAAACCAGTAAATCCTTGAAATGGAGATTGATAAGTTGTTGAAGGAACAGAATCGGTTCTTCCAAAAGTTGCCAGAATTACAGGAACTTGGGCATTATCACCATCTAAAAAGAATCCAAGAACAATATCACCTTGCTGTAACTGAACTCCTGTAGAAACATTTGCAGCACCAGAACCTGCAGTAGTTGGAATCAGACACTGTGCCCATGGAAGATCTTCATTTGGCAAGTCTGCTTCACTATAAGGATGATAACCAATAATACGAACTTTAAAACGATTTCCCCAACCACCACCTTCTACTTGTTTCCCCATAGAAGATAGTGGTGGAATCTGGCCAATCCACCAACGGAAACCATCTCTACCAATAAAGTGACTTTGAAGTAATGATTGATCTAACATTTACGACTTTCTTGCCTCTACATTAATCCCTGATGTATCTCTGATTAATTTCATTGATGTATAAGAATTTTCTACATCAAAATGATGGCACAACTCTTTAATCATATATAGACCACTTTGTTCCCTGTCAAATTCTTTTGCATTTGATTGTGTAATCTTTGGAAAATTACACTCAATAATGTCACCTGCTCTCAAATTTGTATTTGATGGAACTACAATGTTCACAGATTGTGTGAATAAAGTATTATATCTCATCAGTGCTTGTGATTGGTATAATCTTGGATCAGAGTTTACTGAAGTTGAAGCATCCTTTTCCATTGTTCCAATATCAAGAACAGCGGTTATAATTCTTGTTGGAACATCTCCCAATGATTGATCAGAACCTTGAGATAATGGTGGAAGTTTTAATTTCCCACCAAGATTCTTAGTTTTACCAATATAGTCATCTTTTTTAAATAATCCTTCTTCTGGTTTTGAGAAAGAAAAGTCTAAAGGATTAAAAAACATTCGATGACTTGCATAAGTTCCTAAACGAAGTTTCTCAATTAAGTTTTGATTCTTGTCAGTATAGTAATTTAAAATTTTAAAATCATTATTAACTTTTTGATCATTTTCATCATAAGATTCTGATGCCTCAGTATAAGTGTATGTTGCTTTTGGTTTTTGTAACAATAACTCATCAAGAGATCTAAATTGAAATCCATCTTGTGTTTGATAAAATAAAAATCCCGCTGTCCCATCACCAGAACTTTGAGGGACTGCTTTAGATGCTAACCAAACTAATACGGTAAATGGTTTTCTTAAATTACCAATGAATCCATACTTATTAGAAGACTGATCAATCGTTCCGATTTTATTTGTTTTTAAACTATCTTTTAAAATCTTTTCAACAGAATCACTGATCTTTAAGGATGTTGGATATTTTTTAGATAATCTTACAGTTTCATTTGCAATTGCTTCTCTTGAAATTAAGTGCAATGTAAATGTTTCTCTATTTGTTTCTGAAATTACATCAGTAATGCTTGAAACATAAAAGTAATCATCAACTTTCTTTGAAAAATCTAATCCAGGATTTGTTGAAGAGTTTCCTGCAATTTTAAGAGAAAGTCTTTCTCCACCTCTGAGTGGCAATCCATTGTAAATAGATTGCTTATCACCATCTTGATTATCCTCTGGTGATATTACATTTCCATTATCAATTACTTTAATCTTTGCTGTAATTGTTGGAGAAAAAATATCTTCATAATACTCGAAAAGAATTGCTCCACCTATAAGATCAATCGTTCTAGATTGGTCATTTGATTCTAATAGTAACTCGTCATATAGAGACTTTTTAATTGACATTATAGATACGCCAGGTCGAGTAGAAGTTTGTTCTTAATAAAATTATTTAACAGTTTAGATTCACTGATTGTTGATGTAGGTGCTGCTTGTTGTACTGATGAATAAGATTGTTGAGGTACTTGTGGTTGAGTGTCATCAATAAACACGATACTCGATCCTTTTCTTTCAGGTGTCATTGCAGCAGGTTGTCCAGATCTTGATGGTGCTGTTATTTGTGCTGGAG
>Ga0194119_10011366_pt1 | contig 11512 bp, 8 predicted proteins | sample TA2MahC100mmetaG_FD_148620 | JGI IMG/M metagenome (GOLD analysis project Ga0194119, IMG submission 148620) | Freshwater microbial communities from Lake Tanganyika, Tanzania - TA2015018 Mahale Deep Cast 100m | ecosystem: Environmental > Aquatic > Freshwater > Lake | place: Tanzania: Lake... | reverse complement strand
CGGGCTTTGATGGCGTAGAGATGATCAACACACAGGGGCAGGGGTGGTGCGCGTTTGGGCGCGCCCCCTGAGCTCACACACCCGCCGAGCCCACACACACGCGAGCCACACACCATGAGCGGACACCCCCACGGATACACCCACAGCCGGCAGCCCCTCTCCGAGTTCGACCCCGCCCTCTGGGCGGCGATGGCCGCCGAGGCGCGGCGGCAAGAGGACCACGTGGAGCTGATCGCCAGCGAGAACTACACGAGCCCCTTTGTCCTTGAGGCGCAGGGCAGCGTCCTCACCAACAAGTACGCCGAGGGCTACCCCGGCAAGCGCTACTACGGGGGCTGTGAGCACGTGGACGAGGTGGAGCGCCTCGCCATCGAGCGCGCCAAGGAGCTCTTTGGCGCCGACTACGCCAACGTGCAGCCGCACTCGGGGTCGCAGGCCAACGCCGCGGCGTACCTGGCGCTCCTCGAGCCCCGCGACACCCTCCTGGGCATGAGCCTCGCCCACGGCGGGCACCTCACGCACGGGGCGAGCGTCAACTTCTCGGGGCGCACCTACAAGGCGGTGTCGTACGCCACCAACGACGACGGACTCCTCGACTACGACGCGGTGCGCGCCCTCGCCCTCGAGCACAGGCCCAAGCTGCTCGTGGCGGGGTTCTCCGCCTACTCGCGCGTGATGGACTGGGGGCGCTTCCGCGCCATCGCCGACGAGGTGGGCGCGTACCTGCTGGTGGACATGGCGCACGTGGCGGGGCTGGTGGCGGCGGGGGTGTACCCCAACCCCGTGCCCTACGCCGACGTGGTCACCACCACCACGCACAAGACCCTCCGCGGCCCCCGCAGCGGGCTGATCCTGGCGCGCGCCAACGCCGACCTCGAGAAGCGCCTGAGCGGCGCGGTGTTCCCCGGCATGCAGGGGGGGCCGCTGATGCACGTGATCGCGGCGAAGGCGGTGGCGTTCAAGGAGGCGATGTCGGAGGGGTTCCGCGCCTACCAGGGGCGGGTGGTGCAGAACGCCCGCGCGATGGCGGGGGTGTTCATGGCGCGCGGCTACGACATCGTCTCTGGGGGCACCGACAACCACCTCATGCTGGTGAGCCTGATCGCCAAGGGCATCACCGGCAAGGCGGCGGACGCCGCCCTCGACCGCGCCCACATCACCGTGAACAAGAACGCCGTGCCCAACGACCCCAAGAGCCCCTTCGTGACGAGCGGAATCCGCGTGGGCACCCCCGCCGTCACCACGCGCGGCTTTGGGGAGGGCGAGTGCGCCGCCCTCGCCGGGTGGATGTGCGACGTGATGGACGCCCTGAGCGCCGAGGCGCGCGACCCCGCCGCCCACGCCGGCGCGGGGGAGGCGGCGGTGGAGGCGGCGCGCGAGCGGGTGCGCGCCCTGTGCGCCCGCTTCCCGGTGTACGTGAGCTAAAGTAAAGCGCCTCAGCCCGCGCTGAGCGCGGCGTCGATGCCCCGCAGCCCCTCCAGGGCCCCCACGAAGAGCGACACGGCGCGGCCCGCGGGGGCGCGCGCGGGCACGTCCGCGGCGCTCGGGTTGATCCGGATGAGGGCGGCGCGGGCGGGGTCGTTGGCGAGGACGCGCTCGCCAAAGTTGCGGACGGAGGGGATGGTGGTGCCCGCGCCCATCTCCACCACCGCCACGCGCCGCCCCTCCTGCGCCTTGAGCCACGCCCCTAAGCGCTCCGCCTGCTCAAGCGTGCGCGACTCGTCCCAGCTGTCGTCCCCAAACATGAGGATGTTGGGGCGCGGGAGGCCCTGGATGTTGGGGTGGCGCGGGAGGGGGTCGCGGGCGCGGAGCTGCGTCTCGTCCACCTCCACCGTCATCCCCTCGGCGCTGTGGACATCGCCGTCGCCGTTGAGGGGCTGCGCGTGGTGGATCGAGCCGTGGCACTCCACGCAGCGGTCGGGGCTGAAGCCCGCCTTCTGGAACTGCCCGTCCACGTTGGAGGTGTAGATGAAGTAGTTGTCGCTGAGTCGCCTCGCCCACGCGCGCAGGAGCGCGAACCCCTCGTGGGGGACGGTGGCGCGGTAGAGGTTGAGGCGGTGGCCGTAGAAGCCCCAGGCGCGGTGAGGGTCTTGGGTGAACCAGCGCGGGTTGGCCATCTCTTGGAAGGGGACGCCGTAGAGGGAGGGGTAGGCTTCCCAAAAGCCTTGGTTGCCCTTAAAGTCCGGCAGCCCCGAGTCCACGCCCATGCCGGCGCCGGCGGTGATGAGGAGGGCGTCGGCGTCGCGGAGGAGGGCGGCGGCGGCGGCGTAGTTGGGGGGGGGAGGGGTGGGCATGGGGGCTGAGCTCCGTGGGGCGAGAGGGGGGTGAGGATGAAATGCGGCGGAGGGTGGATTTCTTTTTGGGCTCGGACTCGCCACGCTCGCGGACAGTGAGCTGGGCAGCGCGATGGCGTACAGTGAGCCGCACGCGCGCGCAGCCGTCAATTGACACTCACGCCCCTCGTTGGTACTCACCCTCCACCCCCACGCGCCGCTCGCACGCCGCCCACAGGAGTCCCCCCCCATGAGCGACACCCCCGCCCTCGTCCCCGCCCTCACCCCCGCCGGCTTCCGCGACTACACCCCCGGCGAGGTGGCGGCGCGGCAGGGGATGATCAGGACCATCCAGCGCGCCTACGAGCGCTTTGGGTTTGACCCCCTCGACACGCCCGCCGTCGAGTTCATGGACACGCTCCTCGGCCCCCCGAGCGCCGCCGACGAGGAGTCCGCCAAGATGCTCTTCCAGGCGCGGCGCCTGCGCGGGCGCGACGTGGCGGGGGGCGAGGAGACCGAGGAGCTCGGGCTGCGCTTTGACCTCACGGTCCCCCTCGCCCGCTACGTGGCCAGCCACAGCGGCCAGCTCCCGCGCCCCTTCAAGCGCTACCAGGTGGGCCCCGTGTGGCGCGGCGAGCGCCCGCAGAAGGGGCGCTTCTGCGAGTTCCTGCAGTTCGACCTCGACGCCGTGGGCACCAGCGACCTCTACGCCGACGCGGAGGTGCTGTGGGGCGTGCACGACGCGCTCGTGGACCTCGGCGTGACCCGCTTCGTGATCCGCGTCAACAGCCGCAAGGTCCTCAACGGCCTCCCCGCCGTCGCCGGCTTCGACGAGGGCAAGCTCGTGGAGGTGATTCGCGTCCTCGACAAGGTGGACAAGGTGGGCGTGGACGCCGTGCTCGACGAGCTCCGCCGCCCCGACCGCGGCGGCCTCGACCTGAGCGCCGAGGCGTGCGAGGCGATCCGCGGCTTCATGGCCATCGGCGGCGACCCCGACGAGGCGCTCGCGCGCGTGGAGGCGCTCTGCGGCGGCGAGGGCGTGATGGCGGAGGGCGCGCGCGAGCTGCGCGAGGTCGCCGCCCACCTGCGCGCCGCGGGCGTGCCGCAGGAGCGCTGGCGCATCGACCTCTCCATCGCGCGCGGGCTCGGCTACTACACGGGCCCCGTCTTTGAGACCACGCTCCTCGACCTCCCGCAGATCGGCAGCGTGTGCTCCGGCGGGCGCTACGACGGCCTCGTCTCGCGCTTCTCCGCCGACCCCGCCCCCGCCGTGGGCGCCTCCATCGGCGTGGACCGGCTCTTCGCCGCCCTCAAGGAGCTCGGGCAGCTGCGCGTGCCCCCCACCTGCGTGCAGGTGCTCGTCACCGCCATGGAGCGCGACCGCCGCGCCGACTACATCGCCCTTGTCGCCGAGCTCCGCGCCGCCGGCCTCAACGCCGCGCTCTACCAGGGCGAGGACCACGCCTTCCGCGCCCAGATGGCCGAGGCCACCCGCCGCGAGGTGCCGGTGGTGGTGATCTGCGGCGGGCGCGAGCTGCGCGACGGGGTGGTGACGCTCAAGGACATGCGCGCGCGCGCGCAGGTCACGGTCCCTCGGGCGGAGCTGGCGGCGGCGGCGCGGGGGCTGCTGGGGGGCGCGCCCGCCCCGTGAGCCCCCGACGCGCCCCCTCACGCCCCCCGCAGCGCCCGCCCCGCCAGCAGCGCCTCGATCAAGAACATCTCCCACGCGTGCCGCAGCTCGCTGCGCGCGCGGCGCCACTCCACCTTGAGCACAAAGAGCTGCTCCTTGAGCTGCGCCCGCGACATCGACGCGCGCCGCGACAAGAGGCGCACGCGCTCGCGCTGGAGCTGCTCGGCGCGCTGCGCGTGCTCTAGGGCGCGCGCCTTGAGCGACATCAGGCGCTCCTCGTAGCCGCCGAGCGCCTCGCGGGCGGCGGCGGGGGAGCGCTGGGCGAGGGCGGCGAGGGTGGCGAGGCGGCGCTCCGCTAACACCCTCAGCTCCGTGGCGCGCGTGGCGCGCTGCAATGGACCCACTAGCCGCAGCGCGCGCAGACTCAGCAGCACGTAGCGCGTGGGGTCTGAGAGCCACCCGAGCAGCCCAAAGCCGTTGCGGTAGTCGGTGGGCGCGTCGTGGTGGTCGGCGTGGTGGTTCCCCTCGCCGAGCGGCAGCAGCCACACGTAGTTGTTCTTGGCGCTGCTCTTGGCGGCGGGGGCGCCCCACATGTGCGTGAAGGAGTTCACCGACCAGGTGACGTTCTGCACCACCACGCAGGCGAGCACCGCGGTCCACATCAGGCACAGCCCCGCCCACAGCGACCCCCCGACCAGCGCGCCGAGCGCGAGGGGGGTGAGGAAGTTCATCACGAGCAAGAACACCACGTAGTAGCGGTGCTGCAGCCGCATCACCCCGTTCTGCTTGAGCACCGCCTCCGCGCGCTCGGCGTAGACGCCCTCCTCGTGGGGGCTGTCGAAGAAATAGCAGAGCACGTGCGACCACACGAAGTTGCGCCAGGCGCTCTCGAACCACACGGCGGAGTAGGGGTCCTCGTCGTGGCGCGCGTGGCCGTCCACGGCGTGGTGCACGCGGTGCTTGCCCGCCCAGCTCGCCAGCGACCCCTGCGCGGCGAGAGTCTGCCCGATGTAGCCAAAGAGCACGTGCACGGGCCACGAAATCCGCTTGGTGGCGCCGTGGCTCACGAGCCGGTGCGCGTAGGCGGTGGTGGAGAGCAGCGCCAGCGCCGCGTGGCAGAGCAGGTAGAGCCCCATCACGCCGCGGAAGCCCTCGGGGGCGTAGAGGAAGGGGACCCACGCGAGGAGCGCGAGCAGGTGCGTGGCGCTGATGTAGGAGGCGTTGACGAGGTTGAGGCGGTGGCGCAGGGCGCTCTTGACCTCAGAGAGCCGCCTCAGGCGCGCGCCCTCGGCGAGGGCGGGGAGGGGCGGGGGGGAGGGGGGCTCGGGGGCGGGGGGGGTCATGGGGCGGCTCCTGCGCGCTGAGGGGTATGGTGACGCTAGCGCATCGCGGGGGCGCGCGCTATACATTGAGGCGCCTCGCCGCGCGCGGGGCGCTCTCGCCTGAGGAGGCCCGCCTTGCACACCCCGCCGCGCCCCGCCCTCGCCGCCGCCCTCGCCGCCGCCCTCGCCGCCGCCCTCGCCGCCGCCCTCGCCTCCTGCCAAGAGCCCGCCGCGCTCGCCCCCGACGCCGGCCCCCCGCGCGCCCCGCGCCCCCGCCCGCTCTATCGCCTCGACCCGTGGGGTGAGCGCGCCACCGTGGACGAGGGGGGCGCGGTGGGCGTGGGCCTCCACGCGCGCCTCGCCGCGGGCCCCGGCGGGCGGGTGGGCGTGGCGTACTGGGACGCCGACGGCGTGGAGGGCGCCCCCTGCGAGGGAATCGAGGTCGATGACCCGCCCGCCGAGGTCCGCTGGGGGCTGTCGTTCGCCGAGTGGCGCGACGGCGAGGGGTGGCGCGCCGAGCGGGTGAGCGACCCCCTCCTCCACGGCCCCCCCCCCGGCCTCCACCTCTCCTATGCCGCCGACGCCACCCCGCAGCTGCTCGCCCTCGCCGGCGACCCCGTCCCCGAGATTCGCTACTGCGGCGGCAGCGACCTCGCGCTGTTCACCCCCCGCGGCGCTGTGGGCGAGGGGTGGGGGGCGGAGTGGGTGGCCACCGACAGCGACCAGGCCGCCTCGGGGCAGCCCGCCAGCGACTACGGCTACGTGGTGGGCTACTGGCCTAGCTACGCGCGCCGCGCCGACGGCGCGGAGCTGGTGGTCTACCAAGACGTGCACGGCGGCAGCCTCCAGCGCGACGACCTCGCCCGCGCCGACCTGGAGGTGGCGCTCCGGGACGCCCCCGGCGGCGCCTGGCGCCACGAGCCCGTGGACGTGGGCGAGGGCGCCGGCACCCACACGCAGGCCCTCTTTGGGCCGCAGGGGGAGCCCATGGCGCTCTACCACATCCCGGTGGAGGCGGCGCAGGAGTCGCGCGCGCGGCAGGGCCTCTGGCTCGCGCGCAAGGAGGGCGGCGCGTGGCGGCGGCACCTGGTGGCGGCGGGCGCCGGCGAGGGGGGCGGGCAGGCGGTGGTGGTGGGCGCGGGCCTCGCCGTCCTCTACTTTGACCCGCAGGCGCGCCAGCCCGTCCTCGCCACCCTCAGCGACCTGCGCGCCCTCGACGCCCCCGCCGACGCCCCCGCCGACGCCCCCGCCGACGCCCCCGCCGACCCCTGGCGGCGCGCCCGCCTCGGCGACCCCCGCTACCACGAGGGGCGCGCCCCCCGCCTCGCCCGCGCCCCCGACGGCCGCCTCGCCGCCCTCTGGTACCGCTGCGGCCCCGCCGAGCTCGCCGCCTGCCGTCCCGCCGACGACGCCGCGATTTTCGCCCTCTCCCCCGCCGCCCCCGCCGCCCCCGCCGACCCCGCCGCCCCCGACGACCCCGCCGCCCACCTCGGCGAGTGGACGCGCGAGGTGGTGGAGGCCGGCGAGGAGGGCGTCTGCGGCCTCGACCCCGCCCTCGCCTTTGACGCCCAGGGGCGCGCCTGGGCCGCCTGGCGCTGCAGCCGCCGCGCCGAGGACGGCGCCTTCCGCTACAGGCTCGAGGCCGCTCGGCGCGACCCCCTCGGCGACGAGGGCTAGGCGCCGCCGCGAGGGCTAGGCGCGCCGCTCAGGCGCGCGCGCCAGCAGCGCCGCCGCCAGCCCCTCTAGCGCGCGGAGGGGGCGGTGCCACGACGCCTCGGGCTCGCGGAGGCGGCCGAGGGGCGTGGGCTCCGCCTCGGGCCACAGCGCCCGGAGGGCCGCCGCCAGCCCCGCCATCCCCAGCCCCTCCCACCCCGCCGCGCGCGCCTCGAGCGCCCCGAGCTGCTCGGGGGAGAGGCGCGCCCCCGCCCACGCCGCCAGCGTGGACGCCAGCAGGTCCCATAGCGGCGAGGGGGGGGAGGAGAGCCACCCCTCGAGCGCCAGCGGCAGGGCGGCGGTGTGGGCGGGCGGGTCGGCGTTGAGCGACTCGTAGAGCGCGTCTAGGGCGCGCAGCGCGGGCGCCTCCTCCTCGCCGGGGAGGGCGGCGCGCAGGTGGGGCGCCTCGGCGCTGAGGGTGAGCGCCTGCGGCGCCTGCGGGTCGCGCAGCGCGCACATCGCCAGCGCCCCGAGGCGCCGCCCCAGCGCCGACGCCCCCCCCAGCAGCACCCGGCGGCGGAGGGCGCCGCGGAGCGCGCGCTCCCCCTCGCGCCACGCCCCCTCCGCCGCCCCCACGTCCCCCGCGCTCAGGTGCGCCAGCGCCCCGAGCAGGCGCAGCGCCCCCCCCGCGTCCGACAGCTCCGCCGCCCCCTCCGGGGAGTCGAGCGCCTCAAGGAGCGCCAGCGCCTCCCGCGGCGCCCCGCGGGCCAGCAGCGCCGCCCCGAGCGCCTCCCCCGCCGCCAGCAGCAGCGCGCCCTCGGGACTCGGCCCGGCCGCCCGGGGGGGCGCGCGGCGGGCGGCGTCGCGGGCGGCGCTCGCCCGCTCGTCGTAGTCGCGCTGCAGCGCCGCCGCCAGCGCCCGCGCCCCCCGCGCCAGCCCCGCCGCCCCCCCCTCTCCCTCCGCGCCCCCCGCCGCCCGCAGCAGCCCCTCGAGCTCCGCGAGCGCCGCCGCCCCGCCCCCCTGCGGCCCCGCCCCCGGCGCCGCCCACAGCCAGCGCGACGCCCGCTCCGCGCACATCCAGGCGCGCAGCGCCAGCGGGCAGCGCGCGAGCAGCCCCTCGTCGAGCTCGAGGAGGCGCTCGGTGAGCCACGCCCGCTGCCCCCCGGGCGCCGCGTAGTGCGCCCACACCGTCTCCACCGCCCCCCCCGGGTCGCTGAGCGCGAGGCAGGCGGCCACGTCGCGGCGGGCGAGCAGCCCGAGGGAGGCGCCGAGCGTGCGCAGCGAGGCGCCGCCGAGCCGCTGCGGGAGCGCCGACTGCGTGAGCCGGATGACGAACCCCCACACCGCGCTCACCTGCGCCGGCGAGAGCCCGGCGAGCGCCTCGTCGACGCGCTCGGGGTGACAGCGGTAGCCGCGCGCCCCCTCGAGCACCCAGCCCCCCTGCGCCAGCTCGTCGAGCTCCGCCGACACGTCCCCGATCTGGTACTGCCGCGCGGCGCGGGGGGTGATGTTGAGGAAGGTGAGCGCGCGGAGGAGGTCGGCGGCGGTGAGGAAGTCGTAGGCGACGGCCAGCACGTCCACCAGGGCGCGGGGCATCCGCTGCAGGGCGCTGAGGCCGACGGGCCTAGACACGGGCTCAGACACGGGCTCAGACACGGGCCGCCTCCTCGCGCGCCCGCAGGCGCTCCACCGTGCGCGTCACCCCCCCCTCAAAGTGACTCGACGACATAAACACCAGCAGGTCCCCCGCCCGCGCCTCGCGCGCCAGCTCGTCCACCAGCTCGTCGATCTCGAGCCACGCCGCCGCGTCCACCCCCCGCGCCCGCAGCGCCCCCACCAGGGCGTCGAGGTCAAGGCGCTCCGCGGCGGGGAAGCGGTCCTCCTTCTTAAAGGGGCGCGTCAGGCGCGCCAGCGGCGCCTCCGCCAGCGCCGCGGCGTACTCCTCCTGGTGCACGCGCCGGCGCGCCGTGTTGCTCTTGGGCTCATAGATCGCCCAGAGGCGGCGCCCGGGGTGCTGAGCGCGGAGGCCCCGCAGCGTCTCCGCCGCCGCTGTGGGGTGGTTGGCGTAGTCCTCCATCACCAGCACCCCCCCCACGTCCGCCACCACCTCCTGGCGCTTCTGCACGCCCCGGAACGACGCGAGGGCGGCGAGGGCGTCGGGCAGCGGCACCCCGTAGCGCCCCACCGCCGCCGCCAGCGCCGCCAGCGCGTTGCCCACGTTGTAGCGCCCCGGCAGGGGGCTGCGCGCCCACGCCGGCGCCCCCGCCGACGCCGGCGGCGTGAGCAGGAACTCGGCGCCCGCGGGCCCGAGCGACACCTCCGTGGCGCGCCACGCGCAGCCCTCCCCGAACCCGTACGTCACCACCTCCCCCGTCGCCGCCCGGGCCACCCCGAGGGCGCGCGGGTCGTCGCCGTTCACCAAGAGCAGCCGCCCCGGCGTGATGAGCGCGCACAGGCGGGCGAAATTCTCCTCGATCTCCTCCACGGAGTCGTAGATGTCGGCGTGGTCGAACTCGATGTTGTTGACCACCGCCACCTCCGGGCGGTAGTGCAGGAACTTGGGCCCCTTATCAAAAAACGCCGTGTCGTACTCGTCCCCCTCGATCACGAACGGCGCCCCCTCCGCCCCGATCACGTAGGGCGACCCGAAATTGGCCCCCACCCCCCCCGCCAGCAGCCCCACGCCCTCAAAGCGCGCGCGCAGCAGGTGGGCGGTGAGGTTGGTGGTGGTGGTCTTGCCGTGCGTGCCCGTCACCACCACCGGCGAGCGGCGCGCCAAGAACAGGTCGGAGACCGCCTGCGGGAACGAGGCGTAGGGGACCCCGCGCGCCCGCGCCACCGCCGCCACAGGGTTGTCTTGGCGGCACACGTTGCCCACGATCACCCAGTCGGGCCCCCAGTCGAGGTGCGCCGGGTCCCACCCCAGCGACACCCCCACCCCCCGCGCCGCCAGCATGTCGCTCATGGGCGGGTACATGCCGAGGTCTGAGCCGCGCACCTCGTAGCCCGCCTCCTGCAGCATGCACGCGAACGCCCCCATGGCGGAGCCGGCCACGCCGAGCACGTGAATCTTGCGGATGTGGGCGGGGGCGGGCAGGCGGACAAAGAGCGGCTGGTGGGGCTTGGTCATGGCGGACTCCAGGGGCGTGAGGTGGGGACACGAGGCGACCCGCGAGGGGCGCGCGAGGGGCGCGCGAGAGGCGTTAGGCGCGACCGAGGGCGCGCGCGAGCACGTCCACCCCCGCTAGGACGCGCTCCGGCGGCGCCGCGGTGAAGCAGAGGCGCACGTGCGTGGGGTAGGGCCCAAACGAGGACCCCGGCGCTAGCAGCAGCCCCTCGTCGGCGCAGGCGCCGAGGAGGTCGCTGAGCGCCTCGGCGTCGGGGCGCTCGCGCGAGACGTCCAAGAACAAGAACGTCCCCCCCTGCGGCGGCGGCGCCCCGAGTCGGCGCGCTGCCTCCGCGCCCACCTGCGCGTAGAGGGCGCGGGCGCGCGCCGCCCAGCGCTCCCCCTCCCCCTCAAGAGCGAGGCGCGCCGCGCGCTGCGCGGGGGTGGGCGCGCTGTACAGGGTAAAGGTGGCGGCGCGCTCCACCTCGGCGAGCACCTCTGGGGGGCCCTGCAGCGCCCCGCAGCGGTACCCCGCCATACCGAACGCCTTGCTCATAGAGAAGGCGGAGATGACGCGCGCGGGGTCGAGGGGGCGGGCGTAGACGTGCGGCGCCGAGAAGCTGAACAGGTCGTAGACCTCGTCCGACACCACCCACAGCCCCCGGCGCGCCGCCCAGCCCACCAGCGCCTCCATCCACTCGCGCGAGAGCACCTCGCCCGTGGGGTTGTTGGGGGAGTTGAAGTAGAGGAGGCGCGCGCGCGGCGTGCAGGCGGCGTCGAGGGCGGCGAGCGCCTCAGCGCAGGAGAGGCCGCGCCCAAAGACGGGCACCGCCACGGGCGTGGCGCCGAGGAGGCGCGCCCCCCCCGCCACGAGCGGCCAGTACGGCGCCAGCAGCAGCGCCTCGTCCCCCGGGGCGAGCAGCGTCGCGAACAGCGCCGTGAGTCCCCCCGTGGCCCCCGCCGTCACCAGCACCTCCTCGGCGCCCACGGGGGCGCCCTGCCGCCGCGCGAGGTGCGCGCGCAGCGCCTCCACGAGCGCCGGCTCGCCCCCCACCGCCGTGTAGCGGTGGAGGTCGTCGCTGGCCGGCAGCGCGCGCACGTCCACCGCCGGCGGCAGGTGCGTGTCGCCCACGTGGAGAGGGAGGAGCGGGCGCCCGCTCGCCTGCGCCCGCCCCGCCAGCTGCGAGTACACCCCCCGCCCCCCCGCGCCGAGGCGGCGGGCGAGCGGGGGCGGCGGGAGGGGCGGCGAGCGGAGCGGCGAGCGCGGCGGGGCGGCGTGGTCCATGGGGGCTCCTAGGGCGGCGCGGGGGCGCGAAAGGTTGAGCGGGGCGGCGAGATCGTCTAGTGTGAGCGCGCCCCCCGCCGCGCGCGCCCCCCAGCGCGGGACACCACACTAAGCGAAAACAGACGCGCGCGCCACTCGCCCGACGCCACCCGCCGAGGAGGAGCCCCCATGCGCCCGCCCGCCCGCGCCCCGCGCGCCCCTAGCGCCCTCAGCGCCCTCAGCGCCCCCAGCCCCCCCCGCGCC
>Ga0194119_10011361_pt1 | contig 11514 bp, 9 predicted proteins | sample TA2MahC100mmetaG_FD_148620 | JGI IMG/M metagenome (GOLD analysis project Ga0194119, IMG submission 148620) | Freshwater microbial communities from Lake Tanganyika, Tanzania - TA2015018 Mahale Deep Cast 100m | ecosystem: Environmental > Aquatic > Freshwater > Lake | place: Tanzania: Lake... | reverse complement strand
GCCGCGCGGCACCAACGCGAGGCTCTTGATGTAGAGCATCGTCTGGAAGAAGGCGAAGAAGTCCTCCTGGAAGCGGCTGCGCTTGATCCGGAACGTGCCGAGGAAGCTGATCGTGCTGCCGCCCTGGGCCTGCGTCGCCGACTGGATGTCGCCGGCGTTGAACACGAAGCGCTTGCCGGTGACCTCTTGCGCCCACTTGATGAACTCGACGACCTCCATGCCGTTCGCCTCGTTCATCGAGAAGGCGATCGTGTCGGTCGCAGCGTCGACGACCATGCGCGGCGTCGGGCCCTGCGGGTTCTGCGGCGCGCCGGTAACCACCGGGGTCTCGGCCGGCGGCGGCGTGGGCTTCGCCTCGCCTTGCGCGGCGGCGAAACCGAGCAGCACGCTGGCGGCCGCGACGGTCGCGGCCCGGCGCAGCAGCGCCGTGATCGGCGACTCCCCGGCCGGGTAGGGGGTCATGGTCGGGACGCGGGAGACACAGGCAAGGTCGGATCGGGCCATCGGATGGGTTCGTCGCGGCTGCCACGGACGGGGTGGCGGTGGACCGGCATGTGACCGGACGGGGCGCGTTTTTATTCCGCTCGCACGACGCAAGGAAGTGCGCGGTCTGTGTTTCCGACTTTCCGTTTGCGCGCCCGAAAGGCCGTCGGTTGCATCAGCGGGACAACTGCCGCGACGCCGCGCGGCACCGTTAGCATGAAGCTCTTCGAACTGATCACGCCAGCGTTGGTCGAGGCGCCGCTGCGCGCCGCCGACAAGTGGGAAGCCCTCCGTGTCCTGTCGCAGGTGCCGGTCCGCGCCGGCCGCTACCCGGCCGCCTTCGCGCCGGTGGTCGAACAGGCCCTGGTCGTGCGCGAGCAGAGCATGACCACCGGCATGGAGCACGGCATCGCCATCCCGCACGCGGCGGTCGACGGCCTCGACGAACTCGTCGCCGTGCTCGGTCTCAATCCGGCCGGCATCCCGTTCCAGACCTTGGATGGCCAGCCGGCCCGGGTCGTGGTGGGGCTGGTGATCCCGCGCAGCAAGAAACTGCAGCACATCAAGACGCTGGCGGAGATCGCGCGCCTGCTGTCGCGCGCCGAGGTGCGCGACCGGTTGGTGCGCTGCCACGACGCGGCGTCGGCGGTCCAGGCCCTGGCAGAACTCCAGGCCTGAGCGCCTGGGCGACGCCATGGCTGGCCCGGCGCCCGTCCCCGCCCGCCTGTCCGCCGCCACGGCAGGTCTCGCTGTGGCGGCCACGGTGGTCGTCGCGCGCGACGTGGTCGCCGAAACCGCGGCGGTCGGCGCGCTGACAGCGACGGTCGCCGCCGGCGCGCTCGCCGCCGTCATGGCGGTCGCTGTTGCGCGCCGCCACGCGCCGCGCGGCGTCGCGGCCAGCGCCGCCGGGGTCGTTGTCGTGGTCGCAAGCTGGCACGCCGCCGCCGGCTGGATGGCGCCGCCGGTGGTCGCTGCCGTCGCGCTCGCCGCCGCTGCGCTCGCACTCGCCGCCGTCCAACGCGCGCAACCGCGCGCCGTCCTGATCGCCGCCGCCGGATTCGGGGCGCTGGCCACGGCGCGGCCGTGGCTGGGGGACCTAGCTCTCGATCTCGCTGGCGCCGCGACGGCGACGCTGGCCGCCGCAATAGCAGCGGCGCGGACCCCGGCGTCGACCGCGCCGAGGTCGGCCTGGGCGGCGCGCAGCCTGTCCTGGGCCGCCGCCGCCGCCGCGGCCAGCGCTCTCGCCGCGCTCGTCGGCGTGGTGGGTTGGCTCGCCGCTCTCGGCCTCGCCGCCGTGGCCGGCGCCGCTGCCGCGGCCGCCGTCGCGGCGCCGCGCGCCGCTGCGGCGCTAGCGGTGCTCGCGTGCGTCGGCGGCTGGTGGGCGACGACGGCGCCCGCGGTCGGCGCCGGCGAGCGCACGCTCGCGCACGGCGGTGGCGAGGCCATCGTCGCGGTGCGCGATGATGGCAGCCGTCGGTGGCGCGCCGGCGATGGCGTGCGCGGCGTCGCCGGCACCGAGCGCGTCGGCGCGGCGTTGGCGACGACCTTGGCGTTCGCCGCGACGCGGACGGGCGATCGCGTGCTCGCGCTCGGCGACGCCATCGCGTTGGCGTCCGCGTTGGCGGCCCTGGAGGGGCGCGTCGTCGACGCCGTCGACGATCGCATGATGGCGGTGAGCTTGCGCGCCGCCATGGCGAGCGATGGCGGCGTGCCGGTGGCGCCGCCGGTCGGTGCCCGCGGCGATGCGTTGGTCGCGGCGTTGCGTCGGCTGCCGACCGGGGCGCGGCAGGCAATCGTCGTTGGCGTGCTGCCAACGCCGGCTGCTCCGTTGGCGACCGAAGCGGGCCAGCGCGAACTCGCGCGCGTCGCCGCCGGCGGCGTCATCGCGCAACCGTTCGCGCCGTCGGTCATGGCGCCGGCGTTCTTGGCGACTTGGCTGGCGCGCGCCGCCGCGGCGTTCCCGCAGACGGCGGTCTTCGTCGTTGGCGACGACGCCGTGCTGCTTAGCGGCGCGCGACTGCCGTCCTGGTCGGCCGTGGACGCGCCTTGGCCGGCCCGACTGCGCTGGCTCGCGCATAGCGCCCATCTCGGCGGCGCCGACGATCTCGCCGCGGCGTGCGCCGGCGGACTCGACCGCGAAGCCCTGGCAGCCGGAGCATCGGGCGCCACCGACGCAGCGATGCTGCTGCGCCAGGCATGCCGGCGCGAAGACGATCTGACGCCGCGTGGCTCGCTGTTGCCCACCTGGCGGGCGCAACGGGACGCGCTCGCCGCCGCGACGGCTCGCGTGCGCGCGCTGCCCGGCGACGCCGGTGGCCGCGCCGAGGCCGTGGCGATCGCGGCGCGCTTCCTGCCGATCGGCGCGCCGCGCGCTGAACTGCAGGCCGCGCTCGGCCTCGTCGGTTCGGACGGCGTGCCGCTGGTCGAGCCGGCGCTCGCGGCGCGGCGCGCGGCGGCGATCGCGCCGACGCTGTTCGAGCGCACGCCGGCGGCGCTCGCGGCCTTGCCGCGGCCGACGACTGCCGTCGGCCCGCTCGAAGATCTAGCAGCGCTGCCCGGCCCGGCCCGCCTTGCTACGCTCGCTGCCGGCGACGAGCCGCTGGCCGTGGCGCTGCGCGCGCGCTTTCCGTCGGCGTGCGCCCGCGCGTTCGTCGCGGCGCTGGCCGAAGGTCCGCTGTCGCTGGGCGCGCAGCAGGCGCTGCGCGAACTCGCCGATCCCTTCGTGCTGCGCGAAGCGGCAGCGGTCCTGGCGCCGGCTGGCAGGCTGCGGGAAGTGCTCGGCCTGTGGCGCGGCGGCTTGCCGATGCCGGCGGCGCTGACGGCGTTGGCGCGCGGCGACGCCGACGACCAGCGCGCGCTCGCGGTGGCATTGGCTGGCCGACGCGAGCCGTCGTGCGCGCCCGCGCTCGCCGAACTGCTGTGCGCCGACGAACCAACGGCGTTGGCGCTGGCCGCGACTGCGCTCGAGCAGTTGTTCCCAGGCGTCGTGGCGTTCGACCCGACGGCGCCGCTTTCCGAGCGACGCGCAGCGGCGGATCGGGTCCGTTCCCTGCATAATCGCGCGCCATGATGGACGCTTCGGTCGCGGAACTCGTGCAATTGGTGGCGGGTCGCCTCGTTGGCGACGGCGCGCGCCGCATCGTCGGCCTCGGCGACCTGCGCACCGCTGGCCCCGACCGCATCGGCTTCGTGCGCGACGCCCGCTACGCCGCCGTCGCCAAGGTGACGCGCGCCGGCGCACTGTTGACCGAGGACGAACTCGTCACGTCGGCCAGCCAGATCGTCGTCGACGACGTCGACGTCGCCTATGCCAAGGTCGCGCTGCGCTTTCACCCGGTGCCGCGCGCCGTCCGCCACGAGATCCATCCGACCGCGGTCGTCGATCCGGCGGCCGTGCTCGAGGAGCCGGTGGCCATCGGCCCGCGCGCGGTGATCGGCAAGAGCCGCATCGGCGCCGGCACGGTGATCGGCGCGGGCGTCGTCGTCGGCGATGACTGCACGATCGGCTGTGACTGCTTCTTCCATCCCAACGCGACCGTCTACGCCGGCGTGCAGATCGGCCAGCGCGCGCTGGTGCACGCCAACGCGGTGCTCGGCAGCGACGGCTTCGGCTACGCCCGCGAGGGCTCCCGCTGGATCAAGGTGCCGCAGCTCGGCGCGACGGTGATCGACGAGGACGTCGAGATCGGCGCCGGCACGACGATCGATCGCGCCACGCTCGGCGTCACCCGCATCGGCGCGCGCACCAAGATCGACAATCTGTGCCACATCGCGCACAACTGCACGATCGGCCAGGACGTGGCGATCGCCGCCAACTGCGGCATCGCCGGCTCGACGACCATCGGCGATCGCTGCGTCATCGCCGGCAACGTCGGCATCAGCGGCCATCTGAACATCGGCGCCGACGTGCGCCTCGGCGGCGGCACGGTCGTGCTCAAGGACGTCACCGAGCCCGGCGACTACATGGGCCATCCGCTGCTGGAGAAGCGGCGCTTCCTGCGTCTGCTGCGCGTGCTGCGCGGTCTCGTGCCCGGTCGCGGCGACGGCGACATGTAGGCCGCGCGCGGAGCCGCCACCCGGCTCCTCGTTCGCCGACGGCGGTCTTCGGCGCAGCCGCGTCGGCCCCGGCGGCCGGGCCAACGCTGGCGCAGGCGAACCGCGTGAAGCCGCTGCTGCCGCCCCCAGGTCGCCGTCAGCGCCCGAGCCACTCGGCGAGCCGGTCGCGGATCGCCGCCGCGATCTGTTCGCGCGTGGCGCGGTACTCGTCGAGGTCGCCGCCATACGGATCGGCGATGTCGTGGCCATCCGGGCGCAGCAGCGCGACTTTGGCCTTCGCCGACGGCAGCTTGGCCAGCACCGCGCGCGCGTGGCTGGCGGCCAGGCAGTAGACGCGGTCGGCGCGCTCGATCGTCGCCCGGTCGACCATGCGGCTCTGGTGTGCCGACAGGTCGAAGCCGATCTCGGCGGCGGCGGCGAGGCTGCCGACGCTCGCCGGCATGCCGTCCAGCGCGCCGGTGCCGGCGCTGGCGAACGCGAGGCCGCAGGCCAGCACGTCTTCGACGGGCACGTCAAGCGCGCGCGCACACAGGTCGCGCGCCAGCGCTTCGGCGAGCGGCGAGCGGCAGGTGTTGCCCGTGCAGACGAACACGATGCGCTGCGCGGCGGTGTGTAGCGTCTCCGCGGCGGTGAGGATGCCTTCGCGCAGCACCTCAAGGCGCGGACCCGTTCGGCGCACGACGGTGGTTGGCGTGCCTAGTGGCGACGGCCCGTCGTCGACCACCAGCGCGTCGCGCATGCTCAGGCGCGCCGCTAACGCCGCCGCGTCGCGCAGCGGCGCGCCATCGTCGCCGGGCACGGCGGCGAGCCACAGCGGCGCGCCGTACGCGGCGAGGACCGCGTGCGTGAAGTCGTGCGCTGGCACGCGCACGCCGACGGGTTGTCCGTCGCGGCCGGGCAGGATCACGGCGAGAGGCCCCGGCCAGTAGCGGTCGAGCAGGCGCGCGACCTGCGGCGGCATCACCGGCCACAGCGCTTCGCCGGCGGCGCGGTCGGCGACATGCCAGACGAACGGCTGGTCGGCCGGCCGCCGTGTCGCTTCGCGCAGCGCCGCGACCGCCGCGGGGTCGTCGGGCCGCGCTGCGAGGCCATATGCCGACTCCGTCGGCAGCGCCACCAGCGCGCCGGCGCGTAGCGCGGCGACCGCCTCGTCGCGCAGGCGCGCGCGGTCGGCGGTGCGCAGATCGTGCCGGCGGACGGGCATGCGCGGACCATACCGGTGATACCGGGGGAAACCCCTGCGCAGGCGAGCATTCCGCCGGGTCGCTGCCTATCGTCGCGCGGCCGATGGCCACGCCGGCACGCGAAGGTCGACAATCTTGGATCCGCACCGAGCGCCTCGCCCAATTGGGCACGCTGCTCGCCGGCTTCGCGCACGAGGTGCGCAATCCGCTCTCCACGATCGGCCTCAACCTGCAGCTGGTGCTCGAAGACTTCCGCGAGCCGGAGACGCCGCGCGACAAGCGCACGCAGAAGCGCCTCGCCACCGTCGAGGGCGAGGTCCGGCGCCTGCAGAAGATTCTCGAGGAGTTCCTCAGTTTCGCGCGCGCGCCCGAGCCGAAGCCCCAGCCGACGCCGCTCAATGACAGGCTGCAGGCGTTCGTCGACTTCCACGAGCCCGAGATCAAGGAGCACGGCCTGTCGCTGCGTTTCTACCCGGGCGCGGGCGTCGGCCTCGTGCCGGTCGACTGGGATCATCTGCAGGCGGCGGTCGGCAACCTGCTGCGCAACGCCATGGAAGCCACGCCGGTCGGCGGGCAGATCCTGATCTCGACCGTCATCGACGGCAACGATGCGCTGGTGCGCGTCACCGACACCGGCGCTGGCATCGCGCCCGACGTGCAGGCGCGCGTGTTCGAGCCTTACTTCAGCACCAAGAAGACCGGCACCGGCCTCGGGCTGCCGACCGTGCGGCGCGTCGTCGAGGAGCACGGCGGCGCGCTGACCATGGAGTCGGAGCTCGGCAAGGGCACGCAGTTCACCATGCGCCTGCCGGCCCGCTCGGCCCGGGCGGGCGCGGAGCAGAAACCATGACGGATCCCATCCTGGTCGTCGACGACGACGACGCGCTGCGCGACGCGCTCGTTGCCGCGCTCGCGAGCCTTCCCGTCGCCATCACCGCTGCCGCCAGCGGCGCCGAGGCCGTGGCGATTCTCGGCGAGCGCCGCTTCGCCGTCGTTGTCACCGACTTGGTGATGAAGGGCGTCGACGGCTTCGCCGTGCTGGCGGCGGCCAAGCAGAACTACGCCAACTGCCGCGTCGTGATGCTGACCGGCCATGGCAGCCGCGACGTCGCCGTGCAGGCGATGGAGAAGGGCGCGACGTACTACGTCGAGAAGCCGGTCGACCTCGCCGACCTGCGCGCCAAGGTCAAGAAGTCGCTCGAGGACCACCAGAAGGACGTCGCCTACGACGAGCTGAAGGGCCAGGTCGAGCGCAGCTTCGGCATCGAGGGCATCGTCGGCCAGGACCCCAAGATGCAGCGCATGCTGTCGCTGGTGCGGCAGATCGCCGGCACCGCCGCTTCGGTGCTGATCCTCGGGTCGTCGGGCACCGGCAAGGAGCTGGTCGCGCGCGCCGTGCACAACCTGTCGCCGCGGGCGAAGAAGCCGTTCGTCGCCATCAACTGCGGCGGCATGAGCGAGGGCACGATCGAGAGCGAGCTCTTCGGTCACGTGAAGGGCGCCTTCACCGGCGCCGTCGCCGACCGCGAGGGCAAGTTCGAGTACGCCAACGGCGGCACGTTGCTGCTCGACGAGGTCGGCGAGATGCCGCTGCCGACGCAGATCAAGCTGCTGCGCGTGCTCGAGGAGCGCGCAGTCACGCGGCTGGGCGACAACCGTTCGCGGCCGGTCGACGTGCGCGTGCTGGCGGCGACCAACGCCGACCTGATCCAGAAGGTCAAGGACGGCAGCTTTCGCCAGGACCTCTATTTCCGCCTCAAGGTCGTGACCGTCGACCTGCCGGCGCTGCGCGAGCGCCGCAGCGACATCAAGCTGCTGATCGACCACTTCCTCAAGCACTTCACCAAGGCGCACGGCAAGGACGTCGAGTCGATCGACCGCGACGCGCTGGTGGCGCTGGTGCAGTACGACTGGCCGGGCAACGTGCGCGAGCTGCGCAACGCCGTCGAGTCGATGGTGGTGCGGGCCAAGGGCAACATCCTGACGCGCGCCGACCTGCCACCGGAGATCTGGGCGCCGCTGCCGGTCGATCAGGACGGCTGGCAGTTCCTCGCCGGCCGCACGTGGCAGGACGTCGAGCGCAACCACATTCGCGTGTCCCTGGAACTCTGCGGCGGCAACCGCCTCAAGGCCGCCAGGTCGATGGGGCTGTCCGAGCGCACCCTGTACCGGAAGATCAAGGAGTACGGGCTGTAGGGGGCGCCGCGGCGCGACCCGTTGGCCGTGGCCCCTCTCCCGACTACAGTTCCCGCCCCGCCATGAGCGAATCCCCCGCCAAGTCCGCGATGCAGGATGGCCTTGCCTTCGAACGACCGCTGAACGAGCTACAGAACAGGATCGACGAGCTGCGCAAGCTCAATGTCGGCTCCCACCTGGAGCTGACCGGCGAGATCGAGGCGCTGGAGGAGCGCCTGAAGAAGCAGACCGCCGAGGTGTACGCCCAGCTCAGCCCGTGGGAGCGCGTCAACGTCGCTCGTCACGCCGAGCGACCGCTGACATCGGACTACATCCAACTGATGCTCGACGACTTCGTCGAGCTGCACGGCGACCGCGTGTTCGGCGACGACCGCGCGATCGTGACCGGGCTGGCGTCGATGGGCGGGGTGCGGTTCCTGCTGGTCGGCCACCGCAAGGGCAAGACGGTCAAGGACCGCCTCGCCTGCAACTTCGGCTGTGCCCACCCGGAGGGCTACCGCAAGGCCATGCAGAAGATGCGCATGGCCGAGAAGTGGAAGCTGCCGATCGTGACCTTCATCAACACGCCGGGCGCCTACCCGGGCATCGGCGCCGAGGAGCGCGGCCAGGCCTCCGCGATTGCGCGCAACATCCTGGAGATGTTCGACCTCAAGGTGCCGATCATCAGCGTCGTCATCGGTGAGGGCGGCTCGGGCGGCGCGCTCGGCATCGGCGTCGGCGACCGCGTCGGCATGCTGGAGAACAGCTACTACTCGGTGATCTCGCCCGAAGGCTGCGCCGCGATCCTGTGGAAGAGCGGCGACAAGGCGCCCGAGGCCGCCGAGGCGCTGAAGCTGACCAGCAAGGATCTGCTGCGCCTGGGCCTCGTCGACAAGGTGATCGACGAGCCCGCCGGCGGCGCGCACCGCGACCAGAAGGGCGCCGTCGAACGCGTGAAGGCGCAGATCCTGGGGTGGCTGCAGGAGTTGCAGGCGTTGCCGACGGCGGAGCTCTTGGAACAGCGCTACCGCAAGTTCCGCGGCATGGGCCAGCCGCTGCCGGGCTGAGGATCCGCGCGGCCCCGGGCCGGCGATCCTCCGGCCGATGGCGGGGGGCCACTGCGCCCAAGGGCGTCTGGCGGGAGGCTTCGTCGCGCTGCATCGTAGTGGCGCGTCTGCCGGGCAGTGCCCGGCGACTCCACCGCCATGATCGACCTTCGTCCGCTGTTTCTCTCGGGCGCCGCGTTCGCGGCCGGCCTCTCCGCCCAGGACCCCAAGCCCCAGGAGCCGGCGAACCCGCCGCCGGCGAAGGCCGAGACGCCAGCGCCGAAGCCCGACGTCGAGACGCTGGTGCGCGACCTCGGCAGCGAGCGCTTCCGCGCCCGCCTCGACGCCGAGCGGGCGCTGCGCGAACTCGGCGAGGCTGCCGTGCCGGCGCTGCAGAAGGCGGCCGAGGCCAGCGATGACACCGAGGTGCAGTGGCGGGCGCGGCGCGTGCTGCGCCAGATCGAGGCCGGCAAGGGCGACGCCGGGCTGGTGCCGCGCGCTCGCGCCGACGAGCCGGCCCCGCCGGCCGGCGCGGCGGAGCCGCAGGGCCAGCGGCCCTGGCAATGGCGCGACCTCGCGCGCGATCAGTTCGAGTCGCTGTTCGAGCGGTTGGAGCGCGAGTTCGGCGTCGACGTCCCGCGGGCGCGTTTCTTCGACGACGACTTCTTCCAGGACCTGCAGGAGCAGATGAAGGCGGGCGGTGGCCGCTCGCAGGGCATGTCGATGCAGATCGGCCCCGACGGCGCCGTGCGCGTCGAGGTCGAGGTGCGCGGCGCCGACGGCAAGGCCGAGAAGAAGGTCTACGAGGCGCCGGACATGGACTCGTTCCAGAAGCAGCACCCGGGCGTGCTGCAGCGCAACGGCGTCGGGTTCGCCTTCCCGGGCGGCGGCATGGGTTGGTTCCGCGGCTTCGGCGGCCAAATGCCGCTGATGGCACCGCCGCCGGTCACCGGCCGCGCGCGCGCCGACCAGCGCGCGCCGGACGTCCTCGTCGAGCCGGCCGAACCGATCGCGCCGCCGGCGGGCAAGCGCCTCGGCGTCACCGTGCGCGACGAGGTGCCGCCGGACGTGCGCGCGTACCTCGACCTCGACGACGGCGTCGGCCTGATGGTCGAACGCGTGCAGGACGGCTCGCTGGCGCAGGCGCTCGGCCTGCAGCGCGGCGATATCGTCACGCGCGTCGCCGGCAAGCCGGTCGGCGCGCCTGCGGACGTGCAGGACGCGCTCGGCGCGGTGGCCCAGGGCGCCGAGGTCGAGGTCGACTTCGTTCGCAAGGGCGCGACCAGGACCGCCAAGGCGCCGAAGGCCGAGGCGGTCGAGCCGCCGGCCGCGAAGCCGGCGCAGCCGCTGAAGAAGCGCGTCCGCAAGCCGGACGACGAGTCGATCCGCTGACGCGATGGCCCGGTCAGCCGCCGGCGGCGTCGAGGTGGCGCAGGCGCAACTGGCCGCAGGCAGCCGAGCGGTCGGCGCCGCGCTGGCGGCGGACCGTGACCTTGAGGCCGCCCTGGCGCAGCGCTTCGGCGAAGGCGTCAACGCGCGGCGACGACGGCCGACGCAGGCCGCGGTCGCGCGCGAGTTCCTCGACCGGGTTCCACGGGATCAGGTTGACCGTGCACGGCAGCGCGCCGAGCGTCTCGACCAGCGCTTGCGCGTCCTGCGGGCGGTCGTTGCGGCCTTCGAGCAGGACGACTTCGTAGGTGACCTCGCGGCCCTTCTGGCCAAAGTAGCGGTGGGCCGCGGCGACGATTTCGCGCACCGGCGCGCTGGCGGTCGGCACCAACTGCTTGCGCAGCGTGTCGTCGGCGGTGTGCAGCGATACGGCGAGGTTGTACGACGGGTCGGCGGCGGCGAAGCGTTCCATCTGTCGCGGGTAGCCGGATGTGCTGACGGTGATGCGGCGCGCGCCCATGCCGATGCCATGCGGGTCGTGGATGCGCTGCAGTGCTGGCAGCAGGGCGTCGAGGTTGAGCATCGGCTCACCCATGCCCATGACCACGAGGTTGGTCAGCTGGCGGCCGTCCGGCAGGCGCGAGCGCGCCAGCAGCACCTGCTCGACGATCTCGCCAGCCGTCAGGTTGCGGCGCACGCCGAACATGCCCGAGGCGCAGAACACGCAAGCAACCGGGCAGCCGACCTGCGATGACACGCACAGCGTCGTGCGGTCGCCGTCGGGAATGATCACGCACTCGACGGTCTCGCCGTCCGCGAGGCGCGCGAGCAGCTTCTGCGTGCCGTCGTCGGCGTCGTCGGCCTTCGCCAGCGCGGCGCCGCGCACGGTGAAATCGGCGGCCAGCGCCTCGCGCAGCCGCTGCGGCACGTTGCGCATCGCCGCGAAGTCGACGACGCCGTGCTTCCAGACCCAGTGCGCGACCTGGCGCGCCTGGAAGGCCTGGCCGCCACGCGCCGTGACGGCGGCCTGCAGTTCGGCGTCGGTGACTTCGGTCAGCGCGCGCATCGGCACGGTCGGAGGTCGGCGGCCCCGCTCAGGCTGAGTCGCGCTTGCGGCGGCTGGCGTCACTGCGCCGTTGCAGGCGCTCGCGCACGTAGTCGCCAGTGATCACGACGCGCTC
>Ga0194119_10011360_pt1 | contig 11517 bp, 8 predicted proteins | sample TA2MahC100mmetaG_FD_148620 | JGI IMG/M metagenome (GOLD analysis project Ga0194119, IMG submission 148620) | Freshwater microbial communities from Lake Tanganyika, Tanzania - TA2015018 Mahale Deep Cast 100m | ecosystem: Environmental > Aquatic > Freshwater > Lake | place: Tanzania: Lake... | reverse complement strand
CCGCGATGGCGAGCCGTGCAAGAGTCCGTCGAATCGATCGCTGGACTGCTCGTGGATGGGGGCGACCTGGGCCAGTTGCGGCTCGTGCGCACCGCGCTCGACGAGATGCGCCGCACCTACCGGCTCTTCAACCAGTACCGCGGCGTGCGCAAGGTGAGCATCTTCGGCAGCGCGCGCACGCCGTCCGTGCATCCCGACTACCTCGCCGCTCGCGACTTCGGCCGGCTGATGGCCGGCCACGGCTGGATGGCCATCACCGGCGCCGGCGATGGAATCATGAAGGCCGGCCATGAGGGCCCAAGCCGAGAAGCGAGCTTTGGCCTTGGCATCCGGCTTCCGTTCGAGAGCAGGCCCAATGACATCATCCAAGGCGACGACAAGCTCATCGAGTTCCGCTACTTCTTCACGCGCAAGCTGATGTTCCTCTCGCAGTCGGACGCGGTTGCAGTCTTCCCCGGCGGCTTCGGCACGCACGATGAACTCTTCGAGACGCTGACGCTCGTCCAGACCGGTCGCAGCCACATCATGCCGATCGTGCTCGTGGAAGGCCTCGATGTCGATGGCACCAGCCGCGGCTACTGGCACGACTGGCAGGAGTTCGTGCGCGATGAGCTCCTGCGCAACGGCTGGATCAGCCCCGAGGACATGGCGCTCTTCCGCATCGTGCAGACGCCGCAGGAAGCGGTGGACGAAGTCCTGCGCTTCTACCGTCGCTACCACTCGAGCCGCTACGTGCGCGACAACCTCGTGATCCGGCTGAACGCCCCCCTGCCCTCGGCTGACCTGCAGCGGATCGCCTCCGAGTTCCGTCCACTCTTCGCCAGCGGCACCGTGGAGCAGCGCGAGGCGCTGAGCGAGGAACGCGGCGAGCACGCGCACCTCACGCGGCTGGTCTTCCACCACACGCGCCGCGATTTCGGCATGCTGCGCCGCCTGATCGATCGCATCAACGACCTACCGCTGGAGCCCGTGGCGTGATGCGATGGCTCGCGGCAACCGTGCTGCTCCTGGGCGCCTGTACCGGCGGCACGCCTGACTCCAACGATCGACCGGAGTTCGGCGCAGGTGCGCCTGCGCCGGTCGCCGCACCGCTGGACGGGATCCAGCGCCCGGGCCTCCTCACCATGCGGTGGACCGTGCCTGAAGAGGGTTTCGTGCTCGACCAGACGCTCGCCACGATGGAGCCATGTCCCGACCTCGCCCCGATCGACCATGAACGCCTCGCGCGCAGCGGCCTCATCGTCGTTCGGATCCCGATCGATGAGCTGCAGCACGCGATCGACATCCTCGGCGGCTCCTACAGCGATGTGCGCACGTGGCATGAGCAGGCGGTCGGCTGGCGGGACTGCGTGGCGCAGACTGCGTCGGTCAGGCGCATGCTGGTCGATGGTGGCGTCACGCAGCTCGATGGCCGGGACATCCGGTTGCTGGTGCGTGGTTGGGCGATGCCCACCCACGATGGCGCCGTGGTGCATGTGGAGTTCACGCCAGCGGAAGCACCGGAGCCTCGCGGCACGATTCCCCTGGGCACGAAGGTCGAAACCGGGGATGATCCCGCGCGCGAGTTCCGCCGGGCGGGCGCGTCCTGGAATCTCCGACGCGGCTTCGTCGATGTCGTGACATCGTGTGCGCCATCGGCCGTGGGCGGCACCGGCCCGACCACCGATCTGCCGCTGTCGATCGGTGAAATGCTGTTTGCACCGGACCTGGCCACCGCCGACGGCACGCCGCAGGCACTTCCGCGCAGGACGCTCCTGCTGCTCGTGCCCAGCCTGCCGCCGCAGCTCTTCCCGGAAGCCGCTCCCGTAGCATCGAAGCTGACGGCACCGAGCACACCGTGAACGAGCAAGGCCCCATCGACTCCGAGCGCGCCAGCGCCACGCCACCGCGGACCACGCGCCGGCTTCGCCTGAGGCGTCACCGCGGCAAGGGTGGCGTCGCAGCCGTGCGTGCACTGCCGACCCTGCTCACGCTGGGCAACCTGATGTGCGGCTTCGCGGCGATCCACTATGTGGCCAAGCCGATCGAGCCCACCACCATCTTCGGCTGGAACACGCTGACCGTTGCCGGCACGCTGGTCTTCCTCGGCATGTTCTTCGACGGGATCGACGGCTTTGCTGCGCGTCTCACCCGTTCAGCAAGCAGCTTCGGTGCGCAACTCGATTCGCTTGCCGATGTGGTGACTTTCGGCGTGGCGCCCGCGTTCATGATGCTTCGCCTGGTCAGCCACTACTACGGGCCGAGCAACTACACGGGCATTCTGGGGCCCGATGCCGACAGCATCTACGTCAAGCTTGTCTGGATCATCGCGGCGTTCTACGTGTGCTGCACGGCACTGCGGCTGGCACGATTCAATGTGGAAACCGGCTCCCCGAAGGAAGAGGACCATCAGTGGTTCGCCGGACTGCCGAGCCCGGGTGCCGGCGGCACCGTGGCCAGCCTGACCATCCTCCACCAGCACATGCTGTTCATCGATTACAAGGAAGCCGCCCCGGATTCCTTCGAGCGCGCGAGCAGCCTCGTGATCCCCATGGTCACGCTCGCCTGCGGGATCGGCATGGTCAGCCGCCTGCGGTACGCGCATCTGGTCAACCGATACCTCAAGGGTCGCAAGGACTTCGCCTTCGCGGTGCGGCTGGTGCTGCCCCTCGCGTTCGCTGTGGTCTGGTTCCACCCCACCATGGCTGCGGTTTTCACGATCTATGCCTTGTCGGGTCCCATCGGTGCGATCATGCGCCGCGGGCCCCATGCGGACCCTACGCTTCCGGCATGACCTCAGCGCCTCCCGATCCCGTCCTTGGCCGCTTCGGCAGTTTCGGTGGCCGGTACGTGCCCGAGACCTTGGTGGCCGCGCTCGACGAACTCGAGGCCGCGTATCTCGCGGCGCGCATCGATCCGGCGTTCCAGGCGGAGCTGGCGGATCTCCTGCGCGACTTCGTCGGCCGACCCACCGCGTTCTGCCACGCGCCACGCCTCACGGCGCACGCTGGCGGTGCGCAGATCTGGCTCAAGCGCGAGGATCTCGCGCACACCGGTGCGCACAAGATCAACAACACGATGGGGCAGGTGCTGCTCGCGCGGCGCATGGGCAAGTCGCGGATCATCGCCGAGACCGGCGCAGGCCAGCACGGCGTGGCCACCGCCACGGCGTGTGCGCGCTTCGGCCTGCCCTGCGAGGTCTACATGGGCGCCGAGGACATTCGCCGTCAGGCGCTGAATGTCTTCCGCATGCGCCTCATGGGCGCCCGCGTCAACGAAGTGACCAGCGGCAGCCGCACGCTGAAGGATGCCACCAACGAAGCCATGCGCGATTGGATGGGCAGCGTCGGTCGCACGCACTACATCATCGGCAGCGTCGTGGGGCCCCATCCCTTCCCGCTCATGGTGCGCGACTTCCAGTCGGTCATCGGCACGGAGTGCCGAGCCCAGTCGCTGGCCACGCTCGGCAAGCTGCCTGACCTCGTCATCGCCTGTGTGGGCGGCGGCAGCAACGCGGCCGGGATCTTCGCACCCTTCGTCGGCGATCGGTCGGTTGGCCTGCTTGGTGTCGAGGCCGGCGGCCGCGGGCCGGGCGCAGGTGATCACGCTGCGCCCCTCTCGCATGGCACGCCCGGCGTGCTGCACGGTTCGCTCTCGTACGTCCTGCAGGATGGCGACGGCCAGACCGCGGATGTGCACTCGTGCAGCGCGGGGCTCGACTATCCCGGCGTCGGCCCGGAGCACTCGCACTGGAAGGACGCGGGGCGCGTCTGCTACACCGCCGTCACGGATGCGGATGCACTCGAAGCCTTCCAGCTGCTGGCTCGGCTCGAGGGGATCATCCCGGCCCTTGAAACCAGCCACGCCGTGCACGCAGCAGTCATGGCGGCGCGCTCGATGCGGCCAGACCAGGTCGTGGTCATCAATGTGAGCGGTCGCGGCGACAAGGATGTCGTCGAAGCGATGCGGCTGCTCGGCATGAGCCAAGGCTGACCGCCGCGGGAGCGACGGTCACTCGTCGTCGGCGTCGGGCTTCGACGCGGGCTTGGACGATGACTTCGCTGACGACTTCGAAGAACCCTTGCCGGCGGGCTTTCCCCCAGCGGCAAGTTCCGCATCATCCGGCGTGAAGTCGATCGCGATCGGGTAGTGGTCGCTGGCGTAGCCCTTCGGTGGCTCCTCGCCCTTGCGCCAGTCGTAGTCATCGCCGGCGTGCATCGTGCCGAGCACGAAGAAGGAGCTGTTCACGAAGTCCTCGCTCAGGCCGGGGGACGCCATGATGTAGTCGATCGGACGACCCGAGGCATGCGTGGTGTACGCATCCTTCATGTCCTTGCGCGAACGGTCCCGGAAGTCGTAGGCGCCGACCAGACCGCCGTCACGATAGATCATCGCGGTCTTATGCGTCGGGGTCGCATTGAAGTCGCCGAGCACGACGAGGTTGATGTGCTCGTCCTTCGCCTGCGCTTCTTTGACCCACTCCATGACCTGCAGCGCCTCGGCCTCGCGCTGGTAGGCAAACTCAAGCCCGCCTGCCTTGTGGTGCACCACGATCACGCGGAGCAGGTAGTCGGGCGATACGCGCACATCGGCCATCAGCGGACTGCGCTGGAAGCGCTGCCCCTGTTCCGCACCCGGCTTGGTCGGCTTCTCGGCGAAGCCCTTGCCGTCGCGCTTGACGTCGGAGAGATCCTCGTCCGGCTGCACCTCGACCGACTCGATGGGGAAGCGGCTCAGGATCGACTGCTCGACCCCACGGTAGTACCCCACGTCCTTGCTCGCCAAATGCTCGTAGCCCTGGTCCTTGAGGTAGGTGTCGCGGAACCAGCGCAGGCACTCCTCGCTCTCGACTTCCTCGAGCGCCAGGATGTCGGCATCCAGCGCCTTGATCGCCTTGGCGATCGCCTGCAGCCGGTCCTCGCTCGTCCGTTCCTTCAGATCGTCGACCTCGCCGCTGAGCTTCGGATCGTCCTCGCCATCGAAGAGGTTCTCGACGTTGTAGGCCGCCAGACGAACGGCACCCTTCTGCTTGGCCGGGGCCTCCTTGAAGCCGTAGTAGACGCCGGGTGGGCGCTTGGCCTTCGGCTTCTGCTCTTCGGACTGCTGCGCATCCTGCGCATCGGCGCCGCGGCGCGGTCCGCTTGAGCCCTGCTGCGTGACGGCCGAGGACTTCGAGGTGCGGTCGGTGCCCGTGGCAGACTGCGTCAAGCCCAGGAGCGACGCCGCAAGCATGCAGCCGGAAAAGACGAGGACCAATGGATGCGTCATGCGGGGCACTGTAGCGCGCCCCTAGCATGGACCAATGCCTCACACCACCAGCCGGCGCCGATACCAGGCCTACCGGGCCCAGATGCGCGAGCGATTCACGCGCATGCGCCGGGAGGGTTCCATGGTGTCGCGGCAAGGCACCGAGCGAAGCCTGAAGCGATCCCGCGGCTTCGGTGCGCTTGTGCGTGAGTTCGTCATCCTGCTCGGACCGAGCCGCCGCTCGCTGGCCCTGGCGCTCGGCACGCTGACGATCAGCACGCTGCTGGGCCTCGTCCCCCCCGCGGCGACGAAGTTCGCCATCGACAATGTCTTCGGCGGAGCGCCCCTTCCACCTGCCGTACGCGAGGTCTTCCCCCAGTCGTGGACCACGCTCGACACGCCGCGCGGCCTGCTGGTGGCGCTCGCCATCGGCATGATCGCCATCACCGCAGTGAAGCTGGTGATCGGCCTATGGGGTCGGTGGCTGGCCACACGGACGGTCAAGCGTGTGCAGAACCAGGTCCGGCGACTGGCCTTCGCTCATGCTGCCGACCTGCCGCTGCATCGGCTGCAGTCGCTCAAGTCGGGTGGTCTGGTGAGCATGCTGCGCGAAGATGCCGGCGGCGTCGGCGAGCTCGTCTTCTCGATGGTCTACAACCCGTGGCGTGCGATCATCCAGCTGCTCGGCAGCCTGACCGTGCTCGCGTGGACCGACTGGCGGCTGCTGGTGGGCAGTCTCCTGCTCCTGCCCATGGTCTGGTTCACGCACCGGACCTGGATCGCCCGCATCCGCCCGCTGCACCGCGACATCAAGGTCACGCGCGACGCGATCGATGGGCACGCGACCGAGACCTTCAGCGGCATCCGCGTCGTGCGCGGCTTCGCACGGACCCCCGCCGAGCGCAGCCGCTATGCCGAGGGTTCGCACCTCATGGCGCGCCAGGAGATCAATGTCTGGTGGTGGTCGCGCGGCATCGAGGTGGCGTGGGAGATCATGATCCCCGTCGCCAGTGCGCTGCTGCTCTGGTACGGCGGCATGCAGGTGCTCGAGGGGACGCTGACGACCGGCGACCTCATCCTCTTCCTGACCTACCTCGTCATGCTGCTTGGTCCGCTCGAGGCGCTGGCCACGAGCGCGACGAACTTCCAGGCAAGCCTGGCAGGGCTCGACCGCGTGCTGGACCTCGTCGCCGAGCCCTCGGAGTTGCCGGATCGGTCCGGTGCAGTGATGCCCACGCGCCAGACCGTCCTGGGCCGTCTTGAGGTCCGCGATGTCCGCTTCCGCTACCCGGGCACCGATCGCGAGGTGCTGCGCGGCGTGAGCTTGGTCGCCCAGCCGGGACAGATGGTGGCGCTGGTCGGCGCCAGCGGCAGCGGCAAGACCACGCTCTGCAACCTCATCGCCCGCTTCAGCGATCCCACCGAGGGCGCGATCCTCCTCGATGGCACCGACCTGCGCGACCTGCGCCTGTCAGGCTTCCGCCAGCTCCTGGGCATCGTCGAGCAGGACGTCTTCCTCTTCGACGGCACGGTCGCGGAGAACATCGCCTATGCCCGGCGCGATGCCTCGGATGAAGCGATCCGCGAGGCCGCGCGCATCGCCTTCGCCGACCGGTTCATCGAAGAGATGCCCGAGGGCTACGCCACGGTCATCGGTGAGCGCGGCGTGCGCCTGTCCGGGGGCCAGCGCCAGCGCATCGCCATCGCGCGAGCGGTGCTGGCCGACCCGCGCATCCTCATCCTTGATGAGGCGACGAGCAATCTCGACAGCGAGAGCGAACGCTTCATCCAGGCCGCGCTCGCCACGCTCATGCGCTCACGCACGAGTTTCGTGATCGCCCACCGTCTCAGCACCATCCAGCACGCCGACCGCATCGTGGTGATCCGTGACGGCCTCATCGATGACCAAGGCACCCACGCAGAACTGATGGAGCGCAGCGAGCACTACCGGCACATGGTCGCGCTGCAGACCGCGCCACCGGTGCCGTTGGCCCCTGCCGCGACGACATGACGCAGGCATGAAGACATCCCGAGGGCCTGACGAATCCCTCGTCAGGCCGGCGCGCCGGCAGTTCGACCTTTCCACGCCCGTCGGCCGGTCAGGTGCAGCCACAGGCTGTGCCACTGGATCACGGTGAGCATGAGGATGCCCACCGGGTGCAGCGCAACCGATGCCCACGCGTGCACAAAGCGCCGCGCCAGCACGATGCGCTGAACGAAGCCAGCCACGATCGTGAGCGCTGCGAGCCACGGCACCCACAGAGGCACGACTGCCCCGGCGAGCCAGAGCACCAGCGTGACCCAGGGCAGCAGCACGGCACACCCATGGAGCACCGTCACGAAGAGCAGCAGGGCCGGCGAACCCAGGCCTTCGTAGGCATTCTTGGCGAAGCCCCTCCAGACCTGCCCGAGCCCTCGGTACATCCGGCACGCCACGAGGTCGGTGCCATCGAAGAGATCGGTCCTGAACCCTGCACTGCGGAAGGCCCGCGGCATCTTGATGCCGTCGTGCATGCTCGCACGGAAGGCTGCGTGTCCACCGCTGGCGAGCCACGCCTCGCGCCTTGCCAGGATGAACTGCCCGCATGCACCGCTTGCCGCCGGGCTCATCGTCGTGCGCATGCGCCCCATCGGCAGGTACGAGAGCAGCACGAACGAGATCAGCGGGATCACCGCATGCTCGGCCCACGAACCCGTGAGCTGCCGAGGTACCGTCGAGAGCAGGTCGGCACCAAGCGACTCGGCACGCGCCAGCGTTCGCGCCACGCAGTCAGGCTCGAATCGCACGTCCGCATCGGTGAAGAGCACCCACGCTCCGCGGGCTGCCTGGCCCATGCGCTCGCACCCCCACTGCTTGCCGTTCCACCCCGCCGGGAGCGGCTGCGTGGGAACCACGCGCACCCGCGGATCCTCTGCAACCAGGCGGGCCAGGATCTTCGGCGTGGCATCGGTGCTCTGATCGTCGTAGACGAGCACCTCGACGGGCACATCCACGCTGGCCAGCACGCTGCGTACGCAGGCTTCGATGTTCGCTTCCTCGTTGCGTGCCGGGATGCACACGCTCACGGTGGGTGAATCACCCCGCTGCGTCGGACGGTCGCCGCGCGCAGTGCGCGTGTACAGCCGCAGGTTCGACGCCATCCCGCCCCACGCAATGGCGGCACCGATCGCGCCTGTGACCGTGCCCACGGACAGCAGCGTCGAGGTCACGCTCATCGTGGCGCTGCCCGTCGGGCACTCACATCGATCGCGGCGCGCTGGCCGCGGGCGGCGAGCATCGCGTCGTAGATGGGATTGATGGTGGCGCCCGAGCCGCCAAACACGGTCTCGAAGCGTGCAGGATCACGCGTCATCACGGTGTCGGCGAGGTCACGGCAGGCCGCAGCGAGCGCCAACTCGATCGCTCGATGCCAGCCGCGTGCGCTGACCTCTGCAGGAGCATCGACGAGTCGCGCACTCAGGAACGCCTCGGGTCGCTGATCGGTCCAAAAGCCATACTCGATGGCCAGCACCGCGACCTTCGGCCCCAAGGCACGATGGGCCACCACGCCAACGCCCGGGCGCAGGGCCATCGGACTGCGTACATCGACGAAGCGGCCCTGCGGCGTGATCCACAGCGTGCTGCGGGGTTCACGAGCGAACTCGCGTGCGCTGTAGTCGGCAAGGCGTGACAGGCTTGCGGGCGAGTCGGGGTCGACGCCAAAGAGTCCGCAGTATGCGAAGAGGCGGAACTTCCGGAGCATGGCCTCATCGATCGGAGCGAAGGCCCCCCGCTTTCCCGCCGTCATCGGGTGAAGCACGCACGGAATCATGGGATCCCACCAGCTCGAGTGGTTCATGGCCACGATCGCCGGGCCATCGTGCGCACCGATGGCGCGCAACACCTCCATCGTGCCGGGCGTGGCCCGGACGGCTGAGAAGCGCTTGCGCACGAGTCGACGGGCGTACCAGCCGAAGACGCGCAAGAAGGCCGGGCTCGGCCGTCCGTCCGTCAGGCCGGCTGCAGGCACGCTTCACGCTCCTGCACTTGGGCCGGATGGATGCCGACGTCCTCGCAGACGGCATTGGCCGCAGTGACGCCGCTCATCAGGACCATGGGCACGCCGGGACCAGGGTTCGCGCTGCCGCCGGCCAGATACAGCCCCTTGAGGACCCTGCTGCGATTGCGCGGCTTGAAGCCTCCGCGGAGCTTGCCGTGCGAGGCGAGACCGTAGATCGCGCCACCTTCGGCGTTGTACATGCGGTCGATCATGGCTGGCGTCAGGCGCCGCTCGACCACGATGTGCTTCTCGATGTCGGTGAAGCCATTGCGGCGCAGCTTGTCGATGATGACTGGTCGGTATTGGTCGAAGAGCCCCCCTGGAGCATCCCATTCCTGGCCTTCGCGTCGGAATGGAGTGTGCACGAGGATGTAGAGCGACTCGCAGCCTGCGGGAGCCTGCCCCGGGTCGGTGCGGCTGGGTGCAGCGAGGTAAAGCGTGGGATCGCGCGCCGGGATGCCCAGGCGGTAGATGTCATCGAACTCGTGCTGCGAATCCTTGCTGAACAGGAAGTCATGGTGGAGCACGTGGTCGTACTGGCGGTCAAGGCCGAGGTAGAGGACCACACCGCTGCAGGCGGGGGTGTACTTGCCGGCGATGTCCTCCTGCTCGGCGCGGCCCTGAGGCGTGCCGATCAGGTCCCGGTTGGTGCGCTGCACATCGCAGTTGCTCACCACGACGTCGGCGCGTAGCCGTCGGCCGTCCTCGAGTTCCACGCCTACCGCGCGACCGCCTTCCTGGATGATCCTTCGCACGCCAACGCCGGTGATGAGTTCAGCCTTCTCCTCGCGGAGGATCCGCTCAAGTGAGCGTGCCACCATGCGCGTGCCGCCCATGCTGTACATGCAGCCATGGTCGACCTGCGCCGAGGCGATCAGCGTGAGGATCGCCGGGGCGAGGAACGGGCTCGAACCGACGTACTGCAGGAAGTGCTCGCACAGCTGCGCCATGTGCGGCTCGCCAATGTGCTTATGGATCGTGCCGGCCACGGTCGAGTGCATGCGCATGTTGAGCACATCCGCGAGCAGGCCGGCATCGCGGGCGGGCGGCTGGCGCATCAGGTCGCCGATGCCACCGAGATCCTTGTAGAAGAAAACCTTGTCGCTCAGGCGGTACATGCGTCGGCTGTAGTCGACGAACGATTGCCAGCCTGCCCCGGCTCCGCTGCCCGGGAACTGGCGGTCGAGTGCCGCCGACATCGCCGCAGGATCCTTGCGCAGGTCGATCACCGTGCCGTCATCCCACATGCAGCGCCACTGCGGATCGAGGTCGACAAGGTCGAGGTAATCCGGCACCGACCGACCGCTGCGCGAGATGATCCCTCGCACCACCTGCGGCATCGTCAGGATCGTCGGGCCCATGTCAAAGGTGAAGCCCTTCTCGGTGAGCACGTTCATCTTGCCGCCGAGGTGCTCGTTGCGCTCGACGACGGTGACGGCAAAGCCGTTGGTGGTGAGTTCGGTGGCCGCCGAGAGCCCGGCAAGGCCTCCGCCGATGACGATGGCAGTGGGATGATTCATGGTTGGGTTCAGATGGATGGTTTGTTTCGGCGTGACAGGTTGGCTCGCATGATCCAGCCGAGCGCGCGCAGCAGGAAGGATGGCGGCGGGCCGACGGGAACGTCGGCGCCACGACGAGTGAGTGCAATCGTGACGGGACGGGTCATGGCCAGAAGGCCGTCGGCGCCGCGGCTGGTTCCCCAGCCACTCTCGCCCGAACCCGCGAGCGGAACCGCCGGATGGCCGGACGCGACCAAGCATTCGTTGACGGTGACGATGCTGGCGCCAGTGGCTTCCACCAGGGCACGCGACGGAGTGCCGCGGGTAAAGATCGATGCGCTGAGATTCTGGCCGTATCCGACGTGGCGCTCGACGATGGACTCATCGTCGCGCTCGATGATCACCGCCAACGCTGGACCGAAGTGTTCGCCCCGAGCGAGTGCGCAGGACGGCGGTGCATCGACCACGACTTGGGGTCGCATCGCGCGGCCACACGGCGATTCGAGCACGCCCGTGATCGGCGTTCCGCCGGCCGCCACCGCCTCGTGGAGCACCGCATCGACCTGCCGTGCCGCGGCCTCATCGATGAGGGTGACCGGTACAGCCGATGCCGCGAGCACGCGCAATTCGTGCAGGAACGCGGGAGCCAGCTCGCGCGTCACGATGGCCCGCCTCGGCGCCATGCAGGTCTGCCCTGCGTTCATCGTGAAGCCGTTCCAGACCGCACGGGCAGCACGAACGGGGTCGGCATC
>Ga0194119_10011358_pt1 | contig 11518 bp, 13 predicted proteins | sample TA2MahC100mmetaG_FD_148620 | JGI IMG/M metagenome (GOLD analysis project Ga0194119, IMG submission 148620) | Freshwater microbial communities from Lake Tanganyika, Tanzania - TA2015018 Mahale Deep Cast 100m | ecosystem: Environmental > Aquatic > Freshwater > Lake | place: Tanzania: Lake... | reverse complement strand
CTCCGCAAGATGCGGCGGAGGAAGCGCCTTATTCCTTCGTTCTGGAAACAGGCTTCTCTTTGGCCGGAGTGACGCTATATTATGCGGGACTCAATAGTACTATGAACGCGGCAAATATGAAGCTCAGATAGAGTAGGATGATCTCACTGATCGCCAAGGCGACTGTGCTGGCGGGAATGAAAACACGAAACAGCCGGATCAATGGTCGATCCTCCGCTCCGAAGAGCGACTGGAACCAGCGATAAGATCCCGTTCAACTCTGATCATGATTGGATTCGAGTGCTTCGTTCGTGCCGTCCATCGCCGCCGAAGTGAAAGAAAACAAACTAATTTCTATTATACACCAAGACCAGGATACCCTGTCCGTCTTATCGGCAAGTCCCGTTTCAGAGATGAGGGAAAAGATCATGGACCAAAATGGTCTGATTTGAATTGCCCCACGGGCGCGTTTGCGATATAGTTTAATTAGGACCTGTTCAGTCGCATATCCGGGCCACATGCTTAAGCTCACGAAAAAAGCCGATTACGCTCTCATCGCACTCAAGCACCTGACGGTGGTGCGCCCGCGAAGCGCGAGCGCCAAGGAGATTTCGGACCGATTCCATATCCCGGTTCCGGTACTTTCGAAAGTGTTGCAGCGGCTGGCCAAACACGGATTTCTGGCTTCCGTACATGGAACTAACGGCGGCTACCGTCTGGCACAGGATCCCGATCGAATTTCCGCGCTGCAAGTCGTGCGCGCCATCGACGGCCCCGTCTTCCTTGCGTCCTGCTTTACCGAAAACGGAAAGGACTGCAATCACCTCGATCATTGCAGCATTCGCGATCCGCTCCGCCGCGTCCACGAAGGCATCCTCGGATTGCTCGAAGCGATGACAATGCTCGATCTGGCCGCCGATCCGCCCGCGGCAATCCCGCATCCCGGCGAAGCGCCTTCGCATCTAAACATTCTGAACTAGCACCAATCAATCATGAAGCCCATCTACTTCGATAATCACGCCACCACGCCGGTCGACCCGCGCGTGCTGGAAGCGATGCTGCCGTACTTCACAGAACACTTCGGCAACGCGGCGAGCCGCAACCACTCCTATGGCTGGACCGCCGAAGACGCGGTCGAAAAAGCTCGCAAACAGATCGCATCGCTGATCGGCGCGACGTCGAAGGAGATCGTCTTCACCAGCGGCGCTTCCGAATCGAACAACCTTGCCATCAAGGGCGTCGCCGAGATGTACGCCGAGAAAGGCAATCACATCATCACTGCCGCCACCGAGCACAAGGCCACGCTCGATACCTGCAAACACCTGGAGAAAAAAGGCTGCCGTATTACCTACCTCCCGGTAAAGGGTGACGGTTTGATCGACCTCGACATGCTGCGCGATGCGATCACCGACAAGACGATTCTGGTCAGCATCATGTACGCGAACAACGAAATTGGCGTCGTGCAGCCGATCGCCGAGATCGGCAAGCTCTGCAAGGAAAAAGGCGTGCTGTTTCACACCGACGCGGTGCAGGCGTGCGGCAAGATTCCAGTGAATGTGATCGCCGACGGCGTCGATCTGCTCTCGCTCAGCGCGCACAAAATGTATGGCCCCAAGGGCGTTGGCGCGTTGTATGTCCGCCGCAAGGGTCCGCGCGTGCAGTTGACCGCGCAGATGGACGGCGGAGGCCACGAACGCGGGATGCGTTCGGGCACATTGAACGTGCCGGGTATCGCCGGTCTCGGCGCGGCCTGCGAGATTTCGCAAAACGACATGCCCACCGAATCGGTACGGCTGCGCGGACTTCGGGACCGGCTGCGCGCCACGCTCGAAGCCAATCTCGAAGAGGTCTACATCAACGGTTCGATGGAGCACCGCCTCCCGCACAACTTGAACATGAGTTTTGCCTACGTCGAAGGCGAAAGCCTTCTGATGGGCATCAACGATATCGCGGTTTCGTCTGGCTCGGCTTGCACGTCGGCGACGCTCGAACCGAGCTACGTTTTGAAGGCGCTTGGCCTGGGCGACGATATGGCGCATACGTCAATCCGCTTTGGCATCGGACGCTTTAACACCGAAGAAGAAGTCGACTACGTCGCCAAGAAGATGATCGACGTGGTCAATAAGCTCCGTGAACTCTCCCCGCTCTGGGAGATGTTCAAGGAAGGCATCGATCTCAGCAAGGTCCAGTGGACCGCTCACTAACGAGGAACAGAAATCATGGCTTACTCTGACAAGGTCGTAGACCACTACAACAATCCGCGAAACGTCGGATCGTTCGACAAGAGCCGCGCCGATATCGGCACGGGGATGGTCGGCGCGCCCGAGTGCGGCGACGTGATGAAGCTGCAGATCCAGGTGAACGCCTCGACCGGTGTGATCGAAGACGCCAAATTCAAGACGTTTGGTTGCGGCAGCGCGATCGCGAGTTCGTCGCTAGCCACCGAGTGGCTCAAGGGCAAGACCGTCGATCAGGCGCTTGAAATCAAGAACACCGATATCGTCAACGAACTGAGTCTGCCCCCGGTCAAGATTCACTGTTCGGTGCTCGCCGAGGACGCCATCAAGGCGGCTATCGACGATTACAAGGAGAAGCAAGGCGCCGGCGCCCCGGCCGAAGCGGTGACGCACTAATATGATCGACGTCACCCCCAAGGCGGTGGAAAAGATCCGCGCCGCGTTCGCCAAACAGGGCGTCGACGGCGGCCTGCGGCTTGGCGTGCTCGGCGGCGGCTGCTCGGGCTTGAGCTACCAGTTCAAGTTCGATACGCGGCCGCGCTCGAACGATCACGTCTTCGATTTTCAGGGCGTTAAGGTGTGGGTGGATCCGAAGAGCATGAAGTTCCTGCAGGGCATGACGCTCGACTACAAGGAATCGATCATGCAGTCGGGCTTTGAATTTGTGAACCCCAACGCGCAGAAGTCGTGCGGCTGCGGGACCTCGTTCTCCGCGTAGCGATGGAAGCGCCTCCCTCCGGCTACTACGAGATCTTCGGGGTCGAAAAGAAACTGGCGCTGGACGTCGAAGGACTCCAGCGCCGCTTTTACGAGCGCAGCCGGGAGTGGCATCCCGACCGGCACGCGCGCGCGTCGACGGAACAGCGCGAGTTCGCCGAACAAGCCACGGCGACGCTGAACGACGCATGGCGTGTGCTGCGCGATCCAGTAGCCAGGGCCGAGTACTTTCTGACAGCTGCCGGCGTAAAGACGGACGCCAAGAAAGTGCCTCCCGACCTGCTCGAAGAGGTCTTTGAATTGAACATGGCGCTCGAGGAGGCGCGCGAAGGGGACGCCGGCGCCAAATCGCAAGTCGCCGCGGCGTTAGTGCATTTCAACGCCATGCTCGAATCGCTCGACGCCGATCGCGATGCGTTATTCCTTCGCATCGACACGGGCGACGACGCCGCGGTCCCGGCCCTGCGCGCACTGCTCGACAAACGCAAGTACCTCCAGAATCTGGTCCGCGACGCGCGGGCCACAATGGAATAATTCATGTCACTTTTTCAAATCGACTTCGGCGGGCAGAAGGAGCACAAGGTTGTCGGTATCGACCTTGGTACGACGAATTCCCTCGCCGCGTTCATGGACCTGACCGGGCCGACCGTCATACCGGATCCGCAAGGCGAAGTCATCGTTCCCAGCGTGGTTTCCATCCCGGAAAAAGGCGAACCGATCGTGGGCCGCGCCGCCGTCGAGCGGCTGATCACGCATCCAGAGCGGACCATCTATTCGGTGAAGCGGCTGATGGGCCGCGGCGTAGGCGATGTACAGGATGAGTTGAAACTCTTCCCGTTCCACGTCGCGCCGGATTCCGACGCAGTGATCCATCTCGAACTGGGCGGCAAGAAGTTCACGCCGCCCGCCGTCAGCGCGCTGGTATTGCGGCAGTTGAAACAAAATGCCGAAGCCTTCTTCGGCGAACCGATCGAACACGCCGTCATCACCGTGCCGGCCTACTTCAACGACGCGCAGCGGCAAGCGACCAAAGACGCCGGACGCATCGCCGGCATACAGGTCATGCGCCTCGTGAACGAACCGACGGCCGCCGCTCTGGCCTATGGGCTGGACAAGCGGCAGAACGGAGTCGTGGCTGTCTACGATCTCGGCGGCGGCACGTTCGACATCTCGATCTTGAAGTTGCACGACGGCATCTTCGAAGTGCTCGCCACCAACGGCGATACGCACTTGGGCGGCGACGACATCGACAACCTGCTGATGCGCATCGCGCTTGAAGATATCGCCTCTGAATGGGGCGTCGACCTCAGCGGCGACGCAGGCGCCGTGCAGCGAGTCCGCAGAGCCGTGATCGAAGCCAAACACGCGCTCTCGACGGCAATGGCGGCGGTGATCGAGGTACATCACGATGGCAAGTCCTACCGCCGCGAATTGCCGCGCGATCTGTTTGAAAAACTCATCGCGCCGGTGATCGACCGCACTCTAACGCCCTGCCGCGACTGCATGAAGGACGCTGGCGTTACACCCGAGCAGATCGACGAAGTTGTGCTCGTCGGCGGTTCGACGCGCATTCCGCTGGTCCGTCAAGCCGTGCGCAATCTGTTCAAAGCCGAGCCACATACGGAATTGAATCCCGACGAAGTGGTCGCTCTCGGCGCCGCCGTGCAGGCCGGCATCCTGAGCGGCCACGTGCCCGATAAACTGCTGCTCGACGTCACTCCGTTAAGCCTTGGAATCGAGACCATGGGCGGCATCGTGTCGAAATTGATTCATCGCAATTCGACGATTCCAGCCAGCGCCGCCGAGACGTTCACAACCGCTGTCGACGGGCAATCGAACGTCTTGATTCACGTCGTCCAAGGGGAACGCGAAATGGTGCGCGATTGCCGTAGTCTCGCGCGCTTCGATCTCAAAGGCATCGATCCCCTTCCCGCCGGCATGGCCAAAATCCAGGTGAAGTTCCTGATCGACGCCAACGGGATTCTGAACGTGTCGGCGAAAGATCTGCGCACCGGCAAAGAGCAAACGATCGAGGTAAAACCGAGTTATGGCCTTTCCGACGAGCAGGTGGAGGCGATCGTACTCGAGTCATTCGCGAAGGCCGAAGAGGACTTCACCGAGCGGCAACTACGCGAGGTGCGCGTCGAAGCCGATCGCATCTTGAACGCCGTCGACAAAGCGAAGGGCGACGACGCCTACATGGATCTCAGCGACGAAGAGCGCGCTGGCGTCGATCAAGCAATCGCCGAGTTGATCCTGGCCTATCACGGCAACGATCACAATCTGATCCACAACAAAATGGACAACTTGAATCAGGCGACGCTTAAGCTCGCCGAGTTGATGATGAACACCGCCGTACAGGGACTAATGAAAGGAACCAAGATCGACGCATGAAGAAGCTGACTTGGACAGACTTTGAAGATATCGGCATCGCGTTGTATGAAAAGTTCCCCGACCAGGATCCGCTGAAGATCCGCTTCACCGACATGCACAAGTGGATCACCGATCTCGACGACTTCGCCGACGACCCGGCCAAATCGAACGAGGGCAAACTCGAAGCGATTCAGATGGCCTGGTACGAGGAGTGGAAAGACAACCAGTAGCCCGTACAGTGGCATACTGCAATCATGGCCTCCGGCACCGCGCCAACACCAGTTCGTCCGCGTCGATTGGTGCGCTTCGGCCCGTTTGAATTCGACGGCGCGTCGAATGAGCTCCGTAAACACGGAATCCGGCTAAAGCTCCTTGGCCAGCCTTTGCAGCTTCTCGCGGCGCTGCTCGAAACCCCTGGCGAAGTCCTGCTGCGCAGCGAATTGCAGAAGCGTCTCTGGCCGGCCGACACCTTCGTCGACTTTGAAAACGGGCTGAACTCGGCCGCGAAGCGCCTTCGCACCGCCCTGAACGATTCGGCCGACCACCCGGTTTACGTCGAAACCCTCGCCCGTACCGGTTACCGTTTCATCGCGCCGGTCAGCTACTACGAGCCGGAAGCCAATCCGGTTTCCATCGAAATCGAAACACCGCGCCGTCGAAACTATTTCTGGCCCGCCATTACGGCAGCGCTCGCCTGCGTCGCCGTTTGGCTGGCGGTACGAAAACCGGAACCGCCGTCATTCCGCCAAATCACATTTCGGAAGGGCCCGGTCTTCGGCGCGCGCTTCGCTCCCGAGGGCCAGAGCGTCGTGTTCTCCGCGCAGTTTGACGGGAAGTCACGGCAGATCTACTTGAACAACGGCGTCAGCCCAGAAGCGCGCTCGCTGGGCTTGTCCGGGGTGTCGTTGTTTTCGGTCTCGCGGCAAGGGCAGTTGGCGCTGTATGAATACGGCGGCACAATGCCTACCTCGGGCGGACGGCTGACCAAAGTGCCGATGAACGGTGGAACGCCCGTCGCCTTCGACGACAATATCATGAGCGCCGACTGGCATCCGGATGGCGCGCAACTCGCTCTCGTCCGCGTTGCCAAAGGGCAAAGCATGCTCGAGTTCCCCTCTGGCCATGTGCTGTTTCGCACTGCGGGTTGGATCTCCGGAGTGCGTTTCAATGCCGCCGGCAATAAAATCGCCTTCGTCGACCACCCCGTCCGCCACGACGACGCCGGATGGATCAAAGTGGCAACGATCGGTGGCGAAGTGGCAACGATAGGCGAGAAATGGCTCGCGGTCCATGGCGTTGCCTGGCATCCAAACGGCGAGGTGTGGTTCGCCGCGACGCGGGACGGTTCACCGCGTGCACTATGGGCCGCACCATCGCGGTTGGTCGGACGATTCCCGGGCGTCGTTTCGTTGCGCGACATATCCTCGACGGGCGCGGTTTTGCTGAGCCGCGACCTTCGGCGGCTGGAATCCTACTCAGACAGCGGCGACGTTTCGTGGTTCGATTGGACGCGCGCCGTCGAGATTACCAACGACAGTTCTCTGCTCTTCGACGAATCCGGCGAAGCGGCCGGCACCCGTAGCGCGGCGTTCGTTCGAACAGCCGGCGCTTCCGAAGCGGCCCGCCTGGCCGACGGCTGGTTGGCGCAGGGATTCTCGCCAGACACACGGCGCGCTCTGATGCTTTCGTTCGACGATCGGCGCCGGCTCCGGCTTTATCCGCTTTCAGGCGGCCAGCCGACCGACCTCAACGAAACCGGACTCGAATATCAGTGGGCGCGGTTCTTTCCGGACGGCGCGTCGCTGCTCGCCTTGGCCAGCGAAACGTAGTCGAGCGGCCTGCGCCTATTCCGCGTTTCGCTGGACGGCCGCGGCGCGAAGCCACTATCGGCGCCCGGAATGGTCCGCTACGCCGCCATCGCGCCGGACTCGAAACGCATCGCCTACCTCTCCGCCGCCGGTGCGCTGATGGAATTGGTGCTCGGCGGCGAGCCGCGCGAGTTATTCATCTCCGAACCTCTCGCGCCGGTGCAGTGGTCCCAAGACGGCAAGCATCTGTACGTCCAGCATGTCCGATCCACTTCTCTACCATCACGAGTATCGAAACTCGAACTGGCGACGGGCCGCCTGGAACAGTGGAAGTTGTTTGCGCCAACCGATACTACCGGCGTCGACCTCATTACGCGCGTCCTTATTTCTCCGGATGAAAGACACTTCGTGTTTTCGGCGCGCCGGATACAGTCGGAGCTGTTTACAGCTCATGGTCTCCGCTAACAGACAGCGATAGATCCATCGTATTTTCTATATTTTGCCGTGACAGGCGGATTGCATCCTCCGCCTATTGTCCGATCCTGAGGACCATTGTATACTCATTGGCCTATGAGGATTACTTGCTGCATCCCCGTGCTTCTTTTTTCGGTTTTGCAGGCGCAGGCCCCACCCGCCCCCACCTCGGACCGCGTTGGCTTCCCCGCCAACTACCAGCGGACCTTTAAGAAGTTGCTGACGTTTGACCGCCCGGACAACGGACAGATCCGCGTCATCTGGGCCAATCAGGCCGCGGCCGACACGGTGCCCTGGGCGCCCTATCCGTACGGCTCGGTAATTCTGTTCGAGTCCTGGACCTCAAAGCGCGACGCACAGAACAATATCCTTCTCGATGAAAATGGCCGGTTCATACCGGATGCGTTGACCACGCTCTTCGTCAAGCGAAAAGAGCAAGGCTTGGGCGAAGCCTATGGTCCGAATCGAAACGGCGAATGGGAATACGTCGCCTATCGCCCAGACGGTACCACGCAAACGGCGCCGTCGGCGAGCGGGAACTGCGCGATTTGCCACCTCGACGCCGGCGCGCAAAACGACTTCACTTTCCGGCGCGAACGGTTCGCGAACAATGCCTCCGGCGCCGCGCCGCTTGCCACCATGTCGCACTACCGGTTCATCCCGGGCGATCTGACGATTAAGAAGGGCACGACGGTGACCTGGTACAACGACGATCAGGTGCAGCACCAGATCTTTTCGCCGAACGGCTTCTTCAACAGCGAGTTCATGACCAATGGCGCCAGCTTTGCCAAGAAGTTTGACGAAGCGGGCACATTCGAAATCCGCTGTTCCCTTCACGCCGGCATGCGCGCGCGGGTGATGGTGCAGGAATAGCAAGGTTGCGTTATATTCAGGGAGGAACCGTATGAAACTCACAGCCTCCCTCCTACTCACCAGCGCCTTGTTCGCGCTCGATGTCCCGCCGAAGGAAGAACAGATCGCCGCCGCGGTCCTCCCCGCCCCCAAGGAACGCCGCGCCGCCGCCACGGTACTCGGTTACAACGCGAAGGGCGAGTTGGGTACCCTTCGTCAGGGCACCAACGACCTGGTCTGCCTGGGCGACGATCCCGCCGTCAAAGGTATCAACGTCGCCTGTTATCACAAGGATCTCGAACCATTCATGGCCCGCGGCCGCGAGTTGGCGATTCAGTACAAAGGCCAGGCGCGGCACGAACAGCGTTGGAAGGAAGTCGACGAGGGCAAAGTGAAGATGCCGAGGGAGCCGCGTATGTTATACGTGCTGACTGGTACGAGCTTCGACGCGGTCAAGGGCGAGCTTGCCGATTCGTACTTGCGCTGGGTGGTCTACACACCGTACGCAACGCCGGAGTCGACTGGCCTGCCGACCACCGCGAGCAGCGCTCCCTGGTTGATGTACCCCGGCACGGCCGGCGCGCACATCATGATCAGCCCGCCGAAGGAAAAGAAGTAGCGGCTTACCGCCGCACGATCGCCAGCCAATCTTCGCCTGGATCAGCCGGCGGGGCGCCGAGTTCGACCGCTCCGCCGCCTTTCACTTTTGTGACCGACCCCTTGCGCAACGGCCCTCCAGCGCGCGGGTTGAACCATGACACGTTGAACGAACCGGTCGCGTCCTTCAAATCAAGCTTTGTCGTCCCGCCGTCGGCAAGATAGACGAGGTAGATGTCGTTGGGCTTCACAAACGCGAACTTCGCGTTCGTGTGCTGTTCGTTGCCGATGAGACCGTCGGCACCCTGCATGGTCCAGAACGGAATTCGATGGGTACGGAAGAACTCGTGCGCGATGCGGGCGTAATCCCAGCTCTTGTCACGGCTGCGGAAATCCTCGGCGACGAGATCGTTCTCGGCCAGTTGATAGCCGAAGTAATACTCCACGCCCGCGCCGCCCGCCATGAGATTGCCCCACAAGACGCGTTTCCGAATGTCGTGCATGTTGTGAACCGGCTTGCCCTGCCGGTCCTTGCCAGCGAAACCTTGATAGCCATCGTCCAGCGGTACGCCGTGCCCCGCCGACCCTTGCTCGTCATTGGCAACCACCCACTTGCGGCCTGTTTTGGCCGAGGCCACGATCCACTGCGTGGTGCGCTGATGAACCTGATCCCACATCATTTGCAATGACGCGCCCGTGAGCACCGACTGTTCGCCGGTCAGCTTCTCGTAGACGCGGTCCTGCCAGCTCGGAAACGTGTGCACCACGATGTGGCTCTTGTACGGATCGGTGTCGCGGATGTAGCGGGCCATATCGCGCTGCTGCTCGGCCGATTGCGTATTCTCTTCGCCGAGATTCCAATTGAGCGCCAACGCATATCCGAACCGCGCAATCAATTCGCGCAGATACAATTTGCGTTCGACGCCTGTATTGCCCTGGTCCATCGCAGCGGGCACATCGCCCGTACGAGCTTCGATGCCGATGCGGTTGTCGTCGTTCTCCTGCTCTTGCAGCTTGAAGTGCAGATACAGTCCGCGCGCCTGCGCGTGATCGAAGACGACTTGCCATTGATCGAGCTTCGACACATCCATTCGCAGCTTGTCTTCGGGCTTCACGTGCGGCCACACGTTGTCGCCGTCACCGCCGGTATTGAACGTCAGAAACGAAATCGAATTGACGCCCTTCGACGCGAGGTAGTTCAGTGACCCTATCAAGCCTTTGCCTTTGCCATCTTTCCAAACCGGATCACCCGGGCGCCAATCCTTCACATGCGGTTCATACGACTTCAACGGCGTCTTGCGCGTTATCGTGTTGTCGAAGTCTTTGTAGGCGAGCAATGTTTCTGGCGAATCGGTTCCGATCTTCAGGAAGTACTCACCGTTGCCCGCGAAACGCAGAAAGCTCTCGCCGGTATAGGCAAGCCGGCCTTTGGCGCGAAAATCCACGCCGCGCTTGTCGGACGCACCGATCTTGAATGCCCCCTTGTCGCCATCGATCGAACTGTCGGGCTGCCCCGCCCCGCTTTCCACGGCAACGCGCGGTCCTTTCACGAACGCCGCTTGATACGACCACTCGCCGGTCTTGTCCGGCGAGAAATGGGCACGCCACTGATTACCCGATGACGCCGATGTTTGCGCGGCCTTTCCGTCGGCGGCAAAATAGCCGGGCACAAGAACACGCGTGCCAGATGAATGGGTAAACGTGACGATCAGGCGATAGTCAAGAAACGGATTGACCGCACCATCCTCGGCGGCCTCGGGACCTGTCCAGGTCAGCGTAACTTTGTGCCAGAGTTTGCGTTCGCCGCTAATGACGGCTGGGGCGGCTTGCATCGCCAACAGCGATGCCGCGAGCAGGAAGAGTCTCATTGGGATTGAATGCTCCAAAACGTGTAGAGTGCGGCGACGATGCCGGCGCAACAGAGAACAATGATGCCATAACCGAAATACGATCCCGCCTGTTGATACTCCGCCCGGCCTGTGAGCAACGTGGCGCTGGCCGGATTGGCGGGATCGTAAACAACATCAACGCGCGATCCCGTTGGGAAACGATCCAGTATCGCCTGCTGGCTCTCGCGCGTGTTCTCGCCTTCGGCGCCGAATCGAATTCGGTTACCTTCATAGGACTGGCCATTCACCGAATACGTATATTCCACGATCGCCTTGTAATCGGTGGTCTTCGACTTCTGCGGACGAATCGCGGAGAGCCGTGTTTCCGTAACCCGTCCCATAATGGTTGGCCACGATGTACTGGCGTCCGCGTTGCGAATGTTGCTTTCGTTTTCGCGAATCGCGCCGAAGGCGGTCCAGGCGATGACCGAACACGCGATCACCGCGACAACCGTGCCGATGAGTGGCAGGACTTGTGGACTCAACTCTTCTATTAGACAGCACCTCGCGCCGGGCTGCGTGATGTCATAAGATCAACATGATGCTATTGCGCTTCGCCTTATTGATCGGGTCGGCCGTCTGCTGGGCCAAC
>Ga0194119_10011351_pt1 | contig 11520 bp, 7 predicted proteins | sample TA2MahC100mmetaG_FD_148620 | JGI IMG/M metagenome (GOLD analysis project Ga0194119, IMG submission 148620) | Freshwater microbial communities from Lake Tanganyika, Tanzania - TA2015018 Mahale Deep Cast 100m | ecosystem: Environmental > Aquatic > Freshwater > Lake | place: Tanzania: Lake... | reverse complement strand
CGGTGGACGGCGCCTCAAGAGCCTACCCATTCCCAACAAGTTTCATATTGATTACCCTTCGAAATACGTTAGGGAAGAACTGAATCGCAATCTGGTCGGCCGGCAGAGCAACCGGGGCCTGGAAGCCCTGGCAATAACGCCGGATAGTAGGCGTCTTGTATCCCTCATTCAGGACCCCCTGATCCAGGACTGCCATCGTGACAATGAGAACAAACTGACCGGCCTCTACAATCGAATTCTGGATATCGATCTCAAGACGGGCGCGATCCATGAATTCGCCTACGCCCTTGAGGACCCCAGGAATGGCGTATCGGAAATCCTGGCGCTGAATGATCACCAGTTTCTGGTGCTGGAGCGCGATAGCAAGGCCGGTTCGGAGGCGCGCGACAAGAAACTGCATTTGATCGATCTGAATGGCGCGAGCGACATCCATGGCCTCAAGTCACTCACGGAGCAGGCGCTGGCCGAGGAAAAAGCGCAAGGCACTCCCCCCTTCACACCGGTCCAGAAGCGGCCTTTCCTCGATATTCTGGCCCAAGGGATTTCGGCCATTCCCGAAAAAATCGAGGGTATGGCCTTCGGACCAGACCTGGCCGATGGCCGTCGCCTGCTTATCCTGAGTTCGGACAACGATTTTTCCAAAACCGAGAACACCCGTTTCTTTGCTTTCGCGGTCGATCGAACCGACCTGCCGGATTTTCATTCGCAAGAATTCCATCTAGCCAAAACGGGCGATAAACGATAGCGCACCTCGAGCATCAGTCCATGCAGCCCAAGACCGCCCTGAAAACCATAAAAAAGCCCGCCCGATCGGGCGCGACAAAGAGTGAGCAGGGCAAACCGCTAAGTCTGACCACATGGATTTTCATAGGCCTGACCGGCGGTATCCTGACCGGACTGTTCATTGGTGAGTATGCCGATAATCTGAAATTCATCGGCGACATTTATATTGGCCTGATGCAAATGACGGTGTTGCCCTACATCGTTTTCTCATTGATCGGCAATATTGGCCGCTTGTCGATTCGCGAAGTGCGGATGTTGGCCAAGTACGGGTTGCTGACATTCGTTGGACTCTGGCTGTTGGCCTGCCTGACGGTATTGATTTTTTCCGGGGCGTTTCCTGAACAGTCCATCGGAAAATTCTTCAGTACCTCGATGGTGGATCCTCCGCCCAGGCTCAATCTGGTCAATCTCTTCATACCGTCCAATCCCTTCCGCTCCCTGGCCGACAACGCCGTTCCCGCAGTGGTCATTTTCTGCCTCCTGTTTGCCGTTTCCATCATCGGGTTCGAGGAGAAAAAAAGCCTGCTGGATCATGTCAGCCTCATTGCGCGCGCCTTGCACCGGGTCAATGGTTATGTCGTGAAGTTGACGCCCATGGGGGTTTTCGGGATCGCGGCCAATGCCGCCGGGACCATGACCTTGACGGAATTCGAACGCCTGCAGGGATATTACCTGGGCTTTGGCGCCAGCGTGCTGGTGTTGTCCTTCGTTCTCTTGCCGCTGATCGTGGTCAGTTGCACGCCTTTTGGTTACCGCCAGATTCTCCTCGCTTCACGCAATGCGTTATTGACGGCCTTCGTCACGGGTAGCGTGTTCCCGGTCATCCCGCTGCTCATCGATGGAGTCAACGATCTGTTTAGCGCGCATTTCCGGAATGATCCCCGGCATGCCGAATTTCCCGAATTCATTTTGCCCCTGGCCTACCCTTTCCCAGACAGCGGCAATGTGGTTGATCTGATCTTCATCAGTTTCGCCGCGTGGTTTGTCGGCGACCCACTGTCGCTGGGTCAGAGTCTTTACATGCTGGGAACCAGCTTTTTCCTTCTGTTCGGCAAGGTTTATCTGACCATCCCCTTTCTCTTGAACAGCCTGCAAGTACCGCAGGACATGTTCCAGCTATTCCTGGCCGCGGGCGTGTTGGCCGCGCGGGTGGGGGATGTGCTCAGCAGCATGCATTTTCTGGTTTTTACCATACTGACCACGGCGGCCATGTCCGGCCTGCTCAACATAAGCTGGCGAAAAGTCGCCTGGGCCGTCGGCATCGGTTTGGGAACGATGTTGCTGGTGGCTGTGAGCATGCATTTTCTACTGAAAAATGTGGGCGTGGCGAATGGTCAGGACGCCATCCTGGCGCACATGGACCTTTTGGAAGGTCCGGTACACAGCGAGATTGAGAGGACCGGAACACCCAATCCCGTCAAGTTGAGCCCCGGGCAGAACCGGTTGCAGCGCATCAAGCAACGCGGCAAGATTCGGGTCGGTTTTCGTCCCGATAATCTTCCCTACAGTTATTTCAATGCCGACGGCAAGTTGGTCGGCTTTGACATTGACTTCATGAGCCGTCTGGCCCTGGATCTGGGGATAGGCATCGAATTCGTACCCTATCAATCCAGTACGCTTCTGGAACAAATCAAGCAGGATCACTTCGATATCGCAGCGTCAGGAATCACCGATACGCTGGAACGATCCAGCAACACCCTGATGACGGAGTCCTATCTGGTCGTCAACATGGGTTTGGTGGTCAAAGACCATAACCGGGATGAATTTGAATCCATGGAGAAAATCGCCCGTATTCCCCATCCACGTATCGGCGTCATCAGGGGGAGTTATTTCGATCAACGGGCGCGCGAATATTTCAGCACGGCGGAAATAGTGCCCTTGGACTCGCCGCGCGAATTCTTTGAGGAAGAATGGCGTCAACTCGATGCCTTGGCGATGCATGCCGAAAGCGGCGCCGCCTGGACACTGGTTTACCCTTCGCATTCAGTCGTCAATCCACTCAACCGGAGGGAAAGCGCCCCGGTTTCCATCGCCGTGGCGGGTTATGACCTCGTCCTGGATGACATGCTCAATACCTGGATCATGCTCAAGAAGATGGACGGCACCACCGACAAGCTGTTCGAACATTGGATGATGGGGAAGACTCCGGGTGTTCGCCCGCCACGCTGGAGCATCCTCCGGGATGTTCTGCATTGGTTGGATTAAGCAGAAAAATCCGCATGACGCCCCGGCTGTCACAGAACTGTCACATAACTGTCATATTTAATTCATAAAGCCCGTTTAAGGTTGTTGTTCGCGCATCCAAGCGTAGCGCGAGTGCAACAAAACAACAGACTAACGGGATACTTTATGAATATGAAACCGCTCCGTTATGCCATAACGGTGCTTTTAGGCGGGGGCATCGCCATACCCGCTCAGGCAGCGCTGGAACTTTACGTGGACAGCAAAACGAGCCAGGTCTTTACCTCACCGGGGCCCGGCCGCATCAAGCTCGGTGAATTCGAGCAGGTCGACAAAAAGGAAACCCAGTCACAGAAGAAGGCCAAGAAATCCAGTTCTTATGCTGGCGGCGCCGCGTATGAGGACTCTGCCTACAGCGCCAAGGCTGATCTGGCCACCACCGAGGAAGTCAAAAAGGTTGAGGACAAACTCAACCAGCGCATCGATGCGGTGGTCAACAAGCCCAAGAAACCGAATGAGGCCAAGGCCACCATCGACGACAAGGGTTTCCGCTTCGAAACCAATGACAGCGCCTTCAAATTCAGCCTGAATGGTCGTCTGCATACCGATGCCGACATGTACTCCGGTGGTGACATTATTACCTTCAGTGATGCCAACGGTAATGGTTCATTTGATCCCGGCGAAAAGAATGACGGTACGCTGGACTACAATCGCCTGACCGATGGCACTGAAATCCGCCGGTTACGCATGGAATTCGCGGGCCAGTTCTATGAAGACTGGAAGATGAAAATGCAGCCCGAACTGGCCAACGGCGGCGGCAATCTGACCGTCGGCATCCGTGATGCCTTCGTGCAGTACACCGGATTTGGCGACGCGGGCTATTTCACCGTTGGTCAGAGCAAGCAGCCTTACAGTTACCAGCAGATGATGTCCTCGAACGACATGGTCTTCATGGAGCGTTCGACTGAATACGAATTCACCAACCGCTCGGTCAACCGCGCGATCGGTCTGCGCTATGACTTGCCAGGCACATGGTGGGGTTTCAGCACCGGCATCTATGGCGACACGGCCACCCGCCAGACCTCCGGAACCGCGACGCAAAATGACGAAGGTTGGGGCGGAGCGATGCGTGCGACCATTGCGCCCTGGTATCAATCGGATGAATTGCTGCATCTGGGTGCATCCGCCGCTTACCGAGCGCCCTCGAGCCAGAACCGGAAGGTCACCTACCGAATTGCGCCCACGGCCATCAGCCAGGTCGATTACCTGGATACCGGCGGTATGCCGGATATCCAAAACAGCCAGTTCGCGAATGCCGAACTGCTGGGCGTCTACGGACCACTGTCGATCGAGTCGGAATACAACGGCACCTGGATCAACAGCAATGATTCAGAAACCAGTGCGGGCAAACCTGCTGGCAACGGCTACATGCAAGGCGCTCACTTTGACATGGCCTATGTACTGACGGGCGAATCCAGAGCCACGGTGTATAGGGCGGATCAGGGTGTCGCCGGACGCATCAAGCCCAACCAGAACCTTAACTTCGACGATGGCTGGGGTGCTTGGGAACTCAAGGGCCGCTTCATGTGGGTGGACATGAACCAAATCGCGGATCGCACTTATGCTGGTGGCAACCAGGTGGCTTCCACGTTTGGGTTTAATTGGTATTGGAATAACTGGTCCCGTTTCATGGTTGACTGGACCCATGTGTACTCCCTGGGTGTCGGCGCGGCCGGCGAGGACAGGAAAGTCTTGAAGATACCGGGTAACACGACCGGGGATTGGGACTACATACAAGCGCGTGTCTCGCTTGCTTATTGACCACAGCATCAAGGCATAAACCCTGGATGGGCCGGCCGACTGGCCCCAGTCAGCAAATTCCCACCCCATCCGGGCATTTCCCGTGAACATTCAAGGTGTATATGATGAAAATCGCTAAACAAGGCGCACTCATGGCGTTGGCCCTCGTAGGTACAACTTCAATGGCTTTCGCGGCGGGTCCCCGTCAGCAGATCAGCATTGTGGGATCCTCCACCGTCTTTCCCTTCGCCTCGGCTGTCGCCGAGCATCTGGGCCAGAGCGGGAAATTCAAGACGCCGACAGTAGAATCGACGGGTACCGGCGGCGGCTTCAAGATTTTCTGTGGCGGTACTGGCGTCAACTATCCTGACATCGCCAATGCCTCGCGCAAGATCAAGCCCACCGAGATCAAGGCTTGCCAAAGCGCCGGCGTCAAGGAACTGATCGAGGTCAAGATTGGGTTCGACGGTATCGTGCTGGCTCAAGCCAAGCAGGGCAAACCGCTGGACTTCTCGCGCAAGGATATCTACCTGGCTCTGGCCAAGCAGATACCCGATCCGGATTGCAGTGAATGCGGCAAGTTGATCGACAACCCTTACAAGACCTGGAATCAGGTCAATCCGTCCCTGCCGAATGCGAAGATTGAGGTTCTGGGCCCGCCCACGACTTCAGGGACTCGCGACGCCTTCGCCGAACTGGTGTTGGAGGCCGGCTGTAACGAGTACGACTGGCTCAAGGAGTGGAAGAAAAAGAATGAGTCCGAATACAAGCGCATGTGTCAGACCATACGGGAAGATGGCGCTTATGTTGAGGCCGGCGAAAATGACAATCTGATCGTGCAGAAACTGCGGACCAAGCCAACGGCCTTTGGCGTCTTCGGGTACAGTTTCCTCGACGCCAATCGCGATCAGATCGTGGCGGCCACCATCGAAAAAGTCACGGCCGATGCCGACATGATCGCCGATGGGACCTACCCTATTTCCCGACCCTTGTTCTTCTATGTGAAAAAAGCCCAGGTAGGCCTGGTTCCCGGTATTACGGAATATATCGAGGAATTCACCAGCGACAAAGCCTGGGGTGACGAGGGTTATCTGGTCGAGAAAGGTCTGGTGCCACTGCCGCAGCGCATGCGCAAGGAAGTCGGGGATTCCGCCCGCAAGCTTGAGTTGATGAAAATGTAGGTTCTGCCTGCTCCTACTCACTTAATCCACCCATGCCCGTGTAAGCGGGCGTGGGTTTTTATTGGGCTAACCCTGGCCTCCGTTAAGTTTGTTCCTGTTTCGATAGACTGACCGGGCTATGCAGAATCCGGATAGCAAGCTACCCTGAGTCCGGCTACCCGCCAGACCCTCACAATAAGACATCGATACCAAACCACAGGAGAGACTATATGAACAAGACGTTATGGCTGACCAGCCTATTGGCGACAGGCCTGATTCAATGCGACGCCACACTGGCCGCGGGGCGCGATTCGATTACCATCGTCGGCTCCTCCACCGTTTACCCCTTCTCGGCAACCGTGGCGGAGCAGTTTGGCAAGACCGGCAAGTTCAAAACGCCCAAGGTGGAATCCACCGGGACGGGTGGCGGCATCAAATTGTTCTGTGCCGGTCTTGGGCCGCAATATCCCGATATCGCGAATGCTTCGCGGCCGATGAAAAAGTCTGAATTCGAGGCGTGCAAGAAAGCGGGCGTCAAGGAAATCGTCGAGTACAAGATCGGGTTTGACGGGATCGTTCTGGCTCAGTCCAGCAAGGCGCCCGCCAAACTGGAATTGACCCGCAAGGACATATTCCTGGCGCTGGCCAAGGAGGCGCCGGATCCTGCCAGCCCGGATTCCGGCAACCGGGTCAACAACCCGTATAAGACCTGGAATGAAGTCAATCCAGCGCTGCCCAATTTCAAGATCGAGGTATTGGGGCCGCCACCCACCTCGGGAACGCGGGATGCCTTCGCCGAGTTGGCGCTGGAGGGCGGCTGCCAGCAGATCCCCTGGATCAAGGCGATGAAGGAAAAGGACGAAGCAGGTTTCAAGAGCCTGTGCATGACAGTCCGCGAGGATGGCGCCTATGTCGAAGCGGGTGAGAATGACAATCTGATCATCCAGAAGCTGGAAGCCAATCCCAAGGCCGCCGGAATTTTCGGTTATAGCTATCTGTCGCAGAACGAGGACAAACTCAAGGCGGCGCCCGTGGATGGACAGATGCCGACCTATGAAAATATCGCCGACGGTAAGTACCCTGTCTCGCGCGCGCTTTATGTCTATGTGAAGAAAGCCCACGTAGGTGTCATACCCGGCATCAGCGAGTACATGGCCGAGTACACCAGTGAAAAGGCCAGCGGACCGGAAGGCTACCTGACCGACAAGGGTTTGATCTCGCTGCCCGATGCCGAGCGCAAGAAGGCGGCGGCGGAAGTCAAGACCATGAGCCCGATGAAGGCCCCCAAGTAAACCGGTTCCCGTGCCAGTTATCCCCCTTGGCGATGGCGGGCACGATGGATTTGCTCCGCTCGCTGGAGGTGGGTTCAATGGGTTGATCACGTTGGTAGCACGGGCGTTGGTTCAATGCCGCCAGGCGCGGGCGCCGTTGGCTGAGCGGAGTCGAAACCAACGGCGCCCAAGCCGGTGGTCGGTTCGCTTCGACTCCGCTCAGCGAACGGTGGGCTGGATGGACAGACCCGCGGGGTTGGGGCGACCCATCATTCCGACCCACCTCCCGCTCGCTTATGGCGCCTCCATCACCGCCTTGACCGACTGGTAGGCGTCGACGATACCGGCGCCGCACAGCCCCGCCAGATCACCATTGCAACGGCCACCCATGGGAAATGGCCGCGAGGTGTTTTCCAGCAGGGTCTTGATACGTTGCGGAGTCAGTTGCTGTCGGGTATCCATGGCCAGCATCAGGGCTATCACACCCGCCACCACGGGCGCGGACATGCTGGTTCCCTGATAGCTAAGATAGTTCATCATGATAGGTAAAGGCTTTTTCGCGCTGACATTGGCCGTGGAGAGCATGCCGGTATCGGTACCGCCACCCAGTGAGCCGGTGTTGCCGCCAGGCGCCGCCACGCTGATGTTCCTGCCGTAATTGCTATAGGAAGCGAGGTTGCCCAGTTTGTCGACGGCGCTCACCGAAATCACGCCTCGACAGTTGCCGGGAGCCCACTGAGCGGAGTCCACATTATCGTTACCGGCCGCGACCACTACCACGGCATTGCGTGACAAGGCGTAATCGATGGATTCCTGCTCTATGTCCGAGCACTCCCCCTCGCCCCCCAGACTCATGTTGATGATGCGCGCCGGATAGGGATTAACGCGAGTACCGCGTACCCAGGGGTCGCCTAGCGCCCAGTAGACACCATCGACGATGTCCACCAGATCGCCGCCACAGGCGCCCATCACCCGCACGGGCAACAGGCGGGCATGCCAGTCGATGCCACTCACGCCGGTCGAATTATTGGTTGTGGCGCCGATGATGCCCGCCACATGACTGCCATGCCAGGTGCTGCTGTTCGTTTCTTCGCAGATCTTGCGATGAGCGTTTATTAATACCGATCCGACCCAATCGCCTTGATCGGTGGGTCTGGGATCCCGGCGATTGCCATCCCGGGCCTGCCAGACCCGGCTGATCATGTCCCATCCGGCGATGCGTCGGCCAGCGGGGTCGAGATAGGTCAGGCGATCGCCGAGGTCAGGATGGGTCGGCCGAAACAGGATTCCGGTATCCAGGACCGCCACGGTGACTTTGGGGGAACCCTGCGTCAGTTCCCAGGCGGCCTGGACATTGGCCGAACCGGGATACTCCGACACGCTGTGCAGGTACCACTGTTGCTGGAAATCCGGGTCGTTAGGCCTGACCAGTGCCTGGGCGTTCCGTTTTCGAACCGGGTCGGCATACATGACGAAAGGCAGGGATTCCAGAGCCATTTCCACGGTCGCTGCCCGGTTGACCGTCACCGGATCAGGCATGAGGAATAGCCAGCCCCCACCCGCCGTTCGCCACTCGAGCTGTAGTGGGACGCCCGCCGCCTGGGCCAGCATGGCCATCACCTCCTTGGAGGGTGGTCGGGAACCGGGATCACGCAGTTTAATGACAAACTCTGCTATCTCCGCGGGTCCAGCCCCCCCGGCCAAGGATATTTCACGCCCGGTCGTTGTCGCTGAAACCTGGCCTGCCGGTAGCGAAGGCGGTGTGGCGATTTCGGCCCAAAGCACCTCGTTCAACGTCGCCAATCGGCCGGCGGTCGCACGGGCTGTGACCCTGTCGAGTCCATCGGGTAGGTTCAACACCTGGGCATGGGTGCGTGTATTGCCCACCCATTTCAACTTGAACCCAAGCCGCTGCTCCAGCCTGGCCTGCAGCGCCGGGTCCAGGGGCCTGGATTGGGTCAGGCCGACGTCCTGTTTCAGCATCAACAGGAGCGTTGGGGTTTCCGCCGGGAACCCGGCCATCGGCGCCCACAGGGCCAGCGCTGCCAGCATGGATTGGCTCCAGGCGCTGAACGCAAGGCATTTGATGTTGAACATGTCGATTCCCCGACTGCTATCCTTGACCATCATACGCCAGACCCTGGCGGGTAAGCGCTGAATCGTTCCCGGCGCGTATGAAGCGGGGTCCGGCAGCCGGGGCGGCTGTGGACCCCGATGGCGGTTGGCGGTTAGTGGCCCGAGTGCTTGGGACCGGCGGGGGCCGCGGTAACCGGCGCGGTTTTTTCGATCAGGGTACGGTCATCGATTTTCAGGAACGTGATGCCCTGATCCAGGATATACCGGCATTCGGCCCGCTTGGCGGAGCCAACATTATTCCAGATCAGCGAAACGTAGCTCATGCTGTCGCTGCTGGATTCCGAAGGCGTATAGGGGTGGGCGCCCACCTCTTTGCGTACCGCCTCGGTGCACTTGTCCAGCGCGAGACTGTTGAGCATGCCGGAGGTCTGCAGGAAAGCGCCCTGCACTTTCTCCTGCTGGGTCTCCCGGGTGGTTCCAACGATGATGAACCCGACAATCATTAAAATGGCGAATCCGATCATCCCTTTGACAATATTTGATTCCACGGTGGCCTCTCGTTATAGGGTTAATAAGCGCAACGACTATAACAAAAAGCCGGGCCGGCGACAGGTTGAGATCCCGGTTAAAACCGTAGCCCCAACGCCAGGCTGTTGGCCCTGGCGTCGCGCTCGCCCAAGGGGGCGAGGCCAAAACGCTCCTCGATGAGTTTCAGGATCGATGTGGTGTCGTAGGTCGTGTGATCGATCCGGCCGCCCTTCGTGTAAGGCGATATCAGCAGGGTGGGTATGCGGCTACCCGGGCCCCAGCGGTCACCCTTGGGCGGAGGCACGTGATCCCAGAAACCGCCGTACTCGTCATAGGACACGATCACCAGCATCCCGCGCCATTGCGGACTTTTTTCCAGTTGCGACAGGATTCGAGCCGTCTTTTCCTCGCCGGAGAAGAGATCGGTATCGCCCGGATGCTCGTTGTATCTGCCCAACGGTTTGTAGAAAGAAACGGCTGGCAGCTTCCCCTGCCGGATGGCATCGAGGAAGTCCGCCTCGTCCTTGAGATGCGCCGCCCGATCCGGTGTGCCGTCGCCATAGCGCTGGAAATAGACATAGGGCTGATGGTGGTACTGATAGCTGGGGTCCGCCTGTCCCGCCAGCGCAGCGTTCCAGCCACCGGCATACCAAGCCCAGGAAATGCCCTGCTCGGAGAGCCGATCCCCAATCGTGGGCTGGTTCTGCGGCGGCAATACCTTGTCCGGATCGCTGGCCTTGGGGCTATGCGGGCTGAACGTGGACAGGATATTGTTGACCGCGTATCCGTCAGCCGTCAGCGCTCCATCCTTGACCACCTCACCCCGCGCGTTGAGCTCGATCGTATTACCCTTGGGCGGATGGGGGTGACGGGGCGTGCAGGCGCAGGCCAGCCACATATGATTGATGAAGGAACCGCCGAAGGCTCCCGCGAAGAAACGGTCGGCCAGCGTATAGCGGCGGGCCCAGTCCCATAGCGGCAATTTCCGGCCGTCGTAATAGCCCATGGCCAGCCCGCCGACATTGGAAACGGCGGCGAAGCGGTCCATACGGCCGCCGTTGATCTGTTCCTGATGCTGGTAGAAGCGATGCGTGGGATCGCCGATGCGGTCCTTGATCGGCGCATACTGACTGATTTCGAAAGGCTGATTGGGCAGTTTCTCGGGAAAGCGTAAATCCGGCGCCGGAAGCCTGGCATGGGTGTCCATGATCCGCGGCAGATATTCATAGACTTTCCCCTGGCGATCGGTTTGCCGCGTGTTGGCCGCCGGCGCCTGGTTCAACCCGTCAGCCCCCGGAAACAGGCCATACAGGTTATCGAAACTATGGTTCTCCAGAGAGATCACCACGATGGTTTCAATCGCCGAGAGGCCCGGCTTGATCGGCTGGGCGACGTTCCCATCGGCAGCGGCGCCAGTCCCGACCAGGCTGAACACAAGTAGTGTGAAAATCGATTTCATGGCCAGATCCCAATCAGATAACGCCCATGGACAAGCAACTACCGGCAAGCCGCCGCTTTTCGGCGCTGAGAAGTCCGCCGGGTTGAACGGTAGCGGCAACGCGTGGTTGAAGGGTTTTCGTCCCGGTCCGCCTGACCCGGTGTCCATTATCTCACCGCCAGCAGCGGCGGGATGCCCGCTCGACCCCGCCGGCACTAACCCACTGCACCTGTCACACTGGCGCATCTGACTGCCTTGTTAATGTTCCCGAGCGGCAAGCGTG
>Ga0194119_10011347_pt1 | contig 11524 bp, 9 predicted proteins | sample TA2MahC100mmetaG_FD_148620 | JGI IMG/M metagenome (GOLD analysis project Ga0194119, IMG submission 148620) | Freshwater microbial communities from Lake Tanganyika, Tanzania - TA2015018 Mahale Deep Cast 100m | ecosystem: Environmental > Aquatic > Freshwater > Lake | place: Tanzania: Lake... | reverse complement strand
CTCTGCCTCAGTGTATTCGTTAAGCGGGAGTCCCGCCTGAGCACGAAAAGGCTGTAAATCTTTTGGGATTGGCCCCTTCAAGGAAACAGGCCCCGCAGTTTTTTTGCCTCGCGGACACGGGTGACGCCCAATGAGAGCGCAGCCATGCGCATAGAGATTTTTTGTTTTCGGCTTAGGTTCAAAGTCTGCGTGAACGCCGTCTCCAGCAGCCGAAAGAGCTTGTCGGTGATTTCCGTCTCGCCCCAGAAAAAGCTTTGAAGGTCTTGCACCCACTCAAAATAGCTCACCACCACGCCACCCGCATTGCAGAGAATGTCTGGAATCACAAAAATGTCCGGACGCTGGTCCAGCACGAGGTCGGCCTCCGGCGTGGTCGGGCCGTTCGCGCCCTCCGCGAGAATGCGGCATCGGATTTGATTCACGTTAGCAGCGGTAATCTGGCGCTCCATCGCGGCGGGCACCAAAATGTCACACGGGGTGATGAGTAATTGCGCATTGGAAATGTCCTCACCACCAGGGAAGTGCGTAACGGACTTCGTGCGCGCGACGTGCTCCTGCAATTTAACCAAGTCCAACCCGCGTGCGTTTAACGTGCCGCCGAAGGCGTCACTGACGGCGATAATTTTCACGCCGTAGCGCGCGAGAGAATACGCGGCGACCGAGCCAACATTACCGAAGCCTTGCACCACGGCGGTCGATTCGCTGGCGTTGAGGCCGATGGTATCCATCGCGCGGTTGGCGAGATAACTGACGCCGCGCCCGGTGGCTTCGCGCCGACCGAGCGAGCCACCGATGGCGACGGGCTTGCCAGTGACGACGGCGGGCGTGGCGTGGCCGGCGTGGACAGAATAGGTGTCCATCATCCACGCCATGACCTGCTCATTAGTGCCAAGGTCGGGCGCGGGAATGTCAATTTGCGGCCCGATGAAGGAGACGAGTTCTTGGGTGAAGCGCCGCGTGAGACGCTCCAATTCCGCCACTGACAATTGCGATGGGTCACACGCCACGCCGCCTTTCGCACCGCCATAGGGGAGATTCATCAGCGCACACTTCCAACTCATCCACATCGCTAGCGCGGCGACTTCCCCGAGGGTGACAGCGGGATGGTAACGCATGCCGCCTTTTGTCGGACCCAGCGTGAGATGGTGTTGCACGCGGTAGCCGGCGAAAACTTCAACTTTGCCGTCATCGCGGCGCACGGGCACTGCGACGGTCAGGGCACGCTTAGGATATTTCAGGCGGTCGCGGTCGTTCGCCGGGATATCAAGCCGGTCTGCCACAAGGTCGAACTGCTGACAGGCCATGTGGAAAGTCGGGTGGTCGTAGACTTGCATCGCTCAAGTTGAGCGCGGCGAAGAAGCGGAGGCAAGGGCGGTAATTAGTTTATGATGCTCTCCAAGCAGCCACGCGCGCGCGTTGGCAGTCTGGATTTCTAGACTATGAAAATTGGTTTTTGCGCATGCCGCCTCCTTTACACCTACACTTGGTCAACCTACGTTCGGCGGGGTGTCAGAAACTGGAACAACGCGGGTGATGCTGGGTATGAGCGGCGGCGTGGATTCTTCCGCGGCGGCGGCGCTGCTTAAGGCGCAGGGTTTCGACCTCGTCGGCGTCACCCTAAAGCTCTGGCCACAAGACTGCGTCAACCGCGCAGAGGACAAGTGTTGCGGCCCTGAGGCGGTGAAGGATGCGCGCGCAGTCGCGCACCAACTGGGCATCCCCTACTATCTCGTGGACGAGTCGGCGGAGTTCCAGCGGCAGGTCATCGCTTACTTCGCTGAGGAATACAAAGCCGGCCGCACGCCCAACCCTTGTGTGATGTGCAACGAGCGGCTCAAGTTCGGCACGCTGATTCACCGCGCCGACCAGCTGGGCGCAAAGTTCATCGCCACTGGCCATTTTGCACGAACAGAGAAGTGCGCGACGACGGGCCGCACCTTGCTCAAGCGCGGCCGCGACCCGCGCAAAGACCAGAGTTACTTTCTTTTTTCGCTCAAACAGTGGCAACTCCAACGCACGTTGTTCCCGCTCGGTGACAAGACCAAAGCCGATACGCGCGACGTGGCCCGCGAATGCCAGCTGAAGACTGCGGAAAAGGAGGAGAGCATGGAAATATGCTTCGTGCCCGACAACGACTACGGGAAGTTCCTCGAAGCGGCGAAGCTCGCGTCGCGGCATCGCGGCGACATCGTGGATGTCCACGGTCGCAAGCTCGGGCAGCACGACGGCATCGAGTTTTACACGATCGGCCAGCGCAAGGGCCTCGGCATTTCCGCGCCTCAGCCGCTTTACGTTGTGGAATTGGACGCAACGAATAACCGAGTGATCGTAGGTGATGAAACGATGCTCGACCGGGCTGAGTTCCGCGTCGAGCGATGCAACTGGATTCCGTTTGAGATTCCGCCTGCGACGCTCGAGGTCACGGCGAAGATTCGGTATAACCATCCGGGCACTCCCGCCACGGTGACGACGACAGCGGGAGGTGGTGCGACGGTGAGACTCCATCAACCTCAGCGCGCCATCACCCCAGGGCAGGCCTGCGTGTTTTATCAGGACGATTTAGTCCTCGGCGGTGGTTGGATTTCGCGGTGAGCACAACTCTTGTGCTTGAGTCACCTTCCCTAGCTCGTATATCCCTAATCCGGTGTCGCGTTGCTCCCAACGCACCAAACCAACCGTACATGAAGAAACCAAAAATGCGTGCCGTGGGCGTGATACCCAAGCAGCGCCAGGTCGCTCAAATCGAACACGACCACCCCGAGATTTCTCGTCCCACGCAACTCAAGGTCCGCACGCTGGATGTGGGTATCTGTGGCACTGATCGTGAAATCTGCACCTTCGTTTATGGCGCGCCACCCGCTGGCAGCGATTACCTCGTGCTGGGCCACGAGGCACTCGGCGAGGTCATCGAAGTTGGCCCGGCGGTGAAGCACCTTCGAGTCGGCGATTTGGTCGTGCCCTCCGTGCGCCGTCCTTGCCCGGATCCGGATTGCCGTCCATGCGTCAATGACCAACAAGATTTTTGCGCGACCGGGAAGTTTAATGAGCGCGGCATTAACCAGCAGCACGGGTTCATGACAGAGTTTTTTGTGGATGACGAAAAGTACTTCGTCTCCGCGCCCAAGGAGCTGCGCAATTTCGCCGTGCTCGCGGAGCCACTAACTATTGCTGAAAAAGGGCTCGCCCAGGTTTGGGGAATTCAAAAGCGCCTGCCGTGGGCGTGCGAGGAGCCGGGCCAGCCCAAGGGCAAGGGCTTGCGCGCCGTGGTTCTTGGGGCTGGTCCCATAGGCATACTCGGAGCCATGACTTGTGTGCTCAACGGTTTTGACACCTACGTCTATTCCCGTTCACCCAAGCCCAACGACAAAGCCGCGTTGGTCGAATCCTTCGGCGCCAAATACATTTCCATCGCCGAGTGCTCCCCTGCGCAATTGGCTGAGCGCGTGGGAAATATTGACCTCGTCTACGAAGCCGTCGGTGTAGCGAAAACGTCGTTCGACGTGATGATGCATCTAGGCCTGAACGGCGTGTTTGTGTTTACCGGCATCCCAGCCCCCGAGGGCCACATCGAGTTGGCAGGTAACCAGCTCATGCGCAATCTCGTGCTAAAGAATCAGGTCGTCCTCGGCACGGTAAACGCAGATAAGGCTGCATTTCAGGCTGCTATTCGTGATCTCGGTGAATTCAAGCGGCGCTGGCCCGCGGCCTTGGAGAAGGTTATCTCCGCGCGGCATCCGGTGGAGAACTTCCGCGAACTGCTCACCGGCAAGGCCACCGGCATCAAGAACGTTATCGCGTTTGGTAAGTAAACGCGCCGCTCACTTCGCCGCTGGGTGCTGCTGGAAGAACTTGGCGATGAGCGCGGGCGCATCACGGTGAAACTCATGCCCGCCGGGATGGATGAACGCGACGAACGGAGTGCCAGTTTTTGATGAATACTCAACGCAGAGCTTGTCCCACGGCTTGCTATCGGATTCGCAGCCATTGAGCTTGCGCACGGCGCTCATCGTGGCTTTCTGCCACTCGTATTTCACAAGTGGGTCATTCTCGCCAGCGAGATGCAGCACGGGTTTAGGCTTCAGTTTGTTTTCCCCGCGCATCACAGCCTGTGCAGCAGCGGCCGAGGGCGCGACCGCTGCAAATACTTCCCCGCGCTCGGCCCACAGCAGATAAGTGAATCCGCCGCCATTTGAGTGCCCGGTGGAGTAAATGCGCCGCTCATCGACTTTGTACTCCTGCTTCAGCTTTGCGAGCAGGGCATCGAAGAACTTTAGGTCGCGGTCTTCCTGTGCACCCGCGCTGTGCTGCCAGCCAGGCTTCTTGCCCTCGGGATCTGTCAGGCGGCCAGGGGTGTTTAAGCCTTGTGGATAAACTGAAATGGCAGTTGCCCACTGCTGGTGCATCGCGAAACTGCGCGCGGCATTTTTCATGTTCCCACCGTGTCCGTGGAAGACGAAGACCACTGGCGCGGCTTTTTCCTTCGCCGAAGCTGGCGCATATATCGCGGCCTCGCGCAAGTCGCCAGCCACCTTGAGTTCCCATTGCTGGAAGCCGGCGGGTAAGACTCCTGCAGCTGGCGCGGCGTGCAGCCCAGACGCGAGCAATAGAGAGCCAACGAAGACAGGGAAATCAAGGTTGCGGCGTTTCATGCCTACAAAGACGCCATTTGGGTTTGGCCGTTACAAGCGGAAAGAAATCTCCTTCCTTCAAAAGCTTTTTCACCTAATTCTTTCTGACAAAACTTATGGGCAAAACTTGGTTGGACATCACCGTGGAAATGCGTGACGGCATGGTACAGTGGCCCGGCGACCCAATTTGCCGCGTCGGTCTGCACGTGAAGCTCGGCGATCCCATCCCCGGCCAGCCCGGGAAGAAGATCCCCTGCAACCTCACCAAGCTCGCCCTCAGCGCCCACACCGGCACGCACATGGATGCCCCGCGCCACTTCGTCGCGAATGGCAAGACCATGGAAACTCTTCCGCTCGATGCCGTGATGGGCCCGTGCCGCGTGATTGAGTTGAAGGACAGGGTCGCCATCACCGTGGAGGAACTCAAGCCGCACAAACTCAAGCGCGGCGAACGCGTGCTGTTCAAGACGCGCAACTCCACCAAGAGTTGGCGCATGGCGAAGACCTCCACCTTCGACAAGGATTTCATCTACATCCCCGCCCCGACGGCTCAATACCTCGTGGACTGCGGCGTGATGACCGTGGGCGTGGACTACCTCAGCGTGGGCGGCTACAACAAAGACGGCGTGGAGTGCCATCAGATCATGCTCGGGGCCAAGCGCCCCATCTGGATCATCGAGGGCCTCAACCTGGCGAAGATCAAGCCGGGCAAATACGAGCTCGCCTGCCTGCCGCTCAAAATCGTTGGCTCCGACGGCGCCCCATGCCGCGCGGCGCTGCGGGCGCTCAGTTAGGCCCGGGTTTCCCGTCGTTGGCTGACGGTTTGGCCGGCTCGTTGTTGTCGGGCAGGCGCTTGTGCTCGTGGCGGGCGGCGACGATGGAGGCGATGATGGAGGTAAGGATGATGGCCAGCACGATGGCGAGGGAGATGCCGGAGTGGATGTGGATATCCCAGATGCCCAGCAGCATCTTCACGCCGACGAAGGCGAGGACAATGGAGAGGCCGACTTTCAGGTAGCGGAAGAATCCAATCGCCCCCGCCAGCACGAAGTAAAGCGAGCGCAGGCCGAGGATGGCAAAGACGTTCGAGGTGAAGACGATGAAGGGGTTCTGCGTGACGGCAAAGATGGCGGGGATGGAGTCCACCGCAAAAATGAGGTCGGTAGTTTCCACCATCACGAGCACGAGGGCCAGCGGCGTGAGGGCGGTTCGGCCATTCAAGGTGGTGAGAAACCGCTGGCCGTCGAACTCGTGCGCCACGGGGAAGAATTTCTTCGCCAGCTTGATGGCCGGGTTTTTCTCAGGATGCACGCCGTCGTCGTCCACGAAAAGCATCTTGATGCCGGTGAAGACGAGGAAGCCGCCCATCACGTAGAGCAGCCAGTCGAATTGTTTAATCAGCGCTGCGCCTGCGCCGATCATCACGCCGCGCATGACGAGCGCGCCCATGATGCCCCAAAAAAGCACGCGGTGCTGCAGGGTCAGCGGCACGCGGAAGTAGGTGAAGATGAGCGCGATGACGAAGACGTTGTCCATCGAGAGGCTTAGCTCGATGATGTAGCCGGTGACAAAATCGATGGCCTCACCCGGGGGACGGTTGGCTTTAATGAGGCCAGCGAAGGCCATGGCCAAGATGAACCATAGGGCGGTCCAGCCCAGCGCCTCGCGGAATTTGACGACGTGTGCCTCGCGGTGGAAGACGCCGAGGTCTAGCGCGAGGAACACCAGCACGGCGGCAACAAAGCCGGCGTAGTGCCACGCGGTGATTTCGATGATGCTTAGCAAAGTTTTAAGGAGAAGGGAGCAATCGGAAAATCACTGTAAGGGCTGATAAACACAGACGCATTTTAGCGCAGCAGTCACAGATTTAGGACCACGCTTGGTCTATCCTGCACTTACGCTCCGTCCCTAACCCAGCCGCACTTCCCCCGCCGTCTCCGCCACGCCCACGGCGACAGTGTTGTCACCGAGGTTGGGGCGCTGGCCCTTGTGCCACCAAAGCACGATGGCACTAGCGATGTAGATAGACGAGTAAGTGCCGGTGATGACACCGCAAAGAAACATGAAGGCGAAGTCATTGATCGGCCCGCCGCCGAAGAAAAAGAGCGCCAGAGCGGCGAGGAAGACCGTACCGCTGGTAATGATGGTGCGGCTTAAGGTCTGGTTGAGCGCGCGGTTCAGGAGGTCCGTGAATGAGCCGCGGATGCCCAGCTTGAGGTCTTCACGAATGCGGTCGAAGATGACTATGGTGTCGTTAATCGAAAAGCCAACGATAGTTAGCAGCGCGGCGACGGTTGTCGCGTTAAATTGGCGGCCGTCGCCCCACAGTTCGGTCAGGCAGTAGATGCCAGCGGTCATTAGCACGTCATGTGCGACGGCCAACACCGCGCCGACGGCGAAGCTAAACTCGTAACGAAACGCGACGTAAACCAGAATACCGAAGAGCGAGAGGGCCAGCGCTAAGAGGCCGCCCCGCAATATCTCGCCGCCGATGATCGCGCCGACCTGCCGGGACTGTTCGGGCCGGAACTGTGCCTCGGGAAACCCCTTCACCAAAGCGTTTTTCACGGCCTCGCCCGCGCCGGCGGGTACAGTCACTCGAAGGTTCTCCGTGTTCCTGTTCTGGTTCTTCTGGTAAGAGACCAACGGGTCGCCTACCTTACGTAAGCGAGCCTCCGGCTTGCCACCGGGCGGCGTTTGCTCCTGATACTCCACCGCCGCGATGAGTTGCCGGAGCTTATCCGTCTCAACGCGCTGGGCGAAGGAGAAGGTAAGCGCGTCGCCACCAACAAAGTCCACGCTTAGAGTTTGTTTGCCCCGCACCAGAGCGCCGTAACCGAGGCCGATGATGATGATAATCCACGAGGCCGTGAAGGCGACCTTGGACCACTTCATGAAGTCAAACTTGCTGCCCCTGATCAGATGCAGCATGGCTAGGTTGAGCAGGTTCTTGTTCAGTAACCAATCAAAGACCAATCGGGTGACGACCAGCGCAGTGAACATGCTTACGGTGATGCCAATGGTGAGTGTGACACCGAAGCCTTTCACCGGGCCAGTCCCGAGGTAGATGAGGATCACCGACGCGATAAGCGTGGTAATGTTCGAGTCAAAGATAGTGCCAAAAGCACGGTCGTAGCCGGCATTGAGCGCGCCACGCGTGGACTTTCCGGCGGCCAGTTCCTCACGAATGCGCTCGAAGATGAGCACGTTGGCATCCACTGCCATGCCGATGGTAAGCACGACGCCCGCGATGCCCGGCAGTGTCAGCGTCGTGCCGATAGAGCACATTACACCCAGCAGGACTAAAATATTCAGCAGCATCGCTAGCGCGGCCACAAGGCCGGAGGTCATATAGTAAACCAGCATGAAGACTCCGACGGCAGCGGTGCCGATTATGGCAGAGCGGATGCCGCTTTGAATCGTGTCCTTGCCTAGCGACGGGTCTACCTCTTCGGTGTCGAGCAGGCGCACGGGGGTTTGCAGCGGATTCTCCAGCACGTTAGCGAGTTGCCAAGCCTCCTTAAGGTCGAAGTCGCCGTTGATCACGCCGCTGCCGCCTCGAATTGGCTCGTTGATGACCGGCGCTGAGTATAGCTCGCCGTCCAGCACGATGGCCATGCGTTCGCGGACGTGCTCGGTGGTTAACTGGCCGAAGATTTGGCCGCCTTCCGTGTTGAACTTGAAGGTGATCTGCGGCCGGTTGGAGACGGGGTCGCGGATGACACCGGCGCGTTCAATGTATTTGCCCGTCAGCCCACGCTCGGCCTTCGACTTAACCAGCACGCGGTCAACAAACTCCTGTCCGTTTTGGCCCTTACGTTTTTGGGAAAGCACCTCGTGGCCCGGGGCCATGATGCCTTGCGCTACCATTTGGTCGCTTTGCGGATGCACCATGCGAAATTCGAGAAACGCCGGCTTGGTGATTTGGGTGCGGACTTCGTCGCGTTGCTGTTGGTTCAGACCGGGCATCTGAATCAGAATGCGGTCATCGCCCTCAGCCACGATGATTGGTTCAGATACGCCATACTTGTCCACACGCTTACGCAGCACCTCAATAGCTTGGTTGACGAGAGACTGCTTGTCTGAGGTGGCTTCGAGCTTGGACGTGTCCAACCCAACAAGGAAAGACGTGCCGCCGCGCAGGTCGAGGCCCAGCTTGAGCTTGCCAGAGGCGGCGCGTTGCAGGCGGTTGAGGATCGCCCGGTTAGGATCTTGGTCGCCGCTGGCGGCGTAGGCGATGAAGTTGGTCAGTGCGTTGGTGCCAATGGCATCACGTAAATTGGCGAAGTTGCGCTCGGGGAACTGTTTGTCCAACTCGCGGGCCTTGGCGACGATGGCGGTAAAGGCGGCGTCTTTTCGGGTGGCTTGTTCCTCGAAGACGTCAATGAGATTGCGGTCAGCCGGCGGATAGGTCTCGTAAAGTGCCCAAGCTGCCACAAACACGACCAAAATGGCGCGCCAGAAATTATTGCGTTGCATGGCGGAAAAAGGGAGAGAGCCGTTTTATTTCGTGGGCGCGGCAGCCGTGGCCGGGTCGGCCTTGTCAAAGTCCTCGACCACCTGCGCAACGGCGGACTTGAGAATCTCAAACTTTGTTTCCTCGGAACGGACGCTCAGCGTGCGATCTTTGACGCCGACGACCACCGCAAGGATGCCGCTGGTGGTGACGATCTTGTCGCCCTTCTTGATGGCCTTGCGCATTTCATCCTGCTGCCGGGCCTGCTTCTGCTGCGGGCGGATGAGCAGGAAGTAAAATACGACGATCATCAACGCTAGCGGGATGAGATTAGTCCACATCGGGGGCGGCGCACCGGCCGGCGCACCCGATGGAGCTGCCTCGGCAGCGAACAATCCAACAAAAGTAAGCAATGTCATAGGCACAAGAGCCTTCGAATCTAAGCAGGAGCCGCCCATTGGCAAGCGCCCATTGGCAAGCATAACCTCCGTCCGACTGGGTCTTCGGGCACATCACAAACTTGGGCAAGTTTTCCTAAGCCAAGGGTCGAACCCTTGCCTCACGCACTTTAGAGGGAATGCTAAAACGAATACGTTACAGCGCTTGCGAAAGGAGAAACGCATTGTGGATCGTCAATTTGCTTGCGCTGCCGGGGCGGTTTTCCTTCAACTTGCCGCGAGTGAAGTTAGCTTTTGTACTCGTTGGAGCGCTCCTATTAGCGCTCCCTTTGCGGGCCCAGATGACGCTGGCCGAAGTTACGGCTGTGCTGCAGCAAGCCGTCTCGCGTGCGGCGGTGGTAGCTCCCAACGCCGTGGTGGCAGTGGTGGATCGCGAAGGGTTTGTGTTGGGCGTGTGGAGCGTGAATGGTGCGCCTCCCACTGCGGCGAATCAGGCGAACGCTATTGCGAAGGCCGGCACAGCGGCATTTTTGAGTAGCGCGCAAAACGCCTTCACCCCGCGCACGGCGGCGATGATCGTACAACAAAATTTCCCGCCGGGCGTGGTCAATAAGCCGCCCGGCCCGCTGGTGGGCGTGAACTTCAGCCAACTCGCCTTCTCCGACATCAACAAATACAAGCTGCCCGCCGAGGCCGGACGGCTCACGCTTGGTTCCAGCCCCGCTGCGCCGCTGACGCAAATTCCCACACCGCTCACCGGCGGCCTTGCGGGCACTGCGGGTGGCGTGCCGCTCTACCGTGCGGGCGTGCTGATCGGCGGCGTGGGCGTGGCGGGCGATGGCGACAACGACCCGCTCAACATCACCGCCTCCACCGTCAGCAGTGCGAAAGTGGATGAAGACGTGGCGCTCGCAGGGCAGGTGGGCTTTGCTCCGTCGCCCCGCATTCTGGGTAATAAGGTGTTCGTGGACGGCATCGCGCTGGCCTACGTGGCGAGCACGACTTCACTCGGGGTCGTAACACCGCTCGGTGGCCTTGGGGCGGCGGTTGCGGGCTTTGCGCCGACGGATGAAGACGTGGCGCTCGCAGGGCAGGTGGGCTTTGCTCCGTCGCCCCGCATTCTGGGTAATAAGGTGTTCGTGGACGGCATCGCGCTGGCCTACGTGGCGAGCACGACTTCACTCGGGGTCGTCACACCGCTCGGCGGAATCGGGGCGGCGGTTGCGGGCTTTGCGCCGACGGCCAGTCCCGCTGGACCGTTGCCCTACGTGCCAACAACACTCGGCGGCGTCTCTGGAGAAATCCGGCAAGCCATCATTGATGACACCACGTCCGCGCTTGTGCCGGCGCTGCGGCTCACCGCAGCGGAAGTCACGGCCATCCTCACCGCCGGCGCGAACCGTGCCCGCACCACGCGCGCGGGGATCCGCCTGCCACGCGGCGTGCCGATGCAGGTCTTTATCAGCGTGGTCAACAATCCCAATGCTGCCGGCACTCCGCCCGTGTGCCTCGGCACCTTCTGCACCTCGCCGGACACGACGCGCTTCAGTTGGGATGTGTGTGTGCAAAAGGCGCGCACGGCAGTCTTCTTCAGTTCGGACGCGCGTGGCTTTTCGGCGCGCACCGTAGGCTTCATGGCGCAGGGCACTTATCCACCCGGTATCGCTGGTACCACGCCTGGCATCTTTCTAGGATTGCAGGAGCGCTTCTCTATTATCACGCCCGGCGGTTCGGTAGCAGCGGTGAACACCTTGAACGGGGCGGCCTTCAACACGTCGGTCGCAGTCAACCCAAACCTGCCCAACGGCATGACCATCTTCGCCGGCTCAATGCCGCTGTATCGCGGCGGCGTGCTCATAGGCGCGGTGGGCGTTAGCGGCGACGGCATTGACCAGGACGACCTCGTGGCGGCCTCAGCGGCGGCGGCGCTGGGCGGCATCTTCCTCCCACCGGAGCCAGTGCGGGCGGACCGCAGCCTGCATCGCGGCGCGCGGCTGCCATTGGTAAAATTTCCCCGCAATCCGGCGTTGTGACGGGCTGGT
>Ga0194119_10011345_pt1 | contig 11524 bp, 4 predicted proteins | sample TA2MahC100mmetaG_FD_148620 | JGI IMG/M metagenome (GOLD analysis project Ga0194119, IMG submission 148620) | Freshwater microbial communities from Lake Tanganyika, Tanzania - TA2015018 Mahale Deep Cast 100m | ecosystem: Environmental > Aquatic > Freshwater > Lake | place: Tanzania: Lake... | reverse complement strand
GTTAATGTACCTGAGTCAGAATTTATTCTTGAAGCTGAAGCTTGAGTGATTGTACCTGAATAAGCGTTGTCACCTGAAATATTTCTTAATGCACCTCCAGAGCTAATTCCACTTCCATTTAATGTTATTGCTTCAGCACCAATAGAAATTCCTCCTATTAGTTCTAGAGCTGCACCATTTGAAACTGTAACGCCTCCAGCTACAGTTCCAAGTGCTGTAGAGTTAGACGCTCTTAATACTCCGACTGATACTGTAGTTGCTCCTGTGTAAGTGTTGGCTCCTGATAAAGTTAAAGAACCAGAGCCTGATTTAGTAAGAGCAACTGATGTTGCTGTACCATTTTGAATTATTCCTGAAAAAGTTGTTGATGTATTATCTCCTCCTGTTGTTAAAGTAAGTGTTCCTGTTGCAGAACTTGTAATAGTTCCACCGCCAGCAATAGATCCTACTGTTTCAGAATAACCACCTAAATCAAATGTTGCACCACTACTTACTGTTAAAGCGCTTGAGTTAGAAATTCTCTCAGATGCTGTACCTAGTTTTAATGTTCCAGCATCAATTGTTGTTGCTCCTGTGTAAGTATTTGCTCCTGCTAATGTCCAAGTACCAGCATCTTGTTTAGTTAGGGTTCCAGTTCCTGTTCCAATAATACTATTAATAGTTCCACCTTGTGCACCACCAAGAGTTAAGCCAAATCCAGAGCCTGTGATTGTTCCAGCATTACTTAAAGTGATTGTTCCGGTTCCTCCTATTATTGAACTTGCACTACCTAGAGTTAATAAACCTGCATAAGTTGCCCCCGTGCTACTGCTATTAATTATTGCTCCACCACTACTAATACCTGTTCCATTAACAGTTAATGCATTAGTATTTGTCATGGTAATTCCATTAAGATCTAAAACTGCGCCTGATGTAATTGATACAGCTCCACTACTTGCTCCAAGAGCAGTTGCATTGTTAATTTTTAAGGTGCCTGCAGAAATTGTTGTTCCACCTGAATAAGTATTTGTTCCTGACAATATTGCTGTTCCAGCTCCAGATTTTGTAAGTCCAACTGATCCAGCTAAAACTGGTGCTATACTAACGGATACGCCTGTTGTTGGATTTAATGTAAATCCACTTGTACTTGTTAATGTTCCAGATCCTGTAATAGATCCTTCTGTTAAAGTTACAGCACCAACAGAATCAGAATACGCATCAAGAGCTAAAACAGCTCCAGAACCATTAACTGTAACTGCTCCAGCACCAAGTGCATTGTTAATTCCATATGACAATGTTCCGCCAGAAACTGTTGTTGTGCCTGAAAAAGTATTAGCTCCAGATATTGTTAATGTACCAGATCCTGATTTGGTAAGTCCTAGTGTTGCGATATTTTCTTTAATAGTTCCGCTAAATGTACTGCTACTAGATGAGTTTACAGTTAATATTGCATTAGATCTGCTAGCTGTTGCTGTATTTAAAGCGCTTACCTCACTAGAAGACAATGCTCTATTGTAGAATAGCACTAGACTCATTTCTACACTTTGTGAGTCATAAGCCTGCCAATTACTCTCACCTATATAAAGATTATTTCTAATAGCGTTGCTTGGAGAAAGAATTGTAGAACTTCCAATTGATGTCCCATCTCTATAAATATTAGAGGCGCCATTGCTACCAATGGTTCCAGCATATGAAGCCCAATTACTTAATACCCCACTACTAATTACATGATATGATGCGCTAGCTGCTTGATATGAGGACAAACCGAGGTCGGAAGTAGTACCGTTTCTAAATAAAAAAATATTATCTACACCAGAACCGCTACCAAAATCTAAAATTCTCTCATGATTATTAGCGGCTCCAAAATTAGTTCTTGAAAATATACTAATGCCACTAGAAAGATTAATGAAATTAGTTTTGCCACTGGTAACTGCTGCATATTTACCGTCGGTAAATGTAAAAACTCCAGTTGTGCTGTTATAACTTGGTGATTCAATCAGTGTGGCATTGGAACCTGTGCTACTCAAATCATTCCATGCTGTTCCAGATCCTGAATAAGAAAGCGGATTTCCAGAATCGAGGTAAAGTATTAGTCCACTTAATAATGAACCATTATTGTAACTATATAAATCGTAACCACCATAGTTAACAATATTTCCTGATCCTGAAATGGCTCCAACAGTAACGCTAAATCCATTAAGATTTAAAGTACCATTAACTGTAACTGCTGTAGCAGATGAAAGTGCTGTGGTAGAACCTAATTGCAATACTCCTGTACTAATAGTTGTTGCTCCTGAATAGCTATTATTTCCAGATAATGTAAGAACTCCTGAACCTGTTTTAACTAAACTACCAGCGCCACTAATATTGCCAGTTATAATGGCATAATTGCCGACATCTAAAGTTATAGAACTTGCTATACTATATGATCCATTAAGATTTATATTTCTAGAAGCGATGCTAACTTGATTGGCACTTACGCTACTTGTAATATTTGTATTCGCTAAAGAGCTAGAGCCATTATTAATTGTAAGATTCTTTGTTGCGCCAGAATCGGTAATGCTTCCATTAATTTGAATGGTTGTATTTTGCGAAGTAATTACAACATTGTTATTAATCGTAACCGGGCCAGTGAGAGTAACGCCTGTGTTTGGTGTGCCGTAGAAATAGTAACCAGATCCATTAGATACATCTCCTGTCGCATTAATCCATGTAGTACTATCTTTTATTTTAAACGCTACTCTTAAATAATCTCCTCCTCCTGCTTCATTAAATGATGCATAAATTGGGTAGGCTTGCCCTGCTGTTAATGATGCTGTGTCTCCTGTGTATCGAGCACAGCAACCATTATCTCCTGTAACCAATGCTGTTGTTTTTGTGCCGCTAACAGAAATGCTTGTATTAGACTGAACTTGGGTAATAAGTTGACTTGTTGTTTGAGTTGATGAGCCAATAAAAACATAGTTAGCGTCATCTCCAAAATTTTGGAATGTATATATTCCACTTAATTTAGGAACAAAATATCCAGTTACTCGATAAGCATAATTATTGTCACATGAGCTTACTGGACACACATCAATACTAGTAGAGATGTAGGACGTAGGATTATTTAACGTGCCTCCATTGCTATATTCTGAACTTAAAACATTGCTAGTAGAAATTAAGTTTGAGTTAAAGTAGTTTAAATTACCTCCAAAATATGTAGGTGCACTAAACTTTTCAAAAAGTAAGCCATCAGCCAAACCTGTAACGATATTAATATTGCCATTAATGATGATGCCTCCAGAGGCGCTTGCTGTAAGATTTTTTAATGCAAAATTACCACCAATAACTCCACCAAAGTTAATAGAACCCGTTCCCGCATTAACTGTTAATGTTCGAGGTGTTGCTGTGGTGTCACTATTAATCGTACTATAAAATGTAATCACACCAGAAGCTGAGGTAATTGTTGGATCAGAAGTGATTGTTAAAGGCCCGTTAAAATTAATATTTCCAGAGCTACTAGCTGTGCTTGTTAAATTAACTGCTGATGTAATTGCTCCTCCATAAATAGTAATTGGACCACTTACTGAAATTGCGTTGTTGATAATAATTGGCGTGCTAGTATTTGATACGCTACCAAGTGTTAAAGCTGTTAGAGTTGGAAGTGATAGATAAGCTGTATTAACAATAGTATATCCAGCTGTAAGAGCAGTTGTATTCTCAACAAACTGGAGCCCAATAGAGGCGCTATTACTATATGTTTGATAAGTTAATGCAAAACCACCGCTGCTTAAAGCCGTCTGTCCTGTTGGAGTATTATTAAGATTAACTCCAGTTTGATTTGCAGTTAAATTTTTAAATACAAATTTATCTGAAATAAAAGTTAAATTATTTGTAACAATACTATTAGGGTTATTAACTGTGTTATTATCAAAAATTAATATATCACCATTACCTTTAGCTAATATTTTAACAGTGGGTGAATAAATATTTACACCAACCATTGCAAGACCATTTGTGTTTCCAGCCATACCAACATTAACTTGCTGACCAGCGGCCGATGCTAGTATTTTATTAACACCAGTTCCTCCCCAGTTTATCTGAGCGCCCTGTGCGTTGGATGAATAACCATAAAGATAAATACTTCCGTTATTACTTGTTATTGAACCAGATGTTCCAAGTGTCATTCCGAAAGATACTGAACCTGTAGCTGTAGCAGTATTTCCTCCTGCAATATAAATACTACCATTAGCTGTTATGGTCACAGGAGTTGCTGAGTAAGTTATGTTTGTAGTTCCGTTTGTTTGCACACAGAATCCACAGCTAAAAGTAGATGATGTGTTTGTTGTGTTTGTTGCAAAATAAATTGCTGAAGTTGCAGATCCAATATTATCTAAACCTAATAAAGTTGCTGTGCTTGTTCCTGTATATCCTGTAAGATCGCTTGCTTTACCACCATATCCTCCAAGATAAATATTTCCGTTAACACTAATGTTATTCATGATCGATATTGCTCCAGCTGAAGCAATAGTTAGGTCTTGAATATTTGCTGGCATTGTTAAACCAGTCATGCCCCAAGGAGAATTTACCAATCTTGTTGTTCTTGTTAAGCCGCTAAGTAAATAATCGTAATAAGTAAATCCTGTTCCAGATGCTGTAGAAACACCTATTAATGAAATAGAAGTATTAGCTGAACTGGCCCCACAAGTTGCTATGGCGCAATTATTAATAACACCATTATTAAATACGACTGAGTCAGATTTGATTGTAAAATTATTTGTCGTAAAGTTGTTATTGTTTGTATCGGGACCGTAGACACCAATCCAACCAATTGAAACTCCAGTACAAGAATATACTGGGTTACAAGATGATGTTTGTCCTGATCCTTCTAAGTAAATTGTAGGCGCCGTTAATGTTGCACCATTAAAAAACATCCCATAAGAAAGGTATGGGTTCGCAGGAGTTCGATTTGTTGAACTTCCATAAATTGATATTTGAGCTGAAGCATTTAATGTAGTGATGTCTGCAGAGCCGTAACCAATTTGCATTCCAGAACCTACGGCGCTTAAACCATATATGTTAATATTACGTGCCGTAATGTTAGTTCCTGAAAAAACAACTACCCCCGCATATGCAGAAGCGCTTGATGTTGTTGTGCTAGTTGACTCTATTGCACCTGCATTATTATTACCTGCAATTGTAATGTCTCCGCCAATTTTTATATCGATTACTCCAGTTCCTAAAAAAATTCCGGTTAATTGAGTCCCTCCAGCATTTGCATAACAAGCTGAACATGTTTTGTAATTGCTTGAAGTGATAGTTAAAATAGAATTTCCGCCCATCCACAAACTACCTGTTTTTGTGGCATCTCTTGTGTAAGTATCGGCGCTAGTTGAATTTAGCCAAATTTTAACTCCGCTGTTTACAATAATTCTGCTGTCTGCTTTAAAAATTAAATCAGCATTAGTGTTTGCAACTATATTAGCTGCGATCGTAATAACTCCCGTTGTTCCAGTGGCTCCACCTTGATTACATGTGCTGCTTCCGCAAGCTGAGGTAGATCCTGCAGTTGAAATAGTAACTGAAGTACCGTTATTTAATGCAGTTTGAATGTAACCGGCATTTGTTGCATCGATGATATAGTCAAAAGGATCAAGAAGCCATTCGCCTCCTCTGCCTGTTTTGATATTTGCTAGCAAATCTAAAGTTTGTCCTGAGGTTTCTATAAAACCTCCGTTTTGGTTTAATGGATTTGGATCGAGCTGCGCTGCAATGATCGATGTTGTTGAGTCTAAATTTGTATAGTTTGAAAAAGGTAATGAATGATTGATGTCATCGTTACCAATTTTGATAATACCACCATGGCTATAGCCGGCAGCATTAATCTCGGTGCCTGAGATTAGGGTTTGGTTCGCACCTGATATTAAAATTGTTCCCCCACGGCCGGTGCTACCATTGGTTTGAACTAGAGCTTGGTTAAGATTTACATCTCCACCCTCTGATACGATAACAACTTGTCCTCCATTTTCACCTCCATTTGCTAAAACATTAGTATTTAAAACTGCCACATCTTGATTTGCTGTAATGGAGATGGTTCCACCTCGACCCACACCACCATTAGTCTGAATAAAAGACTGTTGCAGATTTACAATTCCATTAGATGAAGCAATTATAATCTCGACTCCATCAATTGGATTGCTTGCAACAACATTTAGATTAACAATGTTGATGTCGCCCTTGGCTGTGATGTTGATATTACCACCTGCACTTGTCAGTGATGCACCATTTAGATCAATCTCGCCCTGCTTAGAGTTAATTGTAATGCTACTTGCAACTAACTTAGCTAGTTCGTTAATGGAAATTGTATTATTACCACTTAACACAACGTCCAAAAGACTACCCTCATCTGCAACTACTTGACCTGCAACGTAGATTGAACCTTCAGCATTTAACTGCAGACCCGTTCTGTTAGAAGTTGTTTTGTAAACCACAACTCCTTGTAACAAATTAATGATCGCAGCATTGCTTGAGGCTGAATTTGCTAGTGTAAAATAAACCTCCGATAGAGCATTTAAGATTACATTAGTCGTATTTAAGGCGCTTGAGATTAAACTAGCAAATACTTGGGTTATATTGATGTTTGGCATTGAAATACTTAGGTTTCCAGCCACTCCATTTGTAACTTGCGAGCCTGCTTTAATGACAGATGAGGCTGCTGTTACAAAATCATTTGCGATAATGTTAATCGATCCACCATTGCCAAATAGATTTCCACCGTTTGCAAAAAGTTTTCCCATCACTTTTACGGTTGGAGCATCAATGTTTATCGATCCACCATTGCCAGATATGTTTGCTGAAGCATCAACAACTGCATTAGCCTTAACGTTTACTAGTTTGGCAGCGCTTAAAGTTATAACTCCACCACCATTGTCACCTGTTGCAAGGGTTTGTGATCCAGATTTAAGCTGGATTGTATTTGCTTGTGCTACAATCGTGCCACCTTCAACTCTTATGCTAGAAGAATTGCTCTTAGCGCTTGCTGTAACGATCCCTTGTTGCTTTATGGTGCTGGCAGTTAAATAAATTCTGCCGCCTTTTACATTTAATCCATCCGCCGATACCGTTCCTGTGTTCACTAACACTGAAGATTTCAAATCAGAGGCCGCGTTTGCAGCAATGATCACCTGACCACCGTTGGTTTGGATTAAGTTTTTGTTTTTTATTAAACTTTTAATGGTAGAGGCATCCACATTAACGTTTAATAACTGTTCTCCTTGAAAAGTTAGTGTCACTTTTTCCCCGCTAACCAATGCAATGGAGTTATTACCGCTCATATTTGCAATTACTACGCCTTGATTTTTAACTTCAGGAGCCATCAAAGCGATATAACCGTCGATATTGTTCGCGGTAATGGTACCGTTGTTAACTATTTTACCTTTTGCAGATCCGGAAAATATTTTTTTGTTATTTTGTGATAAATATTCCTGATCTGTAATGTTCATCGTAGTCGCTACGATGCTGCCTGTGTTTACTTGTGCGCCTTTTCCAAAAACAATACCGTTCGGGTTAACAAAAATTACGGTACCATTTGAATTTACAGCGCCATCAATCATTGATTTGCTCGCACTATTCACTCGGTTTAGAGTTGAAGCCTGCGAATTTGGCTGATTAAAGTTCACTGTGGCAGCACTACCAACGTCAAATGTTGACCAATTGATAATTGCCTTTTGTGAGCTTTGATTGATGTTTAGAGTGTTGTTATTTTGAGCGATTACTGCGCTTCCTGAGGTTACTGTTCCGCCGGTAGGGAGTGTATTAGCTGGTATTTGAGCTAAAGATGGCGAATTTTCGCATATAAAGAACAGTGCAACACTGCAAAAAAACACCGATATTTTATAAAACGAAAACTTCAAAACAGCCCCGAAAAAGTTTGATTAATCGAGGCTTGTTTACTATTTTTACGTTTTCAGAAGTTACTAGGGATTACTAATTATTACTGAATATTACTAAAAAAACCCTTATAAAATGATGATTTTATGAGTGAGTTGATAGCCTTTTTTCCATACCGATTGAATCGCTGGATTCTCCATTTTCACCTCTTCTAATTTTTTATTTAAGCGGTGAATGTAAACTGTGATGGCCGTTTTATTTTTTTCAGTAAATTCCTTCTCAAGTAGCTCTAAAATTTCCCAATATTCTACAATATTTTCAGGAGAATCGATAAATTTTTTAAGAACTAACACTTCTTGATAACTAAGTTGCGTTTTTAAATTTTTAAAACTCAGTTGTCTCCTAGTCATCTCAAGCTTTGGATGCTCCTTACTTGCATCTTCTTGAAATAATCTTCGTCTAATACTCAGTACTGCAGCATTCAGCTCTTCAATGGACACTGGTTTTGCTAAATACATGTCAGCTCCTGTACCATAACCCAAAATTTTATCCTTCGGCTCGGTTCGAACTGTTAAAATTATAATATTTATTTTTGGATACGCCTCTCTGTAACGCTTTGCAATGCTCAATCCATCTTCGCCTGGTAGGTTGACGTCCAAAATCAGAAGGTGAGCTACATTTTTTTTAAAATATTCATCAAGTTCTTCAGCCATTGAGCCTCCAAACACTTTGAAGTTCTCTTTTTTAAAATGATTGACCATCATTTCACGAAGTGACTCGTGATCTTCAACAATGGCGATGGTAAAGTCTTGGCTCATTTACATTTTTTCCGGTAAGGTTAGTTCAAAAGTAATTAATTTTCTGTCCGTGCTTACAAAATATCTCGCCTGTCCTTTTAAAAGTTTAATTAAATTGATCACAAGGTACAAACCAAGGCCTGAGCCTGTGTACTTATGAGCTTTTTCTGCACGGTAGTACTTAGTAAATATTTTTTCTTCATCTGGAAGGCCTACTTCACCAACAGTATTCGCAACTGTCAGCGTAATAATTTGATTTTGGACCTTAGCATCAATCAATATTGAATTATTTTTGTCTCCATACTTCATTGCGTTGTCTAAAAGGTTGCCTAAAATAATTCTTAACAGGTTAAGATCGCTCTCAATCCATAAATCTCCATCCACTGTAAACTTAAACCTGTCAGCATTCTCATATTCAGAAATTTTTTGGTAGATAATTCTCTTCAAGCTATGTCTTTCGACTAAAAGTTTGAAGCCTTGGTTCTCTAACTTGTCCTCAAGGGCACATCGGTCGATCACATCATTGATATCTTTGAGCGCACCTTCCACATGTTTGTCTATTTTGATGACATCACCTGACTCATAGGCAAGTTTTAGTACCGATAGAGGTGTTTTCAGCTCATGGGTTAACATAGAAATAAACCGCTCTTTCTCTTGTCTTTTGCTACGTTCAAAGGTTGCCATGGCATTTGCTTGTGCTACTTCTCTCACACCCTGCTCTCTGAACATTCGGATTCGATATTGTAAGACAAATAAGAATACAATTCCGGTAATGCAGCCACTAAATAATCCTGGGATCATTGAATAAGAGTTTCCATTGATCAAACCAAGGCTAGGTAATGTTGTAAGTAATATAGAAAAACCAATGCTGTAATAAATAATGATCATAGATTTTTTAGAAAACATCGGATTATTATTTTTTTCCCATTCCAAACCAAAGAATGGAATGAAAAAGAAAGCAATGGCCATGACCGTTAGTATTAAAGAATTAAAATAAAGACTATCGATAAAATATTTATTGGCAATGGCAATAATTTCTAGAGGGTAGCAAGCGATTGCGATCAAAAGTAAAATTTTTACCCATCGTTTTGGAAAATAATCTTTCAAAAAGAAATAATGGAAGCTTGCCATGATGGCTGTGTAGGTAATAAAGTTATAATTGAATAAAGTTTTTAAAAAAATTGGACTGGCTTCCTTGAAGAGTAGCCTTTGGATACCTGTATCCATAACCACAAGCACAACAGCTGCAAATTGTTTAACAACAAAAATAATATTGAGTGCATCTTTGTCTCTAATCCAGATCGTTAACGGGAAAATAAATAAAAAACATAACACCCCAATATAGAAAGCTGAAAAAATTTTCTGGATTAGATCTGCGTTAATAAATTCATTGATAGTAAAAGCTTGTGTTACAATAAAATAAGTTCCTGTTGTATTTATTTTAAGCCAAACATATCTTTCCTTATCTGATCCAGGGATAACAAAGTTAAAATTAATTGAATTGTAATCATTAGAAGCTACAGGATAAATATCGCCAACGATTCTTTTGGCATTAGTGTTATCCGCTGAGTCAAATAATTGAATACTATCTACATAGGTTGGCTGAATACGAAGTAATAAATTTTTAAAATTAGACTCAACTAATGGATTAATTTTCAATCTTAGCCAGAAAGCTGAATCACTGTACCCTTTGGCTAATACTGAATCTATTTTTTTAAAATTTTTTCCTTTTACTTCCTGAAAAGTCAAATTTCCTGTTTTATCTTCAAAATAAGCTCTCTCGCTTATGTAGTCTTGTGCAACGACAGGTTTGATTTGAAATAAAAGAATGAGAATGATTAATTTAAGCAGTTTAAATCTGGCATTCTTATAATAAGTATACCCTTTGGATTTAATAGCTGTCTTAGATAAATTCATTGGTACTTTTTCGTTTTTTACTTCGAGTCCAGTAGTTTCAATTGATAAATATACATAATTAGTCACAATTTAATTTATCCATTTAATAACAACTAAAAACCATAAATTTTTATTACTAAATTTTATACCTAATTAAACATTTGGTTTTAAGGTGCTTTCTTATCTGCTGTGAATTATTTTCTTTTAATAATAAACCCATAAATTATTACATTTATAATAATAAGTGTAATTCCAAGGATAATTTGAAGCTCTTTAGTTAGATTGATTGGGTAAATAATTGCATAGAGATAATTTTGAATGAAGCTGGTGGAATAGGATGCAAGATTTGCTTTAGTTAGGAAGTAGTTTTCTAAATAAGTAAGGGGACAAATACTCTGAGTAAACTCTACATAAGCTCCGTAGAGAAATGCAGGAATGTGAAAGTATAATGTCCAGGGTTTTATAAAGAAAAAAAGACCTCCTAAAATTACATAAACGATAAATAAAAAGTGAATGATGAGAGTAAAAGTTGCTAAAAATTCATACATTTTTAGGAGCTTACTCTGGCATTTTAGATGAATGATGACTACTAATTAACCACTTATTTTTTTCAAGGCGGTACGTGAAAGTATATCGAGCCCTTACAACTTTTTTAGTTTTTGCAAAAGTGAAAGTATAAATGCCTGTATCAAAGGCCATGCCATAAGCTATCTCAATTTTTCGTGTATTTATTTTTCCAGATGGTTTATTTTTAAGAAAAGATTTAAAATAATTTCTTTTGTCAGCAAATGTAAGTCTCAGCTTATTTGAAAGTGTTGGAAGTAGCATGGAATTCTTTGCATAATTTGCAACTACCTTATCTGGGTCTCCGGTTTTTAATGAATTGTTCCATCTATCAAAGAGTGAGGCTATTTCCTTTTTAGATGGTCGTTTAAGTCTTTTTACCTCCATTAAATATTGAATTTAGGTTTTAGGTTTAA